>Ga0302325_10023686_pt1 | contig 12784 bp, 13 predicted proteins | sample Palsa_T0_2_FD_201948 | JGI IMG/M metagenome (GOLD analysis project Ga0302325, IMG submission 201948) | Peat permafrost microbial communities from Stordalen Mire near Abisko, Sweden - Palsa_T0_2 | ecosystem: Environmental > Terrestrial > Soil > Palsa > Peat permafrost | place: Sweden: Abisko... | reverse complement strand
CGCGACGCCTCCGCGCGTGGGGTCGCGCATCCACCGAATACCGGGAGCGGCTCCGCGCGCCATCGCCTCCACCATGGGAAATACCGAACGAGTATCGGAGCGCAGGTCTGCCTCGATGTCCAACTCGCCTCGTGCCAGCAGAATGGTGATGCCATGGTCTCCGATTGGCCCGGAGAGTAGAACTTTGTCACCCGGTCGCACGGAGCGGGCGTCGACACGAATTCCCGGCAGGTACGAACCGACACCGGTGGTCGAGATGTACATGAAATCGGCTTTGCCATGTTCCACAACTTTGGTATCGCCGCCCACGATGGCAACGCCCGCCTGTTGCGCAGCACTGCTCATGGCGCGGACTTCGGCCGCGAGCGTTTCTGTCGGCAAACCCGCTTCGAGGATGAAGCTGACCACGATGGCCTCAGGCTTCGCCCCAGATACAGCTAGATCATTGACCGTGCCGTTGATTGCAAGCTCGCCAATCGAGCCGCCGGGAAAGCGCAGTGGTTTCACCACGAAGCTGTCGGTAGTCATGGCCATGCGAACGCCGCCAATCTCCAGAGCAGCAGCGTCGTTCAAGCTGGGATTTGTAGAGCGAAATAAGAGAGGAGCGAACAGCCCTTCTACCAGGCGGCGGCTGGCAATGCCGCCGGCGCCGTGGGCCATTTCGATTTGCGGCTCGCGGAATCGTATCTTGGGACTCGTGCTGTCCGGGGCAACTGCCATTTTCAAGCCGGCCAGGCCAGGCTGCTCGCCATTGCCTTCCGGTGTTCGTAAGTGTAGTACGCTGCGCACGATCCCTCCGACGAAACCATCAGCGCTCCCACGGGATGTTCCGGAGTGCATTCTTTGCCAAACAACTTGCACTGCGCGGGCTTCAGCACGCCCTTCAACACTTCCCCGCATTGGGCGGCTTTGGGATCGGTGACCCGTACGCCGGGCACGCTGAAGCGCTGCTCGGTGTCGAACTCGGCGTAACTGTCGCGAATGCGAAGCGCCGACTGCGAGATGAAACCCAGCCCTCGCCACTCAAAGTAGGGCCGCAGTTCAAAGACTCCATTCATCGCCTTAAGCGCCGCGCGATTGCCTTCCCAGGGCACAACCCGCTTGTACTGGTTTTCCACCCTGGCCTCGCCGGCTTCCAGTTGCCGCAGCAGCATCACGATCGACTGCAACATGTCCAGCGGCTCAAAGCCGGAGACCACAATCGGCTTGTGTTCGTCGGCGGCGATCCATTCATAAGGACGGCAGCCGATTACGGTAGAAACGTGTCCCGGCCCGATGAAGGCATCCAGCCTCATGTCGGGCGAATCGAGGATCGCGCGGATCGCGGGGATGATGGTCACGTGATTGCAGAAGACGGAGAAGTTGTGGATGCCCTCAGCCTTGGCGCGCATGATGGTCAGCGCCGTCGAGGGCGCTGTGGTTTCGAACCCGATCGCGAAGAACATGATGTGCTTATCGGGATTCGCTTTGGCGATCTTCAGCGCATCCGACGGCGAGTACACGATGCGCACGTCCATCCCCCGCGCCTTGTGCTCCAGCGGACTGCCCTGCTCACCGGGCACGCGCATCATGTCACCGAACGCCGCGAAGATGACGTTGGAGTCTTTGGCCAGCGCGAGGCCGTCGTCGATCCTGCCCATCGGCAGAACACATACCGGGCATCCGGGACCGTGAATCAGTTCCAGATTCTCAGGAAGAATGTCCTTCAGACCAAAGCGGTAGATGGCATGAGTATGCCCGCCGCAGACTTCCATCATGCGGTAATGCCGGCCGGAATCGGCCAGGCGACGAATCTCTTCCGCCGTCTGGTTGATTACTACGGGATCGCGGAATTCATCGACAAATTTCATCGTCACCTCAAGGCCGCGCGAAACCAATAAGGCCGATCAGGAAGGTTTCGGTTCGTCAGCCTCTCCCAGTCCGTAGCCTCGAACTTCCTGCATGGCCTGCTCGCTTTCGCCCAGCATAATCAAGGTCTGCATCTGCTCGAAGGCGTCCTGCTCGCTGATCTTGCTCATGGCGAAGCCGACGTGAATCAGGACCCAGTCGCCCGACTGCGGCATATCGTTCTCCAGCAAGCCGAGATCGACCTTCCTCCGCACCCCCGCGACCTCAACGGTAGCCAGGTACGGCATTCCAGGAAAGAGCTCAATGACCTTTCCGGGTATGGCTAAGCACATTATCTACCTCTTCCCATGCAAATGTTTCTCCACCGCCGACTCGGTTCAGCCCTCTTTGCGAGCGACGATATCAAAAGAGAATTTTACCTCGTCCTTCACCTTCAGCCCCCCGCCAACAGCCGAAACCGGCTTGATGTTGTAGTCCGACTGCCGCAGGGAGAACTCGCCGAAAGCGCGCAACATATCACCCGTCACGGCAATTCTGGCAGGGACCTGTTGTGATCGAGTAACGCCATGCAAAGTCAACTTGCCAAGCAGCACGACGTCACTTTGGCCATCGGTCGTGTTCTTCACTGTGACGCTCGGAGCGTCGTAAACAATCTCCGGATACTTGTTGATCTCCAACACGTTGTCGCGCATCTCCGTTTCCATCTCGCGCCGATCTTTGTCGGAGACATTGTCCGTCACCGACAGCGAATCGGCCCGCACGACGAAGTGCAAGGATGACTGCTCCACCGCAACCGGGCTGAAGTGCACTTCCCCCTGCATGTCGCGAATTGCGATGGTTGGATTGTGCCCAAAGGCCGAGAGTAGTCCGCCGGCAAATGCCTTCACCGTAAAGCGACTGACCATAGCGTTGATTACATATGGATCGCCGATCGTCGGCGCTACGGCAGATGCGGCTTTCGCGGAATCCGCATCCGTACCCGGGTTCATATTTTCAGGCAAAGCGTAGTTGTCCCCTTTCTATGGGGGTGATATGTGGCAAAGCCAGACTGGTTTTACATTGCTCGCAGGCGCAAATACCGTTCAATGTCCGGAAGCGCATCCTTGGCCAGGTTCGGCACTCCCAGGCGCCCCAGATATTTCTGCGCGACCGGATTCGACAGAATCAGTCCCGCGCCAAAAACCATTAGAGCGATGCCGCTCAGCATGAACAAAGTATCGCGGTCGCTGTCACGTTCGGTTGCATGCGATTCGCGTGCCATCACTGCGGTTGCCATTCTCGTACCTCCTCGTTCTCTCAATTAATCCGTGGTGCGCTGCTCAGGACCTGGCCACTCTCCAGCCAGGACCCGATTGATTACAGACTCCAGCAAGTTCACAGCCTCGGTTACGGCCAGCGCGACCGGTTCGCTTAGACCCATCAACCCTTCTTCCGGGCCGAGCGTCGCGGGCTCGCAACCAACCAGTAAAACTCGCTTCAACGGCCCGCCCATGGAGGTCGCCAGTCGAAGGATCTTCACCGGATCCATACCGTGAGCGTCGACGTCACCGCCTTCGGCTTGATCAGGCCCGAGTGCAGTCAAGTCCGGTTCGACCACATACAACGTTCCGGGCTCGTCGCCGCGGGGGTAGGCGTCGATGAGGATCGTTGTCTCGTAGCCGTCCTGAAGCGCGTAGGCTAGATCGAATCCGCGAATGCCGAAATCGCCAACGCGCACGTCCGCCGGCAACGCGCGCTCGGCAAGCCGTCGGGCCACTTCCACGCCGAAAGCGTCATCGCCCATAAAAATGTTGCCAATCCCCGCGACCAGAATGCGTGGCTGCGAAACCACTTCCTTCCGCGTCTGTTCTTCTGGAGGCAGGAGCTCGACCTCATCCACATCGAAGAAGAACCGATGGCCCGGTTGACGCAGAAGTCCGAGGTCGCGTCCAGGATCGTCATCCAGCACAACGCAAACGTGGACCTTCCCCTCATAGTCTTGCTCGAGAGCTTCAATGGTTGCGGCCTGTCCAGCTAGCGCGATGTCGAACACGTCGCCACCCGGACGAGGCCGCAGGCGAACACGATCGCCCACCCGCACCGCCGCACCGGCAATCTCAACCTGCTCGACCGGCGACTTATCCTCCAGCAGTTGCCACTCCCACTCGTTCACCGCGTCTCCTCGCTGACTGGCCGCAAGCTGCGCAGCGCGCCATGCATCTTCATGAACTGTTCGGCGGGTAGGCTTTCCGTCCGCTCCAGCATTTGGCGGGCGCGCTCGTCGGACTCGCACATCTCGCGCTTTTCGTCGTCGGTCATGGTCATGATGCGCAAGGAGAGGATCTCGTCGATCTCTGTGCCGTCGAAAAGGTCGCCAGCGCTCTCCGGAGCAATCTGTGGGTAGTCGTACAGGATGATGGGAGACGCCAGCATGGTATCCCGCTGCCCAGCCTCGCCCACCAGCACGGGAAACACTCCCTGGTTACGGCAACCTTCAATCTCGAGCCGTAACCCCTCGGGAGGATCGAGCAACGACACGAACTCACCATCTTCGACGCCCAGCACTATGTGTGCGGAAACCAGCGACTGCAACAGGGCGGACTCGCGGCCGAGCTGCGCTATGTTGTCTATTGCGGTGACATTCTGCACGCGCACGACGACCTTGAAGGTATTTTCCGCAACCGGGCGGACTGACACCCGAATCACGCCATCGATGGAGCGTTGATTCCGAACGATCCGGCCCGCCAGCGTCCCTCGCGCGTCGCGGAGCGTTTCTTCCGTCGTGCTCGCCTTCAACTCGAACGAGTGCTGCAACGGATGTGGGCTGAACGACGCCAGGTCCGTCGTTGCAAGCGTCAGCTCGCGTTCGACCGCCTCCTGCCAGGAATAGAAACTCCGCCCATCGACCGTCAGAGTCCGAACCGGACGAAACGCTGTCGTCCGATGCTCGCCATTCGGATTTTGTCCGACAACCTCTTCCACCGAACGTTCCACCAGTTGAAGGAAGCGGACGCGCACTTCAAGACGGCTGAAAGCTGCTCCCTGCACCAGACACTCAACTCGCATGGTCCAGGGATCAGTCCCCTTCTGCGCTTCGCTGAAGGCCCGCGGATACAGAACGCCGAAGTTGAAGCGCTGCTGGTTCTTCACCGCCGATGGCCGGTACGGATACAGCATGTATCCCTCATAGAGCACGGCTTTGGCGATGCGATCGGCGGCCGCGGTGTTCATCGCTTCACTTCCTCTTCGACACCGCGCAGCAGGCTTTCCAGCGCCTGCTCCCAGGTGGGTATGCCGCGCTCCATCTTGTAGCGGTGCAAACGTTCGAATGCGTCCCGCTCAAGACAGACCCACGCGACCCCGGGGTAATACGTGTCCATCAGCTCCCGCCAGAGTTTCACCGGCAGACGGAAGCGCACTTCCTTGTCCCACGGTATCGGCATCACTTGCAGCGGGCCATTCTGATCGGCATAGAAAACGCTTCCGCTGAATTGCACGCACACGGGAACCTCGCCGTCTGCGAGGCCGGCGAAATACTTTGTCGCCGCAACGTTGAAGTCGAACGTGCAGGGCACGGAAAGTTTGACGTCGGTGCTACCTCGAAAAGCGGGGACGATGGTGCTGGCGTGCGTCCACAGGAAGGTGCGTAACGTCTGACCCCAGCGCTCGGGTTCTCCAAACAGATCGCGCAGGCCACCCTGCTCGTCAGCACTGTAGGGCCGCCGCGTGGCCTCGATTTGTACTTGCGTCCGCAGAGCGACGCTGTGGATCACTTCATCTGGATTGGCATTCGTCACTCGCAGCTTGAACGCCAGTTGCGGAGCCACCGCGAATGGTTCGACCTCGGCGCCCTCGATCTGGAATTGCAGCTCAGGCATTGCCCTGGCCTCCAAAGACTGACGCGTTGCGCCTGAGCTCCGCGAAGTACTCTCCGATCTGCTGCCAAACTTCGGTGCCGCCGGAAAATCCGCGCCATTGGCTGCGGATAAGACCTACGAGCTTGAAACATTGGTCGATAGGCAACAGGTAATACTCGGCGCTGGTGAAGCCCCGAGCATGCCCAATACGATTGACCAGCAGCGCCTCCACGTCCGGCTCCATTTGCTGTAGTTCAGGGTTTGCAGCGGCGATCTCGTTCCATGACTCCAGCGAGAGCAGCGACTCGGTCGCACCCGCGGGACTGGGATACATCGCCACCATTCTCCCCTCCGGGCTGCTGCGAAAGAAGAACGCCATGTTGATGGGGACCATGAGGCTGTCCCACTGCGCGTCAGTCATCTGAAAATTAGCCAGCGAGCGAACCAGTCTGGGTACGCGCTTGAAACGCGCACGATCTTGCCCGCTGAATAACAGCGCACAGGCATCGCACGAACAAATCAGCTTGCGTACTGCCGGATCCAGAAGGTGGGGATGCTGGGAAGCAATCTCGGTGCTGCATAGCTCGCACCTCTCGGCCACACGCGGACGGCGCGCGAACTGCCGCAGTACGTCGAACGCGGTACCGAGGCTGGGAGATTCCTTAGTCGCCATAGTTGGCCACCACGGGCGGCGCTGCCGGCGTGCTTATATTCGAAGCAACAGGAACCTGACCGGTCAACTTGTCGAGTGCGACGAACCCATTGGCTGGCTGCCCGTCCAAGCCTTCCACCGTCAACGACGCGATATCCGGAGCAGCTTCGTACACGGCATCTTCCACTGTCGCCTGCAAAGCCTTGGTCGTAGAACCACAGGTGTGAGCGCCGGGCGTGACTCGTATGCGAACGGCGCCTTCTTCCATACCGAGCAATTCTATCGACGCGCCATCGCGCCGCAGCTTGGGCTCAAGCCGTTCAACCGCTTTGCCGACGCGTGTCTCCAGGCTTTCAGGATGCAATCCGTATAACACGAGCAAGCTGCCGACCATGGGATCGCGGCCTAACTGCTCGATGAATGCCATTCCCGGCTCGCCACCGTTGGCCAGAATTTCGAGTGCTCGATCAAGGGCGGTGCCGTGGAATTCCATCACCAGTTGGACCAGGTGACGGGTCGAAGTTCGCACTGCCGGATCGGCGATGCTTTCGATTTCCTCAACCAGGGCCCCGATTCTGCGAACGCGCTCGTGGAAGTCTTTTTCCTGTGACATGTTTCCGTATCCCCTGAAAGCAGAGAGGAGTGAGCCGACAATTGCAAGACCAACGAACGCCACTCGCGACTTACAACTGCCTACCCACTCCCCCTGCGGCAACGGGCTTCCGTTTATTTCACGATGCCGAACATGGGCGAATGCTGTGTCTCCAGCACCTTCCCATTCCCAAGGTACATGTGGACGCCACACGGCAGGCAGGGGTCGAAACTGCGAACCGCCCGCATGATGTCGATGCCCTTGAACTTGTCCGGCCCGTTCTCCTCGAAGATGGGCGTGTTCTGTACCGCATCCTCATATGGCCCCGGAGTCCCGTAAATGTCCCGTGGATTTGCATTCCACGGTGTTGGCGGATAAGGATGATAGTTCGCGATCTTGCCTTCGCGAATTACCACGTGGTGCGACAACACTCCGCGCACCGCCTCATGGAAGCCGCACCCAATCGCCTCTTCCGGCACCTTGAAGTCGGACCAGGTTTTGGTGCGCCCAGCGTGCAGCTCGCCCAGCGCCTTTTCCACGAAATGCAGTGCAGCCGCCGCGGCGTAGGCCTGGAAGTATGTCCGCGCGCGATCGCGCTCGATGGCGTTGCTCCACTTGGGAATCTTCCACTCGAGCTCGACCTCAGGCAACGACGTCGTCTTGGGCAGGTAGATCTTGACGCTGTTACCAGTCGCCTTGAGATACCCAATGTCCACCAGGCCGGCTTTGGCCGTCGCCCAGAAGCGCGCGATGGGTCCGCCGCCGGTGTCGAGGGCCAGGTACTCTTTGGTCTTTTCGTAATACCAGCGCGGTGACATGACCCACGTGTACTTGTTGGCGAAGTCGCGCTTCTGCGGCTTGGGCAGCGTCGTCTGGTTCCACGGATGACGCTGGTCGACGGGATTACCCAGCGGATCCTTCGTTACGAAGGTCTCGCCTTGCTCCCAATCGTCGTAGAAGGAGCTTCCTAGCAGGATGCGGATGTTGAGGTTGATGTCAACGAGGTCTGTGGTTACCAGTTCTCCATCGACAACCACTCCCGGAGTGACGAACATCTTGCGTCCCCACTCAGTCATGTTCTTGTAGGTATAGTCGCAATACTTGGGATCCTGGAACGATCCCCAGCAGCCCAACAGAATACGCCGCCGTCCCACCTCTTCGTAGCCTGGCAACGCCTCGTAGAAGAAGTCGAAGAGATCGTCATGCAGGGGCACGACCTTCTTCATGAACTCGACGTACTTCATCAGGCGTACGAGGTAGTCGGTAAACAGCTGGACCGTGGGAACGGTGCCAACGCCGCCCGGATAAAGCGTCGAGGGATGAACGTGCCGCCCTTCCATCAGGCAGAACATCTCGCGCGTCATGCGGCTCATCTGCAATGCTTCGCGATAGAACGCGCCGGTGAAAGGATTCAGCGCCGTCATGATGTCGGCGATGGTGCGATAGCCGTGCAGATTTGAGTTGGGTGAGTTTGTTTTTTGCGCCTTCGTCCACACCCCAGGATTCGTCTCTTTCACCATCTGCTCGCAGAAGTCCACGCCCACCAGGTTGTCCTGGAAGATGTTGTGGTCGAACATGTACTCGGCGGCTTCGCCAAGATTGACGATCCACTCGGCCATGTCCGGAGGCCGCACGCCGAAAGCCATGTTCTGCGCATAGTTGGCACAGGTGGCGTGATTGTCGCCGCAAATGCCGCAGATGCGGCTGGTGATGAAGTGGGCGTCGCGCGGGTCTTTACCCTTCATGAAAATACTGTAGCCGCGGAAGATCGACGATGTGCTGTGACATTCCACGACGTGGCGGTTGGCGAAATCGATCTTGGTGAAGATGCCGAGGCTTCCGACGATTCTGGTGATCGGATCCCAATTCATCTCCACGATCTGCTTTTGCTTATTAAGGGCTTGCTGATCGGTTGCTGTAATTGTGCCCATCGCGATCGTTCTCCTTCAGCTTAGAAAATTAGGATCTGGCGTGATAACCAGTTGTCAGTTCGGCCCGATTGTGCCGCCACCTCGGCTCTTTGTTGACGGTATTTTGAGTAATGGAACGCAGCGCTCGAATGGCGCGGCCATACAGGGCGGAGCTGCCGGTGGAAACGTGCGCACCCGGCGGTTCGTCCATGAAGGGCATGAACTTGTCCGGGAAGCCTGGCATGGTGCAGCCGATGCAGATGCCCCCCACGTTGGGGCAGCCGCCGATGCCGGCCATCCAGCCGCGTTTCGGAACATTGCAGTTCACCACCGGCCCCCAGCATCCCAGCTTCACGATGCACTTGGGAGAGCCATACTCCTCGGCGAAGTCGCCCTGCTCGTAATAGCCGGCACGGTCGCAACCTTCGTGCACCGTTGCGCCGAACAGCCACGTGGGGCGAAGCTGATCGTCAAGCGGAATCATGGGGGCAAGACCTGCAACTTGATAGAGGAGGTAGAGGAGGGTTTCCATGAAATTATCGGGCTGGACGGGACATCCGGGGACATTAACGATGGGAAGGCCGGCTTTCGATCGCCAGTCCCATCCCAGGTAATCGGCGAGTCCCATACATCCGGTGGGATTGCCTTGCATGGCGTGGATACCGCCATAGGTGGCACACGTGCCGATGGCCACCACGGCCAGCGCTTTGGGAGCAAGCTTGTCGATCCACTCGGTCGTCTTGATGGGCTGGTTCGTCGTTGCGTCCGTACCCACCGCTGCCCAGTAGCCGTCTTTGCCGTGAATCTTCTCGTTAGGTATCGATCCTTCCACTACGAGAACGAAGGGTTCGAGTTTACCCTCCGTCGCCTGGTAGAAGGGCTTCATGAAGTCATCGCCCACTTCATAGGCGAGAACAGGATTATGAAGATGTACTTTGGGGAGGCCCGGAATTGCGCCCAGCAGAACATCCTCGATGCTGGGCTGTGTCGCTGCCGTAATGGAGACGGAATCGCCATCACAGCCCAAGCCGGCGGTAATCCAGAGGATGTGCACCTCGGCGACAGGAGATTTTTTTTGAGTACTCCGACCGTACGGAACCGCTTGCGCTGTCATGCGAAATTCTCCTTTCGACATCGCGTTAATGAGTGTTTCGCCATCGACGCCAAAGAACGCTTGCCAGCTTGTCAACAGACGATGCGCCAGCTCGCGAAATCAAATAGCTATTCGTTCAAGGATGAAATACTTAGCGGAACCAGGAAACGGTGCCCCACGCACCTTGGCGCTAGCATCAACCGCGGGAAGAGGTTTCACAACCTGATTTGCGCCTAAGGGAAAGTGCGACTTCCGGAGTAGGGGATTCCCCGATGGGTTGTTGGAAAAACGGGGTTGTTATCCGCTAGTTCCGACCGATCAGGAAGTATGGAAGAATTGGAGGACTGGGGAGGACGGCTTAGACCTGTCAGGCCGCGCCCTCGCCGATGTTCCATTGAATCGCGCGCTGCACCAGCTCCCGCCCCGTCTTTAGCGACAGCTTATCTTTGATATGGGCCTGGTAGGACTCCACTGTCTTCACACTCAGATGCAGTTCGTCGGCAATCATGCGGGTGCTATGACCCTCGCCAATAAGGCGGAAGACCTCCAGCTCGCGGTCGGAGAGTTCCGCAATCGGCGAATGCGTCTCGTTGGCCGAGCCGCTGATGTACTGCTGCAGCATCCGATTCGCAATGCGATCGCTGACGTATACCTTCTGGTTGAGGATTTGCCGCACCGCAATCAGCACCTTTTCGGTCGCTTCCTGTTTCATGATGTAGCCATTGGCGCCGGCACGTAGGGCACGCTCCGCATAGATCGACTCGTCGTGCATCGACAGAATCAGCACTGGCAGGTTGGGAAACCGCACGCGAATGCTCTTGAGCAGGTCCAGGCCGTCGGGCCCGTTCAAAGAGATGTCTACGATCAGGAAATCGGGCCGGGTCGAAGTTATAGCCTGTAGCGCCGTGGCGGCCTCTTCGGCTTCGCCGCAAACCATCAGATCGGGCTCGCGGTTCATCATCAGCGACAGCCCTTCGCGCACGATGGGATGATCGTCGACGATGAAAATTCTGCGTTTTACGGGCGCTTCTGCTTGCGATCCTGTCAACATCGCTCCTCAACCACTCTTTCGTTGTTTAGTGGGCATTGCATTTTGTTCCTTGCCGCGTACCGGAAACATGCAGGTCACCACGGCGCCATGCGGAGCACTCGATTGGATGTCCAAGGTCCCACCGATCATGCTTGCCCGGTGACTCATAATGTGGTGCCCCATTCCATTACTGCTCGCCAGGGTCTTGGTACAGCCAGACCCATCGTCTCGAATCGTCAGCACGCCCCGGTTGTCGCCCGCGCTAAGGCCAATTTCGATCTTCCGCGCCTTGCCGTGCTTGATGGCATTGCTCACTGCCTCCTGCGAGATGTGGTACAGGTGGGTTGCCACGTTGACGTCATGAATCAGGACTGGATTCTCGCATTGCAGGCGACAGGACACGCCGAACACATCTTCCACTTCCGCGCTCAACTGCTGCAAGGCTGACATCAGTCCATGGGCCTCAGACACCACAGGACTCAGGCCTCTCGCCAATTCGCGCGTCTTATTGATGGCTTCATTGACCAGTTTGACGATCTTGGTGGCCTCGGCGGCATAAGGCAGGCCTTGTTCTTTAAGCTTCTGCTCCTGCACCTTGGTCATGAAGGCAATGCCGGTCAAATGCTGGCCCAAGCCGTCGTGCAGGTCCTGCCCGATGCGGCGTTGTTCGCGCTCGCTAATCTCAAGGATCGCTTTCTCCAATTGTTTGCGCTCGGTGATGTCGATGCCGGTGGCGATCACATAGGCGGGCGTCCCGTCGCCTCCGGGCAACGATGTTCCCGACCAGGCAATCAGCCGACGGGTGCCGTCGTGCGCCAACCACTGGCACTCGTAGTCGCTCTGCAATTGCCCCGCCCGCATCTTCTCGAAGCGCATGCGGAAGGCGTCCGCTTCTTCGTCAGGTATGAACAGCTCCCACACGCATTGCCCGGCAACGTCGGCCAGGGTTTGTCCGGTACTGCGTTCGCAGGCGCGGTTGAAGCGGATGATGCGGCCGCCGGCGTCGAGAACGATCACCAGCGCGCCCACGGTGTCGAGGATGGCGGTAACAACGTTGCGTTCCTCTTTCAGCGCCTCTTCCGTGCGCTTGAGATCCGTGATGTCAAAGCCGACTCCGTGGATGAACCACGGATGCCCATCTTCACGGCGGATCATTTTGGCTTCGCAATGCAGCCAGATGACCCGGTTATCGCGCGAGAGAATGCGGTAGGGAGAACGCAGCGGCTTGCCGGTCAGAAACAACTCGGCGGCTTCCAGGCTCCAGCGTTGCTTGTCTTCGGGGTGGACCTGCGAGTACCAGCGGACTGGATCTTGCAACCATTCCTCTTGCGTGAATCCCAGGACCCGTTCGATTTGCGGACTGACGTAAGCTTCTCCGACGCCTTCGTCGAGATAAGCCATAAACACGACGGCGGGAATCTGCTCAACCAGGGCACGATACTTCGCCTCCAGATTCGGAACCTGGGTGCTGATCTTCGGCGACGAAACGGTGATAGGACCATGCCCCTGCGCCGCCAAGATATCGGTGTTTTCGAAGAAAACTCTGGCGAGATCTTCCAGCACCGCCTCCGCTTCGGCATACGTAGTAGCTTGCTCAAGCACGCTGGCTGGGCTGCCGCCACTTAAGACCGAATTAGTGTTGGGCCACGTTGCCATGTTCTTCTTGCCTTACTGTGGAGACCGTTATCACCCCGTAGCATGGGGTTTCCGGCGACTCACTGTATCACTTCTTGGAGATATCGCGCCGACGACGCCAGCTTGGTTCCTTATTCAGCGATGCCTGAGTAAAGGTTCGTAGCGCATGAATCGCTTTCCCGTAGGTC
>Ga0302325_10023683_pt1 | contig 12788 bp, 7 predicted proteins | sample Palsa_T0_2_FD_201948 | JGI IMG/M metagenome (GOLD analysis project Ga0302325, IMG submission 201948) | Peat permafrost microbial communities from Stordalen Mire near Abisko, Sweden - Palsa_T0_2 | ecosystem: Environmental > Terrestrial > Soil > Palsa > Peat permafrost | place: Sweden: Abisko... | reverse complement strand
AAAGTCCGCGCGGTAAAGGTTCATCTCCTTGATCACCGTATAGCGCGTGTCTTTGCGAGCGGCGTTGGCTTTGATGTGGCCGGAGGAGGAGTTGACCACGTGATTGATGAGCATCTCGGTGAGCTTGCCGACCACGAGACCGATCAGGGGAAAGAACTTGGTGGTGGTTTGATCCGCGGAGTCCCCGGGTTGCGGGGGCGGCAGCAGATAGGGTTCGTCGGCAATGATGCATGCGTCGTTGACGTACGCTCGTATGTCGGGGTCATCCTGCCCCGCGCGGGCTGCAACCGGCGGCAACGAGGACAGCACCAGCATGCAAGCGAGCGGGCGCGCCAGCGCAGAGTTCATTTCGAGGTCGCTCCCTTGACCGCCGCCGTTGCCGCCGCCGGGCTCTCGGGCGCCAGCAAGCCGTCAAGCCGCTTCAGGATGAGTGACCATTGACGCTGCTCCGACGGATCGGTCAAGGTCGCGATGTATGCCTGGACCTGGGCTCGTGCATTGTCGCCGAGTTGCTTCAGCAGCAGGCCCGCCTGCAGCAGGTCATCGCCCTTGCAGGTATCCACATCGAACAGCCAGAAGCTCAGCGCGGCGCCGGCTTTGTGATCGCTCATGCCGCAGCGCTTGGGCGGCGGATCGTCGCGCCACAGCAGACGAAACAGATCGTAGATCGCTCCGCTATTGCTGGCGAAATAGGTGTGTCCGAGAGTGTCGGCCGGCACGGCGGACATGTCGATCGTGTCCAGGCCACGCATTGAAATGATATTGACGCCGGCCATGCCGGCCCGCGGTGCGCCGTTGACGATCTGCGAGCTTCGCAGCGCAAGATCATTGTCGGACGCGTACAGCGTGAATCGCGCGGCCACGTTCGGCATCGAATTCATCGCATCGATGAAATATTCCCGGTCGACGTCCGGCGCGGTGAAGACGATCTGCCCGAAAATGTGCTTCGGTTGGGCGGGGGCGCGCTTTTCCAGACAGGTCCGCAGCGCTTCGAGGAGCGCGCGATTGCCCATGCTGTGCGCAATGAGATGAATGCGCTCGGCGCCGGATCGAGCCACCACGTCGTCGAGGAACAGCGCCAGTTTACGACCACTCTCCTGGATGGTGTTGGCGTCAACCGTGTAGGCCGTGGCGCTGGCCGCCGACGGCCAACTGAACATCATCGGTGTACCGTCGAAATCCAGGTCGTACGCCAGCTGCGCGCAGCGTCTGGCGGCATCTTCAAAACTTGAATTGAAGCCATGCACGAAGATGAACACGTCGCGCGACGGTGCGCCTTTGATCTGTTTTCGCAACTCGTTCAGGAAGCCGTCTCTTGGCAGCGGCGTGACCTGGTTCAACAGCACGTAGCGGGTTCTCAACCCCGCATCGCCCACGAAATAGGAAATCATGTCCCAGCGTGAGTGCGTCTCCAGCTCGGCCTTCTGGTGCAGTTGCGGGATGGTGACATCCAGGTAGCCATATTGAAGATCGCCGCGCTCCTTGCCGTAATACGCCGCGGGCTTCAGCTCTCCGGTGGGCTTGCGGTCGGTGCCATAAAACACGCGTACCGTCGCGTAGCCCTGGTTCATCTTGTAGCGGCCGTCCTTGCCAGGAAGGGCCAGCCCCCGTGTGCTCGCACCGAAGCTCTCGACCTGCAGGTCGATGCGAGCGACCGCGTCGGTGTCGCCGGCGGCGCGATAGGTGTCACGTAGCTGCTTCAGCGTGGCCAGCACGTTCTCATGCTGTTTGCCATAGACGGCTCGTTCGATGTTCAGGACCCGCTGCAGCAGGGCTTCGGCGGCCGCATAGTCCTTGTCCCTCACATCGATATTCGCCAGGGCGCTCAGCAGCGGCACGAGGTCGGGGTGATCGGCGCCGAGCTGGGATTCCTGCAGTCTCAGGGCGCGTTGATAGAACTGCACGGCCTGCTGGTCGTCGCCGGCGTCAGCCGCGACCTCCCCCAAGCTGCGCAGCAGATCGATGAGGTCATGCGGGTCGCTACCGGGGGGGCTTTCGGCCGCGACGAGCGCGCGACGTCCGTAGACTTCCGCGGCGGCGAAGTCGTTGGCCGCCTTGGCCTCTTCGAATTTCTGATAGGCCTGCAGCAGCTGCGCCGATTGAGCCTCGGCTACCGCCGGAGCCAGCAGCGTCAGGACACAGGCGAGCGCACCGATGCCGCAACGCGCGGTAGTCCGGCACGTGGGCAGCCTGAGCCTGGGGTAATCGCCACTGTGGGTCATGCTCTGCTGCAATGCGACACTAGGGCCAGGCCGTGTGCCGCGTGTTGGTCTTCCCGGGTCAGGTGCTGCGAGCACCCCTGCGTGCCCGCCTTTTCAACTCTACCGCAAGTCCCGTCGCGCGGAAATCGCGCGCAGCCCGGCGAGCGCGAAATCGACCAGGTGCCGCGTTATCCCGGGCGCCGACTCCGCCGTGACGTTCAGCTGGGGCAGCAGGCGCTGCAACTTGCGCCGATTTACCAATAGCAGCAGCGCGCAGGGCGCCATCACGCTGATGCAGCCGCGTGCGACCAGCGGATGATTGGCGGGGCGCCCGGTCAAGGCGCTGACGATCGATTTGAGCGCCTTGGATCTGCCAGCGAGCGCCCGATCGTGCGTGGGTCCGTAGACCGTCGATGGTGTGACCCATTCCCGGCTGAACAGCCGTCCGGCCCAGGACTGCGATACCGGGCTGGTCAGTGCCCGCACGATCAGGCCGAGAAAGGCCTCGAGCTGGCGCCGCGGACTGCGCTCGGCATTGACCGCCGCGGCCAGCGCTGCGGTCGAAACCAGCCGCCGTTGGGCTTCCGCGAGCACCGCCCGGTGCAGCCCGGACATGCCGCCGAAGTGATAGACGATCGCCGCGGAGTTGACGCCCGCCCGACGGCATATGCCTTGCCCGGTGGCGCCGTCAAAGCCTTGCTCCGCGAATACCTGCCCGGCGACCTCGATCAGATGCGCCCGGGTGCGCTGACCCGGTCGGGCGAGGCGGCCGTGCGTCGCGACGCGGCGAGGGCGGCGCGCGCTTGTCGAGCGCGCCGCCGCCTTGGCCGATCGAACGGCCGGCTTCCGCGTCACGACCCGAGCCTGGCGTAATGTACGGTGGTAATGAGCATCTGCCGCTCCATGCATCTCGACTTAAGCACCTTCGGGCAAAAATTTCAAATAAATTTCAAATCTAAATTTGAATTACACTTGACTGAAATGCGCGACTGATCTTAACTGCGCGAAGAGCAGGTGACCGCATGCCGAAGACGACGCGACTCGCTTACTTTCTGGCTGGCGGAATAGCCCTTGCCATCGTTATCGTGGCGGCGCTGTGGTGGTTCACGGACCGTCATCGCGAGCGTACCGAGCTGGCGCTGTACGGCAACGTGGATCTGCGCCAGGTGGAACTGCCATTCAACGGCAGCGAGCGCATCGCCGCGGTGCTGGTCCAGGAGGGCGATCGGGTCAAGCAAGGGCAGCTGCTGGCGCGGCTCGAGACCAGCAGGCTCGCGCCGCAGGTGGCCAAGGCCGAGGCCGACGTGGCCGCGCAGCAGCAGGTGGTCGATCGCCTGCACCATGGCAACCGCCCCGAAGAAATCGCGCAGGCGCGCGCCAATGCCGACGCCGCGGCCGCCGATGCCGCCAACGCGCGGGCGCAGTACGGGCGTCTGCGCTCGCTGTCCGACAGCTCGTCCGGCCGTGCCGTCAGCCGCCAGGACATGGATGCGGCCAAAGCCACGCTCGATACCGCCGATGCCAGGCTGGCCGTGAATCAAAAAGCGCTGGTGCTGGAGCTCGCCGGTGCTCGCACCGAAGATGTTGCGCAGGCCGAGGCGCAGTTGCATGCCGATCAGGCGCAGCTCGCGCTGCTGCAGCAGCAGCTCAAGGACGCCGATCTGCTCGCACCGCTCAATGCCGTGGTGCGCTCGCGCATCGTCGAGCCAGGCGAGATCGCCTCGCCGCAGAAATCCGCATTCACGCTCGCCATCACCGATCCGAAGTGGGTCCGCGCCTACGTGGGCGATCCGGATCTCGGATCGGTGCATGAAGGCATGGGTGCCGCAGTGACCGTCGATGCCTTTGACGGCCGCCGCTTCCCCGGCTGGGTCGGCTTCATCTCACCGGTCGCCGAATTCACCCCCAAGTCGGTGCAGACCACGGAACTGCGCTCGAGCCTGGTGTACGAAATCCGCGTGTTCGTGCAGGATCCGGGCGACGAGCTGCGTCTGGGAATGCCGGCGACCGTGCACCTGTCGTTGCAGCGCGATGGCAACGTGCCGCACGGCGCCGCACCACGCGGCGCCGGAGATTCCGGCGCCGGATCCGGAGGCACGTGAACGCCGCGACCAGCCAAAGTCCGGCGGGCAGCCAATCCCCGGCGGCTGGCGGCACGCCAGCTCTGGTCGCGCAGCAGCTGCATAAGCAGTTCCGGCGCAAAGACGAAGCAACGGTGCAGGCGCTCGATGGGGTTTCATTCGAGGCGCGGTATGGCGAGCTGACGGCGCTGGTGGGTCCGGACGGAGCGGGCAAGACGACGCTGATGCGCTTGGCTGCGGGGCTGCTGCACCTGGACGGCGGCTCCCTCACGGTGCTCGGCGTCAACGTCGCTGCCGATCCGCAGCAGGTCCAGGATCGCATCAGCTACATGCCGCAACGCTTCGGCTTGTACGAGGATCTCAGCGTGCAGGAAAACCTCGATCTGTATGCGGATCTGCACGGCGTGACGCCCGCCGAGCGTGCGCAACGCTATCCGGCGCTAGTCGAGATGACCGCGCTCGGCCCGTTCAAGACCCGTCTGGCCGGTCAACTCTCGGGTGGCATGAAACAGAAGCTTGGCCTGGCCTGCACGCTGGTGCGATCGCCCGAGCTGTTACTGCTGGATGAGCCCACCGTCGGCGTCGATCCGCTGTCGCGGCGCGAACTTTGGGAGATCGTGCGCCAGCTGGTCGCCGATCAGGGATTGACGGTGCTGCTCAGCACCGCATACCTCGATGAGGCCGAGCGCTGCAGTCGCGTGATCCTGCTGCATCAGGGCAAGGTGCTGTCGCGGCAATCTCCGCAGCAGGTGGCAGCCATGGCTGGCGGGCGCTGCTTCGTGGCGACGCCGCCGGCACAGCAATCGGCGCGCGCCTTGCAGGCGCGTCTGCTCGATCAGCCCGACGTCGTCGACGCCGTGCCCGACGGCGGGCGGGTGCGTATCGTTCTAAGCGCCGGGGCGGCGACCCCGATTGACGCTGCGCTGCACGGACTGTCGGTCAATGCGGTGCCGCCGCGGTTCGAGGACGGCTTCATGATGCTGCTGAGAACCAGTGTCGCGCGTGAGCACCCGCAGGCGATTTCGGTTACGCGCCCGGTGGTCGGGCAGGCTGAGGATGCCGTGGTGCGGGTGCAGCAGTTGGTCCGGAAGTTCGGCGCCTTTACCGCGGTCGATCACATCAGCTTCGAAGTGCGACGCGGCGAGATATTCGGTCTGCTCGGACCCAACGGGGCCGGAAAGACGACCACCTTCCGCATGCTGTGCGGCTTACTTACGCCAAGCGCCGGACAGTTGCGTGTGGCGGGCGCCGACGTACGCAACGCCCCGGCCTCGGCCCGCGCCCGATTGGGCTATGTGGCACAGAAGTTCTCGCTGTACGGTCCCCTGAGTGTGCTCGAGAATCTTGAATTCTTCGCCAGCGCCTACGGTCTGCGCGGGGAACGCAGGCGCGCTCGGATCGCCTGGGCGACCGAGCAGTTCGAGCTCGCCGATCACCTGCGTGCCGTGAGCTCGCAGCTGCCGGGTGGCTTTCAGCAGCGCCTGGCGATGGCCGCCGCTCTGCTGCACGAGCCGGAGATTCTGTTCCTCGATGAACCCACCAGTGGGGCCGATCCGCTGGCGCGTCGCGCGTTCTGGCGCCGCATCACCGCGCTGGCCGAGCAGGGGGTGACCATCATCGTCACGACGCACTTTATGCAGGAAGCGGAGTACTGCGACCACGTGGCGATCATGGATTCCGGCAAGGTGCTGTCGCAAGGTTCGCCGGCCGAAGTGCGCGAACGCGCCAGGACCGAGGCTCGGCCCGAGCCGAGCATGGAAGACGCCTTCATCGCCGTGGTCGAGCACGCGCGAGCGAATCCGGCTGCCCCAGGCGCGACGGCGCCGGCCGCGGCATGAAGCTGCGACATCCATGACCATGGTCGTACACCCAAAGCTGCGCCGTATACGCGCGCTGGTGTGGAAGGAGACCCATCAGGTCTTGCGCGATCCTTCGAGCATCGCGATTGGCGTGGTGCTGCCGCTGATCCTGATTCTGCTGTTTGGCTACGGGTTGTCGCTCGACGTCAGGAACGTGCCGATCGCCGTGGTGATCGAGCAGCCCACGCCCGAGGCGATGGAGTTGGCCGCGGGCTTCCAACTGTCGCCGTATTTTCGACCGCGGCTGATGCAGGCGATGCCGCCGGCGCAGCGGCTGCTGCTCGAGCATGCGGTGGATGGCATCGTGCGCATTCCCGCCGACTTTTCCCGCCACGTCAGCGCCGGGGATGCCCGGGTACAGCTGATCGTGCACGGTGGCGATGCCAATCGGGCGCGAATCATCCAGGGCTACGTCCAGGGGGCGGTCGGTGCCTGGTCGGCGCGCGCGAGCGCGCAAGGTCTCGCCAGCGCGAGCGCGCCGGTAGTCGTGCAGGCGCGGCTGTGGTTCAACGAGGCCGATGACAGCAGTTACTTTCTGGTGCCCGGGCTGGTGGTGCTGGTGATGACGTTGATTGGCGGCTTGTTGACGGCGATGGTGATGGCACGCGAATGGGAGCGCGGTACTCTGGAAGCTCTGCTGGTCACGCCGGTGCGCAGCGACGAGATTCTGCTCGGCAAGACGCTGCCGTACTTCCTGCTCGCCCTGATCGGCTTTGCGTTGTGCGTGCTGTCGGCCAGGTTTCTTTTTCACGTGCCGCTGCGTGGCGCGCTCTGGGTGTTGCTCGGTGCATCGATGCTGTACGTCCTGGTGGCACTCGGCATCGGCCTGCTGATCTCAGCCTGGGTGAAGAATCAGCTCGTGGCCAGTCAACTCACGATGCTCGTCACGTTCATGCCCGCCTTCATGCTGTCGGGCTTTCTGTTCGATTTGCGCAGTACGCCGGCCGTGGTGCAGCTGATCACCTACGCACTGCCGGCACGATATTACGTCGCGCTGCTGCAGACCGTGTTTCTCGCCGGCGACGTGTGGTCGGTAATCGTGCCGAATACTCTGGCGCTGGCGGCGATGGCGGGGGCGCTGGCCCTGGGCAGCCGCGCCGCCATGCGCAAAAGCCTGGAGTGATGCGCATGCCCGGCTCACTGCTGCGCATTCTGGCTCTCACGCGCAAGGAGCTGCTCGCGGTGCTGAAGGACAAGCGCAGCCGGCTCAGCCTATTGATTCCGCCGGTGGTGCAGGCCCTGATCTTTGGATATGCCGCGACCTACGATCTCAATCACGTCAGCTACGCAGCCCTGGACCAGGACCACAGCGCGGCCTCGCGGCAACTGCTGGCGGGCCTCGACGGCTCGGGGGTGTTTGAGCGCGTCGCGGATCTGCAGCGAACCAGCGATGTCGCCGCCTATATAGATGCCCGTCGCGCCTTGCTGGTCGTGCAGATCAATCAGAACTTCGAACGTCAGCTGCTCTCCGGCCGCAGCACCGACCTGCAGTTGATCGCCGATGGGCGTAACTCCAATACCGCGGGCACCGCCATGGGTTATGTCAGCAGCATCGTCGAGCAGTTCAACGCCGACTGGGGCGGCGCACACGGCTGGGCGGCGGCGCCGGTGGCACTGGTCACTCGCGCCTGGTACAACCCCAATCTCGAGACCCGCTGGTACATGATTCCCGGCATGATCGGCACGCTGACGCTGATCCAGACCATGATGTTGACCGCGATGTCGGTGGCACGCGAGCGCGAGCAGGGCACCTTCGACCAACTGCTGGTGACGCCCTTCCGGCCGTACGAGATCATGGCCGGCAAGGCTCTGCCATCGATGCTGGTCGGCACGATCCAGGCCACCGGCGTGCTGCTGGTCGCGCAGCTGTGGTTTCGCATTCCGTTTGCGGGCTCGTACCTGACGCTGTACTCCGGGTTGCTGCTGTTTCTGCTGGCAGCGGTGGGTATCGGTCTGCTGCTGTCGGCGGCGGCCGCGACGATGCAGCAGGCGATGCTGTATTCGATGCTGCTCATCATGCCGTTCTCCCTGCTCTCGGGCCTGACCACGCCGATCAGCAGCATGCCGAACTGGCTGCAGTATCTGACCGGAATCAATCCGCTGCGCTACGCGATCGACATCACCCGGCGCGTTTATCTGGAAGGGGTGGGACTTGATCTGTTGCTGCCCGATCTGTGGCCCCTGTGCCTGATCGCGGCGCTGACTCTGTCGGGGGCATCGTGGATGTTCAGCCACCGCATGCAATGATCACCGAGAGCCGCCGCCAGCGTCGCCTTCCCGTGACATGCCTACTGGCCGCCGGCGCGCTGTCGGGGCTGTTTGCCGGCTGCGCCGTCGGGCCAAACTTCGTGCCGCCCACCCCGCAGACGCCGGCCCATTGGTCGGCGCGCTCGACGTCCGCGCCAGCCGCCGCGCAGCCTCTGCCTGCCACGCCGTCGGCGCCGCCGCCGATGAGCGCCATCAGCGAGCAATCCGCACCGCCGGCGGCGTGGTGGGCCGGCTTCAACGATCCGCTGCTGACCTCGCTGCTCGAGCGCGGCCAGAGCTCGAATCTGGATTTGCGCGCGGCAGTGCTGCGCATCGAAGAGGCGCGCGCACAGCGGGATGTCACGGCGGCGGGGTATTGGCCCACATTGTCGGCCGAAGCCTCCTACAGCCGGCAGCGCATCAGTGAAACCACACCCACCGGATCGTTGCTCAGTTCGGTCGGCAACATCCGCCTGCCCGGCGGCGGCGGCATCAGCATCCCCAACCCGTACAGCCAATATCAGCTCAGCGCCGATGCCTCGTGGGAGATCGATCTGTTCGGACGCATACGGCGCGCGGTGGAGGCGGCCGACGCCAGCATTCAGGTGTCGGTCGAGGACCGGCGCGCGGTGCTGGTGTCGGTGCTCGCCGACGTGGCGCAGAACTACATTGAGCTGCGCGGTGCGCAGTCGCGCCTGCTCGTCGCCAGGGAGAATCTCGCCACCCTCGACGAACTGCTCGACCTGACGCGCCAGCGCCGCGCCGCAGGCCTGACCACTCACATCGATGTCAGCAATTCAATCGCGCAGGCCAGCGTGACGCGCGCCCAGCTGCCGGCCTACGAACTGCAGATCACGCAGAGCATCAATCAACTCAGCCAACTGCTGGGTCGTGAGCCCGAGGCGCTGCGCAGCGAATTGGACAGCGTGGCCCCCGTGCCACCGATCCCGCCCGACGTGCCGATCGGTCTGCCCGCCGATCTGGCGCGACGCCGGCCCGATATCCGCGAGGCCGAGGCCAATCTGCACGCGGCCACTGCGCAGAGCGGGGTGGCGATCGCGGATCTGTTCCCGCGCCTGACGCTCTCGGCCATGGGCGGCTTTCAATCCGAAACCAGCAGCAGCCTGATCGAGTGGGCGAGCCGCTTCGGCTCGATCGGGCCTACCCTGGATCTGCCGATTTTCGATCGCGGCCGCTGGAAGACCGTGCGGCTGTACGATGTGCGGGCACAGCAAGCGACCCTCAGTTATCAACGCGCGGTCCTCAACGCGTTGCACGAGGTCGAGGGCGCCTTGGCGGCGTACGGCGCCGATGAGCAACGGCGCGCGTGGCTCGATGCCACCGTGGCGCAAAACCGCGAGACGCTGTCGCTGTCGCGGCAGCGCTATGAGAGCGGGCTGGCGAACTTCATCGAGGTGCTGGACGCCGAGCGCACTTTGCAGCAGAACCAGTTGTCATTGGTCGACAGCAGTACGGCTGTCGCCACCGATCTGGTGCGCCTGTACCGCGCTCTCGGCGGCGGCTGGCAGACCGGCGAACACGCATCACCCGCGGATCGTTCCTGACTGTTTACCGAGGCGCTCGCCTGCGTTCGGGAAGCTAATGCATTCAACGAGCTGCGATCATCCGTGACCTGCGTCCGTTTCCTTGCGGGGCTCCTTCCTATAGAATGTTAAGTCGCTCTGCTACCATCTAGATCATTGAGCTGACAGGTTTTTTTTCGAAGCTTCCCAGGTTATCCCATGCCCCCATCCTTGCCCGAGCTGCTCGCGAGCACTCCGCTGTCGGGTGCGAACGCCACTTACGTTGAGGCGCTGTACGAGCAATATCTGAAGAACCCCGACAGCATCGATCCGGCCTGGCGCGGCTATTTCGATGCGCTGCCGCAGGCCACGGCGCCCGAGCAGGCGCACAGTGCGGTCATCGCCGGTGTCGCGGCACGCACCCAGGCGGGCGCACGCGGCTCCGCGACGCTCGCGCCCGCGGCCGCCGCCAGCGAAAAGCAAGCCGCCGTCTCGCGGCTGATGCAGATCTACAGCAATCGCGGCCACCTGATTGCGCACATCGATCCGCTGGGGCTGCTGCAGCGCCCGCGGCCGCGCGTGCTCGACCTGGACTTTGCGGGCTTGAGCGAAGCGGATCTCGATACCGAGTTCTACACCGCGAGCCGCAACGACTGGATACCCAGGCGCGCGACCCTGCGTGAAATCATTGCGCGCCTCGAGCACGTCTATTGCAAGCACATTGGTGCGGAATTCGCCCACGTCTCCAACTCCGACGAACGGCTGTGGCTGCAGGACGAATTTCAGCTCGGTCGCATGCAGCACCGCTTCAGCGCCGAAGAGCGGCGCAACCTGCTCGGCCAGCTGACCGCGGCCGAGGGCCTCGAGCGCTATCTGCACACCAAGTACGTGGGGCAGAAGCGCTTCTCGCTCGAGGGTGCCGACGCCTTGATCGCCTCGCTCAACGAACTCATCCAGGCCGGCGGCCAATCGGGCGTCGAGGAGTTGGTGCTCGGCATGGCGCACCGCGGCCGCCTCAACGTGCTGGTCAACGTGCTGGGCAAATCCCCGGGCCAACTGTTCTCGGAGTTCGAAGGCAAGTACGACGACAATCACGCGCAGGGATCCGGCGACGTCAAGTATCACAAGGGATTTTCCGCCGACGTACGTACACCCGGCGGCAACGTGCACGTCGCGCTTGCCTTCAATCCCTCGCACCTGGAGATCGTCGATCCTGTGGTCGAGGGTTCGGTACGTGCGCGTCAGGAGCGGCGCGATGATGCCCAGGGGGACAAGGTCGTGCCGGTGCTGATGCATGGCGACGCTGCCTTCGCCGGCCAGGGCGTCGTCATGGAGACGCTGCAGCTGTCGCAGGCGCGCGGTTATCGTACCGGCGGCACGATTCATATCATCATCAACAACCAGATCGGCTTCACTACCTCCGATCCGCGCGATGCCCGCTCGACGACTTATTGCAGCGACGTCGCGAAGATCGTGGAGGCGCCGATTTTTCACGTCAACGCCGACGATCCCGAGGACGTGCTGTTCGTGACGCGCCTGGCGCTGCGCTACCGCCAGCGCTTCCATAAGGACGTGGTCATCGATCTGGTCTGCTACCGCCGGCTCGGGCACAACGAAGCCGACGAACCCGCGGCGACACAGCCGGTGATGTATCGGGTCATCCGCCAGCATCCGACGGTGCGCCAGCTGTATGCCGAGCGGCTGTTGGCCGACGCAGTCGTGTCGGCCGCGGACGTCGAGCAGTTGGTCGGGCAGTATCGCCAGGCGCTCGACTCCGGCCACCTGGAGTTGCACCCGGCTTTGGGACTGATCGGCAACAAATACACGATTGACTGGACGCGCTACGGGCAAGCCGATTGGTCCGAGCGCGTGGCCAGCGGCGTCGAGCCCGAACGACTGGCGGCACTGGGCAAACGCCTGGTGCGCCTTCCGGACGAACTGGTGCTGCAGCCGCGGGTCGCGCAAGTCATCAGCAACCGCGCCAGGATGATGGCCGGCGAGATGCCCCTGGATTGGGGCGCGGCCGAATCCCTGGCCTACGCATCGCTGCTCGATGAGGGCGTCGCGGTGCGCATCTCCGGCCAGGACAGCGGGCGCGGCACGTTCTTCCACCGGCACGCGGTGCTGTACGATCAGAATACCGGCCGTCGTTTTATTCCATTACAGCATGTCAAGGACGGCCAGCCGCGCTTCACGGTGATCGACTCGGTACTGTCCGAAGAAGCCGTGGTCGGTTTCGAATACGGCTATGCAACCACGAGTCCGGATTGCCTGGTGATCTGGGAGGCGCAATTCGGCGATTTCGTCAACGGTGCGCAGGTGGTGATCGACCAGTTCATCTCCTCGGGTGAGGCCAAGTGGGGCCGGCTGTGCGGACTGACTCTGTTTCTGCCGCACGGCTATGAGGGTCAGGGGCCGGAGCATTCATCGGCGCGCCTCGAGCGTTTCCTGCAGCTGTGCGCCGAAGACAACATGCAGGTGGTGGTGCCATCGACGCCGGCGCAGATGTTTCACCTGCTGCGCCGCCAGATACTGCAACCATTTCGCAGGCCGCTGATCGTGTTCACGCCCAAGAGTCTGTTGCGTCACGAGCTGTCGGTATCCTCGCTGGCCGACCTGAGCAACAGCAGCTTCGCCAACGTCATCGGTGAGCTCGATGACATCCCGGCCGCGCAAGTGGAGCGCGTCGTATTCTGCAGCGGCAAGGTGTACTTCGATCTGCTCAAGGCGCGCCGCAGCAGCGCGTCGCGCAACGTGGCGCTGGTACGCATCGAGCAGCTCTATCCGTTTCCGGTCGAGCAATATCAAGCGGTGCTGACGCGCTACGCCAACGCGACCGATCTCGTCTGGTGCCAGGAGGAGCCGCAGAACCAGGGC
>Ga0302325_10023682_pt1 | contig 12788 bp, 10 predicted proteins | sample Palsa_T0_2_FD_201948 | JGI IMG/M metagenome (GOLD analysis project Ga0302325, IMG submission 201948) | Peat permafrost microbial communities from Stordalen Mire near Abisko, Sweden - Palsa_T0_2 | ecosystem: Environmental > Terrestrial > Soil > Palsa > Peat permafrost | place: Sweden: Abisko... | reverse complement strand
ACATTCCTAATTCCTGGCGGTGACCTCAAAGTGATCCGGCTCGGTCCAGGGATTGCCACCGGGGTCGTCGGCATCAAAACGTTCCATCGTTCCAGTGAGTCGCCCGTTTTCCAACCGGAAACGCAGGTAGTGGAAGTTGACAGAGGTCTTCAGCTTCGAGCGCTCGCCGAACAGGCGTAGGGTCAGCACCGGCTTGGCACCGCCGCCGCCACTGACCAGATAGTTCACGCCATCGCGATAGTAGCGTTCGTAGTTATGTACGTGGCTGCCGACCACGACGACCTGCGCGTGCAGCGATTTGGCATTCTTGGACAGGTAGCGGGCGATCTCCTGTTCGTCCTTGGCGCGGGGAAACAACGGATCGCGAACCGGCGGGTAGTGCAGCACGATCAGGATGAAGTCGATGTTCTTATGCGCAGCCCTCATCTGTTGCTCGAACCAGGTACGCTGCTCGCTTCCGGGTTTAAGCGCTGAATCGGAATCCAGCATCAGCGCCAGTGTGCTGCTGCCGATGGTAAGAGAGTACCAGCGCTGGGGCCGCAAGCCTGGCGGAGCGGCCGCCGTCCACCAGTTCTCGAGACACGGAGCCGGATCGGCCTCGCAGCCCTTGAATTCGTGATTGCCGAGCGCTGCAAATACCGGGATCTTCGCGGCTGCCCACAGACCGGTCTCCTCCTTGTAGACCTGATAGTCGGCGGCATTGCTGCCGTCGTAGACCAGATCCCCTCCGATCAGAATGGCCGCCGGATTCTCGCTGGCGATCTTGGCCACGAGCGCGCGGCGCGCGAGGGCGTTCGCCACGTCGGCGCGCGCGGTGAAGCGCGTGTCGCCATAGACGACAAAGGTCAGTGGCGCGCTCGTTTGTGCCTGCGGCACGTCGAAGCGCGGCGGCTCCTCGGCCGAGGCCTGCCGTGGCGCGAGCAGACCCACAAGCAGCACCAGGCAGAGCAGCCGCGCTGCGCGGGGTGTCAAGAATTGCTGCGTGCGCATGAGAGCCTGTACCTGATCACTGGGTGCAACCGGTCATTGACTTTCGGGGTAGCAGCGGCGTGCCATACGAAATCAGCAGCAAGCCCGATTTGAGCTAACCCCAAAGGGCATGCCAACTTTATTCCGCGGCTCGAATCTCAAGCACCCTCGCGGGCTGGTGGGATTGAAATTCGCATTGCCCGAAGCGTCCGGGCCGTTGCGCGACTAACGTTGCGCTACAAGTTCATCCCCGGCCTGAAGCTTAACGAGTGCTGCATGCATCTCCGCCAACTGCCTTTGCATATCGGCAACTGCGTGCGCCTGCACCTGAAGCGCCCGGATTTCCGCAGCCTGCGCCTCGATCGTGCGCTCTTGCTTCTGCACTTCGTTGAGCAGCATCGGCGCGAGTTCGTCATACCGAACCCCGTCGATGCGCCCGGCCTCATTGCGAATCACCAGTTCCGGGTACACTTTGGCGACTTCTTCGGCGATCAGTCCATACTGGCGCGTCCCTGTCGCATCGGCCTTGAGCTTGAAAGTCACCGGCCGCAACTGCCCAAGTTTCGCCGTGTTCGATCCCATCGGCGCGATAGCGGTCTTGAAACGTTCGGAGGAACTGAGTACCCCAAGTTCCCCGGAAGGCGTTACCACTACCTCACTGCCTGTCAGAGAATGACCATAGATGCCCGCGACGAACGTGGCCGCCTGCGTGCCCTGAACACCGACCCTTATGGTATTGGCATCGCCAGCCACACCCGGGCTACCTATGTCGATATTATTTGAGCCTGTCGTCAGATTGATGCCGGCGTGCCAACCTTCGGCAACATTGCTACTGCCGCTTACGTTGTTAGCCAGCGCGTGCACGCCGATAGCCGTGTTGTTGGCGCCGGTGTTGTTCGAGTACATCGCTTGATATCCAGAGGCGGTGTTGCTGACTCCGTTGTTGCTAAGGAGCGCCTCGTACCCAGACGCGGTGTTGTATTGGCCGGTCTGGTTGTAAAAGAGCGCGTAGTAACCCGAGGCAACGTTGTAGCTGCCGGTCGTGTTGTAAAAAAGCGCGTAGTAACCGGCGGCAACGTTGTAGCTGCCGGTCGAATCTGAAGAGAGTGCGCCGCCGCCCATGGCGGTATTGTAGGAACCCGTGCCAGGAGTAAAGGCGCCCAGGAGCGCCTGATACCCGAAGGCGCTGTTGCCACTACCAGTCGTGTTGAAGTAGTTCGCTTCGAACCCGAAGGCGCTGTTTCCACTACCAGACGTGTTGGAATAAAGCGCGCTTGCCCCAGAGGCGGTGTTGACACCACCAGTCGTGTTCATCAGGAGCGCATAGTACCCGGAGGCGGTGTTGTAGGAGCCGTCCGTGTTGTTGTAGAGCGCCTGCATTCCGGCGGCGGTGTTGTAGGAGCCGTCCGTATTGAAGTAAAGCGACTGCATTCCGGCGGCGGTGTTGAAGGAGCCGCTCGTGTTGTAGTAGAGCGCCTGGCTTCCGGAGGCAGTGTTGTAGTCGCCATACTCACTCGTGTTGGAATAGAGCGCCTGGTACCCGGAGGCGGTGTTGTAGAAGCCGGGATTTGAGGCAGCTGGCTTCCCGAGCGCCCCAGTCCCCATCCCGGTGTTGCCGCGTTCGTCGCTCTTATCGTTCGTTGAGGGCACCTGAGCGTAAGCCGTTCCTACAAGTGCGAGCGTGGCGATAAAGCCTAACCTGACTGATTTCACGGCTGATCCCCTTGGAATGATTTTTTGGTCGCGGCCGATAAACACATTGCGCTACCGATCCCGACGTTAGCAAACGCGCGGCTACCTCCCTTCGAGTGTGAAGACATTTGTGCGCCGCCGCAATTGAGCGCGCGGCTCATGGCTTCGTGTTCGGTCGTGAGAAGCGCGATCATCTCATCCGCGAAGAATGAAACGCCTCCGTCAATTGTAGCTATCCGGGGTAGATTCGATGCGAATTTTTCGGGATGTTCCTCGGCCCGCGCCTCGCCACTGCCAGGCAGCCAAAAAAAGCCAACGCGCATAGCACAACAAGAACTGGCAGATCCTTCAGCAGCGTTGAATAGATCAGCTCAAGAGGTTGATTCACTGACACTACAACCCAGCCTGCAAGGCTGCCCGCAACGAGCGGGATGCAACAAGAGGCATTTTTTGTAATAAACCGATGGCCGAAGTGCACGGAATGCCTTGTTATTGGCGGAGAGGGGGAGATTCGAACTCCCGAGCCGCTTGCGCAGCCTCCGGTTTTCAAGACCGGTGCAATCAACCGCTCTGCCACCTCTCCGGCTAAATCGAATCAGCTGGTTAGGTTCATTCTATCAGGTCGGCCTTGGCGAGACGCTCGTCGAACCACGCTGGCGGGTCGTCTTCGGGCGCAGACGTGGCGGCCAGCTTTACCGCCGCCCGCGAGCGAAGTTCAGCTACGCGGGCAGTCCGTATATGTTTAGCGATGGCGCAGGACCGCGCGGGTCTCTTGGCTGGATAAGGCGCGTGGTCCGTACGAATGGGCACTTTCAAGGGCTGCACACTTGCTCACGCAGCGCCAGAATTGCTTGCGTTCTCTTGGTTCAGCTCGAACAAGCGCCGGAGTATCTCGTCATCCGATAGTGGCCACGGAAAGCCATACGGCCAGCTCGTTCTGCATACATAGCCGAGCCCGATTGGCTACTTCAGGAACTCCTGGCGTACCCGGGGTACCGTCTGAGGTGGTGCAAGTGGCGGGAGGGGACTCTCCTTCAAGACGTCAGGTTGGCGTCGCGCTCTACAACCGCGTCCCGCAGGGGCAAGAGCCTGTCGAACTCCTCCTTAACTACTGCGTAGCACTCGCAAACCCGCGCTTCCAACTGCGGTCGATCGATGACGGTGATGACGCCGCGGCTGTAGCGGATGATGCCGCTGCGTTGCAACTTGCCGGCCGCTTCGGTGACGCCCTCGCGCCGCACGCCGAGCATGTTGGCAATGAGCTCTTGAGTCATGGTGAGTTCATTCGAACTCAGCCGGTCGAGGCTGAGCAGCAGCCGGCGGCATAACTGCTGTTCGATCGAGTGGTGCCGGTTGCAAACCGCCGTTTGCGCCATTTGCGTGAGCAGCGCCTGGGTATAACGCAGCAACAGATCGTGCAGTCCGCCAATCTGGCCGAATTCCGCTTGCAGGATTTCAGACGGGAGTCTATACGCGGACCCAGCGCTCTGCACCCGCGCCCGGCTCGGCGTCGTCTCGCCACCGAGGAAAAGAGCGACCCCAACTACACCTTCGTTGCCAACCACGGCGATTTCGGGGGAAGCGCCGTCCGCCATCACGCGCAGAAGGGAAACGATCGAGTTGATGGGGAAGTAGACATGTGCCAACGGCGCTCCGGCGTCATAAATAACCTCGCCGAGGGATAACGGAACCGACTCGAGGCGGGGTGAAAGCCGTTCGAGTATTTCCGGTGCCAACGCCGCGAGCAGTTGATTGCGCACGGGCTGCTGCACGAGCGTGCGCGTGAGATCAGGCACGACTCGGCTCATCCTGCTGACTGTCGCATGGGTCGCATACTCTGGTTTGCCAGTGTGCGAAGGCTACGCATGTTGCGTTGCTCGTGGATTGCAGGCCTGGCTCTTCCCATTGCATTTGAAACCGGCTCGAGCCCTCGAGACAGAGAGTAGGCGGGGGTCCACTGGACGCGAGGGAGTTGTCAGGGCTATCGAGTTCGGGAGACGTGAGCGCGCGACTACGGGGCGGGCACGGGGGGGCACAGACGAGATCTTCGTCACGTCGCATAACCGTTTCGGTGTGACCGAGAACGCGGTGCCGGCGCCGTGTCCAAGCGCACTATTTCCGCCGCGCACAGCGTTGTGCACATTCCTCGGGTGTCGGTGGGCCAGCTTTGCAGAAGACTCTGTCGGTTATGGCGAGAATCATGCGTTCTGATGAGTTTGCCGGCCGGCGCAAGAAACGTGCAGAGCGCTATCGTCGCCTGCAGGCGCGAGCGCTGCTCAAGTTGTTTAGGCAGGCGAACGGCAGGGAAACCGAGACAATCGAGGAACTCGGTGTTTGGGCGCAGAGCAGCCATTTGGGACAAATAGTTCCTCACGGCGTGTTTACGAGCGCAGAATCGCGCGCAGAAATCCACGCGTTGGATGGACCTGAGGCCTCGGTGTAGGAAGTTACCTCCGGCACGATCTGAGGTACGCTCCGGCTGTGCGCAGGCTGAGCCGACCCGGACAGCTTCTGAGCACATCCGCGGAGCAGGCAACCAGTGCTGTACGGAACCGCCGGCGAACGCCGCGCTACCCTGCTGCAACGCAATGGCGCGAGGTCAACCACCTTGAGTTCGAGCGCTCGCGCGTGAATACCCGCACCCTTTGCAGGCGCAGCCGCCGCTGGATCGCAAGGCGAAATTTCGGGAATGGTTAGACGCAAGGCTTGGTGAGTGGCCCGCGAATGTCGTGACCAAGTGCTGGACGCGAGGGAGTTGTCATCAGTTTCGCGAATAGTAAGCGGGCGATCGGGACGAGGAAGGTTCTGCAGGACACCACGGCGTTCGACATACCCAGCGAGGCACGCGCCACTAGTCTGTATATCTGTTACGAATCGCTTAAAATCTCACCTCAGGAGGCGATCGGTCTCCCTCTTCACCACGGCATAACACTCGCAACACAGTTGTTCCAGCTTGGGTCGGTCTAGCACCGTGATGTGCCCCCGGGTATGGCGGATGACGCCGAGCCTGTCCAGCGTGCCGGCGGCTTCGTTGACGGCTTCGCGGCGCACGCCGAGCATCTCGGCGATGAGTTCCTGTGTCATGGTCAATTGGTTGGATGACAGGCGATCAAGAGATAGCAGCAGCCAGCGGCACAGTTGCTGGTCCACCGAGTGATGGCGGTTGCACACCGCAGTCTGAGTCATCTGCGTGATCAGGGCCTGTGTGTAGCGCAGTAGCAGAAGCTGCAGCGGCCCATTTTGGTGGAACTCCTCCTTGAGCCGCTGTCCGATCAGGCGGTAGGCGTGACCGGCGCTCTGCACGATGGCCCGAGTTGGGGTGGTTTCACCGCCCATGAACAGCGCGATGCCAATGACGCCTTCGTTCCCGACCATCGAAATTTGTGCCGACGCGCCATTGGCCATAACGTACATCAGAGATACGATCGAGTCGGTCGGAAAATAAACGTGGCGCATCGTATCGCCCGACTCGTACAGAACCTTACCGAGCGGCATCGGGACGAGATCCAGGTGGGGATAGATCCGTTCGCGGTCGGCGGGTGACAGCGCCGCCAGCAGGTGATTTTCTTGTGGACTGTGCGGCATGGTTACACTGATTAAATGGCTCAAGGGTTCCGCGCTCTGCGTGGTACCGCACACAACCCGGCGCGAACGCGTCACAAAAGCATAAAAAATGAAGTGCTTTGGCGCCGAGCGCGGCTAACAGCCGCATCAATGCCGAGTTGAAGGGCGGCCATCGGCGGCAACGCGCCTGTCACGCCGATGCGGTGGAGGCGGTGAGCGGTCGATTGCGACCACGTCGAGAACTATAAAGCCGCCGCCCTCTGCAGAGCAGATTGCTCCCCAGGCGCAGATCCGCCTTCGGCCAGCGCAGGCGCATCGCCCGGTAGCCCGGTTCGTCGCTACCTTTCAGCCTTGCGTAAGCCGCCGCTTCTGTCTGCCTCCGGCAAGTGGCAGCTGGCTCTCGTCGATGATCTGGCCGTTCTTCATGACGAACACGATTGACTTGGCGTTGTTGATGTCTATCGTCGGGTCCTTGCTGAGCAATACCAGGTCCGCCAGCTTGCCGGTGTCTATCGAGCCTAACTCGTCGGCCTTGCCCAGGAATACCGCACCGTTGTAGGTAGCGATGCGGATCACCTCAAGCGGCGGGATGCCCGCCTCGACCAGCAACTCCAGCTCGCGCTGCGTGGCGGCTCCGCTGCTCTGGTCCGTACCGCATGCGGCAATACCTCCCGCCGCGTGCACCTTACGAACATTTTCCTCAGCGATGGGGTTCATGACCTTCATCCAGGCCGTCCAGGTGCTGGCCTTCCATTCCGCCCGCACTTTCGTCCTGAGCCGCTCACGATCCGCGGCGCTGAATGAGGCCACATACAGCGGCTGATCCAGGTACTCCGGGTGATCGACCAGGCGATTGTAGTTATCGCCGATCGTGAGCGTGCTGGCGAAGGGAATCTTCTTCGCGCCCATCAGCTTCACGAACGAATCGTTGACCGGTCCCTGGATGACAGGGTGCGCCAGCGTGTCGCTGCCGGCGTAGATCGCATCGAGCGCGTGCAGCTCGCTCGAGACGTGAACCGTCGTACGGATACCGTGCAGGTTGTAGTAGCGGATGATCTTCTGCAGCAGATCGGTCGGCATGAGCGGAATCATCGGCCGCGAGCCCCACCCCTCCTCCTCCAGGGTTAGTTTCAGAATATCGGGCTGCTGCTCTGCAATGTGCTGGTCGAGCAGCGCCTTGTCCTTCTCGAAGTCGCTGATCCTCAAGGCGATGCGATCACCGTGGCTGCCCGGATACGTGATGAGGTTCCCGGTGGCAAAGATGCGCGGCGAGAGTATTCGGCCGGCGCGCTCGTCTGCGCGCAGCGGCAGAATGTGCTCCGCGCGGTTTCCGACGTCGACCACCGTAGTCACGCCTGCGTAGAGAAAGCTCGCAAGAGCCTCAACGCCCTCCTGGCGATTGGGCGGACCCGGTGGCGCATCGGGTTTGACGCTCGGGTCGAACCCGCCGCGCAGGTGGATATGCACGTCCATCAACCCGGGAATCAGATATTTACCCCGGCCGTCGATGCGGTGACCGTTCAGACCTTGTGCGAGCACGCTGGGCGTGACGATCGTGATGCGCTGGCCGTCGACCGCGACGGTCATGTCACGCTGCGCTGCGTGGGTGCCATCGATCAGGGTCACGTGCTCAATGACCACAGCATCTGCATGCGCTGCTGTGACAGCGAGTATCAAGGCGAGTGCACTGGCTGCAAGACTGAGTTGCTTCACTTGGATTCTCCAAAGCGCTTGAACGGCTGCCGATGGCAATGTCATCCATCGAATCGATCCAAACCGCCGAACTCCTCAGCGGTTCATGCGAAGTGGGAACGATAGCAGGCATTGAGAGCATCGCGCCCGCCCGGCATCGATGGCCCCGCATTCGTGACTAGAGCATGGCTCCTGCCGTCTTCGCCGGCCCCGCCTGCGCGCACACGACCTTGACGGTCACTGGGCCGCGGGTGCAACCTCGCGCGACTTTTGTTCTACCGCCGGTGACGACATGAAAAGAAGAACGTTCTGCGCAGCCGGACTCGCAACGCTCGCCGCGGCATCCATACCTCATCGTGGCGCTGTCGCGAGCGCCAGCGGTGCGGAGATTCCCGCCGTGGGACTCGACGGGCAACATTTGACCCTTAAGGCTGCGGAAGCCGAGGAGCTGAGTGCCGCACTGCGTGGGGAGCTCATCACCCCCGCCCAACCCGCCTACGACACTGCACGCAGGCTCTGGAACCCGGCCTTCGATCGCAAGCCCGCGCTCATCGTACGCTGCGCAGGCGCGGCGGACGTGCGGCGCGCGGTGCAGTTCGCTGCGGCGCACGGGCTCCTGACAGCGGTGCGCGGCGGCGGCCACAGCCTCTCGGGGCAGTCCGGTTGCGATGGCGGGCTGGTGATCGACCTCTCGCCCATGCGCTCGGTCGAGGTCGACCCCCTCGCGAAAACTGCGCGGGTCGAGGGCGGGGCGCTCCTGGGACAGCTCGACCGCGAGTCGCTCGCGTTCGGGCTCGCGACTCCCGTCGGCACGGTGGCCGACACCGGCGTGGCGGGTCTCACCCTCGGCGGCGGGGTCGGCCGCATCGGTCGGCGCTTCGGGCTGACCTGCGACAACCTGATCGGGGCGGAAGTGGTCACCGCCGATGGCAACTGGGTGCGCGCCGGCGCCAGTGAGAACCCGGATCTCCTGTGGGCGCTGCGAGGCGGCGGCGGCAACTTCGGCGCGGTCACGACGTTCAAGTTCCGCCTGCACGAGGTGAACCCCATCATGTACGGCGGGGAGATCAGCTTTCCCCTTGAGGGCGCGCGCCAGCTGCTACGCAGTTTCGCGGACTTCATCGCCAGTGCCCCCGATGAGCTGTACGTGGACCTCGATCTCGGCACGGATCGGAAGGGCGTGCGTTACCTGGGTATGGACGTTTGCTATTGCGGCCCCGCCGCCGGGGCGGAACACGCGGTCGCGCCGCTGCGCAAGCTCGGCAAGCCGGACACCGATGAACTCGCGCCGGCCCCGTACGCGAAGCTGCAGGGCAGCGCCGACCTTCGCGGCGTCAGCCCGCTCGGTTTCTACGGCAAAGGGGGGCTCGTGTCCGGTCTCACGCCCGCGCTTATCGACAGCCTAGTGGGTTCCATGGAAAGTGCGCCGTCGGCGGGCATCTGGATGTGGATGCAGCACCAGGGCGGCGCGATCAGCCGTGTACCGCCGCACGCGAGTGCGTACTTCAACCGCGGGGCGAGTCACAACCTCGGCATCGCCAACCTCTGGAAAATGCCGGCCGAGGATGCCGCGCGAAACACCGACTGGGTGCGTAAGGTCTGGACGCAGGTCGAGCCGCTGACGCACGGCCAGTATGTGAATCTCGCCGCCACCGACGACCGCGACGCGCGCGTGCACGCGGCCTACGGCGACAACTACCCGCGGCTCGCGGCGCTCAAGAAGCGTTACGACCCGAACAACCTGTTCCGCCTGAACGCCAATATCAAGCCCGCAGCCTGAGCAGCCGCCCGCCACCGCATCCTGGCGCGAATTCCTACAGCAGCAGTACGATCTTGCCGGTGTACCGCTTGGCAAGGAATTCGCGTTGGGCTTCCGCGATCGCAGCCAGCGGGTAGGTGCGCGCGAGGACGGGCCGAATCTCGCAGCGTTCGATGTAGCCGACCAGATCGGTGAAGACGCCAGGCTCCGGGATGGTGCAGCCGAGCAATTGCAAATCCTTCAGGTACAGCGTACGCAGGTCAAGCCTGACGATCGGCCCGGCGATGGCTCCCGCGACGGCGTAGCGACCTCCGCGGCGAAGTACATCGAGCAGGGCGGGGAATTGCTCCCCGCCGACGACATCGACAACAATATCCACGGACTGTCGAGGGATCGCGGTGAGGAGTTCGCCGCCGCGTGGCAGGACGCGCGCTGCCCCAAGACCGCGAACCTCGGCAGCCTTCTCTGCGGCTGCCACGGCGATGACGTGGCCGCCGCGCCGCTTGGCGAGCTGAACGGCCGCTGATCCAACACCGCCCGAGGCGCCGGTCACGAGCACCGTCTCCCCGGCGCGCATGTCGGCCCGAGCGAGCATGTTCTCGGCGGCGCTGTAGGAGCAGGGAAAGGAGGCCAGCTCGGCGTCGGAGAACTCACTGGTGATTCGATGGGCATTGACCGACGGCACGTTGACGTATTCGGCAAATGCCCCGGGGCAGTCGGAGCCGAAGTAGACCGGCTCGCCGGGCGCGCGGCTGAACACCGGCTCGACGATCACGCGCTCGCCGATTCGTGCCGGATCAACGCTCGGACCAACCGCTACGATGTGGCCGCAGGCGTCGGCCCCCTGGATGCGCGGAAAGCTAAGCGGCGCACCCGTCCAGCCGGTGTCCTCGGGCAATGTGGCAGCAGGGCCGGCCCCTGCGGCGGCGTCCGTCGCCCCCACGGCGAGCGACTTTGAGTACCAGCCCGTGCGCATGTTGATGTCGGTATTGTTAACGCCTGCCGCGCGCACGCGCACCAGCACCTCCCCCGCCTGCGGGGTGGGAACGGGCAGATCCGTGCGGTACGCGAGCCGCTCGAGCCCGCCGTGGCCCTCGAGCACAACGGCGTTCATCGTCAAAGGCAGGGTGGGCATGCGGGCCAGGCTATAAGTGTGCGAGCTGAGCGAGGAGTCGCGGACGAATCCGATCAGCCGCTGACCTGACCTTTGTAACCCGGCAGGTGCGAAGCGGCGCTGGAGGTTGCCAGCTTGATTGCGGCGGCAACGCTGGTGTCGAAGTCCGCACGCGTGGGCCCGATCACCACGCGCGGCCTGAAGAAATCCGCCCACAGGAATTCGGCGAACGCGGTCGGCGTTTTATCGTAGCCGCCGGCATCGCGCACGTACCCCGCCAGAGAGCGGTAGGGATCGTCCTGCAGCTTCTCCAGATGGTTGGGAATGTCCGTGAACGGACGCAGCCTGCCGTTCTGATCGACCGGATGCGTCCACTTGACGTCGTTCATTTTCGGCCAGAACTGCGCAACCGGGACCTTGGAGAAATCCCCTTCGATACAGAAGAACCCGGTGTCGACTCCGGCTTCGCAGGCGGCGCGCCCGAGATGGTGATGGTCGATGATATAGACCTTGTCGTCAGGTCCCCACACGCCTGGGATCGGGTGCGCCTCGAGGAAGTCGCGCTGCTCGTGTTTTTTCAGCGCCTCGAGCTTGGCACGCTTGTCGTGAACCTCGATCAGTCCGACCGTGATCTGGGTCGGTCGCAGACGGTGAATTTCGACTTCGTGCAGCTGCCCCACGCACCCTCCGGGCCTGCCCTAAGTGTCACCTGATCGTAACACTGTTCCGGGACGAATCCGTTGGCTGGCAGGATGGATGCGACGCGCTACGGGCTGACACCCGTACCCCGGCGGGCGTCTCATATGGGGACCGGAGTTCGCCTGCGGGGAGACGCATATGAAGGTGACGACCTGGGCAATAGTCGGGCTCGTAATCGCCGCCGCGGCATTCAGCGTCATCCGGCCGGCGCAGGGTTGCTCGGCCGCGCACACCGCGGCGCCTACTACCCAGAACCCGCCGCCGCACGCCGCTCCTGCTGCCACCCCCACCGGCCACCGCAGCTTCATCATCGCCGCCCGCATGGGTTGGCTGTAGCCGGCGCCTTCACTCCACCGCGACGCTCGCGACGGGCGTCGCCGCACGGGCAGAGCGCAGCATCGAGAGTGCGGCGTAAGTGACCACGACGGTCACCAGCCAGCGCATGGTGGTGAGCGGCAGCTGTTTCACAATGTAGAATGCGACCACCACCCCGAACAGATCACCTGCGATAAGCCCGAGCGCCGGACCGTGCGCGAAACGGCCCGAGCGGAAGAAGCCCAGACTTGCCACCGGCTGCACCAGGCCATCGCTGCCCATCATGATGGGAAACGCCGCCAGCGGATGCATGCCGAGCAATGCCAATATGATCATGCTGGGTGCGTAGTTGCCGATGCCGATGCACATGAGCGCACCCAGCACGAAATTGACAGCCACGGCAAGCGGGAAGCGCCAGCCCTGGAGAGCGAATGCCTCGCCGCCGGGCGGAAATGCGCCCAGGTTGCGCATCGCGAAGAACACCGCCGCTACCAGCAGCGCAGCGCCCATGAACAGCTGAATCGAGCGCCGCGGCAGACGGCTCACGACGCCTGCGCCGAGCCATGCACCGATCCCTGCGCTCGCGATCATGCAAAGCAGCAGCATCGGCTCGACGCTTACCGCGGTGAGGAACAGCAGCGTCTCGATGAAGGCCGCGCCGTTGTGCCCCACGTTAAGGGTTCCCGGAATCAACTCGTCTGCGGGCCTGCCGCGCAACTTGAACAGCGCGGTCGTCGGAGCGAAGGAACCGATCCCGAGCGTGTCGAGGAAGGCGGTGACCGCGCCGATGAGCACGTCCCCGAAGGTCGGACGACCCTCAAGGCGGTGACGGCGCACGGCGCGAACCCAGCCGATGACAAAGGCAATGTTGACCGCCACCACGGCGGCGAGCAGCCAGGCCTTGGTATCCATCGGTCTGCCTAGGCCCGAAAGAGCGCGCGTGATCGCAGGCGGGCGAGGCCGTCCACGCAGCGCAGGTACTGG
>Ga0302325_10023680_pt1 | contig 12788 bp, 9 predicted proteins | sample Palsa_T0_2_FD_201948 | JGI IMG/M metagenome (GOLD analysis project Ga0302325, IMG submission 201948) | Peat permafrost microbial communities from Stordalen Mire near Abisko, Sweden - Palsa_T0_2 | ecosystem: Environmental > Terrestrial > Soil > Palsa > Peat permafrost | place: Sweden: Abisko... | reverse complement strand
GACGGCGGATTCCTTGGGCCAGTTGTCCGCGCCTGCGTGCCGAAGACGCGCCATGAATTTGGAGATCTCCCGCTCCGGCGTTTCAAAACGCGAATACGCCGCTTCCCACGGATCTTGTGGCACAGACTGAGGTGTTGCGCTCATGGCTTGGGGATGGTCTCCGCGGCCGTATAAGGCTGGAGGTCAGTGTTGTCGATGTCGGGATCGACTAGCCAGATGGTGCGGTCATGGAAATAGCGAACGAGCGCGGCATTCTGCGCGGCATTGAGTTCGCGCGCCCAGAGCACCTTGGCGGAGTCGATTTCCGCGCCGTTGAAAACCCATTCGTCGTGGATGTTGTGGTCAGGTTCGTAGCGCACCAGAATGAGATGCTTGCCTGGCTGGGCTTGCAACTGACGGAGAATCTCGAAGCGACTCGAATCTCCGGTGCAGGCCCAGGTAAGCTCGTCGCACTTGCGCGCGTGTAGTTCGCCGGCGACTTGCACTACCAGCAACAGCGCGATGCCAATGGACAAGGCGGCTCCGATGGGTCGCCCCGAGATTTTCCATTTGCTCAGGTGCCGCAGTGCTTGTGCGAGTAAGGCGAAAATCACGCAGGTGAGCGGCGCGGCGTAGTGCGGATTGGACCACACGATGATGAACAAGCCCGGAATGGAAACCAGAAGTGTGATCAAAAGCAGCCGGACGCGCCGATCGTGAAACAGGCACGCAAGCATCGGCAAGAGCAACAGCGTGGCCGGCCAAAAGAAGACCAACCGGAAGCGTTTCCATTTGACCAGGGAAACTGCTCGCGCGCCAGCCCAGCTGCGCTGATAATCTTTACGTTCCCACCCGTTGTAGAAATCGTCGAAGACCTGATTGTTGTAATGCAGGGCGGGCCGGGCGTCTTGCCACAGGAAAATCGGGCCGGTGACATAGGTGCGCAGGTTCAGCGTATAGGGAAACAGCAGCGGATGTGAGGTAACGCGCCAATTGTAGTACGCCATGGATGCGACGGTGCAGGCGAGCACCAGCAACAACGGCATGAGTACGTGGCGCAATCGCAGGGCACGTGGAATACGCGAAGCGCGGTCCTTAATCAGCCACCAGAGCAACCAGGCCGCGACGGGCGAACTGAAGAGGAGACCCTCATACGGGCGGCTGTTGGCGAGGATGGCGATGCCCAGGCCCAGCACAAGTGCGTCGCGATGGCGTGCGCGATGTTTGATGCGCGGCAGCGCTCCAAGCACCAGCGCGCCACCGATGGCGGCGACCGCTCCGCCCCAGTAGCTGTTCATCCAATAGCTTGCGAAGCTGAGTTTCACTGCGGCGAGCAAAGCGCCGAGCAACGCCCATTTTGGCGGCAGCCAGCCCTGCAGCATCCACAGAATCGCGGCGCACATGGCCGCATTGCTTAGAAGCACACCGAGCCATGGGTGTCCGAGCAGTTGCCCCAGCGCCAGCGCCACGCCCTGCGCGGGAGGATACATCGAGGCATACGTCGGTATCCAATTCTCGTGAAAGGTCTCGAAGCTGCGCCACATGGGGTGCGTTGGGTTGGTGAGGCGGCCATGCGCGAGGGTGTCGCCGAGGAGAAGGTGACTGAATTCATCGTGAATCCCTGGCAGCGGCAGGGGCAGCAGCGGCAACAGCGCCACGCGCAAGGCTACCACCGCAAAGAAGAGTCCGACTATTGTGCGCGATTTATTGCGTGCCGCGGCCGAGAAAACGCTCGCTATCTTTCGAAATAGTTTTCCGCCCGTCGCCGGCTTCATCACCACAAGCAGAAGGCACGTGGCGAGAATTACCGCGGACAACAAATAATTAGAGGATGTGTAGGGGACCAGGAAGTCGTCGATTGAACTGGACAAGGTGCAGGAATTCTCCCCACATCGAACGAAGCTGCGATGAAACAGTAGACCGGAGTTTCGCATACCAGGCACCGTGGAAACCAGTGAAACCGCAGTGCGTCCGGGTCTTCCGTTCTACGGGCGAAGAAGGTAGTCCGCAGCGGCGGCGGCTTGTTAGTGAAACTGGGGGCCGGCGGCGATATGATGATTGGCACCATGTCTAATGTCTTGACCTCCAGTCACGTCAATGTGCTTCCCGCGGGTCCGGCTCCGTTGCTCGAAGTGTCCGTGGTCATCCCGTGTTTAAACGAGGCCAATTCGCTGGCCTTTTGCATCGAGAAAGCCCGGGCCGCGTTTCGCAATGCTGGACTGCGCGGGGAAGTGCTAGTCGCGGACAACGGTTCTAAGGACGGCTCACAAGAGATCGCCGAGACGCTCGGCGCGCGCGTACTCCGCGTGCCGGAACGCGGCTACGGCGCGGCGTTGCGCGCCGGGATCGCCGCGGCGAACGGCGAATTCATCGTCATGGGCGACGCGGACGATAGCTACGACTTCAGCGAAGTGCCCAAATTCGTCGCTAAACTGCGCGAAGGCTACGACCTGGTGATGGGCAATCGTTTCCTCGGCGAAATCAAGCCGGGCGCCATGCCGCCGCTGCACCAATACTTCGGCAATCCCGGCCTGACCACGCTGTTGAATATTTTTTTTCGCTCCGGCGTGGGTGACGTGTACTGCGGCATGCGCGGTTTCACGCGAGCATTGGCGCAAGGCCTGGACGTGCGCTGCACGGGCATGGAGTTTGCGCTGGAGATGGTCATCAAAGCCGCACAGATGAAGTCGCGCATCGCGGAGATCCCCGTCATTCTTTGGCCAGACAAACGTGGCCGAGCGCCGCACCTCCGCAGCTTTCGCGATGGCTGGCGCAGCTTGCGTTTCATGTTGTTGTACGCGCCGAATTGGTTGTTCCTCCTTCCGGGAGCTTCGTTGATGATCGTCGGGTTGACCATCGTTGCGTGCTTGCTGCCCGGGCCGCGGCAAGTGCGGGGTCTCAACCTGGATCTGCACACCATGATTTTCGGAGTGTTCTTTACGCTGCTCGGCGCGCAAATCCTCTCGATTGGGGCTTTTGCCAAAGTGTTCAGTTATGCCGAGCGCTTCGATCACGGGGGCGTTTCGTTAAAGCGGGCGTTGCGCAGCGTTACGCTGGAATCCGGACTGGCCGTGGGCGCCGTCATGTTTTTGTGCGGCTTTTGTGGGTGCGCGTGGATCACCTGGCGTTGGGCGTCATCGCATTTCGGCCCGCTGCACGAGGTGCGCCAGATTCTCTTCTGGGCCATGTGGCTGTTCCTCGGCGTGCAGGTAATTTTCGGCTCGTTCTTCCTCAGCATGCTGGGCATCAGCCGGGGCACGTTTATCGGCGACTACGATCGCAGATAATGGCCGAAGAGAAAAAGTCCGCCGGTGCCGACTCCTCGCTTCTACTCTCCGCCGTTAAACGCACGCATCGGGTCTTCGTGCATCAGCGCCGCGTCCGTGTCCTCGCTGCCGCGTTGGCCGGGCAACTCCCACCGTCTGCCGCGGTACTCGATATCGGCTGCGGCGATGGCACCCTAGCCAGTCTGATCGCCCAAGCGCGCCCGGATATATCTATAGCGGGCGTCGAACTGCTGGTGCGCGCCGATTGCCGCATTAAGTGCTCGCCGTTTGACGGCAGCACGCTGCCTTTTTCCGCCGATTCTGTGGACGTGTGCATTCTGGTTGACGTCCTGCACCATACCACCGACGTGCGCATCCTGCTGCGCGAAGCGGCCAGGGTCACGCGCAAAAATGTCCTACTCAAAGATCATTTGAGCGAAAATGTCCTGGATCAGCTGACGCTGCGCTTCATGGATTGGGTCGGTAACCGCCCACACGGCGTGGCCCTGCCATACAATTACCAAAGCCGCGCGCAGTGGAACGCGCACTTCGCGGCATGCGGTCTCGAGACCGCTTCTTTCACCACGCAGCTTCCGCTGTATCCCGCGCTATTTAGCGCCGTCGTCGGCCGCCATCTGCACTTCATCGCGCTGCTGCAAAAGGCCGCGCAGCGTTGAACGGTCGCGGAGCGCCGCGGACCTCCTACTTCGACGCACCATCGATAAAATTCGCCACGTTGGTCTTCAACTTCGCCAAATCTTCTTCGCGTACGTACATCATGTGCCCCGCGTCGTAATACTGCAGCGTGATGTTCTTCCGCAGGGCGTCCGGCAAACCCAGATGGTCTGCGGTAAACTCCGTGGCGAAAAACGGCGTCGCCAGGTCGTAGTAGCCGTTCTCAATTTCCACCTTCAGATGCGGGTTCACCAGCATCGCCTGAATCAAATCGCCCTCCGTGTTCGGCGAGCCCGGAAATCCGAAATTTTCTCCCGCATTGTGCTTCCAGTTCCATTCCTGATTGGCTTTGCCGGAACTCCCGACGTACACCTTGTCCTGACCAAACTTCAGCTCGGTACGCACATAGTTATTCCACGCCGCCGTGAAGGGCCCGGTGATCGAGGTATCTTGCGGGTCGAACTCGGCATATTCGCCGATCAGATCGTAGGAAAATCCGGAGAAGCGCGCGTCCAGCCGCCCGGTCGTCAATCCGCGGCTGCGCTGCAGCTCTTTCATGAACTGTGGAAGCTCCACGCGCAAATCCGCCTTCGCAATATAGTCTTCGCTGAGGCCGGTAAAACGCGACAGCTTCTTCGCCATGTCCGCTTTCTCCGCAGGCGTCAACGTCGAGCCTTTCATCAGCGCCCCAGCATACTCCGTCACCGCAAACGTCCGCGCCTCGTCGATAAAAGTTTTCATGTCGGCCGGCTGGTCCTTCAGCATTTTGTGATACCACGCCGTGGCCGCATAACTCGGCAAATAGAAAATGTACGGCATGTCTTCGCTGGGGTTGAACGAAATGGTTCCCAGGTCCAGCACCGAAGAAATCAGCACAATCCCGTTGAAATACATCCCGTCATTGTTTTGCAGATAATTCGATAACGCCGCCGAGCGAAACGTCCCATAGCTTTCGCCTATCAGAAATTTCGGCGAGTTCCAGCGGTCGTTGCGGTTCACGTAGGTGTTGATCATCTGCGCGAGAGATTTGACGTCCTCATCGACGCCCCAGAATTCCTTGTCCTGCGATTTGCCCACGGCGTGGCTGAACCCCGTGCCCACCGGGTCGATGAACACCAGGTCGCTCTTGTCCAGCAGGCAGTAAGGGTTGTCGCCGACTTTGTACGGAGCCGGCGGCGGCGCTTCCGTTCCGGGAAGCGCCACGCGCTTCGGCGAAAAGGAACCCATGTGCAGCCACATGGAAGACGAACCCGGCCCACCGTTGTAGATGAACGATACCGGACGCGTGCTCAGATCTTTCACATCGCTGCGGGTATACGCGGTGTAGTAAATCAACGCCGTCGGCTCTTCTTTGTCGTTCTTCAGCAAGATAGTCGCGGCTGTAGCTTTGTAAGGGATGTTCTGCCCTCCGACGCGAATGGTGTGATCCGTGACCGAGGATTCTTCTTTCGGTGGGGCCGGGGCGGCGGCTGGGGCGCCGGCTGCCGCGGCGTCGGCCGGCTTCGCGTCTTTATCCTGCGCGCGTGCCACGAGTTGGCACTGCATCACCAGTAAAATCGCACACCACAGCACAATACGGCTTTTCGCGCTCATTCGGACAGGCCTCCAGGGCGTTGCAATCGTCACGGGTTTCGGCAAAGATTCTAACCCGCGCGGGCGCGCAGGCCAAGGTGGTTTATCGGGGAGTTATTGTGTGTAAAAAACGTAAATAGGCCGGAACGGGAAGTGCTCCGTGGAGGAAACGGCGCTCAGAAGCGCTCGATCTCCACCTCGCCCGCGCTCTCCGGCGCTTTCGCGGCCGGCGCGGCATGCAATCCCGCGAGGGGCTTTCTTTGGCCTTCCAGAAAATCAGCCAATTCCAGGCGCAAATTTCCCGCGTTCGTCGAATACGTTAGGCCCACTTCGAAATCGACAATTCCCGCGCGAATCAGTTTCTGAATTTCCGCGTCGAAATGCTGCATGCCCTCGGTGTCGCCATCGCGCATGGCGTCGAGCAAGCTCTTGCCTTCGCTCTCGCCCTTCTCCACATACTCGCGCGTCCGCATGGTGGCCTTGAGCACTTCAACCGCCGCGACACGTCCGCTGCCATCCTTTTTTGGCAACAAACGCTGCGACACGATGTAGCGAAATGCTTTTGACAATCTGGTGCGGATGCTCTGCTGATCCGACAGCGGAAAAGTTCCTACGATGCGTTCCACCGTCTTCGCCGCGTCGATAGTGTGCAGCGTGGACATCACCAGGTGACCGGTTTCCGACGCTTCCAGCGCAATCTCAATTGTTTCGCGGTCGCGCATTTCGCCCACCAGGATTACTTTGGGCGCCTGCCGCAGCGCCGCACGCAACGCCAGCGAAAACGTCGGCGTATCCGAATGCAGTTCGCGCTGGTGAATGGTGGCTTTTTTATGGCGGTGCAAGAATTCGATGGGATCCTCGATCGTCAGGATGTGATACGCCTTCTCCTCGTTCATGCGATCGAGCACCGCCGCCAGCGTGGACGATTTGCCCGAACCCGTCGGCCCAGTAACCAGCACGATGCCATTCCGGAGGTTGATCAGCTCTTCCAGAACCTTGGGCAGCTTTAATTCGTCAAAACTCGGTATTTTGTCGGGGATCACCCGCATCACCACGGCAATGCTGCCGCGTTGCCGGAAAACATTGACGCGGAATCGGCCGACCCCGTCAATTCCGTAAGAAAGATCCGCCGACCCTTCGGTTTCCAGCTTCGCTTTGGCGTGCTCCGTATTGGACATTAAATCGTTGGCAATATACGTCGTGTCATACGGTGTGAGCTTTTCCAGCCCTTTGAATTTCAGCTCCACAAGTTGGCCGTTCGATTCGATCTGCGGTGCGCGTCCCGGCGAAAAAATCAGATCGCTTACCTGCTTGTGCGCTTTTAGCATCGTGGTGATGAGTTGTGCCACGTGAATGGTTCGTTGCGTGGACGGCGGCGGTGCAGCTTCCCCGCGGGTTCCGGCTACGTGCGCCGGAATGCCGCCCGGCGCATTGGCGGCCACAGGCACGCCATTTTTTTCGACAATCGGTCCCTGCGTTGGAACTTGCGGACGGGTGACCATGCGTGTTCGGATCCTTGTGGCCCGATTCTGGCCCAGACTTGGTGAGAGGTTGCCTGAAGCATCGACCCTGTGGCGTTCTGGCAATTCCAGTCTAGCCATTTCCCGGGTAGGGAGGCGCATGGGCAGAAACCGCATCGCGAGAAGATTACTGTCCGTTAGTACAGGCGTGCGGGTGCAGGTGGCGCGTTCTTTAGAACCTCAGCAGCACACTCGCGTTTGGGCCGCGCTGAAAGGTCACCGTGCCCAGGTCGTCGACGATCCAGTCCGCCCCCGCCGCCTGTAGTTCCGCATCCGCCGAGGTCGTACGCAGCGCCAGTACCCGCGCCCCGGCCGCTTTCCCCGCGCGAATGCCCGCCGGAGCATCCTCGACCACCAGGCAGTCCGCTGGCGCCAGCCCCAAGAATTCGGCCCCTTTGCGATAAGGCTCCGGGTCCGGCTTGCCGCGCACCACGTCGGTAGAGGTCACCAACATCTTTGGCACCGGCAGTCCGGCCGCCGCGATGCGCACATGCGCCAATCGCCGCGTACAGGACGTCACGATCGTCCACGCCTCCTGCGGCAGGCCCAGCAGCAGTTCCAGCGCCCCCGGTAGCGGCACCACCCCGTCTACATCGGCGATCTCTCGCCGTTCCACTTCACTATTTTCTTTTTCGTGGTCGCCGTCCGGAAGTAATTCGCGAATGGTGGTCATGCTGGGTCGCCCGTGCGCGCGTCGCACTACGTCTTCCGGAGCAAAGCCGTGCTCCTTCGCCCAGCCATGCCAAACACGCTCGACCGCCGGCGTCGAGTCCACCAGCACGCCATCCAGATCAAACAAAATCCCCCGGCATGTAATTTCCGTCATAATTGGCGCCGCACTTCTTTCGCCCGAGTCGCACGTCTCACGCTGTTTATCTTGCTACGCTGTTGCCGCGTGTTGCTGCGCAATCCACTCCGCGGTCTTGCTCGCCAAGCGGTCCAGCGCCACAACGGACATTTCCAGATGTTCCTCGCGCGTATCCTCAATCTTATTGTGGCTGATGCCCTGCAGCGACTGCACAAACATCATCACCGCGGGAATCCCGCAGCGCGCTACTTCCGCCGCGTCGTGCAGCGGGCCGGAGGGCATGCGATGCGCCGTGCCGCACACCTCGCGCACCGCTTCTTCGCACAGTCGCAGCAGCTCCGCGTGAAACGGCACCGGCTCGATATTCCACAGCCGCGACCATTCCACGGTGCAATGCTCCTCTTCCGCAAATTTCCGGCTCGCCGCCTGCGCCTCCGCATACATCTGCGCCAGGATTTTCGCGTCCAGATCCCGCTGGTCCAGCGTAGCCTCGCAGCGTCCCACCACCGCGGTCACAATGCCCGGGAACGTCTTCACGCTGCCTATGGTGCACACGGCATCCGCGTGTTTGCGCGCGATGTTGCGAATCTCCAACGCCAGCTTCGCGGCCGGTGCCAACGCGTCGCGCCGCCTTTCCATCGGGGTCGACCCCGAGTGTGCCTCTTGCCCAAAAAACGTGATGTTGTGTCGCTCCACGCCCTTCGTCCCCAGCACCACGCCCAGCGGCAATCCCATACTCTCCAGCACCGGACCTTGCTCGATGTGTAGTTCGAGATACGCCGCCGCTCCCCGCCGCTCGATCTCCGCCTCCGGAAAGCGGCTCATCTCCACGCCGCAGCGCCGCAGCGCATCCTCCATGGTCACGCCGTCGCGATCCGTGCGCACGCGGTCCGCCGCAATCGCGTGCGTCCCCGCGAACGCCGAGGATCCCAGCAAGCTTCGCCCGAAGCGCGCGCCTTCTTCGTCCGCCCAATCTACCAGTCGAATCGTCAGTGGCGGCTTGCCGTCGTACTCCGCCGCGAATCGCCGCAACACTTCGAGTCCCGCCAGCACATTCAGACTACCGTCGAGCCATCCGCCGTTGGGCACCGAGTCGAGATGACCGCCGATCAGCAGCGCCTTCTCCGAAGCCCCGCGCAGCGTCGCCCAATTATTTCCCGCCGCATCGTAGTGATGCTCGATGTGGTACGGAATCTCTTTCAGCTTGCCCGCCATCCATTGCCGCGCCGCAAGCCACGTGTCCGTCCACGCCACGCGCTGCGCTCCACTTTCGTCGCCGGTTAGCGCGCGCAACTCCTTCAACTCCGCCACCGTCCGTTTGGGATTCAGGCTCATCGATCCTCGTAAGGCCGCTCAGGGCCTCTTCGTCAAAAATTATTCCTAAAAATATGCCGGCTCGCGCTTCAGCATGCGCCCGCGGCCCTTTTCGCCGACGAACTTCCCATCCCGCACCTGCACCTTGCCGCGCACCGTGACCACGGCCGCCCGTCCCGCGATCTCCATCCCTTCAAAGCCGTTGTAATCATTGTTCACATGCTGCGTCTTCGCGGAAATCACCCCGCGATACTCCGGGTCGTACACCACCAGGTCCGCGTCGCTTCCCATCGCGATTGTTCCCTTGCGCGGATAAAGCCCAAACAGCTTCGCCGCCCGCGTGCTCGCCGCGTCCACAAAGCGGTCCATCGTCAGCCGTCCCGCCGCCACGCCGTGCGTATACAGTAGATTCACGCGCTCTTCGATGCCCGGAATTCCGTTCGGTATGCTGACGAACGAATCCTTGCCCAGAAGTTTCTGCTCGGCATCGAACGGGCAATGATCCGTTCCGATCGTATCGATTGCCCCGCTCTGCAGCGCCGCCCACAGCGCTTCCTGATTCCGTTTCGCGCGCAATGGCGGCGACATCACGTGCTTCATGCCCTCCACGCCCGCGCGCTCCGCGTACGTTTTATCCAGCAGCAGGTGCGGCACCACGGACTCCACGGAAATCTGCACCCCGCGTTTCTTGGCCGCCAACGCCGCCGCCAGCGCCGGCTCGCACGAAAGATGCACTACGTACCCGGTAGCGCCGGTGTTTTCGAGAAACGCTGCGAATCGCCCGGTCCCCTCCGCTTCCACCGATTCCGGGCGGCTCGCCTCATGCCATTCTGGCCCGGTCTTTCCCTCGGCCAGCAATTTTTTCTGCAGCCGGTCCACCAGTTCGGCATTCTCGCAGTGCGCCGTCACAATCACACCCAGCCGCTTCGCCAGCTCCAGCGTTTGGTACATCTCCCCATCATCCACGCCAAAAAAATTCTTGTACGAAAGGAAAATCTTGAACGAAGCCGTTCCGTCCGCCACAATTTCCCGCAACTGCTTCTCCGTCTCGCCGATGTACTTCGTCACCGACATATGAAACGCATAGTCGCACGCGCTCCGCCCCTCGGCTTTTGACTTCCACAGGTGATAGCCTTCCAGCGCGTCGTCCTTCCGACTCGGGCACACCATCTCGATAAACGTGGTCGTCCCGCCCACCAGTGCCGCAATGCTCGCCGTCTCGTGCGTATCCTTCGCAAACGTCGCCATGAACGGCAAATAAATGTGCACGTGCGGGTCAATGAATCCCGGAAAAATCAGCTTGCCCGTGGCATCCACAGTCTCGGTCCCCGGGGGAACCTCCAGACTCGGCCCGATGCGCGTCACCGTCTCGTTTTCTACGTAAATATCCGCGCGCACGCGCGAGCCCACGTTCACAATCTCGCCGCCTCGAATCAGCAGTCCCATCGCTGGCTCCCCAATTTCCCCACGCCCACACGATCAATGAATCTCGATCCCCATCTTCGCGCGATACTTCTCCATCGCCTGCCAATCTTCCGTTACGCTCGGCTCCCGCTGTGTGATCTGCCCCCACGTCACCGCGGCGCGCCCCGAGGGTTCCTCCACCATCGCGATGCAACCCTCCACCGGGCACACGTTAAAACACAGCCGGCAACCCACGCAATCCACCTCGCGAACCTGCACGCGCGGCCGCGTCTCCACCACCACGCGACCGTTCACGCGCTCATCGTGCCCGTAGGGCGCCACAATGCTTCCATCCTTCGCGATCAGGTCGATACATTGATGCGCCGTATCGTTGCACGCCACATAGCACAAGTTGCAGCGCACGCACTTTTCCTGATCAATGCGCGCGACCGCCCGAAACGACAAATCAAAATTATTAAAATCCGAAACTCGCGCCAAACTCTTTCCCGCCACATCCGCAATCGACGCAAAACCTTTCTCGTCCATCCAGTTGCTCAGTCCGTCGCACAAATCTTCAATTATCCGGAACCCATAGTGCATCACCGCCGTGCAAACTTGCAGGCTGCTGGCTCCCAATAACAAAAATTCCGCCGCATCCCGCCAGTCGGAAATCCCGCCCATCCCGGAAATCGGCAGCCGCGACCCCGCCACCACGCTATCCCGGCCCAGCGCCGCCAGCATATTCAGCGCGATCGGCTTCACCGCCGGCCCCGCATACCCGCCGTGCCCGCCCTTGCCGCCAATGTTCGGGGTAATCTCCAGCGAATCCAGGTCCACGCCCACAATCGAGTTGATCGTGTTGATCAGCGACAGCGCATTGGCTCCCGCCGCCGCCGCCGCCCGCGCCGGCACGGTGATATCCGAAATGTTCGGCGTAAGCTTTACGATCACCGGAATCTTTGCCACCTCCATCACCCACCGCGTAATCTGCTCGCAATATTCCGGCACTTGCCCCACCGCACTGCCCATGCCGCGCTCGCTCATCCCGTGCGGACATCCGTAATTCAGCTCAATCCCATCCGCCCCGGTATCCTGAATCCGCCGAATAATGTCATGCCACGTGTCCGGCTTCGATTCCACCATCGCCGAAACAATCACCGCGCGATCCGGCCACGCCCGCTTCACTTCCGCAATCTCCCGCAAATTCGTTTCGAACGGACGGTCCGAAATTAGCTCTACGTTATTGATCGCCAGCATCTTCTGCCCGCCGTAATGCCACGCCCCGTAGCGGTTGGAAACGTTCAGCACCGGTGCGCCAATGGTCTTCCACACCGCCCCGCCCCACCCCGCCTCAAACGCGCGATGAATCTGTGCTCCGGAATTTGCCGGCGGCGCCGACGCCAACCAAAACGGATTCGGCGAACGGATCCCCGCAAAATTGATGCTTAGGTCAGCCACTCCCCACCAGCCTTTCCCCAATAGCCCGCGCCGCCAACTTTCCGTCCTGCACCGCCATCACGGTAGACGCCGCCCCGCGCGCGCGTACGCAATCGCCCCCGGCGAACACGCCCGGCACACTCGTCTCAAACTCCTCGCTCACCTGAATGAAGCCGCGCTCCGTTTTCAGCTTCCACAATTCCGCCAGCGCCGGTTTCTTCTGCCCAATAGCCTTCACGATCTGGTCCGCGGGAATCACAAACGCTGAGCCCTCTATCGGCTCCGGCGCCGCCCTTCCCGAATTGTCCTTCGCCCCGAGCCGCATGCGCACGCACTCGAGAGCCGAAACCGCTCCACTCTCGGCGTACACGCGCGCCGGCTGCGCCAAAAACTCAAACCCCACGCCCTCGCGCTTAATAAACTCATACTCGTGCGGATAGGCGGTCATCTCATGCTCCGTCCGGCGATACACCATGGTCACGCGCTCCGCGCCCAGTCTCTTGGCAATCGTCGCGCAATCGATTGCCGTATTCCCCGCGCCAATCACCACCACGTTCCGCCCAACGCACAGCTTCTCGCCGCCCACCTTGCTCTTCTCGATGTACTCCAACCCGTCGAGCACCAAATCTTCCCCAGGAATTCCCAGCTCCGGCGTCGCACCCAGCCCCACACTCAGAAATACCGCCGCAAACCGCCTCTGCAAATCCGCCAACGAAAAGCTCGCCGCGTCCGCGCCGCGTTCCACCTTCACGCCCATCCGCTCGATCATCGCCACTTCTGCCAGCGCCACCTCCACCGGCTCGCGCAGCGCGA
>Ga0302325_10023679_pt1 | contig 12788 bp, 8 predicted proteins | sample Palsa_T0_2_FD_201948 | JGI IMG/M metagenome (GOLD analysis project Ga0302325, IMG submission 201948) | Peat permafrost microbial communities from Stordalen Mire near Abisko, Sweden - Palsa_T0_2 | ecosystem: Environmental > Terrestrial > Soil > Palsa > Peat permafrost | place: Sweden: Abisko... | reverse complement strand
GGGAGCGCGTTTCCGGGACCGCCGCGCGCGGAGATTCCCCTGGCGCTCGGGGCGGGTGCGGCTGGAATCGGCGAAGGGTTCGAATTGGGCGGAGCGCCCGACCGTCCCATGCCACAGCGGCTGCAATTTGGCTCGGACGGGGGCACGAATTTCTCACCGGGATTGATGACCGCAGCGGACATGCCTGCGCAGGCGGACGAAGCGGGTGCAGCGTCTGCTCCCGGAACGCTGCCGCGGCCGGAACAAATTCACGACCTGAAGCCGCTGGGCCAGGTGAGCAGCAGCTTCATCGTGGCGGTGAACGGCGACGGGCTGTGGATCATTGACCAGCACGTGGCGCACGAGCGCGTCCTATTCGAGCAGCATCTGCGGGCGCGGCGCGAAGGCGCACTCGGCGGGCAGCGCATGCTCGAGCCCATCATCGTGGAATTGAATCCGCGGCAGCTGGTGATTTTCGAGCAGATTGGCGAAGAATTGCGCGCGAATGGATTCGAAGCGGAACTGATGGGCGCGCGCAGCGTGGCGATTCAGGCCGCTCCGGCGGGCATCACGAGCGGCGACGCGGAAAAGCTGTTGTATGAAATTTTGGATGGCATCGCGCGGGAGAACCAGGCCATTTCGATCGATTCTTTGCAGGCGAAGATTGCGGCTTCGACCTCCTGCCACGCTGCGATCAAGGTGAACACGCCGCTGGATCACACCAAAATGGAATGGCTGCTCGGCGAGTTGGCTAAGACCGAGTACCCCATGAGCTGTCCGCACGGGCGGCCGATCGTGCTGCGCTATTCCGTGCGCGAAATCGAGCGCGCGTTCAAGAGGATTTAATCTGGAGCGGAAACTGATCATCGCGATTGACGGACCAGTAGGCTCGGGGAAGAGCACGCTTGCGCGGCGCGTGGCGGAGATGCTGGGCTACGTGTACGTGGACACGGGAGCGATGTACCGCGCGATCGCATTGAAGGCGCTGCGCCGCGGAGTGGCCCTGGACGCCGCGGAGGTGCTGGTGGAGCTTGCGCGCGACACGCGCATCGACCTGCGCGCGCAGGAAGGCGCGCAGCGAGTGTTTCTGGATGGCGACGATGTGACCATGGCGATTCGCACGCCGGAGGTTTCGCAGGCGTCGTCGAAAGTTGCGGTGAATCCCGGCGTGCGGCAGGTGCTGGTGGCCGAACAGCGGCGTGCGGGACAGCAGGGCGGCGTGGTGATGGAAGGGCGCGACATCGGCAGCGTGGTTTTTCCCGACGCACAGCTCAAGATTTTTCTTACGGCGTCCCCGGAAGTGCGCGCGGAACGGCGCTGGCGCGAGCACGAGCAAAAAGGCGACGCCATCGACCTGGGGCGCACGCTCGAGGAAATCCATGAACGCGACCGGCGGGACCTGGAGCGCAGCACGTCGCCGCTCGTGCGAGCGCCGGATGCCGTGGTGGTGGACAGCACGGCGATGGAGCCGGAAGAAGTCGCGCGGCTGGTGGTGATGCTGGCGAACGGGCAGGCTGCCAAGCAAGCCCGCTGAGAAGGCTGTACCCTCCTGAGACAGACCGTCTTACCTCTTTTGGAATTCATGTGGTCCTCCCTGGCGTTTGGACCTCACCTGCGCTCGCTCTTAGTACTTAGGGACAGGTTAAAGAACTGACATTCGAGCCAGTTACAAGGCCACGCCACCATTTGTTACGCTCCACGCTCCCTTTTCCTGGGGTGAATCGAACCGGCAGATTTTAAAAAAAAGATGAAACTTTATCCGGCGTAGAGGGTTTGGACAGGCATTTGAAATCTCCTAGTGACTAGAGGGGGCACCGTGGGCCGCTCATTCATCGCTGCAACGATCGTGGTGGCACTGGCAATAATGACTGCGAGCTGTTCCTTGGCGCCGGGCACCTCTGGCGGGTCAGACGCTTTGACCATCTCCCCGACTACGGCGGACGTGCGCGCGGGCGCCACGCAGCAGTTCACGGCGTCTGTGACCACCAAGCCGCTCACGTGGTCGGTAAACGGCGTGGCGGGAGGGAGCGCGGCGACGGGCACGATTGATGCCACCGGCAAGTACACGGCGCCTGCCGCCCTTCCTTCGCCGAACACGGTGACCATTCAAGCCGCGGAAACGGCCAAGGCGTCCGTGAATGGCTCGAGCGCGGTGACGCTGTGGAATCCAGTTCCGGTGATCACCAGCGTGACGCCGCCGCAGGTAAATGTGGGCGCGTTTACTTTGACAATCTCCGGCAGCGACTTTGTGAACGGCGCCACGGTGTCGTTCGGAGGCAGCAACTTAACGACCACGTTCGTCTCAAGCACGCAGCTGACGGCAGTGGGGACGGCGACGGCCTCTCAGGTGGGCGCGGTCGCGGTGGTGGTGACGAATCCGGATCCGGGGTCGATCGGCTCGAACCAGATAAACGCGCAAGTGGTGCCGGCGGTGGCGGCAACAGCGACGGCCGCGGCGCGTTTCCTGGATCAATCGACTTTCGGGCCCACGGCAACGAGCATCGCGCACGTGCAGACGATCGGGTTGCAGGCGGCCCTGACGGAACAGTTCAACCAGCCTGCGACCGTTTTCAGCGAGCCTTCCTCGTCGCCGGAGCCGACCCAATGCCCCACGGCCAACTGGCACTGCACGCAATCCGAGTTTCTGAACGTGGCGGTGTGGGGCAACGATCAACTGCGGCAGCGGGTGGCCATGGCGCTGAGCGAAATATTCGTGGCGCCGATTCAGCAGGACAACGCCATGCCTTTCTATCTGAATACGCTGGCCGCGGATGCCTTCACCAATTACCGCACGATCATGCAGGACGCCACGCTTTCTCCGGCCATGGGCGATTACCTGAATATGCTAAACAGCCCCAAACCTCCCACGGGCCAAATCGCGAACGAGAATTACGGCCGCGAAATGATCCAGCTGTTTTCCCTGGGAGTGAACCTCTTGAATCCAGACGGGACGCTGCAAACGGATTCGAACGGCAATCCGATTCCCACCTACACGGAGCTGCAGGTGGAAGCTTTTGCGCGGGCCTACACCGGCTGGACCAATGCCAACCCGGACGGAAGCACCCCTTCGAATTTCAATTACACGCATAACTGGCTTCATCTTATGGTTCCGGTTGAAGGCCAGCACGACATGACTTCCAAGATCCTGCTGAGCGGGACCACGCTTCCGGCGGGGCAGTCGGCGGAAGACGACTTGAAGGGCGCGCTGGACAATATCTTCGCCCATCCAAATATCGGGCCGTTCGTCTGCCGGCAATTGATCCAGCACCTGGTGACCGGTGATCCGAGCCCGGCCTACGTATCGCGGGTGGCCGCGGTGTTTGCCGATAACGGCAGCGGTGTACGAGGGGACATGAAAGCGGTACTGACCGCGATCCTGATGGATTCGGAAGCGCGCGCAGGCGATACGCAAACGGGCGACGAAGCGGATAACAGTCCAGCCGTGAATGGCGGGCATTTGCGGGAGCCACTGCTGTGGGCCATGAACCTGCTGCGCGGATTGAACGCTCCGTCGAGTGCGGCAACTTCCTATCCATTCGTTTCTTTTATGTCCGGGTCGCTCTCCTCCGTGGGAGAAGCGCCCTTCTCGCAGCAGAGCGTGTTCAATTTCTTTCCTCCCACTTACGTAATCCCGCAGACGGCGATAAACGCGCCTGAGTTTTCGCTGGAAAATACGGGTTCGGTGATTCCGCGGCTGAGCCTGGCCGACAGAATCATCCACAACGGGGATTCCGGACCGATGATCGACCTGAGCGCAACGAGCGTGATCGGGCAACAAGCGTCCAATCCCGCGCAACTGGTGGATTATCTGGGAATGATTTTCATGCACAGCCAAATGCCGAGCGATATGCGAAACGCGTTGATCGCTGCCGTCGGTGCCATTCCGGCGAGCGATCTGCAAAGCAGGGCGGAGATAGCGGTGTATCTGGTGGTTTCTTCTTCGGAATACAAGATTATGCACTAATCGCGGAAAACAGATTCGAAAGGAGCCTTATGTCACACAGCCGAAGAAGCTTCATTGTGAACGCATCCTTGCTGGCAGCCGGCAATCTTCTGGGCTTTCGGCCCTTCGGAATGCTGAACGCGCTGGCGCAGTCATCCCCAAGTTACAAAGCGCTGGTGTGCGTGTTCATGTTCGGCGGGAACGACGCGAACAACATGCTCATCCCGTTCGATACCACCGGATACAACAATTACGCGGGCATTCGCGGGCCGCTGGCGCTGCCGCAGAACACTTTGCTGCAGCTCGCGCCGCAGCCCAATTTCGCTTTGCACCCGAGCATGCCGGAGCTGCAAGGCTTGTTTAATAGTGGAAATGCGGCGTTCTTGGCGAACGTCGGCACGCTGCTGCAACCGACCACGAAGGCGCAATACCAGGGCAATCAAGTAGCGCCGCCCAGCAATCTTTTCTCTCATCCGGACCAGCAACTGGAATGGCAGAACCAAATGGCGGACTCCTCGGGTAGCACGGGTTGGGCAGGCCGCATCGCGGACCGGTTGACGACGCAATACAATCCGGGCGCGCTGGTGCCCATGATTGCTTCGATCAGCGGGGACACGCTTTTCTGCAACGGAACGGAGACTTCGCCCGTGTCGGTAGGTTCCGGCGGGCCTGGTACGCCGAGTTGCAGCGACAACGCCTACTGTTCGTCGCGCCAAACCACAGCGCAACAATTATCGAACTTCAGCAGCGGCGTTTCCTTGGTGCAAGACGACAACGGGATCACCAACAATGCTTTCACTTACAACACGGTTCTCGCCGACGCGTTTGCCTCGGCGCCGCCCTTGATGACGGTATTTCCTGCCACACCTTTAGGGGCGCAGCTCAATGAAGTGGCAAGAATCATGCAGGTGCGTTCGGCGTTGGGTGTGACACGGCAGATTTTCTTCGTGAGCGTGGGCAACTTCGATACGCATTCGGCGCAGCTGGCGACGCAATCGACTCTTTTGGCCGAAGTGAGCCCGGCGCTAGCAGCGTTTTACCAGGCGCTGGGCGAATTGAGTTTGGCAAATCAGGTGACGGCCTTCACCTGTTCGGATTTTGCGCGGACGTTCCAGCCCAATTCCGCGGACGGCTCGGACCACGCCTGGGGCAGCCACCACATCATCCTGGGAGGCGCGGTAAAGGGCGGGCAGATTTACGGCACGTTCCCCACTCTGGCGCTCGGAGGACCTGATGACGTGGGGTCTAACGGACGCTGGATACCCAGCACGGCGTCGGCGCAATACGCCTCGACGCTGGCCCAATGGTTCGGGTTAACCGCGGCAGATCTTCCCTACGTGTTGCCGTACATCGGCAACTTCAGCAGCAATAACCTGGGGTTCCTCGGCTAGAGAGAACGCGGCGGAAATCAGGCTGGGCTGGACATCGAAGAGAGGAATTCGGCGTTATTTTTCGTCTTCGAGAGGCGGCCCAGCAGGAGTTCCATCGCTTCCACGGTTGAAAGCGGGCTCAAGACTTTTCGCAGCACCCAGATGCGGTTGAGCTCGTCCGGCGGCAAAAGCAATTCGTCCTTGCGCGTTCCCGAACGGTTGATATCAATGGTGGGGAAGACGCGCTTATCGACCAGCCTGCGGTCCAGATTGATTTCCATGTTGCCGGTGCCTTTGAACTCTTCGAAGATGACGTCGTCCATGCGGCTGCCGGTATCGATCAGCGCGGTGGCGATGATGGTAAGCGAGCCGCCCTCTTCGATGTTGCGGGCGGCGGCGAAAAAGCGGCGCGGGCGCTGCAGGGCGTTGGCGTCGATACCGCCGGAGAGGACCTTGCCGGAGGGCGGAGTGACGGCGTTGTAAGCACGTCCCAGGCGCGTGAGCGAATCGAGCAGAATCACGACGTCGCGCTTGTGTTCGACCAGGCGCTTGGCCTTTTCGAGGACCATTTCCGCGACTTGAATGTGGCGCTGGGGCGGCTCATCGAAGGTGGAGCTGATGACTTCGCCCTTGACCGTGCGCTGCATGTCGGTGACTTCTTCCGGGCGCTCGTCGATCAGGAGAACGATGAGGGCGACTTCCGGCTGGTTGGTGGTGACGGAATTGGCGATGGATTGCAGCATCATGGTCTTGCCGGTGCGGGGCGGCGCGACGATTAGCCCGCGCTGGCCCTTGCCAATGGGGCAGAGCATGTCCAGAACGCGCCCCGTGAGATTTTCCTTGGTGGTCTCCAGGCGAATGCGCTCCTGGGGGTAAAGCGGCGTCAGGTTATCGAAGAAAATTTTGTTGCGCGCGACTTCGGGATCTTCGAAGTTGACGGCTTCGACCTTAATCAGCGCGAAGTAGCGCTCGCCGTCCTTGGGCGGGCGAACCTGGCCGGAGACGGTGTCGCCGGTGCGCAGGTCGAATTTGCGGATCTGCGACGGCGAGACGTAGATATCGTCGGGGCCGGGCAGGTAGTTGTATTCCGGGGCGCGCAGGAAGCCGAATCCGTCGGGGAGGCATTCGAGGACGCCTTCGGAGAAGATCAGGCCGTTCTTTTCCGTTTGGGCGCGCAGGATCTGGAAGATGAGTTCCTGCTTGCGCATGCCCGAGGCTCCGGGGATGTTGAGTTCCTTGGCGATTTTCGCCAGGTCGGTGATGTTCTTATCTTTGAGTTCTGCAAGGCTAATGCTCATCGAGTTCGTTCCTTCTCAAGCCTGGTTTTCAGGCGCGATTGAATTATGAATGGACTGCCGGCGGGTACAAATTCGAACCTGCCACTCTTGTCCAAACCTACTGCATGGCTGACTACTGGGCTGAATTACAGACAATCAGAATCCCCCAGCCGCGGGCCGAACCTGCAGAGCAGGAAATGGAAGGGCCGGAGGGTCTCAATTGGCTAATTCGTTGTCTTGCGCGACATCTGAACCAAACTTGGGTTCCACGCCGTCGACGGGCGGCCGGCCGGGTATCGGCAGCGGAGTTTCCAGCGCGATTTGCAGCACTTCGTCCATAGACTCGACGAAATGAAGGGTCATCTGCGCCTGAATCTCGGGCGGAATTTCCGCCAGATCCTTTTCGTTATCCTTCGGAAGAATCACGGTGCGCAGGCCGAGCCTGTGCGCCGCCAGGAGCTTTTCCTTCACGCCGCCGATGGGCAGCACTTTGCCGCGGAGGGTGATTTCTCCGGTCATGGCTACGTCGCAGCGGATGGGAATGCGCGTCAAGGCGCTCACGATCGAGGTGCAAAGCGTGATGCCCGCGGAGGGGCCGTCCTTGGGGATGGCGCCTTCGGGGACGTGCACGTGAATATCGAGGTGGCGATAGAAATCCTTGGGCAAGTTGAACAAATGGCTGCGCGAGCGCACGTAGCTCATGCCCGCTTGCGCCGACTCCTGCATCACGTCGCCGAGCTTGCCGGTGAGCGTCAAGCGGCCCTTGCCCTGCATGAGCATGGCTTCGGTGGAAAGCACCTGGCCGCCGACTTCGGTCCAAGCAAGGCCAGTGGCGAGGCCGATTTCGTTTTTCTTTTCGGCCAGGAAATCGCGGTACTTGAGGACGCCGAGGTAGTCGTTCACGTTCTTGGGCGTGACGTCGACAGTGACGTCTTTTCCGTCCGAAACAACTTTGCGCGCGACTTTGCGGCAGACGTTGGCCACTTCGCGGCTGAGGTTGCGCACGCCCGCTTCATGCGTGTAGTGCCGGATGATGTGGGTAACCGCTTCGTCGCTGAACTTCACATTTGCTTTGGTTAGCCCGGTCGCTTCAATTTCCTTGGGGACCAGGAAGCGCTGGGCGATCTGATGCTTTTCCTGCTCGGTGTAGCCGGGGATGCGCAGGACTTCCATGCGATCCTGCAGCGGCTGCGGAATGGTGTGCAGCACGTTGGCGGTGCAAATGAACATGACCTTGGAGAGGTCGTACTCGACGTCGAGATAATGATCGGTGAACGAATGGTTCAGCTCGGGATCGAGAACTTCCATCAGAGCCGCGGACGGGTCTCCACGAAAATCCATGGACATTTTGTCCACTTCGTCGAGGACGAAGACCGGATTTACGGTACCGGCCTTGCGCATCATCTGGATGATTTGGCCGGGCAGGGCGCCGATATAAGTGCGCCGGTGGCCGCGGATTTCCGCCTCATCGCGGACTCCGCCGAGCGAGACGCGGACGAATTTGCGCCCGGTGGCGCGGCCGATGGACATGGCCAAAGAGGTTTTGCCGACGCCCGGAGGCCCGAGGAAGCAGAGAATCGAGCCCTTGGGATTTTTCACCAGCTGGCGCACGGCGAGATATTCGAGAATGCGCTCTTTGATTTTTTCCAGGCCGTAGTGGTCCTCGGAGAGAATCACTTCGGCGCGCTTGATATCGCGAATCTCTTTGGAGCGCTTCTTCCAGGGCACGGCCAGCAGCCAATCGAGGTAATTGCGCGAGACGGTGGATTCGGCCGACATCGGCGGCATCATTTCGAGGCGCTTGAGCTCCTGCAGAGCCTTTTCCTGCGGGCCTTCGGGCATGCCGGAGGTTTCGATTTTTTTCTTGAGCTGTTCGAGCTCGTTGGCTTCGCCGCGGCCGAGTTCCTTCTGGATGGCCTTCAATTTTTCGTTGAGGTAATACTCTTTCTGGGCGCGTTCCATCTGGCGCTTTACGCGCGTGTTGATGGAGCGATCGACGTTGAGCTTTTCGGTTTCGACTTCGAGGATGTCCGCGATGCGGTTCAGGCGCTCGAGGGGTTCGAAAAGTTCGAGCAGCTCCTGCTTCTCCTCCACGGGAATCTGGAGGTTGGCCGCGATAGCGTCGGAAAGCTTGCCGGCATCTTCGACGCGCACGGCGGCAATCATGGTGTCGTAGTTCAAGCTCTGCGAAAGTTTGACGTACTGTTCGAAGAGAGTGGTGACGCGGCTGGAGGCTTCCTGCAATTGCGGGGAAGGCTCGGCCTTAACGGTAACCACGCGAATGGAGGCGCGGAAGAAGCCTTCTTCGCTGGTAACCTGCACGATCTTGGCGCGCTCGGTGCCTTCGACGAGAACTTTGATATTGCCGTCAGGGAGCTTCACGCTCTGGACAATGTTGGCAAGCGTGCCGACCTGATAGATTTCCTCGGGCTTGGGGTCGTCCACCGAAGCGTCATGCTGAGTGACCAGGAAGATTTTCTTGTCGCCTGCCAGCGCGTCTTCGAGAGCGCGGACCGAGGCTTCGCGTCCCACGATGAACGGGTGCATCATCTCCGGGAAGATGACCATTTCCCGCACCGGCATCATCGGCACGCGCTTGATTTCCGTCTTTTCGCGATTAAACATCGAGTCCTTTTGCGCCAAGGAGTCCTAGCCTGCCTTCTCGAGCAGGCTCCAATTGATTTCGCGCCCTTTGACCATGTCCGCCGTCACCACGAAGTCGCGAAGTTTCCGCTGGGCCGGCAGGTGATACATCATCTCCAACATCAAATCCTCGAGAATCATGCGCAGGCCGCGCGCTCCGACCTTGCGCTGCAGTGCCAGCTCCGCGACGGTTTCGAGAGCATCGTCGGTGAAGCGCAGCCGCACATTTTCAAATTCGAAGAGCCTCTGGTACTGGCGCACGAGCGCATTTTTCGGTTCGGTGAGGATGCGCACGAGAGCGGACTTGTCCAAATCGCTGAGCACGCCGACCACGGGCAGCCGGCCGACAAATTCCGGGATCAGGCCGTAGCGGATCAAATCCGTCGGCTGGGCCTGTTCGAGAACTTCGATATTGCGGCGCGTCGCGGTGGTGGGCTGAACGTCCGCATGGAAGCCCAGCGACTTCTGTCCCACGCGGCGCTCAATAATTTTCTCCATGCCCACAAAAGCCCCGCCGCAGATGAACAGGATGTTGGTGGTGTCCACCGGCGTAAATTCCTGGTGCGGGTGCTTGCGTCCGCCCTGCGGCGGAACGTTGGCAACCGTGCCTTCCAGAATCTTCAGCAGCGCTTGCTGGACGCCCTCACCCGAGACGTCGCGGGTGATCGAGGGGTTTTCGTCCTTCTTCGAAATTTTGTCAATCTCGTCTATGTATATGATGCCTTGTTGGGCTCTTTGGACGTCGCCATCGGCGGCCTGCAGCAGCTTCAGGATGATATTTTCGACGTCTTCGCCGACGTAACCCGCTTCGGTGAGGGTGGTGGCGTCAACGATAGCGAACGGCACATCCAGCATGCGCGAGAGCGTTTGCGCCAAGAGCGTCTTGCCCGTGCCCGTGGGACCGATGAGCAGAATATTGGATTTGGCGAGTTCGACTTCGCCCGGCTGCTTGTTCAGGAAAATGCGCTTGTAGTGGTTGTACACCGCTACCGCGAGTTTTTTCTTGGTCTTGTCCTGGCCGATGACGTAGCCGTCGAGGAACGCCTTGATCTCGGGCGGCCTGGGAAGGCGGCGATTGGCCGGGCTGGCCTGCTCGCGCTTCTCGTCTTCGAGAATCTGCTGGCAGACGCCCACGCACTCGTTGCAAATGTACGAGCGCGGATACTCCGATGGAGAGCTGATGAGCTTCTCCACTTGCTCCTGCGTTTTATGGCAGAAGGAACAGCGCAACGGCTCTTCGGGAGTAAACCGCTTCACTGGCTAGGACCCCTATCGTCGGAAGCACCCCATCCTCGACGAATGTGTATCTTATTGTACGGCGGAGGGTGGGCGCCCGGCGAAAATTTCATCGGTTTAGATACTAACCCTTTGGAACTGGCAATCAACGATGCTTCGAAATAATTTCGTCCACGATGCCGTAAGCCTTGGCCTGCTCGGCGGTCATGATGAAATCGCGCTCGACGTCCCGCTCGATTTTCTCGACGGTTTGGCCGGTGTGGCCGGCGAGCAACTTGTTTAGCGCTTCCCGGGTGCGCAGAATTTCCTTGGCATGGATATCAATGTCGGTGGCCTGGCCGGAGAGGCCGGACATCCACGGCTGGTGGATCAAGACGCGCGCGTTGGGGAGAGCGTAACGCTTCTTGGGGGTGCCGGCGGCGAGCAACACAGCCGCGATGGAAGCCGATTGGCCGATGCAGTAGGTGACCACGTCGGGCCGGACGAACTGCATAGTGTCATAAATGGCCATACCCGCTGAAATCGAGCCACCCGGCGAGTTGATGTACACGGAAATGTCCTTCTCCGGGTCCTCGGAGGCGAGGAACAGCAGCTGCGCGGTCACGAGATTGGCCACGTGATCGTCAATCGGCGTGCCGATGAAGATGATGTGGTCTTTGAGCAGGCGTGAATAAATGTCGTAGGCGCGTTCGCCACGGTTGGTCTGCTCGACGACCATCGGAACGAGAGTTGTTGCGCGCGGATTCGCGTCGTCTGTTTGTCTCATTGGGAAATCGCTACTGCGCTGAGGAACCCGAACCAGCTATACCTTTTCAATTTTGGGTGTCTTCTCGATCCGGGCGTTGCGGTAGAGCCACTCGATCGTTTTGTCGCTACGCAACTTCGATTTCATCGTATCGAGGGCCCCTTGCTTTGTCAAGCGAGCGCGAAGAGCCGTTGCTGATTCGCCACTGCGTTCGGCTATGGCGGCAATCTGTTTTTCGAGTTCTTCCTCGGTGGTATCAATCTTTTCGGCGGCGGCGATGCGGTCGATCAGGAGCTCGGCCTTCACGTCATCAACCGCGCGGTCGTGCTGGCGCTTGCGCAAGGCCACCCAATCCACGTTGACGGCGCGCGGGTCCACGCCCTGGGCTGCCAGCGAGCGCACGGTGCGCTCGAGGCGCACATCCATTTGATGCTCGACAAGCGCTTCCGGGACCGGGAAATCGTGGCTCTTCACCAGCAGCTCCAGAATTTTGTCGCGAGCCTGGGCTTCCTGATGTTCTTCGCGCGCGGCTTCGAGGTTTTCGAGGATTTTCTTGCGCATCTCGGCCAAGGTCGAGAAACCGCCCTGTTCGCCGGCGGCGTCTTTCGCGAATTCGTCATTCAGCTCGGGCAGCTTCTTTTCCTTGATGCCCAGAATTTCGACGGTGTAATCGTAGGCTTTGGCCGCGAGCTTTTCGTCGGGATAATCATCGGGATATTGCGCGCGGAACTTTTTCGTTTCGCCGGGGCTTGTTTCGCGCAAGTTTTCGGTGAAGCTTTCGAGCGTCTCTTCGGCGCCGATGTGGCAGAGGATGCCGTCGGCCTGCACCGGATCGCCGCCGCCTACGGGAATGCCGGAGAGCTTGATCTGCACGAAGTCGCCGTCCTTCGCCGCGCGGCCTTCGACCGGAACGAAGGTGGCTCCGTGGTCGCGCATTTCTTCGATGGTCTTATCCACCTGCGCGTCGCCGGTTTCGACCGCGTCCACGGTGACTTCCAGACCTTTATAATTGCCAAGCTCAAATTCAGGCAGGACTTCGAAGACGGCGCGGAACTTCAGCGGCTCGCCTTCCTTGAACTCGACCTTGTCGACTTCCGGACGCGTTACCGGGATGAGTTTCTTTTCGTCGAGGGCCTTCTCGAGGTACTCGGGGACGAGCGATTGAACCACTTCGCCCTGAATGTCATCGGCGAACCGGCGGCGGATCAGCGTGACGGGAGCTTTGCCGGGGCGAAATCCGGGAATCCTGGCGACGCGCGCGAGGTCGCGTGCGACTTTGTCGGTAGCTTTTTGAACGTTCTCGGCCGGAATTTCCAGCTCGAGTTCGCGCTTGCATGTTGCTTCTGTCATTGAAGTTTCTTCGGGCGGATAATCCTGCACACCCTGTTTTTCGATCTGCCTTTCGCCTGGTCCGAATCCAAGAAGGAGGAGGGCAGGGAAGCGCGGCCGAAGTGCGCCGCGTGTTGAAAGACAAGTATAGGGAAGACGGTGGCGCGCGTCAACCGCGCGGAGCTGGGAGAAATGGAAGGCTTGGAAGGCGTGGTGCGGAAGAAGGGACTCGAACCCCTACGGCCTTTCGGCCACCAGCTCCTAAG
>Ga0302325_10023678_pt1 | contig 12789 bp, 14 predicted proteins | sample Palsa_T0_2_FD_201948 | JGI IMG/M metagenome (GOLD analysis project Ga0302325, IMG submission 201948) | Peat permafrost microbial communities from Stordalen Mire near Abisko, Sweden - Palsa_T0_2 | ecosystem: Environmental > Terrestrial > Soil > Palsa > Peat permafrost | place: Sweden: Abisko... | reverse complement strand
TATTTACTGACTCATCTTTGAAGGTATAATTATAGGGTTAAAGACTCAAATACTATACATAAGACTCAAGTACCATTTACCCCGCCTATGTCGAAGACCCCCGCTAGAGCTTGCGACGGCTAGGTTAGGGTTAGCTAGGGTTAGTTAGGGGTTAAGGTTTCGTTAGGGTTAGGCATCGGGGGGTTTGGGGGGTGTCTGACTCCCTATATGTTTTTGATATTATTTTTAAAGAGGAGGAGGTCGGATTATATAGAAAGTCATAGTGTTAGCTATAGAATTAAGCGATGGTATTTGAGTCTTTTCCCTCGAAAACCGTGGTAGTTGAGTCCTTTACCCATAATTATAAGAGTGAGGATTAATTTCATAATATTACAGTAGTTTCAATCAATAATGTTCAGCTAAATTCAGTCGCCCGTACGCCTACCATCCTATGTCCGCGTGATACTATCACTTACACTTAATGTTCCTCCCGTCTTGTAACTATAATCCAAAAGTCGTGGATAGCAAATATGCCCGTACAAATATTTTCCCCGACTGGCTTCTGGGGATCTACAGCTGCGAAATCGAATCACCGAAAGAGCTACAAACAAGTCAGCATCCGTAACCATGGAAAATACCATATACACTCACTTCAACGAAAACTTTGTTCAGTTCCATTAATGCCACATTCCTCCCTACGCATTGATGCTTCCCAAACACAAATATTATTCTAATGTTTGCTCTTGTTCTTTGATCTTCTCCAGGGAGATGTCGAGCCACCTTCTAGCCTGAATATATCTGCGTTTTCGCCCCAAATTTTCTTGTCTTTGAAGATCCCAAAAGTAAGATTACAATAGCCAATCGAAGTTTCGCCAGGGACAGCCAAGCCGTTTACCGCGTCACCGGGAGATGGCACTTCCTTAACCACAACTGCCACTAGCTTCGGGGCTGGAATCGCCATCCCACATTTTTGTTAAAGACTGGTAGTAATCTCGCTTTAAATTTGTACTTAGAGGCTGAAGAGGAATTGTCTCTAGCCGGTTCTTGCTTGAGATCTCATTAGATTTTTCATTTATTCTACCTCTTCCACTACGTCACTCCAATGATTCTCCGCCTCCTCCTGTGCACTCGAAATGGTGACAGCAGGCGGTCCTGAAATGCTAATCAGCACAAGTCTTTTCCATTAATCATCAATGGATGTGCTTACTTCGAGTACTGGGGACTTCTAGCTCCAATTCCGAATCAGGAGTAGAAGCAATCCCGTTCTGTTTCTTCTCCTTGTCTACTACCGGTTTCCCAGCTTCAGGTTCCGACCCAGCTTCGTCAATTGTCACGTATATACCTGAAAACCTTCGCTGCTGGTCTGTATTAGGATATAGAACTCGAGGTTGCAGTCCTGCATAATTCGCTGCATTATAAGGTGATATTTCCGGCGCCTTTGACTGTGACTCATAATGTGAAGCTGGTGCTGGTGGATTAGAGCTTTCCCCCTCAGGAAGGAACCTAGTTCTGCGGGTGCCGTTGTATTTCTGCCACGTGATCTCTTGGCTGCCGCTTGGCAAATCGTTCAGCTTTACTCGCTCAGTTCCAGGTGGTACGTCAACTATGGCCCAGTCTGTCGTGGCATCGAAATTTGCTGGCTGTGCTTTGGTGTTTACGGGATGTTGAGGAGAGCGGCTGCTTGGCGGGGGTGGGAATTCGCTGGAGAGGTTCCTCTTCACATATCGAAGACGCTCGTAGCCGGCTGGTGGAGGTGGTAATGCGCTGCCGTAAGGGTTTTCGTTCACATATCGGGAATCCTCACGGTCAGTTGGTGGCAATGGTGGTATTGTGCTGCTGTATGGATTCCCATCCACGTATCGAGGACCCTCAGCCTCCTTCTGGGTGGACGTCTTCCCTTCTGTAGTTGCGGCTGCCTCCTCAATGTCAACATCTGTCGGAACACTTTTCCCGCGAGCGAGGTCAGGAGTCGCCTGGCTGAAGTGGTAAGAGGCCTCCAATTCTTCCTTAGTACGCTTTCCATTGGGGTTTTCTCCAACCGTTGATAGTCCTGAAGCTGGTGGGATCTCAATAATTGGCACATCTGGGTCTACCAGCTCATTGCGTTTCATGAAGTCCAAGATATTTGCTGCGATCTTCTTCCCTTCTAGAGATTTTCTTGCTTCATCGAGTAACAAGTTCGCCTCATGCTCGGAGTCAGCGAGAGCCCTTAACACCATACTCCGAGCCCAGACCAACTCAGTGTCAAGTTTGCCATAATCCTTTACTGACAATATTTCTTCACGGAGACCATCGCGGGACTCTTTATCTCGACAAATGATGTACTTGGAAAGACAAGTTCGTAGCCAACCCTCAATATTGTTCTGTACTGTTTTCTGCAAGTGAATAAGTTCGTCGAAATATCCGGCAGGCTCTCGGGAATGAGCTATCAACTGTTCCAGACACATTTCTTCAGTTACGAGGTCGCCAATCTGTCTTGCGGCTTTCAGGACCATCTGCTGTGTTTCATATGACTTGGATGGGAGGCACAGGAATTGCCAGTCCGGAGCCTCTGATGCTGCTGGGACATAGATGTAGGGGTCCAGGGCCGGTGAGCTCGCAAGAAACAGACCAGGAAGCTCTGATAGGAGATTCGATGAGAGGACGTCTCGGTAACTTGTAACAGCGACTTTCGCTAGGATCCACCCAATGTATTGTAGTGACTTTAAATTGCTGGGATTGTTTTGTACAATAGAGGACGCAAGGTGTCCTGCCCGATCTATCAGACGTTTTGCACCCGCGACTGTTTTCGGGGATAATGGCCGTGCAAGAAACAAAGATACCAAGATGTCGAGAAGTGCAAGATTCGTAGACTCATCATAGATTGCCGTCGACCAATCCTGAATGATTTTGTCGAGAGATTGGAGGACAGAGTCTCCGAACATCTCGTCACACACTTGTTCTTGACCATAGTAAAAAGTTGCCGCACAGAAGATGTCCCTGAAGTCCCATATGCGTCCTTGACGAAGCATGTCTTCGTAGATCGTCTTCCAATCAAACTTTCCGATCTCGACATTGGCAACAATTTGGGGGTACGCCAAGAAGTGCAATGAGAGATTTAATATTTGACACTAGATAAGCTGTCAATTTCATGTCGGAACATTCCAATACAGTGCGATTCTTACCTCAGTAGATCCCAAGTACGACTGATTGTTGGCGTCGGCGGCCGTCTGCTCATTCTCAAGAGTCTTGATACGTGCCTCTAAATTTGGGATCGTGTAGTATTGCAGATCTGCTGCTCGTGATTCATCACCACCATGAAAAGCCGCAGTTTTGTCAATCAGCAACTGCTGGAGTTTGACTTTGGCCTCCCCAATTGCTTTGACTCGAGCTCGCTCACTAGTGAGGGAAGAATAAGGCAAACCAGTCCCAGGACGTTTATAGCCTTCACTCAATTTAAGGACCTCATCAATATTTTCAGGTCCAAGAGCCTTTTGAATGACAATGACGTCGCCCTGAAAATATTAGTATATTAGGGATAAGAAATAGTTGGGTTTCTGACTTCTTCTTCATATGGGTATCCCAACTCAATAATCGCTTTCTTGCTGACAAGTCTGGCCGGGATCCTTGTTTTTCCCGCCTTAGGGTATTCGTCGTCTCCCTTCTCACTATCCTCCTTCACACTCACCGAGTCTCCAGGTAGCATATAGGCAGCCGCCACAGCAGCCGCCACCACAGCCGCCTCCTCTGCAGAAATCATCTCATCACTTTTAACCAAACCTTCGGAATACAGGGTGTTGAATGATTTGATCAGTTTCCAGTTCGTCTGAAGGAGGTGGTTATCGGGCTCTTCTAGGCTGTAAGGGGCCTTCAGAGCCTTGACACTCTTGTAGTCTCCCATCTCCATCAACATCTGGGCGTACTGCACAAAGACATAAGGATCATCAATGTACTGCTCGAGATTGTCTCGAAAAAACTGTTTGGCTTGGTAAAAATTGCCCAGCCTACCCAGACGACAGAACTCGTCAAGATCAGGCTCAAGGTCTTCCGTGACATCGAGTTCGAGATGCATTGTGATATCTTTGGTCCGGGTGAGGTCCCAAATCACCTCATCAACCACTTGATATCGGGTAATCTTCCTGGATTTGAACGCCTCTGCATAATTCTCTACCGACGGCGAACGCTCCCTCTCGCGTCTTGGGGACTCTGTGCGTTCTCGTCTGACGTATCGCTCGTCTATTACGGGGCTTTCCCGCTCTATGATCCTTGTCCTTACTCTTTCAACAGGAGAAGGAGATCTCTCAAATCTTCTCTGACGAATGACTATCGGTGCCGGCGCCGGCGCAGGAGGGGAACTTCCCCCTTCTCTCTCCCTCTCCCTCTCCCTCTCCGGCACTGCAATTCTCTCTCGTTTAATAACAGGGCGTACCGGTATGTAAGTCTCCCTCTCCGGCACAGCAATTCTCTCTCGTTCAATAAAAGGGCGTATGTAAGTCTCTCTCTCCCTTTCTCGTCGCACCAGCGGCCCACCATCGTTCCTACGATAATCCTCGCGCAGAAATTCAGGCCTGCGACTGTAGATATCTGTGTCTTCTTCGTAATAATCTCGTTCCCGATCACGTTCCCGATCACGTTCCCTGGTATAGCCACCAGGAGGTGGAAATTCCCGTCGGACCTCCACAGTGTACTCGCTGTCATCCCGAGTTTCTCCTCGCCTGGCCATTGTTTCCACGACACGATGAACTTCAACGAGATGTTTGACTGATTCGACGGTCGTTATTACCGTGCATCCGCTTCAAACAACAATTGAGGACGATGAGATGAGGATGAGAAGGAGACGGAGAATGAGGCGCAATCAGAAGGGGTGGCAGTGTGCAGATCGGATTACTTGCAGTGCCTACAACTGGCCCGCTAAGCATGTACCTCCAGGGGCAGTTACAGAGCTACTACGTAAGCACTCCGGACCAGTCACTAATGCAGGAAGACCAGCCGCAGCTGAAAAGTAAAGCGCTGCGCGACAGCGACAATAAAACCCCGCAGCCTCCTTCATCTCGCGGCTGCAATCAACATTCACCAACACCATGGAGCCTCAATCAGCGCAGCCCATCTTGCAGCATGGACGACTTCGTAAGACCCGGAACCGGAAATACGGCCGGTACGACTTTGAACGGTTCGATCATATCTCCTCATCACACGCCAATATTGGCCATGGAACCTTTGACAAGGTTAACGTCAACTGTAGCTTCCTCTTCAAGAAATCAAAATGGGGTGTACTTGGAGAGCAGAGAAATCCCGCCGGGATCATCTACTTAGATCTGACTTTTATCCAACCCAAGGGCTCTCAACTGCACTCTGCTACCGTAAGCGTGACGTTGGATGACGAGGACGAGGACCTCGATAAAATGCGCAGCAAGCTTGCTCGAAGAGAGAGCACTGGCCCCCAATGCCCCATCCAGATAACTGATTGCTATGGTAGGTGTTCTCAGAGCACAATTTTCCCATCCAGATGTGTCGCGAGTTGTCTTTGCTCCCTAGACATGTCTTTAGAGTCAACTACTCGAGAAACATTGTCGCGAACCCCAAATTTCTTCCCCATTGGGCAATGCTAACTCGGAGATTACCTACCAGGGCCTAAAGGATTCGCTGGTCCAGAAAAGACTGTTCAGGCGAAAAAGTCGCTGCATCTCACTCCCAACGCGCAATTCGCTGGTTACGGGATCAGCGGAATGGGTGTCGATAAAGAATCCTCATTCACGTATTCCAGTCGTTGGAAGTTCTCAGGACATTTACTTCCGGGAAAGGGCAACCACTGGACGTACAAGACGCTGAAGTGGGACCTATCAGAGAACGACCTGGAAGCCCAGTCCACGCACAGTAATGAAGTTCACACGGCCTTCACGTTTGAGCATGGTGGCCAGCCTTTCTTCATGCGTGTTGAGATTAAGGGCAAACTCAAGAATCTTCACGGGCGAGTCAAAGACAAGCTGATGAAGTTTCCGTCGAATGCGAAAAAGGATGATGGGTCCGTCGTGACGCTCATCAACTTCGGTGAGCGCACCCCGTTCAAGACACCACTCGACGAGCGGGCACGGGAGCTGGAGTTCGAGATGGAGATGGCGAATCCGAATGCGATCCCCATGGAAGTATCGGACCCCAAACCGGCGACTTTCCTGAGCATTCCACAGAATCCCGGGCTTCAGAACGACCTTCTGTCAAATATCCCGCCTCCTACAGCATCATGGAATCAGCCACAAATCTCGATAGCTGGTGGTCCACTGCAACAACCGCTGCCGACTTCGACACAAGCGCAGCTCTTGCAAGGAGCAGGAGGACCTATGACGATCGAAGACGCCACAGATCCCACGCTTGCGAACCTAGCTCAAGCCTTCGTGAACCTCCATACTCTAGATCGACAAGTTCCCCATCACAACGAGAGAACAGTATCACCGTCCACCACATTTGCCAGGGTTGAAACTGGACTGGACAGCGCAGATGACGAGACTTCTCCCGGTAGCGACACGCAACAGGAATTCTCCGAGGAGCAAATGCTCCTCCGACTCCTGAGGATGCCAGCATTTCTGGCCTTTCTGCGGATGATTACTGCCTTCACAGGACTGCTGGGATTTCTCGGGCAGACATCATCGCCATCATCTGCTATAGGCGAAGAAGACGAGAGACAGCGGTTGCGCATTAGTAGCAAAGCAGAGGATGAACCTGAGTTGTTCCTTAGGCGCAACTTGCTCCGGGAAACCATCGAGCAAGAGAATAGGGTATTTGAAAACATAAGCCATGGTCCTTCAGCTACGGGTGTGAATCGCCAGAGGGAGAAAGTGCCAGTGAGGAGAAGGGTGGGTTGAAGCGTGGCGGCTCGAGAAGTTCGAAGAGGACCTGAGATTTAAAACAGGAAAGGATCATACCTGCAGCTACGGGTGTGAATCGCCAGAAGGAAGAAGTGTTAGTGAGGAGAAGAATGGATTGAAGGCACGTTCGACGCACGAGCCATAAATCGAGAGCAACGGAAGCGACGTTAGTTGTAGCGCGAAGAGATGACTTTGACGATTTGAGGAAAGCGCAATGACCACGTGTCCGAGGCCAGGATAGGGGAAGCGAATCTGGACTGAGGTTTTGTTGTAGTGGGGAAACTGTTGTTTGAGTATGATAGGATTGTGGGAAATGACGGGTCCTTGTTTGTAGAAAGGCTTACTATGCGCCAAGAGGAAGGCGGGAAATGTATCATCAAGGGTTGTCAGATTGAGATATTGGATTTTTAGGTGATTAGATGATGGAGAAGTAAAGCCACGACCTGTCCGTTCGAGAATATCAAGCAGCACTTAGACGCTTGTGCAAAGGGTCAAAGAATTTTGATATTTGATCTAGTGGTTAATGGTAACATTGAAGTCCCTCGTCAAGCTCTTCCCAACCTGCACAGTATAACCCCCATTCGTCCCGTTATGACTCCCACTCGCACCCTGTCCATCAACACTGCACCCCTTCGGCGTCGTCTTGAACCCCAAGAACACAATACTCTCCACACTAACATTAGAGTGATGCCCAAGGCTCTCCTTCATACTGAACGCCTGCCCACCAAACGTGAACTGAACTAACGTCGTAGATTTCTGAACTAGGCTAACAAGTAACTCCATCATCGATATACAGTTGTCCTAAAGCTTTGCCGTCGCTGCCAAGCGGGACGATGATCTCGAAATCCTATTTCCAGACATCGGCTATTGCCATTGCGGTCTTGACGCGTTGGGGGACGACTATTCCGCCACGGATAATGGAGTGGGATGTCTGTGATTTCGAGGTCGCTGATTTCGATGTTGGCGCCTTTCCCTTGGACAGTGACGTGGGTGAATCAGTCGTAGAAGATATCGTTGGGGAAGTAGACTTTCAACGCTGGTTGCATTCTCTTCTGCCACTGGGCTAACGAGGAGGGATGGCCCATAGAAGTATTGTAGTTCAAGCACGAAGGTGGAGTCATGTGGGTAGACGTAGAACTTGGGGTTGATGAGAGGTGTTCTGTCGACAATTTGATGATACAGGGCTGTGTAGATGTAGTTAAGCAGGGAGTAGCGGATGTCGATGACTTTCTTTGCTGCCGCCGTGACGCTTGCTCATTGGTAGAATTCTTGAGAGATAGTTGGTGTGCAGACATTAGGGGCTGGAGGAGGATAGCTAAAAGCAGTATATGGATTGCCGCAAGGGAAATTGCAAGGAAAGTCGGACGGCTCGTTCACATCAATCCACCGTCCCTCGACACCGACTCCATTTTCGGGGGAGGAAGAAAATGGATGATTCGTTGTTCCAGTGATTCTGAATGCCCGTGTTGAACCAGTGGTCTCGACATTAGAAGCCGTGTAACCCCGGACACGAAGCCAAAGAAAAGGTCACTCGATGATATCCTTGGAGGAAGACTTGAGCCCTTGACGGCCACGGCAACGACTAAAAGCCACGAGAGCAAGATAGCTATGATCAATTGCTTGACCGTAGACCCATCCTTTCCCTCTTGCAGCACCTGAAACACATAGCTCTTTATTTTCCCTTCCGGTCCTCCAGTTTGGCCGAGTAACGACCGCGCTGGAAAGGGCTACCCAGTAGTGGACCCCATGTGTGCAGTCCCTGCCCATCTCGACTGCGGGGCTGTTCCTGGAGCCAAGGCTTTTCTAACAGCGCAGTCCGAGCTCAAAGTCAAAGGCCTTTTTAGCCAGGCAGTGAAGCTATTGATAGGTGCATCAAATGAACGATCACCGTGCATGGCGCCGTTACGATTGAGCTCTATCTGCAGGAGTCTGGTCGTCGTTTCTGAAAGTTACGTATACACAAATGCCGGGATGCGCCACTAGCACGGGCTTTGAATTGGCCCGTGAACAGGGGGGATTGCTGCCCCAGACGGCAGTGAGCGAATGAGAGAGGGCTGCCCCTCTAAATGCATTATTACGTGTTGGAAGAGGCTCCTCTCGAGCTCCTTCCACAGGCACGCCTCTACAGTAATCCATCTTTGCTGGAATACGACCTTCGACCTGCCCAGCTATTGTAGTCCATGCAGCAACGGAGCAAAATGGAAGTCTTCTGCGGTGACACGACATACGCATCCCATCTTTAGAGTCTGGATGAATATCCTTGATATCTTATGATCAGATGAAATCGACCGAATTCCAGAGACGGGACGGGTCCAGCGTCATTGAGTAATAGAAAGAAACCCTAGGGTGATTCAGCGGGACCTCGCTCTATTCTTCGCTCTGTATACCGTATCCAGCGTTCTAGTCAAGGTTGACAGCTTGAAATGAGTGAGATATTAACCTGATCTCCTGATCCCAGGAATACCCAGATCCTCGAGAACGGGGAAGACCTCCCGGGATAGAACAGATTTACTCACCTGGGAACCGGAGTGACGATTGTTCTGACCTTGCAAACAGCAGAAACGGTTGTTGTTCCAGGAGGAAATATACGTTAGAAGGTAAGCTATAATCTTACAGATGCCACAATATATAGGTACAGAGCAATATAACCTTCCTTCCGTGTTGCACTAACACAACAGCAAATCCGAACTCCGCGCTAGCGTCAAACCCAATTGTTCTTACATGATTATTATAGCTTCTTAATCTCATATGGCAGATCTGATTTTGACGAGTATCCTGGAGGAGGTTTGACAACATTTTTGACAGGATGCATCAATATCGGTGGCAGACAGATTCGTCCGTGGTCCTTCTCCCACTGTTCAGGTTTTAGTATCATTTTGAAGAGAGAGGTCTGGAACTCACCTCGGGTCCACCAATCCCACTATCTTCCCAGCCAAGCCAGTTATTATACAACCTCGACGGTGGGATAGCCCGATAATACCACGTGCTACCTTGAAATCTCCCTTCCTTGCCCCAACTGAATGGACTCTCAATGGAGTTACCACTCTCACCATTCGGCCCAGGATTGAAGTACTTTTGAAGACTTGTGCCTCCCCAAGCCTTATCGAAGAATATCGGAATTGGTGCATAGACCGCCTTCAACCCATGAAGCAATGCAACTGTCTGAGGAGTCATCTCACTATTGACATGATTTCCCTTCAGATTCTCTTTGTACATGGTATCAAGCAGCAACTTGCTACACCGAGATGTTGTACCGATGGTGGCACGACGAGGCGTATTCTCACGCCCAAGAAATCCCCAGACGTCGTTCTTTCCGACCCATTTCGTTAGTACCGGATCGAACATCGGAGCTAAGGATATGTAATCCGCGTCCTCTCCAACACCCCAACTATAATTGTCTTCCTTAGGGTCCACGTCGGGTCTCGCTGGCCCGGCGGGTTTGATCCTGGGATCGGGCAGTGGGCCCCAGACCGTATCTTTGTCCGTTTCTGGCTCAACCATTTTGCGGAAGTTGGAATATCGACCGTGAAATGAGGGAATATAATATCGTTCATTGCGCTCCCAGAGGTATTTTCTTGGCTGGCTCTTTGCGAACGTGTCCAGCTTTTCGAGAAGGTTGTAGTGCTGACCGGTGTAGCGGGTATCAAATTCCCAGTTCCAGTAGTATTCGAAATCAGGGTAGTCCTGGGCAAACTTCTGCACGGATAGCCACTGTGACTGGTGAACATTGTTAACTTGCGGCATGATGTCTGGGTACACCTCTTTCATCTTTGCATCGTTCCAGAGGACTGTCATGTTCCAGAATTCCTTGGGAACGCTATTTTGTACAGCTTCATTGTATGCATTGACATCTGTCAAGATGGGTAAACTGTCGTCCTTTACTTGAACCAACAAGTAAACTTGATATTCTCCTCCACTTCGTAGTGACAACTCAGAAATGAGAGCTCGGATATTCTGCTTATCGTTTTCCGTATAAGTCTGGCTTGAATGTGTTCGAATGATGAATGCAGTCCGCGGCTTTGACTCAATTGTGGCTTGAGACCTCTCCTTATTATACCTCCTACTGTCCTCAACAGGACGAGTATCTAGCCTCCTGCTTTTCCCAGCGCCATTGTAGCGTGCAGAGGAGTTTAAGCTCTGTCCAGCTGAGAATTTGCTGAGTAGTGGATATCCTTGAACTCGATCGTAGCGGTCCGCATTCCGCAGTGCACATTCCTGCTGTAGAAAGCCCCAATTAATGGAATCCCAATCTGTTCGTCTTCGCAATTTCTTTGAGCTGCTGGCAGGATCAGTCAAAAGCTCCTCCTCTTGAAAGCCGTAGGGACCAAGTCGGGTCTCTCTTTCGAAACACAAGTTGCTGTCAATGTCGAGTGCTATGTATGATCCCATGGGTGGTTCCCCAAAAGTCTTGGGGCGTCCAGAAAATACCAGAAGGTCTTCGAGAACTCCTTCTGGGCCATCACATGGCTTATATGTTCCTTTGTTGGCCGCTTTCCAAACCATGCTGTTGTAATCGGGGTAGACATTATATTTATAAGGAGGGCTCTCGCTGTAGGACAACGACGTTTCTGTCAGGGATAGAGCTGCAGCTGCAAAACCCTCATGCGCGCCGGTGTCGACAAGCTCGTTGAGCGTGCTTCCGTAAATAAGCCCAGCCGTTTCCTTCCTAGAAGAGCATCAGCAGGGCACAAAATCACCCATAAGCGTTACTCACTGTTCAAGATAAGCCGACTCGGTCTCGAATTGTTCCTGCAGTGGGATTTGACTTTTTGCTGGCTCGGGGTCCAACGTAGCAACTTCCAGCTCCGCAGAACTCGTACTGCTCTTCGGCTTAGGGATAGGTTTCCGGGTGGTTTCTGGTCTTGGCGCATCCTCCAAACCTGGGGAGAGGTCGATGTAACCATTTGACGCCTGCTCAGCAGCTGTTCTATCAGCCTCCGCTTGTTCTGCAGCTTCCAGATCTTGCAGATAACCGTTCAAGACTTCCGCAGACGGCGACTGTGTTTGCCCATACTGCAGAGGTGAATCATCGTGCCAGAATACCAGGTAGACGACCAACAGCACGAATGCCAATACCACGAGCGATTTCGACCTCGGAGGCATGATCGCGGCTGACAAGACTAGCCTCGCGTCTGTGGGACCATAGAAGTCGAGAATTCATGAAAGGAATGTGACATTCGGGTATGGAACGTGGTTCAGAAGCTCGCCAGGAGAGAAGAAGGGAGTTTATCGGGGCCCCCAACCACGTCTTCAGGGGTCGCGTCTGCCGTGACCCTCGCAATCTCGGGCCGAGGCTGCGGAAATCTTTTCAACATCGTGCATAAATTATAATGATAGAATCGTTGATTCATTTCTTTCTACTTATCGTGTCATTTTCTGCCTTACTTAAATTAAAATCTACGGATAAATCCATCAAGGGGATGGATAGTGGAGAAGTTTCAAGCAATTGAGAGCTAAGTCTAGTGGCCCTAGCCGTGCATATAGGCAGGAACAAGTTCCCTTTTAGGCGGGCTACCCCTGAAAGATCGTCACTCTACTCCGTACGTACGAAGGTGCCAAGGCTAATGATTTGCTCACCGCCTTGGGCAGAACGTTCTGTCATCAATTAAACCACCACGATCTTCTCCTTTCTTTGTACTGCCACAAGGCGGTGAGCAAAATACTAGCCCTTGGCACCTTCGTAGTTACTTAATTAACAATGAATTCTCAACGCTAGCCGAGGCTAGTCAAAACTTTATCAAGTTCGACAGCTTCACTTCACTTCCCATCAAACCCAGTCATCAATTTGAAGCGAAATCATTCCTCTAAAACCTGAAATAAAGGGCCACTCCATCCAAAGTCCATCCTGCAAGGTTCAGTGCCATGGGAGAAGGAACAGGTTTCTTGTAAGAGAGGTGATTTTGGATGGTGATGGAGGTTGCCGGAAGAGGAGAATTGAGTGGGGTGTCTAGCTGAGAGCTGTTCCGAGGCA
>Ga0302325_10023677_pt1 | contig 12789 bp, 8 predicted proteins | sample Palsa_T0_2_FD_201948 | JGI IMG/M metagenome (GOLD analysis project Ga0302325, IMG submission 201948) | Peat permafrost microbial communities from Stordalen Mire near Abisko, Sweden - Palsa_T0_2 | ecosystem: Environmental > Terrestrial > Soil > Palsa > Peat permafrost | place: Sweden: Abisko... | reverse complement strand
CTGCGGACGCCAGATGGTGAAGGCCTTCCCGTATGTGCCGCTGGCCGGCCAGGTCCGGGTGGGGATCGCCATCTTCTCCTACAACGGGGAGGTGAACTTCGGCGTCACCGGCGACTACGACACCACCCCCGACCTCGACGTGCTGTGCCGGGGCATCGAAGACGGAGTGAAGCAGCTCCTGAAGCTCAGCCAGTGAAGGTTGTCCGAGGGTCCCGGTCACGTCGCCATGGTGGACATTCCTGAAGTCCACTACGGTCGGAACCATCCCGAGCCATCAAGTCGGAGGTAGATGATGGGTACCTACGCCATGACAATTGCAGGGGCCGACGTTCCGGTCTCGGCCACTTTTCCGGTGGTCAATCCCGCAACGGGGGCGCCCTTCGCCGACGCACCCGAGTGCACCCGGGCCGAGCTCGACGAGGCCTTTGCTTCGGCTGCCAAGGCCTACGTCGAGTGGCGCCAGGATGAATCCTTCCGACGCGCGACCCTGGAGAAGGCGGCAGACCTGCTGTTCGCGGCCGGGGAGGAGCTTGGTCCGGTGCTGACCGCCGAGCAGGGCAAGCCGCTGCGCGACGCGGCGGGGGAGGTCTTCGCGGCCGGAATCTGGTTCAAATACTTTGCCGGGCTCGAGATCCCGAGCCAGATCATCCAGGACGACGATCGGGCCACGGCCGAAGTGATCCGACGCCCGCTCGGGGTGGTCGCTGCGATCACCCCATGGAACTTCCCCGTCACACTGGCCTCCTGGAAGATCGCCCCGGCGCTGTTGGCGGGCAACACCATGGTGCTCAAACCGTCGCCCTTCACTCCGCTGGCCACGCTCAAGCTGGGTCAACTCCTGGCATCGGTGCTGCCTGCCGGCGTGCTCAACGTGGTCTCGGGGGGAGACGAGCTGGGCGCCTGGATGACCTCGCATCCGGTCCCCCGAAAGGTCAGCTTTACCGGTTCGGTGGCCACCGGTAAGCACGTCGCCGCCTCGGCGGCACCGGACCTCAAGCGGGTCACGCTGGAACTCGGGGGGAACGACCCGGCCATCGTGCTCGACGACGTCGATCCCAGTGCGGTCGCTGACAAGTTGTTCTGGGGCGCATTCTCCAACAACGGGCAGATCTGCTCGGCCATCAAGCGCGTCTACGTTCCCGAGCGCATGTACGGCGAAGTCGTCGACGCCCTGGCGGACCGGGCAAAGGCGGTCAAGGTTGGCGATGGCACCGCCGAAGACACCCAGCTGGGACCGATTAACAACAAGCCCCAGTTCGATCGTGTTTCCGAGCTGGTGGCTGACGCTCTGGCCCACGGGGCCAAGGCCGCCACGGGCGGCAAGCCCATTGCCGGCGACGGGTATTTCTTCGAGCCGACCATCCTCTCCAATCTGAGCGACGGCACCCGGATCGTGGACGAAGAGCAGTTCGGACCGGCGCTGCCGGTCATCGCCTACACAAACCTCGAGGATGCGATCGAGCGAGCCAATGCCACCCACTTCGGGCTCTCCGGCTCGGTGTGGGGGAATGACCTCGAACACGCGGCGGAGGTGGCGTCTCGTCTCGAGTGTGGGACGGCTTGGGTGAACGCCCACCTCGCCCTGGCACCCTCGCAGCCCTTTGGCGGATCGAAATGGAGCGGCATCGGCGTCGAGAACGGCCTGTGGGGCTACGAAGGATTCACCGAACTGCACGTCCTGTACCGCTCCAAGACATAGAACGGGGTCCCCCGGGTCCCCGCTTTACCGAGGCTGCGTCCGACCTGGTCCGACGCTGGCGTACCAGGTCGAATCGACCGTGGCTCGTGCTGGACCCGGGTACGCGACTGCTCGAGGGTCAGGGTGAGCCGCCCGATGGGCGACGTGGCCGTTCGAGGTGCCGAAGGGGTGTTCCGGCTCCCCGTCGTGCCGCAGGCCGGGCAGAAGCAGAAACCCGAGGGTGACGGCGGCCCCGAGCTCGCCGGCCAGCACCAGCGTGGTACGGGGTCCGAGCCAGTGCTCGATCGGCACCGTCAAGGCGTAGCTCGCCGGCAATAGGGCCGTCGACACGCACCAGTCAATGCTCGACACGCGGCCGAGCATCGCGTTCTCGACGCGTCGTTGTTTCAGCGTCGCCCACAAAACCGTGCCGGCCGCCTCTGCCGCGTTCATCACGACGGCGATCTCGGCGAGGGCCCACGCATTGGTGGCGATCCCATACCCGGCGACCGCGAGCGTGGCCAGCGCCCAGGATCCATAGATGAACAGAAGCGGTTGCCTCGCTTCAGGCCGCGAGCCGGCAAAGAGCGCGCCTATGAGCGCGCCGACTCCTCCGGATGCCAGCACGACTCCGTACGTGAACGCGCCCTGGTGCAGCGAGTTGCGAACGATGTACGGAAGAAGGACCTGGGTCGGCCCGATGAACAGCAAGTAGGTGAAGGTGGCGGAGACGAAGGTGGCCCAGAGCCAAGCGCGTCGCCGCACGTAGCGGAACCCCTCTGCGACCTGTCGGCGCAGGTCATACGCAGTCGTTCGTGCGACCTCCCCAGAGCATCCCAACCGGCTCACACAAAGGGCGGAGAAGGCGAAGGTCGCTGCGTCAAAGCAAAACGCGCCAGACGATCCGAACGCGGCGACCGCCACGCCGCCAAGGGCGGGTCCGGCAAGCTGGAGGGTGACCGGTCTGACAAATTGGTCAACGACGTTCGCCTGGATCAGCTGATCCCTGGCCACGAGCTGGGGAACGAGCGCATCCATGGCCGGCGCCGCAAACGCGGAACCCACGCCGAGCACGGCGCCCACCACACAGAGAGCGGCGAGGCTCGCCTCACCGTTCAAGACGAGCGTCGTGAGGACGATGACTGCGCCGGCGCGGACGACATCGGCGACGAGGATCACCGTCCGCCGTGGGAAGTGGTCCGAAACCGCCCCTCCAACCAACAGCATTGCCACCTGCGGGAGCGAGGTTGCTACTCCCACATAGGCGAGCGAGGACGGCCGATCAGCGATCTGATAGGCCTGCCAGGCCACCGCAATGAGAAAGACGCCGTCGCCGAGGAGCGACACCGCCATGCCGGTCCAGAGCAGCCGAAAGTCCCGCTGTCCGAGCGCCCCCGAAAGTCGCACCGTCGGGCTGGTCTCAGATGGTCGGCGCTGGCCGCCGCATCTCGAACCGTTGGGCTAGCTCGCTGAGGACCTCGTTCAACTGCTCGATCTGACTGTCGTCGTTGGCCGCGGTCACCTGAATGCGAAAGCCGACCTGGCTCCTCGGCACCAGTGGATAGGCAGCCAAGGTGACGTAGATGCCGCGCTCGAACAAGAATCGGCCGACCGCATCAATGTCGTCCCCTTCTCCGATCGGCAGTTCAATAACCGGATAGCCCGAGCGGTTGAGCGTGTAAAGACCGAGCTCGTGGATGCGATTGAGGACCCGGCTGGTCTTGTCGCACAAGGAACGGCGAATGCTGTCGCCTTCGACTTCGTTCACGTCGAGCCCGGCAAGGACGGTCGCGAGCGATGCGATCGGCGACGGCCCAGAATACAAATACGGGGATGCAGCCACCTTGAGGTAGCTCTTGAGCGACGGTGGGAGGGCCAGAAAGGCCGCGAGTGATGAGTAGGCCTTGGAGAAGCCGGCCACGAGCACGATGTTGTCGTAGCTCTCATCGAAGTACCGCACGATGCTGTTACCCCGAAGGCCCCAGGGATCCTCAACCGAAGGCGACTCGCCGATGACCCCAAAGCCATGGGCATCATCGACATAGAGCAAGGCGTCGTACTCGCGGCAGATCCTTGAATAGGTGGGTAGGTCCGGTGCATTGCCGGTCATTGAATTCACGCCATCGATGCAAAAGACCCGGGAACCGGCGTCCGGCAGGCCTTGCAGCACCTCTTCGAGATGTCCCGGATCGTTCGCTCTGATCCGATGCAGGCTGGCCCCCGCGCCGCGTGCGACAGCGGCCCCCTCATAGATGGTCTTGTGAGCCTGAGCGTCGACCAGCACGGTGCCCTGTCCGACCAGGGCGGGTATGACCGAGGTGTGGATCAGTGTGATCGTGGGAAGCACGAGCGTTTCGGGGGCCGCCAAGAGGGCGCCGAGTCGCTCCTCGATCTCGACGTAGGGACGCGGATTTCCGAGAAGACGGGACCAGCTCGGATGAGTCCCCCAACGTCGGAGAGCGGGTTCGACGGCGGCGATGATCTGGGGGTGCAGGTCGAAGCCCAGGTAGTTGCACGAGGCGAAGTCGCACAACCAATGGCCGGCGACGTTGATGCGCCTGCCTTCGATCTGGTCGATGACGGCATCGATCATGGGGTTGCAAGCCAACAGCCGCTCGAGGTCCTCGATTCGCTCATCGAGGCGAACGCGCTCGGAAACACTCGTGACACTTGTCCCGCCCTCGTTCGAATCGGACCGCGCCGAGGGGGTCATTGGGCCTCAGGATACAAGCGGACCCGTTAGCTGTTGGAGCTTTTCGGTCGAAATTACAGAAAGCACCTTCTCGAGATCGGGTGCACTCAACGGGTGAGCGAACAAGAAGCCCTGCCCGTAACGACAGCCCAGAGCAAGAAGACCCTCGACCTGGCGATCCTGTTCGATCCCCTCCGCCACGGTGTCGAGCTCGAGCGACTTGCCGATTTGAACGATCGCCGTGACCAGGGCCGAATCCTGAGTCGAGTCTCCGACGCTGTCGACGAAGGCCTTGTCGACCTTCAAGATGTCGATCGGGAACCTCTTCAGGTAGCTCAGTGACGAGTAGCCCGTACCGAAGTCGTCCACAGCGAAGCTGATGCCGAACTGCTTGAGCTGGAGCATCCTTGCCACAACGGACTCCACATCGTGCACGAGGAGGCTTTCGGTGATCTCCAGCACGAGGAACTGCGGGTCGAGCCCGGAGTCCCGAAGGGCATCCGCGACATCGTCGATCAGCCCTTCGTCCTGGAAGTGCCGTACCGAAATGTTGACGCTGACCTTCAACCGGCTGGCCCTGGCGTGCGTGCGTTGCCAACGGGCCCCCTCCGTACATGCCTCCTGGAGCACGAAACGCCCGATGGGAACGATCAGACCGGTTTCTTCGGCGAGCGAGATGAAGTGCTCCGGAAGGAGAAGCCCGAGCTCGGGATGCATCCAGCGAATGAGCGCTTCGACGCCGATGACCTCTCCTCCCTCCATGTCGATGATCGGCTGGTAGTGAACGACGAACTCCCGGTTGTCGACGGCCCGCTGGAGTTGCGCCGTGCGATCAAGGCGGTCCGAAATCGCCGATTGCAGGGCCGGGCGGTATACCTCGTGACGGTTCTTCCCAGCCGACTTAGCTGCGTACATCGCGACATCGGCGGCCTGAAGCAGGTCCGACGGGCTCTCGGTCCCTTCGAGGCTAAAGGCGATTCCGATGCTGGCATGTACCCGAACTTCGCGTTCTCGGATGAGGATCGGCTCCCTCAGGTCATCGATGATTCGCTCGGCCACCTGCCGAGCTTCCTCCTGAGAATTGAATTCTTCGAGCAGGATGGCGAACTCGTCCCCGCCGAAGCGAGCAGCGGTGTCGCCCACCCGAAGCGAACCGCCCAGGCGCTCGGCGACGGCAACGAGGAGCTCGTCGCCCGCAGCATGTCCGAGACTGTCGTTTACGAGCTTGAAGTCGTCGAGGTCCAAGAAGAGCACCGCGAGCGAGCTCCGTACGCGGGCAGCCCGGGCCAGGGCGTGTTCGAGGCGGTCGGTAAACAGGGCCCGATTCGCGAGACCGCTCAGAGCATCGTGGAAGGCTTGATGCTTGAGCTCATCTTCCAGCCGCTTGCGCTCACTCGCGTCTCGCATCGTGAGCACGATGCCCTGGACCGTGGGGTCGCTCAACAGGTTGCTGGTCAGCACCTCCATGTCCCGCCACGAACCATCCTTGTGACGGACCCGCCAGGAGGCCACCGAGGAGATCTCGGCCCCGAACGCCACATTGCCATACCGCGCCAGGGCGTTTTCGATGTCTTCGGAATGGAGCAACGTGGTGAGCCGAACACCCTCGAGCGAACCTTGGGGGTAGCCGAGGATTCGCTCTGCCGAAGGCGTCTGGTAGGTGATGGTGGTGTCGGGACGGGTGATCAGGATGACATCGGAGGCGTGCCGAACGAGGGTCTGGAACCGAGACTCGCTTCGGCGCATGTGGAACGCCTCTGTCATCTCCTCACGGTCGAGCGCCAGCCGAACCTGCGCGGCCAGGGTCTCAAGGGTGCCGGTAAGGTCTACCTCGAGTTCGCCGGCGGTCCTCACCGTGATGAGTGCCTTCAACTGATCGTCTTCGACCAGCGGAAGCAGGAGGAGGTAGTCGTCGGAAGGTTGATCGTCTGGTGGCTCAGCCTCGACCGGACAACTGAGTGTCTTGCCGGCTCCCAGCTGTTCGACCACATCGGCGGGGTAGGCACCGAGGCTGATCGAATCGCTTGCATCGTCCGGGTGTGCGCGGGCAACAATCCCGAGCACGCCGGCCTCGTCCCTGACCGCGACAGTGATGTCGATGACCTTGGCATGGCCGCCGACCAGCTCGCCGACGGCGGTGATCGTGGCCTCGTAGATCCCGAGACGCCCAGGTGCCGCCACCAGCTCGGATGCCACCCGTCGCAGGACACTCTCGCGGGCGACCGCGTGCTGGTGCACGGTGACCAGACCCGACATGCGCATCAGGACCAAAAGGAACATCAGCGCAGCCACCGCCGCTACAACGGGAGCGTCCACCAGGTGACCGCGTACGGTCTCGATGATGAGCACGCCAGGCCCGATGAGGGACACCCCGGCCAAGAGCATGAGCCTGGCGCGGCTCGTCCTTGGAGCCACAGCCGGCGCAGGTTCTGAGAGCTGGGCCATCGAAGGGTGGAGAGCGGCCGCTCCCCAGCACGCGTAGAACAGGATCCAACCAAGGTCGAACGGATTACCGTCGCTCCAGTTCCAGGCCGTGTGAAGCCCACACAAGCCATAGACCGAGTCGGCGACGAGCGTTCCGACCGTGCCGAGAGCGAGCAGACGGCCGGCGACGTTCCGCAAACCCCCGACGCTCGACAGATGGGCCAGCATCGCGAGCAGCAGGATGTCGCCGAGCGGATAGGCGGCCGCGGTCAGCCGTACCAACAGCCCACCCGGGGCTCGGACCGTGGGACCGATAAGGAAGATCCACGAGACGAGCGCGACGCCGAGGGTGACGATCAACGCGTCAAGCAGGCTCGCTCTATCGACGCCTCGAACTCGTGACCGCGTGAGCAACAGCAGGCCGATGGCCAACACCGGGTACATCGTGATGTAGATCGCATCGATGAAGGACGGGAACGGGATGTTCTGATTCCCGATGAGCTGGTGCCAAGACTTGTAGATGGTGTCGCCGGAGATGAAAAGGAGCACACCGGCCCCCATAAACCACCAGGCCACGCGACCTCGCGGTCGATACCGGTAGGTGCCGTAGGCAATGGCAGTCACGGCCGACAGACCGAGCATCGCCCACGCCGGGACCTGACCGGGCCACTCCATCCACGGGACGACTCCCAGGATGCGCGGGTGACCGGATGGAATCCCGAAGGGGAAGTAGACCAGGGCCAGGACGGCTTCGAAGCCAAGGAACCATTTCCACGCCGACTTACTCACCGGTTTCGGCAGGCGTCCCGAAGTGGCCTCGAGGCCCTCGCTCGGCGAGTCAACCCCGTCCGCGGCCGCCTTCCTTGTGCTGGATAGGACGGGGACCTTCGTCATCAACACGCGCCAGGGCCATCGCGGTCTCTGTTTTGTGGCCGTAGTGGCGGTCAGCATCTGGGTTAGCGGTCCCTGGGATGTAGCGGAACACGTGCTCCGCATTTTTCGGTCGCTTACTCGTCACAACACATGAACAAAAGTTCCTCAATCCCTGCTCAAGATAAATATTTAAATCCGGCGATCGAGCTGGGTGGTGGATAGTGATCCGCGCAGCGTCTACTCGATGACATCGCCTCCGGCAGTGTCATGAGAACCCCTAGCTGCAAGCGGCGAAGGGTCCATTGACTCGTTGCCCATCCCTGAAAGGGCACTCTGCCGCCCGAAGAGCCGGCAGTGTTGTCGAACCTAAGGATGGGCGCCTCGTTCGGCCAGCAGCTCGGAGGTGATCGACGAACATCGGCGACGCAGGGTCCAGATAGTTGAGGTCGGGCTGCTCGAAAGATCGGTCAGCAGATCCCAATGCCCATACCCGGCGTCTAGCGGCCGCTGCCAGGACCGCGTCGAACGGAGGGCGACAAACTTCCAAGGGCCCCCACCTCGGCTTGTGGACAAGACCCCTGACCAGCTCTTTGATATATCATCATAAATAGGTCCGATTGATAGAGGAAGCGACACCAATGGGGGACGATTGGCCGCTGGTCGACGATTGGCATTCGGTCGAGGACGGCACGGCGACGGACGTCAATGTCGTCTACGGAGATCGTCGGGCCTCCTGTCCTGTCCACCACAGCGACCAACTCTTCGGTGGATTTTGGGCCGTGCTCGGCCATGACGACGTCGTAGAGGCGGCGCTCGACACGGCGACGTTCAGCAACGTGGTGCCGCTGCTGGCCACCCGCCGTCCACCTCTTGAGAGCGATCCGCCCGAACACTCGATGTTCCGACGGTTGATGAACCCTTACTTCTCTCGTGACCGAATCAAGGCTTTGGAGCCGATCGTCCGTCTATTCGCCAGTGAGATGCTCGACGATGCAATCGCTCGGAGATCCATCGATTTCGCGACGGAGATCACCTACCCCCTGCCGTCGCGTGTCCTCTGCGCGTTTCTCGGCGTAGACGATGCGGATTGGAAGCTCGTCAATGAATGGGAGAGCAAGATATCCGCCACGGTCGGGCCCCACTCAGGTCGCGAGGAAGGCGCGGAAGAAGGCGCTCGACAAGCCGCGACCGACGTTCTGCGACCGTACGTCGAGAAGTTGGTGGCGAGCCGGCGTCTCGAACCCAGGGATGATCTGGTGACTGGGCTCGCGTCGGCCGAGGTCGATGGCGAGCCGCTCAGCGATGACTTCGTCGTCGGAATGGTCATGCTCGTGATCACCGCCGGGCACAACACCACGACGAGCGCGCTCGGGAACAGCGTGTTGGCTTTGGCTCGGGATCACGTGCTGCAGCAGCGGCTTCGTGCCGAGCCGGAGCTACTGCCCACGGCCATCGAAGAGTGGCTCCGCCTCGAAGCTCCACAGCAGTCCATGCGCCGCGTCGCCACGAAGGACGTGGAGCTTGGCGGCCATCACATCGCGGCCGGAGAGCGGGTGGAGTTGGTTTTTGGTGCCGGGAACCTCGATCCCAACGTGGTCGAGTCTCCCGGGGAGTTTTCCCTCGAAAGGTCACCCAATCGGCACCTCTCATTCGGAAGGGGGGTTCACTCCTGCATTGGCGCACCCTTGGCCCGGCTCGAGATTCGGGTGCTGCTGGAGGAGCTGCTCTCGCGCACCCGTCACTTCGACCTGACTGGGTCCGTCCACCGAACACGATGGCCGCGGCTCGGCGTCCAGAGCCTGCCCCTCACGCTCACCAGGTAGGTCCGAGGTGACAACGAACCCTCGAATCGAAGATTGGGATCCGCTGTCCGATGAAGCAGTAGAGGATCCGATCGGCATTCAATCAAGGCTCCGTGAGGAGTGCCCGGTGGCTTGGACCGAGCGCGGTGGCGGGTTCTGGTCGGTCTTTCGGTATGAAGACATCGCCCGAGTCGCCCGGGATCCCCAGGGCTTTGCTCAAGGTCGACCGCAGCGAGGCAGTGCCCGCCCTCCCCTCGAGGTGAATCCCCCCTTGCACACGGACTACCGGACGCTCCTTCGTCCCTACTTCACCCCGTCGGCAATTGCGGCCAAGGAGTCGATGGTGAGGGACCTGGTTGTGGCGGGTCTCGAGCCGCTTGTTGCAGCGGGAGGGGGAGACTTCGCGCGGGGATTCACCTATCCGCTTCCTACCCAAGTCATCTGCGGCCTGCTCCGATTGCCCGACGACGCGTCAGCCCTCGTCAATGACCTGAGCGACCAGATCTACCTCAACGAGGACGGACGCGGGGGGAATGCCGCCGCCGTCGCCGCCGCGGAGTCGTCACTGAAGGGTCTGGCCGCATCGGCGGTGGCGGAACGACGGCGATCCCCACAGGATCCCGAGATCGACCTCATCACCGGTCTGGTGACCGGCAGGATCGAAGGCAAGCCGCTCTCGGACGATGAGATCGTCGACGTCCTCCGCCTGCTCTTCGTGGCTGGGCACAACTCGACCACGAGCTCCCTGGGAATCTGCCTCCTTGCCATCGCCCGAAATGTCGAGATGCAGCGCCAGTTGCGCGCGGACCCATCGTTGCTTCCGGGAGCGATCGATGAGTTCCTTCGCCTCGAGACTCCGGTGATGGGGATGCCGAGAACCGTCACACGCTCCACCGAGATGCACGGAGTGACCATGGAGCCCGGCGAGCAACTCTTTCTCGTGTGGGCGGCCGGAAATCGCGATGGACGTCAGTTCCGCGACGCTGATCAATGTCAGATCGAGCGGCACCCGAATACCCATCTGACCTTCGGGCGGGGGATCCATGCATGCATCGGCCGTGGCCTGGCCGAGCTGGAGCTGCGGGTTACGTGCGAGGAATTGCTCAAGCGGTCAAAGAACATTGAGGTCGACGGCCCGGTCCGCCGATCGAGCTGGGTCCGCTTTGGGGTCAGTGAGCTCCACCTGCGGGTCGCCTAGTACCCAGCGCCCGGTTGGGACTTCCCGCCCACACCGGACGAATTATCCCTCCTGTTCGGTCGGCCGAATCAGGATCTCGTTGACGGCGACATGCCGTGGCTGAGTCACCATGTAAAGCACCGCCCGGGCGATGTCCTCAGACTCAAGACGCTCGATGCCGCCGAACCTCTGCCGAATCGAATCGAGGACCTCGGGCCGGTTGTGGCTGGCGAGTTCGGTCGCCACTGCCCCAGGCTCGATGAGCCCCACCCGCAGGTGTCGGCCAGTGACCTCTTGACGGAGGGCCTCGCTGAAGGCGTTGACTCCCCACTTGGTGGCGTTGTAGACGGCGCTACCGGAGCGAGCAACTCGCCCCGCAACCGAGGAGATGTTCACCATGTCGGCGACTCGGCGGGGCTCCTGCTCGGCGGCGGCCAATAGGTGCGGCGTCGCAGCATGGCTGACATAGAGCAAGCCGGTGAGGTTCAGCTCCACCATGCGCTCCCACTCCTCCACCGGGGCGCCCACCGCCGGCCCGAGAAGCATCACCCCTGCGTTGTTGATGAGCACATCGAGACGGCCAAACGCCCGAACCGCCGTGGCGACTGCTTCCTCTGCCGCGGCTCGGTCTGTCACGTCTGCTTCGATGACCTCGGCGGTCCTGCCCCCCTCGCGTATGCGGCCGGCCAAGCCTTCGAGCCGGTCCCGGCGACGAGCCACCAGTGCCACCGCGGCTCCTTCGCCGGCGAGTGCAGCGGCGGTCGCCTCACCGATGCCCGAGCTGGCTCCGGTCACCAACGCCGCGGTCCCGAATAGGAGATTTCCCATGGTTCGTCAGGGGTCGGGCTCGTTCGAGCACCGATCCCCCGCCCTCCTTTCGATCGTCACATGCGGGTCATGTGCTCCGCCCGAATCTGACTTCCGCCGACGGTCAAGTCAATTCTCGAGGTGCTGTCGCAACAGCATCTCGAAGGTGAAGGTCATCCGAACTCGGTTTGACCGCTCGCGGTCATGCGCCCGAACTCGGCTGTACCTCCATTTTTTCTCCAAGAACCCAGTCGACGGCGCTACGAATTGCTTCGTGACCGGCCGGGTCAAACGCATGGCCCATACCCGAAACGACGACGGCGTGGGCGCCGGGCAATTCGGTGATCGACACGCTAAGGGACGATCGAAACGGGATGAGACGGTCACCTCGTCCGTGAACGATCGCCAGCGGGACAGCCGTGACCACTCGCTTGGCAACATGGCGCGGCGGCTCAGGTGGGCTCCACGTCGGGTGGATTCGCACACGAGAGCGCCGCGCCGCGATCACCCGACCCGGCTTGGTGCGAGTCAATGCCACCGTCAGCAGGGCGCGCACTCGAAGTGGGATCCGCCAATCGGCCGGGATCGACACCACGACGACTCCCGCGAGATCTGGATCGGTCTGGGCATATCCCAAGGTGGCGATCGCCCCCATTGACGCACCCACGAGCACCACCCGGGTATTTCGGCTTCGTGCCCTTACGACGGCTGCGGCAACGTCGTCGCGCTCTAGGTTTCCAAGTGTGGAGAACCCGCCAGATTCTCCATGACCTCGGGCGTCATAGGAGAGGACGTCGATACCCCGATCTCTGATCTCCGATGCCAGCGCCACGATGTCGGGATGGTCCTTGGTGGACGACAGCCCGTGGACAAGGACGACGATGGCCCGGGCGTGGCCGTCGAACAACCATGAGCGCGTCGCCAGCTCGATGCCATCGGTCGTGAGCAGGCGTGAGCCCCAGTCGGGGTCTTGAGACATGCGTTCCCTCGTGGTCGACGACAGAGGCGTCGAGCCTGCACGGGGCGCTTGGCACGCTGCCCAAACGGGGCGTCTCTCGTCATCCACCTTACGTGTGGTGCCTCTGCGATCGAGCAGCGAGGCATCCAGGGCGTGCGAAATCTCCGCAATCGATCGCCCGGTTGCCACCTCGCCGGAGGCCGGCGAGGTGGCAACCCTCTTTGGCAGGAAAGTGCCTCAATGTGACCTTTCTGCCACTTGCCCGACCGCCGAGGGAATCTCAGACTGGATTTCCAGAGACCTGAGTGCCAAAGGCAGGGACGCCGACGTGCGACATCCAGATCTGATCGCGGCTCTCGCCAAGGAGCACAACCGGGA
>Ga0302325_10023676_pt1 | contig 12790 bp, 10 predicted proteins | sample Palsa_T0_2_FD_201948 | JGI IMG/M metagenome (GOLD analysis project Ga0302325, IMG submission 201948) | Peat permafrost microbial communities from Stordalen Mire near Abisko, Sweden - Palsa_T0_2 | ecosystem: Environmental > Terrestrial > Soil > Palsa > Peat permafrost | place: Sweden: Abisko... | reverse complement strand
TCGCCGGTTCGGTGCTGCCGTGGGCGTTCGCCATCACCGTGGTCTCGGACGGCGGCTTCTGGGGCTCGGCCCTCGGCGGCGACCTGGCCCCCAAGCTGGCCGGCGGCCAAGAGGGCCATGGGGCGCCGCCGGGCTACTTCCTGGTCCTGAGCCCGGTGCTGCTGTTCCCCGCGGCGATCCTGCTGCCGGCGGGGCTGGTCCACGGCTGGTCCCAGCGGGCCGAGCCGGGAATCCGCTTCGCGCTTTGCTGGCTGATCCCCAGCTGGCTGGTGTTCGAGCTCGTGCCGACCAAGCTCCCGCACTACGTGCTGCCGACCTTCGGGGCGCTGGCCTGGCTGATGGCGGCGGCGCTGCGGGACCCGCTGGGAGCGCGGGCGCGCTGGATCGGCGCGGCGCTGCTGGCAGCGGTGGCTGTGGGCGTCGCGGTGGGCGGCGCGGCCGCGGCGACCCTCTATGGCGACGGCTGGAGCTGGGCGTTCGAGGCCGTGGGCGCGGCGCTGCTGCTGGCGGCCGGCGGCATTGGCGCGGTGCTGCTGCTGCGCCGGCAGGCGGGACGGGCGGCGGCGATCGCCTGCGGTCTCGGCATCCTCGGCCACGGCGTGCTGGCCGGCGCGCTGGCCCCCAGCCTGACTCGGCTGTGGCTCTCCGATCAGACCGCCGATGCGCTGGCCCGCGCCGGGCTCGACCCGCGCGAGGGCCTGACCCCGGGCCCGGTGACGGTGGCAGGCTACGAGGAGCCCAGCCTGGTGTTCGCCCTCGGCGCGCCGACGGTGCTGGGCTCGGCCAAGGACGCCGCCGACGCCATCGCCCAGGGGCGGCCGGCGGTGGTGGAGGCGCGCCAGGACGCGGCGTTCCAGCAGGCCCTGAGCGCGGAAGGCGGCGCCGCGCGGCTGGCGGGCGCCGTCCAGGGCCTCGACTATTCCAGCGGCCACGCCCAGGTCTTAAGGCTATATCGACCGGCCTCGGAGAATCCTGGGCCATGAAGCCAGAGCCCTGAGGAAGCGCGCGGCATGAGCCGTTTCATCGAGATCGTCGAGGTCGGCGCGCGCGACGGCCTGCAGAACGAGAGGGCGGTGCTAGCGCCCGCCGACAAGCTGGCGTTCATCCGCCGGCTGGAGACCTGCGGCGCGCGGCGAATCGAGGCGGTGTCGTTCGTCAACGAGCGCCGGGTGCCGCAGATGGCCGGGTCCGAGGAGATCATGCAGGGCCTGCCGCACGCCGAGGGCCGCTCGCGCATCGGCCTGGTGCTGAACCTGCGCGGTTGGGAGCGGGCGGTGGCGGCGGGCGTCGACGAGGCCAATGTGGTGGTCTGCGCCACCGACGGCTTCGGCATCCGCAACCAAGGCGCCGGCGTCGCCGAGCAGATGACCGCGCTGGCGAACATCGCCCGGCGCCAGGCCGAGGCCGGCGGTCCGCCGATCAGCGTCACCTTTTCGGTGGCGTTCGGCTGCCCGTTCGAGGGCGAGGTGAGCGAGGACCAGGTGGTCGCCCTGGCCCGGGACGCGGGCGCGCTGGGGGTCGGCGAGATCGCGCTGGCGGACACCATCGGCGTGGCCGACCCGTGGACGGTGCGCAAGCGGATCGAGGCGGTGCGCAAGGTCGCGCCGGGCGCCCGGCTGCGCATGCACTTCCACGACACCCGCAATACCGGCCTTGCGAACGCCTTCGCCAGCGTCGAGGCGGGGGTGCGGGTGCTGGACGCCAGCTGCGGCGGCCTTGGCGGCTGCCCGTTCGCGCCGGCCGCCACCGGCAATATCGCCACGGAGGACCTGGTCTACATGCTGGGCCGCGCCGGCTACGACACCGGCTACGATCTCGGGGGCCTGATCGAGGCCGGGCGCTGGATCGGCGAGCAGATTGGCAAGCCGCCGGTCTCGGCCCTGAGCCGCGCCGGCGGCTTTCCGGCCTGACGGCGCGCGGGGGCGACGGCCATCGAAAACAAGGACCACGAGGGGGGGTTTCCGCTGCGCCTCGCCTGGGTGATCCCAGTGGCGGCGGTGTTCACCGTGGTGCTGGGCGTCTGGGGATGGCTGAGCCACGGCGCCGATTTCGCCGACGCCCTCTACAAGGCGCTGGCGCTGTTCGAGATCAACAACGACGCCTATTCGCAGGGCGTCGGCCTCAGCGACTGGCGCTTCCGGCTGGGGCGCTGGACCGGCGCGGGGGCGGTGTTCAGCGGGCTGCTGGCGGTGGCGGCGCTGCTGCGCGAGCATCTGGCGACCTTGCTGGCGCGGTTCATGAAGCAGTCGGTGGTGGTGATCGGTTCCGGGCTGCTGGCCGGCGCCGCGTTCGAGGCCGCGCGGCGGGCCCGCAAGAGCGTGCTCTGGCTGGGTGCGCCGGCCTTCAACTCCGCGAGCCTTGCCGACATCGCGCTGGCCTGGCCGCCGCGCGACCGCGGTGGCGCGGTGCGGGTGCAGGCGCGCCGGGCCGAGCAGGTGCTGGTGACCACCGAGGACGACGCCGAGGCGCTGGTGATCGCCAGGGCCGCGCGCGCCGCCGCGCCGGACGCCCACGTGACGGTGCTGATGCGCGACGCGCGCCTGGCCGAGGACGTGGCCGCCACGCTCAACGAGCCGCGCACCCGGGTGCTCGCCGGCGCCACCCTGGCCGCGCGGGCGCTGATGATCGCCGAGCCGCCGTTCCTGATCGCCAAGGAGCACGGGCAGGCGCGCATCCACGCCCTGATCATCGGCTTCGGCCAGGTCGGCCAGTCGATCGCCCGCGACCTGATCGTCAACTGCCGCACCACCTATCTCGGCCTGCCGCGGCTGACCGTGATCGATCCGGCGGCGAGCGCGCTGGAGAGCGCCTGGCGGGTGCGGGCGCCGGAGATCGACGCCTGCGCGACCTGCGTCTTCCTCGACGGAGAGGTGGGCGCGCGCTCGGTGCGGCCGGCCCCGGCGCGGCTGGCCGAGAGCTTGGCGGCCGGGGGTCCGATCACCGCCGCCTACATCTGCCTATCCAGCGACACCGAGACGCTGGACGCCGCGGCCATGCTGCAATCGCTGCTCCGCGCGGTGGGAATCCGCGAGCCGCCGATCTTCGTGCGGCTGCGCGAGGGCAGCGTCATCCCGCCCGGCGGCGGCCAGGGCCTGCACGCCCTGAAGCCGTTCGGCGACGTAGACGAACTGCTGGACGCCAGCGAGTTCCTCTCCGCCGCGCCCGACCTGGCGGCGCGGGCCTACAGCGAGGCCTATCGCGCCGCCCTGCCGGCCTCGGCGCGCGACGATCCCGGTAACCGCTCGGCGCGGCCCTGGGACCAGCTGGACGAGACCTACCGCCAGGCCAATCGCGACGCCGTCGCCCACATCCCGGCCAAGCTGGCCAGCGCCGGCATTCACCCGCACTTCTGGCGCGCCGTCCGGGGCATGCCGCAGCTCCCGCCGGGCACGCCGCTGTTCTCGAGCCCCGCCGAGCTGGAGGCCATGGCGGCGCTGGAGCACGAGCGCTGGATGGCCCAGCGGCGCATGGACGGCTGGCGCCACGCCGGCGACATCAGGGACCAGAACCGCCGCCTGCACCCCTCCCTCATCCCCTACGAGGCGCTCGCCGACGACGTCCAGGAGTACGACCGGACCTACATCCGCGAGACCCAGGCCGCCTGCGCGAGGCCGGGGGCGGCCAAGTGAGCCGGGCCGTCGACGCGCCGACCGCTCTCCCCCAAGCCATGCTGCACAGGCGCATGCAAGCTTCGCGGTCGGAACATTAACCCAGGCTCGCCATCACCTGCGCGAACGGCGGCCAGCCGGCGTCGCGCGGGTTCACCGAGATTTCAGACGCCGGGGCGGGCCAGGCGATCGCCAGCGCCGGGTCGTCCCAGCGCACGCCGGCCTCGGCCTGCGGGGCGTAGTAGGCGCCGGTCTTGTAGAGCACCGCGCAATCGGCGGTCAGGGTCAGGTAGCCGTGGGCGAAGCCGCGCGGGACGAAGAGCTGGCGCGGCGCGTCGGCGCTGAGGGTCGCCGCCACCCAGCGGCCGAGGGTCAGCGAGCCGGGGCGGATATCCACCGCCACGTCGAAGATGGAGCCGGCCAGCACCTGGACCAGCTTGTCCTGCCCGTCCGGCTCCCGCTGGAAATGCAGGCCGCGCAGCACCCCGGCCGCGGTGGTGCGCGCCAGGTTCTCCTGCACGAAACCGCCGCCGGCGCCCGCCTCGGCCAACACCGAGGCGCGATAGGTCTCGCTGAAGGCGCCGCGCCCGTCGCGGTGGACGACGCCCTCGACCAGCAGCACCTCCGGGATGTCCAGCCGCACGATCTTCACGCCCGCGCCTCCGCGGCGCCGAGACAGGCCGCCAACGCCTCGGCCAGCGGCGGCGCGCGCCAGCCGAACCCGGCCTCCAGCCGCGCGCTGCACAGGCGGGTGTCGCGCGGCCGGCGGGCGGCGGCCGGATAGTCGGCGGCGGCGATGCGGCGCAAGCGCGGCTGGCGCGGGGCCAGCGCGAAGATCGCCTCCGCGAAGTCGGCCCGGCTCGCGCCGGCGCCGGCGGCGTGGAACAGCCGGGCGGCGGCTGGATCGCGGTCCAGCAGCGCTGCCGCCAGCGTCAGCGCGGCGTCCGCGCAGCCTGACGCCGGCGTCGGCGAGCCCCACTGGTCGGCGACCACTAAGACCTCGTCCCGCTCGGCCGCCGCGCGCCACATGGCGTCCAAGAAGCCGCCGCCGGGGGCGAACACCCAGGCCGTGCGGATCACCGCGATCCGGGCGTCCGCCGCCATCAGCGCCTGCAGCGCGTGCTCTCCCTCCGCCTTGGTGCGGCCGTAGACATTCAGCGGGCCCGTGGCGTCGTCCTCGACGTACGGCGCGCCTTTCTCGCCGTCGAACACATAGTCGGTGGAGACATGGACGAACGGGATGTCCCGCCGCGCGCATGCTTCGCCGATCCATGATGGCGCATCGCGGTTGAGCCGGCCGCAGGCTTCGACCTCCTGCTCGGCCCGGTCGACGGCGGTGTAGGCCGCGGCGTTGATCACCGCGTCCGGCGCGGCGGCGTCGATGAACTCAGCGATGGCCGGCGCAGCGGCGGCCGCGAGGTCCAGCCGATCTCGGCCCGCCAGCGTCACCGTCATCGGCGTCCTCGCCGCCGCCAGGGCGCGGGCCACCTGGCCGCTCGCGCCGAACACCAGCACCCTGGCGCTCACGACGCGGCCCGCCCGAGGCGCTCGCCGCCGTAGCGTTCGCGCAGCGGCCGCCACCAGTCGCCGCGCTGGAGGTACCAGAGCACCGTGCGCCGCAGCCCCTCCTCGAACGACACCTGCGGGCGCCAGCCCAGCTCGCGCTCGATCTTGCCGCAGTCGACGGCGTAGCGGAGATCATGGCCGGGCCGGTCGGCGACGAACGCGATCAGCGCGCGTCGCGGAGGCTCGCCCGGGCGTGGCGCGACCTCGTCGAGGAGGCCGCAGATCGTCTCGACCACCTGCAGGTTGGTCCGCTCGCTGCGGCCGCCGATCAGATAGGTCTCGCCCGGCGCGCCGCGATCCAGGATCGCCGACAGAGCGCGGGCGTGGTCCTCGACGAACAGCCAGTCGCGGACATTGGCGCCGTGGCCGTAGACCGGCACGGGCCGTCCCTCCCAGGCGTTCAGGATCGCCAGCGGGATCAGCTTCTCCGGAAACTGGCAGGGGCCGTAATTGTTCGAGCAGTTGGCCAGCATCACCGGCAGTCCGTAGGTGGTCGCCCAGGCCCGCGCCAGGTGGTCGCCCGCCGCCTTGGTCGCGGAATAAGGCGAGGAGGGCCGGTAGGGTGAGGCCTCGTCGAAAGCGCCCTCGGGGCCCAGGGCGCCGAACACTTCGTCCGTGGAGAGGTGCAGCACCCTGAACCCGCGCGCGACCTCCGCCGGCGCGCGCTTGACGTAATCACGCGCCGCCTCCAGCAGGCCGAACACGCCCAGCACGTTGGCGTCGATGAACGGGCGGGCGCTGTCGATGGAGCGGTCGACGTGGGTCTCGGCCGCCAGGTGGATCACCGCCTCGGGCGCGAAGTCCTCGAAGGCGGCGCGGATCGCCGGCAGGTCGGCGACGTCGCCCTGGCGGAAGCGGTAGCGCGGCGTGCCGGCGATCTCGGCCAGCGAGGCGGGATTGGCGGCATAGGTCAGCTTGTCGAAGTTCAGCACCGTATCGCCGCGCTCGCCCACCAGGTGGCGGCAGACGGCCGAGCCGATGAAGCCCGCGCCTCCGGTGACCAGAACCCTCATGTTCGCCTGCCTAGAGCGCGCCCGCGCAAAGGGGAATCGGTTTCGTCAGGCTTAAGCGCGACGCAACCATCCTTGTTGGCGCCGGCTTAAACGCGACGGGCCTAGAACCTGCCAGATGACACCCGCCACGGCCATCGCGCTCAGCGGCCTCACCGCCGCGACGCTGAAGCTCAACGCCTCGGCGTCCAACCTCGCCAACGACGACGACGCCAGCGCCGTGGGCTCGACTGGCGACGCGCCGGTCCAGGTGGCGGACACCGCCGCGCCGGGCGGCGGCGTCATCGCGCAGGCGGTCACCGCGAAGTCAGCCTCGCTGATCGCCTACGATCCGACTTCGCCGATCGCCGGCGCGCCCGGCCAGATCGACACCCCGGACATCGACCCGATCACCGAGATCAGCCACCAGCTCGCCGCCAGCAACGCCTTCGGCTTCTCGCTGCGGGCGCTGAAAGCCGCCGACGACGAGCAGCAGACGCTGCTGGACCTGACGACCTGACCGCGGCCTAGAACGGCACGTCGGTCTTGGCCGGCGCGGTGGTCGGCGGCTGGTCGTCCGTGGAGGGTTTGGCGGGCGGCTGCGGGCGCTCGTCAGGCGACGCCAGCATCAGATCGGGGTCGGGCGCCGGCTTGGCGGGGTTATTCTGGGCGTTCTGCACCGCGGCGGTGCGCACGGCGATGTCGTTGGTGTCGTCGTCGTCGTCCGCCGTCTTGGCGACCGTGTTGGTGGCGGCCGCCAAGGCGTTGGCGGCCGCGGCCTCGGGCGGCGGCGCCTGCATGGCGGGGATGTCGACGATCGGCTTGGCGATCTGCGCCTGGTCAAGGCCCTGGCTGTCGTCGACGGCTTGGCCGCTCTCGTGCGAGGTGTCGCGCAGCGACGCCTTGAAGCCGAGGTAGCCGCCCCCGCCGGCGGCGATCAGGATCAGGCCGGCGGCGACATAGACAACTCCCCTCGGCGGCGTTGAAACGGGGCCGTTGTCGGTCCAGGCCATCGAAAGGAACTCCTGCGGGCGCGCCAATCAATAGCGGTAGTGCGGGTCCGCGTCAGCCGGCATCTGGGGGCCACCCTGCGCCTTCTGCTGCGATGCGTCGTCCGGCGGATCGTCGTAGCCGGGCGGCGGGCCGCGCAGGTAGGGATTGGGGGGCGGGATCGGCGGCAGCGGGCCCTCGTCCTCGCGGCCGTAGGGGGACGACGGCGGCTGACGATTGCGAGGATCGTAGTAGGCCGGCGGGCCGGTCGCATCGTCGTCGTTCTGATCGTCGGCGTCGGCCGCCGCCATCGCGCCGGCCGCCCCGCTGTCGCCCTCCATGTCCGGCGGCTGATCCTCGTACGGTGTCTGGTCGACGACGGTGATCGGCGCGGGCGGATTGGGTTCTGGCACCAGCCAGGGGAAGTCGCGGACCGGCAGCTTCTTCTCGGCGACCAGCATGAACTTCTTCCAGATCTCGGCCGGCAGCTGGCCGCCGGTGACGTGGGCCATTGGCGCCCCGTCGTCGTTGCCGACCCAGACCACGGTGAGCACGTCGGGGGTAAAGCCGGCGAACCAGGCGTCACGCCAGTTCTGGCTGGTGCCGGTCTTACCGGCCGCCGGTCGGCCGATGTTGGCCGGGACGCCGGTGCCGAACTGAATCACACCCTTCAGCAACCCCACCATCCGGGTGGCGTAGAGCGGGTCCAGCACCGGCGTCGGCGCGGACTGCTCGTGGCTCCACAGCACGTCGCCGCGGGTGGAGCGGACTTCGCTGATCAGATAGGGCGTGGTGCGCCCACCGCCGTCCTGGAACACCTGGTAGCCGCCGGCCAGCTCCAGCGGGCTGACCTCGTAGGCGCCCAGCGCGATCGAGGGGCCGGGGTTGGCCGGGATGTCGGAGAGACCCAGCCGGCGGGCGAAGTCGGCCACCGAGGCCGGCCCGACGCTGAGGGTCAGGCGCACCGAGACGGTGTTCAGCGAGCGCGCCAGCGCCTCCTGCAGCGTCACCTTGCCGGCATAGCCGCCGCCGTAGTTCTCCGGGTTCCAGTCGCCGTAGGAGATCGGCGCGTCCTCCCAGACGTCGCGGGCGGTCGCACCGCGCTCCACCGCCGCGCCGTACACGAAGGCCTTGAACGCCGAGCCGGGCTGGCGGCGGGCCTGGACGACGCGGTTGAACGGGCTCTTGTCATGGTCGACCCCGCCGACCATGGCCAGGATCGCCCCGTCGGGCGCCAGCGACACCAGCGCCCCCTGGCTGACCGCGCGGTGCGAGCCTTCGCGGAGCACCACGTCGCGGACGATGTTGGTCGCGGCGGTCTGCAGAGCCGGATCGATGGTGGTGCGGACCACCAGGTCGGGCGCGGCGCCGCCGGCCAGCTGCGCGGCCTGGGCGGCGGCCTGGTCGAGGACATAGGCCTCGTCGCCCTCGCCGGCGTGGGCGGGCGCCAGGGTCGGGACCTCGGCCAGCGCGGCGGTCAGCGCCCCGTCGTCGATCCACCGCTCGGCGCGCATGGTCTCCAGGATGCGGTGGCCGCGGGCCAGCGCGTCCGGCATGTCATTGGTCAGCGCCAGTCGGCTCGGCGCGTTGGGCAGCCCCGCCAGCGTCGCCGCCTCGGCCAGGGTCAGCTGGCTGGCCGGCTTGCCGAAATAGGTCAGCGAGGCGGCGTCCAGCCCATAGGCGCCGTCGCCGAAATAGGTGCGGTTGAGGTAGAGCTCGAGCACTTCGTCCTTGCTCATCGCCTGCTCCAGCTCCCAGGCCAGATAGGCCTCCTGCACCTTGCGCTTCAGCGACGGGTCGCGGGTCAGGAAGAGGGTGCGGGCCAGCTGCTGGGTCAGGGTCGAGGCGCCCTGGGCCGAGCGGTGGGCGCGGAAGTTGGTCCAGGCGGCGCGGGCGATGGCGGCGACGTCCACCGGCCCGTGCTGGTAGAAGCGCCGGTCCTCGGCCGCCAGGAAGGCCTTGGGGACGTAGGCCGGCAACTCGGCCAGCTTCACCGCGGCGCCATACTTGGCCCCGCGGGTGGCGATCTGGGTCCCGTTGCGGTCGAGGAAGGTCATCCCCGGTGAGCGGCGCAGGGTCCACAGCGCCTCGCGTGACGGCATCGGCGGCGCGCTGGCGATGTAGCCGTTGATGATCACGCCCGCGGTCACCGCCGCGGCGCCGACCAGCGAGACCAGCGCCACCAGCGAGACGAGCGCGATCCGCCAGCCGACGCCCAGCCGCTCAGGCTTGGGCGCGACCGGGGGCGCGGACTTCACGGGGTCGAACGTCAGGGGCACGCGGGCGGCAATGTGGGCGGGAGGACCTTGCAACTCTGATAAAGCGCCCCTGGCGTCGTCCGTTCAATGGCCGAGCGGCGCGCCGAGGCCGCGCGCTTCGCTCATCAGGGCGCCGCAGTCGGCGTCCTTGGCCGCGCCCGGCCCCACCAGGGGCAGGATCGCCGCCAGGGGCGCCACGAAAGCGCCGAGCAAGGCGCTGAGGCCCAGCTGCGGCAGCGCCTTGCCGATATCGACCCCCATCTTCGGATCGTCCAGCCGGCCGGTCAGGGTGATCGGCGCGGCGAGACGCAGCAGCCGCAGATGCTTGGGCTTGCCGCTGATCGTGAGGTTCAGCGTCTCGCTGCGCAGATCGATGGTCCCCTTGCCGGTGGCCTGAACGGCGGCGGTGTCGATGACCAGCCGCTGGACGGTCAGCACCCCGCCCTGGGCGCGGAAATCGGCCACCGCGCAGCGGATCGGCGTCGAGCTCTGGTCGTGGGACAGGTAGAGAAACAGGCTGCGGGCGACGTCGATGCCCATCAGCTCGGCGAGCAGCTTGCGCATCTGGCCGCTGGGCATCGCCACCGTTACCACGCCGCCCGCGTTGCCCGCCGCCTCGCGCACCGAGGCGCCGGCCCCGGTCAGCCGCACCGCCGCCGCCAGGTCGCCCTCCGCCGGCGGCTGGCCGCGCACCAGGGGCAGCAGCTCCTGCACCTGGGCGTGGGCGAGGGCCAGGTTGACGGTCGTGACCGGCCGGCGGCGCCGTGCATCCAAGCGGATGTCGCCCGACAGCGCGCCCTGCGGCAGGATCAACGAGATCGGGTCGAGGGTCAGCAGGCCGTGATCCAGCCGCGCGCGCACCACCATCTGGCGGATCGGCAGCGGGCCGGCGTCCACCGTCTCGGCGCGGTAGTGTACGTCGGCGTCCATCTCGCCCATCCGGCCGACGTCGAGCCGGGCGTCGGGCAGGATCCGATGCTCCGCCGTCAACCGGGCGGCCTCGGCCCGCTGGGTCGGCGAGGTCACCAGCCCGCGCACCACCCCGCGCGGCGCGCCGCCGATCGCGGCGGTGAGGTCGGCGAGCTTCAGGCGGCGGGAGACGAGATCGCCGGTGAGATCGCGGCGGCCGCCCGCATCGAGCACCGTCAGGTGGCCGGCGAGGTCGGTGTCGCCGACGCGGCCGGTCAAGTGGGTGATGTCGGCGCGGTCGTCGTCACGGCTGAGATCGCCCGAAAGGTCGTAGGGCGCCGAGCTGGGCAGGGCGAGGCCGCTCAGGTCGTAGAGATCGGCCATGTCGTCGCCGCTGATCCGCCCGTGGGCGGTGAAGATGCCGAGGTCGAACGGGCGCCGGATCGCGCCCTGGGCGACGATGTGGGTGGCCCCGGACCGGATCTCGCTCTGGAACGGGTAGGGCTGGTTCGGATCGACGTTGATCAGCGGCCCGCCCACGATCGCGGCGGTGAACGGCGCGCCGTTCAGCGCGCCCTGGCCGGTCAGGGTGAACCGCCCGTGGCCGTAGCCGGCCAGCTGCTCGTTGGAGCTGAACTGGCCGGTGAAGCTCAGCTTGCGGCGCGCGTCCTCCAGCACCATGCGCCCGTCGTCGACGATCAGGTTGCGGATCGCCGGCAGTTTCAGCGGCTGCGGCGCGACCTCCGGGCCTGCGAAGGTCCAGTTGTTGCGGCCGCTGGCGTCGCGCACCAGGTGGGCGGACGGATGCTCGGCGTCGACCTTGGTGATGACCAGCCGCCCGAGCAGCAGCGCCTTCAGGTCGATGGCGACGGTCAGCTGCGGCAGCGTCGCCATCGGGCCGGCGCCGGCCCAGGCCGGTTCGCCGATAGTGACGTTCTGTGCGGTGAGGCTGGGCGTCCAGGTGAGCAGGCGCCCCGAGAGGTTCCCGTGGATCACCACCTGCCGGTGCAGGTGGGCGGAGGCGTAGCCGTCGATCGGCCCACGCAGCCAGTTCCACTGGAAGAGAGCGATGAACACCGCCACCGCCGCGACGATCAGCGCCAGGACCCCGCCCAGCCAGCGCACCGCAGGCGCGTCCCACCAGCGGCGCCGGCGCGCCGGCGCGTTGTCCGCGGCGGCTGAGGGCGCGCCGGGTCCGCGGGCCTCGGGACGACGGCCGGCGTCGCGCCGCGTTGGCGGGCCGGACGGCGCGCGCGGCGGCGGCTCGGACGCGGGTCGGGGACGAGGTTCGGCCATCAGGCCTAGGGAACGCGCGAGACCCGCGTTGGCCCCATCAGGTCCCCGCGTCAGGACACCGCGTTAGGACACCAGGGTGAGGATCCAGCGCTCCAGCGCCGGCAGCAGCACCTGGTCCGTCGCCTCGACCAGCACGATCAGGATCACCGGCGTGATGTCGACGCCGCCCAGCGGCGGGATGAAGCGGCGGAACGGGGCCAGCAGCGGGCGGGTGATCGAATCCAGGAAGGTGACGATCTGGCGGGCCAGGCGGTTGCGCATGTTGATCACGTCGAAGGCGATCAGCCAGCTGACGATGGCGTTGGCGATCACCACCCAGATGATCGCCTGCAGCAGGTAGTGGACGACCACGAAGATGAAAATGACCAGCGTCGCCATGCGCGTTCCGGGTTGGGCCTGGGCCGCTAGCTATAGCGTGCCGGGGAGTGCGGCAAGGCGAACCGGCCGCGCCGTCGCTGCTCCAGCCGCCGCCTTGACAGCCCAGACGCCCGACCCTTATGTGCCGCGCCCTTCGCGACGCGCGAAGTGGGGCCGTAGCTCAGTTGGTAGAGCGCCTCGTTCGCAATGAGGAGGTCAGGGGTTCGATTCCCCTCGGCTCCACCAGTTCTTCAATGTTTTCAACTCGCTCTATCACGGTCACCGATCCTGAACCGCGTTCGCGGCGACCTGGATAAGCAATAGATAAGCGGAGGGCCAAGGCGGGGATTGGGCTCAGCACGGTCATGGAGGAGCGATGACGCCGAACCAAAGCAGGGATGCGACCGACCCTGGCGCACCTGAGGGCGGCCAGTAGAGCCTTTGACCGACTGACGGCGGCTTATGGAGTTGTTCGGTTGGCTGGCGGTGGGCGCTGCGCTGGCCGGGGCGCTGGCGGTCCTATGGCCGCGCGTCGCCGGCGAGGTGGTGCGGTTCATGGGCTTGCCGATCGCGGGGTTGGCGGCGACCGGTGCAGATCACTTGGAAGGGCGGTCGGGTCGCGATACTCGCCGGCGGCGCGCCAAGCGGGATACTCCTTTGCCTCGGCCACTCGACAGAGTGTGGCAAGGCGCTTGGCCGCTCGGCCGACCTGACCGCGCTTCTCCAGCCACAGCAGCGCCATACGACCGACCGGCGCGCGACTGCAGTTAGCCCGCTGCCCCCGCTCCCCATGGCCACCTCTCGCGCGTAGGAGGGT
>Ga0302325_10023674_pt1 | contig 12790 bp, 10 predicted proteins | sample Palsa_T0_2_FD_201948 | JGI IMG/M metagenome (GOLD analysis project Ga0302325, IMG submission 201948) | Peat permafrost microbial communities from Stordalen Mire near Abisko, Sweden - Palsa_T0_2 | ecosystem: Environmental > Terrestrial > Soil > Palsa > Peat permafrost | place: Sweden: Abisko... | reverse complement strand
CCACCGAGTCTTTCCCGGTCGTGCCGTACGCTTTCTCCTGCGTCGTCACGACGACCGTATCCATTCCTTTCGCGACGGCGGATCCCGTGACGCTCAGATAGGGAAGTTGATTGATGTTCTGGGATGGAACGGAAACCGCAGCACTGTTGACGAAGCAAGCCGTGTTTCCGTTCTTTTTGTGGGTCGTCCAGCCTGCCGGGCACGGTGCATTAAAGTCGCCCAGCCAGTATTGCATGAACGCTTGCTGGAAGTGGTTGTTATAGATGAATTGTTGCCAGCCGTGACACAGGGACGGATCGGCGGCGTTATGGCAGGCCTTGTCGCCGGGCATGAAATTGGAATTGAGCTGGAGGGCGTACATGTTGGCCACGCCGCCGTCTTTTTCCGATTTCACGCCGCTGGCGGAAGGGAAGAACCCGGATGCGGCCGACATATGTCCGGCCACGACGGCGGCATAGTCCTTGGTCGCTCCCACCGTGTCCGCACCGTCGGGCGAAGCTTCCTCCGCATCAAAGGGTTGCGAAGGCGCGACCACGCAGGCGACTTCCGTCCATTTCATGTCGGGATAAGACGCCGTGAAGCAACCCTCCTGCGGCAGGGGAACCTTCGCAATGGATGCCCTCCAGCTATCGCGGAGCGGCATATCGGACGCGCGCGGCGCAGCGGTTTGGCCGGCAGCCACATCGCACAGCGAAAATGCGCCCAAGAGACCCGCTGCAACGACGGCGCCAAGAATCCGCGCGAAGCGTCCGCTCGCCGGGATGATAAACTTCATGACTGGTATCCCCACTCTCTTCGATTGCAGCCTCGCAGGTCGATGCCGCGAAAATCGCACTAGCATATCGGGATCGAAATCGAAAAATCAAACCGCCGGCTGCGGAGGTCGCGCCGATCGATCCATGCCAAGTCCATCTCTGTACGCATGCGTAGTAATCCGGCAACTGGTTAAGTGTTGCAACTTTTGGTGGACGAGCATTCCGTGAAGAATCATCGCACTTGACCGTGTGTCCGAGCGTCCCGCGAGCATCCAGGAAATTAGAATAGGGGACGTGAAATCAATTTTCAAACTTTCTACGACGAGCGCTCTGTTGCTTCCACAGCAATGGATTAAGCGTCCCCGTGTTCTGTAACTAGGACGGATCAGACGATTCTTTCGTTGACTCGCGCGATGAGGGAAGCAGGTTGCAGCACCTCCGGCATCGTGCGGTCGGAAATAGGCGCGCCGATCAATGGCCCGCGCATTGCCCTTTGACGATCACCGGCTCCTGCGACCAAAGCCTGTTGGTTTCGGCGCACTGCCGGGGGATGGCGCGGGCGGGCTGGCGGCTGTTTGCGCGGGTCCCCTGGCCAAATAGCGGGCGACCACGGCGTCGGCGTCGAAAGCGTCCTCTCCGTCGTGCGGCCCCGACGGGCCGCCGTGCCCGTCCGATCTGCGCGAACGTCTTCCATGAAAAAACAGGAAGAGCACCACGATGACGGGAATAGCAAAGAGCAGATCGACGATCGCCAGCCCCAGCAAGGTTGGTCCCAAGCCGATGGAAATTGCGCCCTCAACCGATCCGCCCTGGTGGATGAAATAGATGAGGAGGCCGCCGCAATAAAAGAATGGCACAATCGCCCCGATCGCGCGAAATGTCGGATTCGTCCGCATGTTGCGTTCCCGGCGCCACGGGATCCATGATGGGGCAATATCGTCAACAAATTCTAAGCGCGACGCTGTCAGCCGGTGCGTCGTCCCCGTAAAAAGCAATCCGCGTCGCTCGGTAAGCTTCGCGCTTTGTCGCTGCCCTCAAGGGGCGAGTGGGAATAATTTGATTCCCTCACGCCCGCGTCAACCGAAACTGCCCCACATCGATCGCGCCGGCGCGAAATCCGCCTTCACACGACGCGAGATAGTAATCCCACATGCGGCGGAAGCGGTCGTCGAAGCCGAGCGGCGCGATGGTGGGCCAGCGTGTGTCGAAGGTTTCGCGCCAGCGGCGCAAGGTTTCGGCGTAGGAGCCCGCGAAAGTGCGTACCGTTTCGAAGCCGAGGCCTTGTTTCGTCGCGACGGTCTTGAGCACGGTGGGTGAGGGCAGCATGCCGCCCGGGAAGATGTAAAGCTGGATGAAGTCCGGATCTCTGCGATAGGTCTCGAAATCGGAATCGGCGATGGTGATGATCTGCAAGCCCGCCACGCCGTCGGGCTTCAACCGGTCGCGCACCACGTCGAAATAGCAGGGCCAGTTCTCTTCGCCGACCGCTTCGAACATCTCGATGGAGGCGATGCGGTCGAACTGGCCTTCCACGTCGCGATAGTCTTGCAGCCTGATATCGATCCTGTCCGCGAGGCCCGCGCGGCTCACCTCGCTGGTCGCATAGGCATATTGCTCGGTCGAAAGCGTGATGCCCGTGACATGGCAGCCATATTCGCGCGCAGCGTACATCGCGAAGCCGCCCCAGCCGCAGCCGATTTCCAGCACGCGATGGTCGGGTTTCAGGTCGAGCGTTTCGGCCATGCGGCGCCATTTGGCACGCTGCGCATCTTCCAGGCTCATGTCCTTCGATTCGAAGAACGCCGACGAATAGGTCATCGTGGGGTCAAGCCATTGCGAATAGAATGTGTTCCCGAGGTCGTAATGCGCCGCAATGTTGCGCCGGCTTCCCTTGCGCGTATTGGCGCGCGCTTTGTGTTTCAGGATGCGGGGAAGCTGCAACAGCGAAAGCCCGCGCAGGCCGCCGATCATCCGGTCCATGTTGCGGGCGCCGAATTCGAACACCGATGCGAGATCGGGGCTTGTCCAGTCGCCGTCGAGATAGGCTTCGGCCAGGCCCACCGCGCCGCCGAACACGAGACGGCGCAACGTACGGGCGCGGGCAATATTGAGCACGGCGCGGGCGCCCGTCTGGGCGGCGCGGACGGTGCGCTCTGCCCCGTTGGCAAAGCACAGCACAAGCTCGCCTTCGCCGAATTCGCTGACCGCATTCAGCATGGCGCGGCCCCAGAAGGGGGGAGCGACGGAATTTTGCACGATGGGCAGTTGACGCGAAAGATCGTCGACCATGTTTCCCTCAGCCCCCGCAATATAGGCGGGGCTATAATGAATTTGAAGCCACATCGGTTTCAAGCGGCAGCAAGGGCCGCCGGTGCAAGCGCGATGCGGCCGGATTCGTTCGCGACTCGCCAGGGGCGCCGCGCGCCGCCGGCCGCTTCCGCGGCGGCAAGGCCCGCCTGCAGCGCATCTTCATGGAAGCCCGAGCCGAAATAGCTGCCGCAATACCAGGTACGGTTTTGGCCCTGCAGCCGCCACAACAGGCTTTGCGCCGCCAGCGCGTGCGCGTCGAACACGGGATGGGCGCAATCGTAGACGCCGTGGATTTTGTCTTCGCGCGGCATCCGGCGTGGATTGAGCGTGACGAACAGCGGCGCGCGCTTGTCGAGGCCCTGCAGCGCATTCATCCAATAGGTGACACAGAGATCGGAATTGGCCGACGCATCGCTGCGGCCGAGATAATTCCAGCTCGCCCAGGCCTGCCGCCGCTTCGGCATCAGGCGCGTGTCTTCATGCAGCACCACGAGATTTGAGCGGTAGCGGAAGTCGCCCAGCAACGCACGTTCGTCGTCCGACGCACGATCGAGCATTCCGAGCGCGCGGTCGGCGGGCGCGGCCACGATCACGCCGTCATGGCGGCTGCGGTTGCCCCGCTCATCGACAATCGTCACACCGTCCGCATCGCGCAATATCTGCGCGACACCAGCGCCCGAGCGGATATTGCCGGAATAGGATGCCGTCAGCCGGCTCACATATTCCTGCGAGCCGCCCGCCACCGTGCGCCATTGCGGCCGCGACGTCAGCTTGAGCAAGCCGTGATTGGCGAAGAAGCGCGCGAAGGCGGCCGCGGGATAGGCCGTCATGTCATCAATCGAGGAAGACCAGATCGCGGCACCCATCGGCAGCAGATGCAGCCGGGCGAAAGCGTTGGAATAATTTCGCGTCCGCAGATATTCGCCGAGACTCATCTGACGCGCGATGGGCTCGACCAGAAGCTCGTGGGCTTCGCGATAGAAGCGCACCGTATCGCGCAGCATGCGCCAATAGTCTCGCTTCAGGAGCGCGGAAGGTTGGGCTACGAGACCTGCCAGCGATCCGGAATATTCGAGCGAGCCCTCGTCGAGCGAAACCGCAAACGTCATTTCGCTCGCGCGCGTGGGCACGTCGAGATGCCGGAACAGGGCGGTCAGGTTGGGATAGTTCGGTTCGTTGTAGACGATGAAGCCGGTATCGACGGGCACAGGCCCGCGCGCGGTTTCGACGTCGACGGTGTGGGTATGGCCACCCACGCGCGTCTCGCGCTCATAGACCGTCACGCGATGATTGCGCGCGAGGAGCCAGGCGGCAGACATGCCGGCGATGCCGGTGCCGACCACTGCAAAATCGGAACCCGACCCGTGATGACTTTCTATGGATGACAACGCGCTTCTCCCGGCCCAGCCTCGTGCCAGCGATACGGCATCGGGCGGCTTTCGGATCAAATGCGGGGCGGATCGGATAAAGGCCTTGTGATCTTCGCGGTGATCCACAGGCAGCGATCGCGCGTAAATCACGCTATGATGGCGTATGCGTCGCAAACCATTCCCCGGCCGAAATCGAGCCCCTCCCGGCTGGGGTCAGCGGCCATACGCCATCGGCTTTCGGGTCCGAGGGCCATGACGAAGACGGATTCTCCGCCGCCCGCGCAGTTGAACGACCTGATCGTGCTGATTGCGCAAAGCCGCGACAGGCGGGCGTTCGAATTGCTGTTCGCCCATTTCGCGCCGCGTATCAAAGGCTATCTCATTCGCCTGGGCACAAGCGGCGGCGCCGCCGAGGATCTCGCGCAGGAAACGATGCTGGCGGTGTGGCGCAAGGCCGCCCTGTTCGATCCCACGCGCGCCTCGGCGTCGACCTGGATTTTCACCGTCGCGCGAAATCTGCGCATCGATCTCATCCGCCGCGAGCGGCGTCCCGATTTCGATCCCAACGATCCCGCTTTCGTTCCGGGCGACGAACCCGGCGCCGATGCGATGCTGATGCGCGAAGACGAAGACGAAGATTTGCGCGCGGCGTTGGCGAAACTTTCACCCGAACAGGCCGAGATTGTGCGGATGTCGTTCTTCGCCGACAAACCGCACAGCGCCATCGCCGCCGAACTGGGCCTCCCCCTGGGCACCGTGAAGTCGCGGCTGAGGCTCGCCATGGCGCGCATCCGCACAGCCCTGGGGACGGCGTCATGACCATCCGGCATCATCCCGGCGACGAGTTCCTGCTGGCCCATGCTTCGGGCGCGGGCAGCGAGGCCGTGTCGCTGATCGTGGGTACGCATCTGGCGCTGTGTCCGGTGTGCCGCGGCAAGGTGGCGTCGATGGAGCAGATCGGCGGGGCGCTCCTGTCCGATATGGCGCCTGCGCAAATGTCCCCGTCGTCGCTTCCTGCGGTGATGGCGAGGCTTGACGACATCGTGGAAAACAAGCGCGTGCCGACGGCAGACCTCTCGCCGCCGCTGATCGCGCCGGAGCCGTTGCGCTCCTATATCCATGGCGACATCGATCGCGTGCGCTGGATTCCGATCGGGCCCGGCGTGTCCTATCGGCCGCTGCTCAAGCGGAGGGACGGGCGCGTGCAGCTCATCCGTACCGCGCCGGGCGCGGGTGTCGGCACGCACACCCATCGCGGCGAGGAACTGACGCTCGTGCTGACGGGCGGCTTCACGGATGCGACCGGCAGCTATCGCCGCGGCGATCTTCAGACTACGACGCCGGAGATCTCCCATCGCCCGGTCACGGACGACGACGGCACTTGCATCACGCTCGCGATGACCGATGCGCCGCTCAAATTTGCAAGTCCTGTCGTGGGCCTGCTGGGCAAGCTGTTCGGATTCTGACGCCGGCCTGTCTTGCCGATCGACCTCCGTTACGGCTCGCTGTTCGCCGGTTGTTGGGCGTGCTGCTGTTCGCGCGCGGTCACCGCCGCTTTGCACGCAGCGCCCAGTTGATTGAGATTGTCTTTCAGGCAGCGAAACCGTTTCGGATCGTTCGCGCAGAATTTCTGCAGGTCGTCGGCACAGACGCGCCCGATGCCCTGTCCATGGCCGTTGGCATTGTTGCGCGGCGCATTCATGGCGGTTTTGCAGGAGTCGCCGAGCTTGTCCAAATTGTCGCGCAGGCAGCGCCGCTTGCGCGGATCATTGGCACAATATTTCTGGATGTCGTCCGCGCAGGCGCTGCGGAAGTCCGGCACGTTTTCCGCGGCGCCGCCATTCGCGGCCGCGTTCGCATTCGGGCTCTGCTGCTGCGAATTCTGATGTTTGGGGCTGCAGGAGATCGCGACAAGCGCAAGCGAAACGATTGCGACGAGTTTGAATGTGGGCGACATTTTTACGACTTTCTTTCGGGAATCCGGCGTCCGGCAACCGCCGAAATGCGGCTCGCTTGTCCCAATACATCAATGCGCCATCTGCCGCCAGCAGATAGCTCCGGTCGTAGAACGAGTTGGGTGGGGCAGTCGTTCCCGGTTACGGCCCGTCGACCTGGAAACCGGCAGCGCGCAGGAGGTTCGGAACGCCCGTCTTGCCGACCAGATGGCCCGCGCCGACGGTGATGAAATAGGTGTGCTTCTCGTTCAGCATGGCGGTGATTTGCGGAACCCAGCTGCGGTTGCGATTTTCGAACATCGACTTCTTGTCGGCGTCGGTCATCTGCGGATTCTCCGGCCCGAAACGCGCCAGCGCCTTCGCGTCGCCTTTGGCCCATGCCGCGAAGAGCCCGTTGATGTTCTCTTCGTGCCGTTGCGCGAGAATCTGCTTGAACGTGACGCGGAGCGCCGCGACCTCGTCCTGCAATTTGCCGTCGCCCATCAGCAGGCGGAATTGCTGCTCATAGGTCTCGAAGGCGCGGAAATGCGTGCCCTTGCGCGCCACTGCCATCGCGTAAATCTTGTTGTCGACGCCTTCGGCCGCGACATAGCGGGGATCGCCGCTCTCGACGCCTTCCAGGTCCATGGCCGCGAGCCAGGGGCGCATATAGACGACATAGGTCGGATCGGCATGTGTCTGCAGGATGACCTTGCGGAAATCGCTGCGCATGTCTTCGTCGAACAGGGAAATCAGCGACGTGCTCAGGGGGAGCACCTCGTTCTGCGCGATCTCCTTTTTTGCGATGTCGTTCGAGTCCGCGTCCATCGGGACTTCGAACACGAACGTGTCGGCGCGCTTGACGGCGTCCAGGATCTGGGCCGTCTGCCAGTTCACGTTCTTGGGCAGGACGTGGATGGAGCCGAGCAGATAGGCGTTCCCTTTCGGGCCGTGCACCATCCACAGAGCGGGCGCGGCGGGAATCGTGTTCGAAGCACCGTCTGCAAGGGCTTGCGCCGCGAACAGCGCGCCCACGAGGTATAATCCAATGCCAAAAAGCGCGCGCCGCATTCCGTAAGCTCCCAGTCGAACGCCCGATTGTGCAGGGGCAACGGTAAAGGGCGCCCTAAACCGATCGGTAAGATTTGAACGGCTGACCCGGATGCCGTCCTGTCCTATGCTGCGGGCGGCTGATATCGGGAGACGGCATATGGAACTCGTGAAACTCGGCGCGACCGGCCTCAAGGTCTCGCGCATCTGCCTGGGCGCCATGACCTATGGCGATCCCAAATGGCGCGACTGGGTGCTGGACGAAGAGGCGAGCCGGCCTTTCATCAAGCAGGCGCTCGAAGCGGGCATCAATTTCTTCGACACGGCCGACATCTATTCGAAGGGCGCCAGCGAAGAGGTGTTGGGGCGTGCGCTCCGGGATTTCGGCGGGCCCCGCGAGCGGCTGGTGGTGGCGACCAAGGTGTTCAGCCCGATGGGTCCGACGCCCAACGAGGCCGGTCTCTCGCGCAAGCATATCATGCACGCAATCGATGCGAGCCTGAAGCGGCTGGGCATGGATTATGTCGATCTCTATCAGATCCACCGCTTCGACCAGACCACGCCCATCGAAGAGACGATCGAGGCGCTGCACGATGTGGTGAAGGCGGGCAAGGCGCTCCATATCGGCGCGTCGTCGATGTATGCGTGGCAGTTCTCGAAATATCTCCACACGGCCGACGCGATGGGCAAGACGCGCTTCGTCTCGATGCAGAACCATTACAACGCCGTCTATCGCGAGGAAGAGCGCGAGATGATGCCGCTGTGCCGAGCGGAAGGCATCGGTGTGATCCCGTGGAGCCCGCTGGCCCGCGGATTCCTGGCCGGCAATCGCCGCCGGCAGGATCGCGGCGAAACGGCGCGCGCCAAGAGCGACGAGTTCGCGCATGCGATGTATTACCAGGACAGCGATTTCGACGTGGTCGAGCGCGTGGGCGAGATCGCGCAGAAGCGAGGCGTCTCGAATGCGCAAGTGGCGCTGGCGTGGCTGCTCCATCGTCCGGGCGTGACCGCGCCGATTGTCGGCGCATCGAAGCCGCATCACCTGAGCGATGCGATCGCCGCCGCGTCCCTCAAGCTGGACGAGACGGAAATGAAATCCCTCAGCGAACCCTACAAACCCCATCGCGTGCTGGGGCATAGTTAGAGCGGTTTCAAGTTACGACGCCGCGCGCAGCTCTTGTCGAACGGGAAATTCGACCGTCACCGTCGTGCCCGTGCCTTCTTCGCTTTCGATCCGCATCGCGCCGCCGTGTTTTTGCGCGAGCGCCTGAACGAGCGCAAGTCCCAATCCGCTGCCGCCTTTGGCGAGCAACGGATCGACGCACACCTGCTCGAACGGCCGGCCGAGACGGGGAATCTGGTCGGCGGGAATTCCAAGGCCGTCGTCGCGCACGGAAAGCGCGATGTGACCCTGATGCGCCGATGTTTCGACCCATATGTGACCGCCCGCGGGCGTGAACTTGATCGCGTTGGAGAGCAGGTTCAGCAGGATCTGCTTCACGGCGCGGCGGTCGGCCGTCACCTCGGCCGCATGCCGTCCGACATCGACGTCCAGATCGAGGCCCGAATCCTTCGCGCGCATGCCGAGCAGGTCGGTGCATTCGCGAATGGCGGTGCCCAGATCAAGCGGCTCGGGGTGCAACTCGTGCCGGCCGCTTTCGATCTTCGCGGTGTCGAGAATGTCGGTGATCAATTCGAGCAGATGCTGGCCGGACTTGCAGATGGTCGCGGCATATTCGCGATAGCGTTCGTGGCCCAGCGCACCGAACGCTTCCATGCGCATCAGTTCGGCAAAACCCATGATCGCGTTCAGGGGCGTACGAAGCTCGTGGCTCATATTGGCGAGGAACAGCGATTTGGCGCGGCTCGCGGCTTCGGCGCGTTCCTGCGCCGCGCGCATTTTCAATTCCTGCTCGCGGCGCTCTGTGACGTCACGGCCTACGCTGATCTCGCACATAAATTCGCCGCTCGCATCGTCATAGATCGCGCGCGTGCGCGTCTCGATCCAGACGTAATGGCCGTCCGCATGCCGATTGCGATAGGTGGCGGAGCGCACTTCGCCCTGGGGCGGCCGTCCGCGCACCTTCAGCGCTTCTTCGAGATCGTCGGGATGAACCAGTTCGAGATAGCGTCCGTCGCGAAACTCTTCCGGCTTGCGGCCGAGAATGCGTTCCAGCGCATTGGAGGCGAACACGATGTTTCCGTTCTCGTGCAGAAAGATGATGTCGGAGGCTTCCTCCGCGATCGTGCGGTAGGCGCGTTGCGCGTTTTCGCGTTCCGCTTCCGCGTTGACCTGCCGCGTCACGTCGTGGCAGACGCCGATCACCGACACGACGCGGCCGTCCGGTCCGATCTCGACTTCGCCATGCGTGTCGACGATGGGGGCTGCCACGTTCGGATCTTTCGCGCGGCTGCGGTATTGAAACGGCGAGCGCGTCCTGATCGCAAGACCGATCTTCTCGAGGATCATGCGCGCGTCTTCGTCCTGGATCTGCGCCAGCAGCCAGTTGTTGTCGGCCTTTTCGCCCGGATCGACGCCCAGCAGGCGATACATCCCGGGCGACCAGGTGACGTGATTGTCGGCGAGACGCAGGCGCCAATAGCCGAAACGGGCCGCGCGTTCGGCCAGCGCGAATTGCGCGCCTTCGCTGCGAAGGGTCTCCTCCAGCGATGCGATGTCCGTCTGCGGATCCTGCGGCGTCGTCACACTCTGGCTCCCCCGCCCGAACGGGCAGGGGTCAGGATACGCATGCCCCGTTAAACAAGGCTTGCGACGGGGGCCTGTGACAGATCTTAAGCTTTTGCTTACTTTCCCGGCACCGGCGCGGGCTCCGGCGTCGACGTCGGCGCAGGACTTGTCGCGGTTATCGGCGTCCCATCTACCGCTGTCGGCGTCACGGGCATCGTGCCAGCGGGAATGCCCTGCGTGGCGTCTTCGGCGACTTCCGTCCAGCCGCCGCCCATGGCCTTGTAAAGGCCGACGATCGCCTGGGCGTGCGCCAGTTGGGCCTGCGCCTGCGTCTGCTCCGCCGTGAACAGCGTCTGCTCCGTCTGCAGCACGGTCAGAAGATCGACGATGCCTTCGCGGTATTGCAGCTGGGAGATGCGAAACGCTTCGGTGCTGTCTTTGACTTCGCGCGTGAGCGCTTCCTGCTCGCTGGAATAATTCGAAACCTGGCTGAGCCCCGTCTCGACATCGGAGAACGCCTGGATCACCGCGCCGCGATAGGTGGCGACCAGTCCCTTCTGTTCCGCTTTGGCGACGTCGCTCAGGCCGATCAGCTTGCCGCCGTCGAAAATCGTTTGCAGCAGACTGGCGCCGATGCCCCAGCCGAAGCTCGATCCCAGGAACAGCGTGCCCAATGCGGTGCTTGCCAGGCCGCCATTGCCGGTGAGCGAGATGGCCGGGAAAAATGCGGCGCGCGCGGCGTCGACATTGGCGTGGGCGCTCGCGAGATTGGCTTCGGCCTGTGCCACATCCGGGCGGCGCTGAAGAAGCGACGACGGCAGTCCCGGCGCGACGGTGGGCGGCTTGATGCCGTCCAGCGTTTGCCCTTTGACGTCGAAGCCTTCGGGTGGCCGTCCGAGAAGAATGGCCAGCGCAAACAGCGCCTCGCGTTCCTGTTCGTGGAGAACGGGGATCGTCGCTTCGATGCTGTCGACCAGCGCTTCCTGCTGCGCGAGGTTGAGGTTCGACGCGATGCCGTTGGTCACCTGCGCCTGCGTGATCTTGAGGATGGTGTTTGCGGCGTCCACGTTGCGTTGGGCGATCGCGATCTGCTGGCGCAGCGACAGGACATTGAAATAGGTGGTTGCAACGTCTTCGGTGATCGTTAAAGCGACAACTTCCTGATTGTAGCGTGCGGCTTTCAGCGCCTCGTCGGCGGCGCGCAGATTGTCCTGGGCGAGGCCCCAGAAATCCAGCGCATAGCTCGCGTCGGCGGAGAGGCCGAAACTGTTTTGCGTGATGTTGCCTTTCACGGTCGTGGGGCTGCCCACGACGAGAGTCGACGCCGGCGTGCTTTGGCGCGTTGCGCTGCCTTCGAGATCGACGGAGGGAAACAGAGCGGCGCGCGCGACATCGGTCTGCGCCTTGGCCTGCAGCACGCTCGCCACGGCAACGGCGAGATTGAAATTCTTCGCCTTGGCTTCGACGATGAGGTCGTTGAGTTCCGGACTGCTGAATTGCGTCCACCAACCGGCTTTAGGCCAGACATCGGCGTCGCCTGCGATCGGGCCCACAAACGCGACCGGAATGTCCGGCCCCTTGAGGGCCTGGGGAATGGGGGTCGTGCAGCCCAACATGGCCGCGGAAAGGGCGGCCACCGAAGCAGTCTGGAGCAGGTATTTCATCGGAACGACTCGCTTGGCGCTGGGGAACTCTGCGGACTTTGCGTCTTCTTAGCCGCTCGTTTGGCGAAAACAAGGCCTGTTTCCGTCGCTCTGCCCCGGCGGCGACGCAGGGCGCACATACTAGAGGGGTTTGGGAATGGATTTGCGCGGCCCCCCTTCCGTCCGCCTCGCGAAATGCGAGGCGTCCACCTTCCCCCGCGAGGGGGGAAGGCCAAGGAAAAAGATTCGCGCTGATCCCTTTTTCTAACCTTCGCCCCTCGCGGGGGAAGGTGCTGAGCGCAGCGAAGCGGAAGGGGGGCCGCGCGGGTCCAATCCAAAACGACTGCAATTTTCACTTGGGGACCCCTCCTCGACTCTTGCCGCACACAGCTTAGCGCAACCGGTGCCCATGTCTCTGCCCGGTACGGGTCTGCTCGCGAGAATGTCAGCCGGTGCACTGCCGCAATGCGTGGCCGGGATGTCGTGGCATTCGGCGGTCGGGCGGCCGGACGCGATCCTGGTTCGGGGTCCAGAAACCGGTCCAACCGCCCGCGCAACCGTGCCCTTGATGGAGCGCCGATACGGGCACGACTACGACTCGGTCGTGGATTTCTGCGGTCCGCCCTCCACGACGTTTTCGAAAGCCGGAAGACAAGGAATATTCCCACGCGCGACGCGAGCAATGGGGAAGTTGTATCAATCTGTCGCCGGACGAGGGGACGACTCCGACTCGCGACCGAAATTTCCGAATGCCAAAAAAAACGGCGCGAACGCCGCGCCGTTTCCTTGTTCGATGTGGAATAAATCTCAGGTGCCGTCCGTACGCTTGTGGACCACGACCTTGAAGCGCGCGAGCTGGTCCACCGCCAAGGTAAAATCCGGCGCGATCTCGACGGCCTTCTTGTAATCTTCATAGGCGCCGCGAACATCGCCCAATGCTTCGTCGGCGATGGCGCGATCGTAATAGGCGATCTCGGGTTTCTTGGCGCCTATGCCGATGCCCTTGTCGATGTCCTTTAACGCATCGTCGTAACGCTGG
>Ga0302325_10023671_pt1 | contig 12791 bp, 10 predicted proteins | sample Palsa_T0_2_FD_201948 | JGI IMG/M metagenome (GOLD analysis project Ga0302325, IMG submission 201948) | Peat permafrost microbial communities from Stordalen Mire near Abisko, Sweden - Palsa_T0_2 | ecosystem: Environmental > Terrestrial > Soil > Palsa > Peat permafrost | place: Sweden: Abisko... | reverse complement strand
GTCTCCACCGCTTCGATCGCCGGCTTCGCCAGCACCTCGGCATTGCAATACCACTGCGTCGTCAGCAATGGTTCGATCGGCACACCGCCGCGATCGCCGTGCGGCACTTGGTGGGTGTGCGGCTCGACCTTCGCTAGCAGTCCCAGCCGTTCGAGTTCGGCGACAATCACCTTGCGCGCGACGAACCGGTCCAGCCCGTCCAGCCCACGCACGAAGGCAGGGTCGGCGATGCCATCCACGGCAACCAGCGCATCATCGATCTCGGCCAGCGTCACGCGCGCCTGGCGGTCGAGCACCGAGGGCATCGGCAAGCTGTGCCGCTGTCCCACCGCGAAATCGTTGAAATCATGCGCCGGGGTTATCTTCACCGCGCCGGTGCCCTTCTCCGGATCGGCGTAGGTATCCGCCACGATCGGGATCAGCCGGCCGACCAGCGGCAGCACCGCGTGTTTGCCGATCAGCGGGGCGAGCGTTTTGTGTTCCGGATGCACCGCCACCGCGGTGTCGCCGAGCATGGTCTCGGGCCGCGTGGTAGCCACCGTGATGAACTGCCCCGGCTCGCCGGCGATCGGATAGATGATGTGCCAGAGATGGCCCTTGATCTCCTGCGGCTCCACTTCAAGGTCGGAGATCGCAGTCTGCAGCTTGGGATCCCAGTTCACCAGCCGACGGTCGCGATAGATCAGCCCCCGGCCATTCGCATCCTTGGTACGATACAGCGAGACGAACACCTCACGCACCGCCGCCGACAGCCCTTCGTCCATCGTGAAACGCTCGCGCGGCCAATCCAGCGAGGCGCCGAGCCGGCGCAACTGCGTGGTGATCGTGCCGCCCGACTCCGCCTTCCATTGCCAAACGCGCTCGATGAACGCGTCGCGTCCCATGGTCCGGCGATCTTCATTGCCCTGCTCGGCGAGCAGCCGCTCGACCACCATCTGCGTCGCGATGCCGGCGTGATCGGTGCCCGGCTGCCACAGTGCGTCACGCCCCTGCATGCGCCGCCAGCGGATCAGCACGTCCTGCACCGTGAATGTTAGTGCATGGCCCATGTGCAGGCTGCCGGTGACGTTCGGCGGCGGGATCATGATCGTGAAGGGCACCGCGCTCGACCCGGGATCGCAGGCGAACGCACCGCTGCTCTCCCAGCCGGCATAAAGCCGGGGTTCGGTCTCAGTCGGGTTGAAGTTCTTATCCAGCATCACGTCTCTCCCGCGGCCTCAGGTCCGCGGGAGGCCGCCCATGGCACTTCGTCAGGGTAGCGCGCGGCCGACGACGCGCTGGATCTCGGCCCGCACCTGCCGCTCAACAACGTCCGGCAGATAGGCGTCCAACCACTGCTTCAGAAGTGGCCGCAGTTCCGCGCGCACGATGTCCTCGAGCGTCGGGCCGCCGGTGTAGACCTGTGTCGTGCGCTCCGTCGTCAGGGTGCGCAATAACGACTCAACCGCGTTCGTCGCGGCCGCCGCCGGCTCGTCGCCCATCAGGCCAACGCTGGGCGGGCGTACCAATAGGTCGGGTGGCTCGAACGATGCGACGGGAGGCGGCGGGGCGGCGGCCGGCTTGGGCGGCGTGAACTCAGGCTCGGGAGGCGCCGGCGTCTCGATCGGATCGGGCAGCATCATCGACGCGTCGAGCTGCAACACGTTGTCGGCGGGGCTGGCTGGGGTCAACGCCAGCGCCGTTACCGGAGCCGACGACTGCTCGGCCGGCGACGGCGCTTCCTCTTCGGCCAGGATCCGCCGGATCGAGGCCAGGATGTCCTCCATCGAGGGATCGCCGCCGGCCGCCGGTTTGCTCTGGTCGGACTCACTCATGCGCCTGGTTGCCTCATATCGACTGCATCCCGGGCGGGCCCGTTACCGGCCCGGCTGGTCGGTGGCGTAATCACCCAGCCCGAACCACTTGTTCTTGACCGCATTGTAATACGCTGTGTCGTCGTACATTGGCACCGGAAGGTTCAAGTCCCGCGCGGTCAGGCGGCCGATCGCCGAGGCAACATTGTACGAGGCCGTCACCAACTGCGCCAGCGCCTGCACAAGCGTGGTTTGCGAGGTCAACAGTGCCTGCTGCGCATTCAGCACGTCGAGCGTGGTGCGGCTGCCGACGATCGCCTCGCGTTCCACGCCTTCCAGCGCGACCTCGTTGGCGCGGATCTGGACACGCGTACTTTCCGCCGCGGCGCGCGCCGCGACCAGCGTCTGCCAGGCCGCCACCGCGGTCTGCACCGCAGTGCGCTTGGCGTCCGCGACCTCCCTGCTGGCCTGTTCCTGGCTCTGCCGCGCCTGGCGGACCGCGGAGTATTCCGAGCCACCCTGGTAGATCGGCATGGAGACGTTGGCGGTCACCAGGTAGCCGTTGGATTGCGACGCCGGAGCGCCGGTGTTGTTTTGCTGGAATAACTGACCCTGCAAGTTGACCTGGGGCATGAGCGCGGCGAACGCCACGTCGATGGCGTCCTTCGCCGCGGCGTTGGTGAACAGAGCGCCGATCACCTGGGGATTATTGGCGGCGGCGAGCGCGCTGATCTCCTGCTCGGTTTTCGCCGGTACGCGCAGCGGCTGCGGCTCCAGCAGATTGTCAGGCGCCGGAAATCCGATCACCTGCAGATAGGTCGCACGCGCAGTCTGCAAAGTGCCCGCGGCAACCTCCCGCTGCGCGACGGCGCCGGCCAACGCCGCCTCGGCCTGCGCGACGTCGGTGCGGGTGATCTCGCCCACCCGGAATCGGTCGTTGGTGGCTTGAAGCTGCTTGGTCAGCACCTGCTCGTTGTTGATATTCAGTGCGAGGAGCTGCTGATCCTGGATCACCCCGACATAGGCGTTCACCGCATTGGTGAAGCTCGTCTCCTCCTGCACGATGAGGTTCGCGCGCTCCGCCATGTCCTGGTTCTTGGCATGGTTGACGTTGGCCTGGACCTTGCCACCGGTGTAGACCGGCTGGGTGATGGTCAGCGAGGCCTGCCCCACGTCGCGTTGCAGCGGCGACTTTGAATTCTCGCCGGTGAGGAACGAATAGGCGCGGTTGAGACCATTGCCGTAGCCAATACCGCCGCCCAGGATGACTGTCGGCCGCCAGCCGGCCAGCGCCTGTGGTATATTTTCGTCGGTGGCACGCAGTTTGGCTCGCTCAGCCTGCAGCGCCGGCTGGTAGGAATAGGTCGCCGCGAGCGCCTCGTTCAACGTGCGGGGCACCCCGATTACGGAGGTATCCGGCTTCCCCGCCGCCTTTTGGGCGGCCGCGTACGATTGTGCCCAAGCCGGCATTGGCTGGTTCAGCCCAAGCAGGAACAGCGCGCCGGCCCCGGCGAGCCCGACCTGGACTACCGCTCTACCACATCGCTTCATCGCCCGATCCTTGTTCCACTGGCCTTGATCCGCCGAGTACCGACCACGGTGACGCCATCCCCACTGCACCGCTGTTTCACTGCGCGACACCGCCAGCGTACAGACGTGCCACATCGGCGCATGGCACGCCAAGCCATTCCTGACCAGTCGGGTAATTCACATTTTAGCAAAGTGACATTTTATCGCCGTCCTTTGCGCGCTCTCGTCCACGGGCGTTTGCCCAGAAATCAACCGGCGATCTGCACACCACCGGTGGCGGGAGGTGCACGGTCGGCTCATACGTTGCCGTCGCGCACTTGATCCGAGAGCCGCTCGGGGCGCTGGACCCTTCAGCAGGCCAAGCCCGTGAGAGGTTGCGCGGATCGAGCAACGGGCTTTGAGACCCCCTGCCCCGCCCCCGGGTTTCCTGCCCCGGGTACGTGGCTCCGGACCACCGTGGCCACCCAATTGTCTGGGTCAGGATGACCTGGCCCACGATTACCTGGCACACCCTGGGTCACCTAAAAGGTGAAGGCCGGCGCCGGCAACAGCGCCGGGATCAACGGCGTAGCGCAATCGAACTCCCTCCTCATCTGCAATCCGGCCTGCGTCGTCTCGCCCCGCACTGCCTGTCCGTTGCCGGCCGCGCCACGAATCACAGTGACCAGCCGTCCGACCTCCTGGCGAAGCTGCGCCGAGATCATTGGCGGCGGCGCCGTCACCGCCCCTTCAATGAATACGATGTCATAGGGCGCGTTCGCCGGCCAGCCGGCCGCCAGAGGCCCGGCCACGAGGGTCACCCCGGGCGCAATTTCGCTCAGCCCGGCACGCGCCAGCGCCAATAGCGCATCGTCATCCTCGACTGCGGTCACTCGCACGCCACACGCGGCCAGCACCGCCGCGCCGTAGCCGACGCCCGACGCGACCACCAATGCCCGCTCCCCGGCGACCGGGCCAATCAGTTCGATCAACCGGGCAGTGAGCATCGGCTCCATCAGCACGCGGCCGTTGCGCAGTGGCACGTCTTCGTCGACGTAGGCGAGCGACGCCAGCGCCGGCGGCAGGAACCGTTCACGCGGGATCGTGCGCATCGCCGTCAGGATGCGCGGGTCGTAGACCTTGTTGGGGCGAATCTGGCTGTCCACCATCCGGTTGCGGGGATCGGCGAAGGGATCGATCGGGGCGGCCACGTCCATACTGGTCTCTGCCTGATTGCTGTCGAAGCGAGTATAGTGGGTCGCAAGCCCAGTCGGACAGAGGGATAGTGTGCCAAATGCACCACCGCCAACCGGCAAGCACAGGAGACGGCACGTGGCACCTGACGGCGTGAACCGAGCGGTTGTGGAACCGCGTTACATCCGCCTCGACGCCACCGACAATGTGGCGATCGTGGTCAACGACTTCGGCCTGCCGGCAGGCACCAGCTTCGCCTGCGGCCTGACCTTGCGCGAACGGGTGCCGCAAGGTCACAAGGTGGCGCTGGCCGATCTCGGCGACGGTGCGCCGATCATCCGCTACGGCCACATCATCGGCACCGCCACACGCGCCATCCCGCGTGGCAGCTGGATCGAGGAATCGCTGGTCCGCATGCCGGCACCACCCGATCTAGATAGGGTATCGCTGGAACCGCTGGGGCAAAACCCAGGCGCGGGCCGCATATCGGCGCCGCAACCGCCACTGGAAGACTGGACCTTCGAGGGGTTCCGCAATCCCGACGGCTCGGTCGGCACCAAGAACCTGCTGGGGATCAGCACAAGTGTGCAATGCGTCGCCGGCACGCTGGAGTTCGCCATCAAGCGCATCCGCGAGGAGCTTCTGCCGCGCTATCCGAACGTCGATGGTGTTGTCGGACTGACCCACTCCTACGGCTGCGGTGTCGCCATCAGCGCGCCAGACGCCATCATCCCAATCCGCACGCTGCAAAACCTGGCACGCAATCCCAATTTTGGCGGCGAGCCAATGGTGGTCGGCCTGGGTTGCGAGAAGCTGGTGCCAGAGCGGCTGCTCGGCCTGCCGCCGGGCAGCGGTGGGCCGCAGATCATGCGGCTGCAGGACGAGGCGTTCCACGGCTTCGAACCGATGGTCGCCGCGATCCTCGCAATGGCGGAGGCGCGGCTTGAGGTCCTCGATCGCCGCCGGCGCGAGACCTGTCCGGCCTCCGACCTCGTCGTCGGGCTGCAGTGCGGCGGCAGCGACGCGTTCTCCGGCGTGACCGCCAACCCGGCGCTCGGCTTTGCCTCCGACCTGCTGGTGCGCGCCGGCGCGACCGTCATGTTCTCCGAGGTTACCGAGGTGCGCGATGGGATCAACCTGCTGACTGCGCGCGCTGTCAACGCCGATGTCGCCCGCGCGCTGGTTCGCGAGATGGCGTGGTACGACGCCTACCTGGCGCGCGGGGGCGCCGATCGCAGTGCCAACACCACCCCCGGCAACAAGAAAGGCGGCTTGGCCAATATTGTCGAGAAGGCACTGGGCTCGATTATCAAATCAGGCACGAGCCCAATCGCCGGCGTGCTGTCGCCTGGGGAACGCGCGACCACCAAGGGATTGATCTTCGCCGCCACCCCGGCAAGCGACTTCATCTGCGGCACGCTGCAGTTGGCGTCGGGCATGACGCTGCAGGTGTTCACCACCGGCCGCGGCACACCGTATGGCCTGGCGGCGGCACCGGTGATCAAAATCTCGACCCGCACGGAGCTAGCCGAGCGCTGGCACGACCTGATCGACCTGGATGCTGGCAGCATCGCCACCGGTCAGGCGAACATCGAGCAGGTCGGCTGGGAGATTTTCCAGCTGATCCTGGATGTCGCGAGCGGGCGAAAGCAGACATGGTCGGACCGGTGGGGCCTGCACAACGCACTGACGCTGTTCAATCCCGCGCCGGTTACCTGAGGTGCCCGGTTAACTAGACGCCCGGTTACCTGTGGCGCCCAGTTATCTGAGTCGCGGAGTGTCCTCGGGGACGGGTTGGACCGGCGGCACCTCGCGTTCGGGCTTGACCGTGCCGAGCCTGCACCCGATATAGCGCCGCCCGCCCCGTGGTCCGGTGGCAGAGTGGTGATGCAGCGGACTGCAAATCCGCGTATGTGGGTTCGATTCCCGCCCGGACCTCCAAGTTTTTAAGGGGTTAGCCACCCAGCGTTGATCTCACGTGTTCACAGAAGGCGCCGCATTTACACGAAAGCTTGATCTATGTTGGGACCACCAAAGCCGCCAGATCAGATTGATTGAAAGTGAGCGCGTGAATGACTGACTCCCTCGCGACGTGGGCGCGGTTGCCGCGATTTTAGCCGCCCCGATAGCGATTGCCGAGTGGTTCATGAGCGCGAGATGGAAGACCAATACCGCACGTGTCGGTGGAGCAGGAATGGGCATATTGGGCGACGTGCGGGCTGGAAATGGCAGCGTGGCAACCGGACACCAAAGTCAATCAGGCGATGTAAGTGCCCGAGATGGTGGTGTGGCAATTGGACACAATGTTCAGATAGTTTTGGCAACGGCGCATGTTCCACCACAGCCCGAACAGCGATTCTCGTCCCGTGGTCGGACGGATATTATAGACTTCCAGATAAAAAGTCGGTGATTATTGGAAATACAAAGAATCACACGTCGATGTAACAATATATATCAATAATATTTTAAGGGTGAATGGTTCCGGTTCAACCAATATGCTAGCAAAATTGAGTATATCAGCAAGCCGGCCGATTTATGGTGGGCCACTGCTGTCCGGTTCGCTGAGCCGGGATTTCCCAAACGTCACGTCCACATAAGGGAGTTTGACGGTTCGTTGCTGGGGCAGATTTGATCCCCTGATAGCTCTCCCCGACAATATCGCGGGGGGCCAGGCCATGAACACCGGCAAGACGCTATTCGCGCAGCTGATGGATTTTCTACCGTGGAGCACATTCGATCGGATTGTTGCGCGGTACAATGGCAACCGCGCCGTGAGGACGCTGCCCTGCGCCGCACAGTATCAGGTGATGGCATTTGCCCAGATCACCTATCGGGAGAGCCTGCGCGACACCGAAGCGTGTCTGTCAGCGCAATCGGCCAAGCTCTATCACATGGGTTTGCCGAGGCCGGTTCGCCGTTCCACCTTGGCCGACGCCAACGAAACCCGTGATTGGCGGATCTACGCCGAGTTGGCCCAGCGGCTGATCGCGCAGGCCAAGTGGTTGTATGCCGGCGACGATCTGGAAGTGGATCTGCCCAGCACCGTCTATGCGCTCGACTCGACGACCATCGATCTGTGTCTGTCGGTGTTCCCATGGGCACATTTCCGGTCAACCAAGGCAGTGGTGAAAATGCACACGCTCCTCGACCTGCGCGGCAACATTCCAAGCTTCATCCACATATCGACGGCAAACTGCACGATGTCCATGCGCTCGATATGCTGCTTCCCGAACCTGGCGCCATCTACGTCATGGATCGGGGCTACGTGGATTTCGCCCGTCTGCACGTGCTGCAGCAGGCCGGCGCCTTCTTCGTGACCCGGGCAAAGCCGAACGTTGATACCCACCGGGTTTATTCGGCGCCGGCAGACCGAAGCGCAGGCGTGATCTGCGATCAGACCATCGCGATGGACGGCTACCTCACACCGCGAAATTATCCCACGCATCTGCGGCGCATTCGATTCAAGGATCCCGAGACCGGCAAGACGCTGGCTTTTCTCACCAATCAAACGACGCTGCCGGCTTTGACGATCTGTGCCCTCTACAAGAGCCGCTGGGAGGTGGAGTTGTTCTTCAAGTGGATCAAGCAACATCTGCGGATCAAGCAGTTCTACGGCATTTCGGAGAACGCGGTGAAGACCCAGATCTGGATCGCGGTGTCGGTCTACGTGCTGATCGCCATCGTCAGGAAGCGACTCCGGCTGGAGGTGTCGCTCTACACATTGATACAGGTCTTTTCGGTCACAATTTTCGAGAAGATGCCGATTCAGGCTATCATTTTGGCAACACCCGACCGATTCGACGATGCCGAAGACAGCAACCAGTTGGAACTATTCACCTTTTTACTGGACAGTAGTAATGATGGGAAAGAAATCAAAACCATAAAAGGTAATAGTATTACACATACGACTTATATACTTCCTGCTGTCTCTATAAAATACCCTATCACACTATACTTTGTCTTTAGTCATGGCGTTAGTCAATATTACAGCAACGGTAAAAAATACTTCGTACCATCTTGTTTCTACGTAGTTCATATTAACGCACATACCGGTATTGTCGCTATGCGAGCGTGCTTCACTGATTCTTGACCATAGGCACCAGCTCGCGCGTGCTGAAGTAGCATGTCGCGTCCACAGGGCGCGGTTGGTTGTGTCTCGCCTCGACCGCCTGGGTCGGGATGCCTCATGGCTGCTGGGGCTGGAACGGCGGGGATCGACTTTGTTATAGCGTCCAGCCCCTACATCAATCGCCTGACGATTGGTGGGCTGGCACTTGTAGCCGAGGAAGAGCGCAATGCGATCAGTCAACGAACCAGACGGGCGTTCTGCGTGCGGCTCGGATCAGATTGATCAGGGATACGCAGGTGCCGACAGAGGTTCGCGGATCGCCGATGCAAATCAGAGGATCGCATGTCCACTGATCTTATTGATCTCGCCCTGTTGGGTGCGCGTCTTGCCAGCGTGCGAAAAAAATATGACGACTGCATCGACCGCCCCCAAATTGGAGGGGGCAGAGTTCGCGACGCTGCTCGGTGTTTCAGCCTTCGTGTGCGAATCCTATGAATGCGGCAAGCGGGAGCCCGCGGTCGACTTTCTGGTCGCCTTACGCAGGTGAACCGGGGTCTGCCTGGACTGGCTGCTGGATCCCCACGAGCCAGGGGTTCGCCGAGCAGTCCGGTGAGGCCGTCGGTCTGTGGGCCGACAGCCGCGATCGTCCCGCCCGCCGTCCCGACCGTCCGGCCGCAGGAACGTCGGCAATGCCGTCAGGTTGCGGGTTTGGGGCGCGGTGAGCGGATCGAGCGGGCAACGCCTCTGATTTTGCCGTTTCAGGGATCAATGCGCGCTGTCGCCGAGCCGCTGACGACCTCCTTGCCATCTTGATTGGTCGTGGACAGCGTCAGATCGACGTAGTGCTGGCCGGCTTCCTCGCGAATTGCGGTGACGGTCGAGGTGACGTCCAGCGAGTCGCCCGGCCACACCTGGTTGGTGAAGCGCACGCCGAATTTGGTCAGCGTTCCGTCACCCACGTAGTTGGTGAGCATCTTGCCGGTCAGGCCCATCGTCAGCATGCCGTGCGCGAACACGCTGGCGTAGCCGGCGACCTCGCGGGTATACACCTCGTCGGTGTGCAGCGGATTGTAGTCGCCGGACGCGCCGGCGTACTGCACGATCTGGGTGCGGGAGAGATTGTCGACCACGCGTTCCCTGTGCGTGTCGCCGACTTTGAGTTTGGCTGCTTGCAGTGCCATGGCGCGCGCTCCTTCAGCCTTGGTCCACTGGGCGCTCGGTCGTCACGCCGACACCACGCGCGGTGATCACCAGTTCGCCGTTCTGGTCGCGATACTCGGCGATACGCTCGCGGAATGTCAGTTTGCCGGCGCGCTTGCTTTCCTTCTCCCAGGTCTTTCCAGGTTTCATCTCGACGGTGAGCACGTCGCCCGGGCGGAGATGGCGGTGGTACTCGAAGTGCTGCTCGGCGTGCAGGCCGCCACCGCCGGAGGGCGGCTTGCCCTCGATGCCGCTGGGGGCCTTGCCGGAGCCGAACCAGGGCTGCCCGGGCTTCGGACGCAGATGATAGTCGGGGTCGAACTGGGCGACCGCCTGGGGGAATGTGGGCGGGGCGATGATGCCGCCGGGCTCCAGGGATTTCGCGGCTTGGGCGTCGGCGTAGACCGGGTTCGGATCGCCGACGGCGCGGGCGAACATCAGGATGTGCGTGGCCTCAACGGGCATGGTGAGCTTGAGCAACTGCGTCCTCCGGCGTTGGTTGGGTTTGGCGGAGAGTAGCCGGGTTTCGGATTGGCTCAAGCCACGCGGCTGTGGCGTTGACCGGGCGGCCGCCGTCGCGCAAGGATGACCCCCCCCTTTTGTGCGGGCGCATGCCATGATCCTGCTGATCGACAACTACGACAGTTTCACCTTCAACCTGGTGCATTTCCTGGGCGATCTGGGCGCGCGCTGCGAGGTGTGGCGCAATGACAAGCTAACAGTGGAGCAGGCGATGGCGCGGACGCCCGAAGCGATCGTGCTGTCGCCCGGGCCGTGCACGCCGAACGAGGCCGGGATCTGCCTCGACCTGATCGCGGCGGCGGCGGGGAAGATCCCGCTGCTGGGCGTGTGCCTGGGGCATCAAGCGATCGGCCAGGCGTTCGGCGGCAAGGTCGTGCGCGGCCCGGTGCCGATGCACGGCAAGCAGAGCCGGATTTCGCACACGGGGACGGACATCTTCGAGGGGATGCCCGCGGGGTTCCTGGCGACGCGGTATCACAGCCTGGTGGTGGAGCGGGACAGCCTGCCGGCGGTGCTGGTGCCGACGGCGTGGACCGAGGATGGATTGATCATGGGCATGCGCCATCGCGCGCTGCCGCTGTTCGGCGTGCAGTTCCATCCCGAAAGTATCGTCACCGAGCATGGTCACAAGCTGTTGGGGAATTTTCTGGCGCTCGCGCGCGGGTCGAATACGCCGGCGCGGGCGGCCTAGCGCGTGCGGATGGCGGCGAGGTTTGGGCGTGTGTTGCATCACACTCCGTTGTGGCTGGGCTTGCCGCTGCCGCCGGTGCTTCGGCCGTGGGAGCGAATCGTCGGAGATGGTACTTCTGTGACGGACGGGCGAATTGGCACGCGAGCGGGTGCGGCCCGAGTGGGTGCGGCCTAGCCACCCATGTCCAACGACCTGAAACCGCTGCTGGCGCGCCTGGCGGACGGTGCCACGCTGAGTGAAGTGGAGGCCGAGGCAGCCTTCGACGTCATCATGTCGGGCGAAGCAACGCCGGCGCAGATCGGCGGGCTGCTGATGGCGATGCGCGTGCGCCGCGAGACGGTAGCCGAGTTGACGGGCGCGGTACGGGCAATGCGGGCGCGGATGGCCGCTATAGAGGCGCCCGAGGGCTCGATCGATGTATGTGGCACGGGGGGGGATAACGCGGGAACGCTGAATGTCTCGACCGCGGTGACGTTCGTGATGGCGGGCGCCGGGGTGCCGGTGGCGAAGCATGGCAACCGGGCGCTGTCGTCACGCACCGGTGGGGCGGATGTGCTGACCGCGCTGGGGGTGAATGTCGATGCATCGATGGAACGTCTGCCGGCGATCCTTCGTGAGGCGGGGGCGGTGTTCCTGTTCGCGCCGCGGCACCATCCGTCGATGCGGCATGCAGCGGGGCCCAGGGTGGAACTGGGTACGCGGACGATCTTCAATCTGCTCGGACCGCTGGCCAATCCGGCGCGAGTGCGGCGGCAGTTGACCGGGGTGTTCGAGCCAGCGTGGGCCCAGCCAATGGCCGAGACTCTGAGCCGGTTGGGTAGCGATGCGGCGTGGATCGTGCACGGCCAGGGGTTGGACGAACTGACCGTCGCGGGGGAAAACTGGGTGGTCGCGCTGGAGGGCGGCGCGTTGCGCGGTTTTGCGGTAATGCCCGAGGATGCCGGGTTGGCGCGCGCACCGATCGAGGCTATCCGTGGGGGGGACGCAGCGGCGAACGCCTCGGCGCTGCGCGGGGTGTTGGATGGGGCGGCGGGGGCGTATCGCGACACAGTGCTGCTGAATGCCGCGGCGGCGCTGATCGTGGCAGGGAAGGTCGACGCGTTGCGCGATGGGGTGGCGGTGGCCGCGCAGGTGATCGACAGCGGGGCGGCGCGCGAGGCGTTGGCGCGGATGCAGCGGGCGAGTGCGGTGGGCTAGCTCCAGCTTACTTTTTTAACAAGTCACAAAGTATTGAATTGACTGCATAATCGTCTGAATTGGTGCCCTGTTACTGGCTACATTTGATAGCGAGCAGATCGAACGACGGGCAAATTTACTCTTCGAAAGCCGCATGATACACGGCAACCGAACAGATCAGTAGGGAGCAACGCGTGCCATCCGCGATTCCGCAACCGGTCGTCGCGCCGCTCACGCGCGCCGCTATTTTTCTCGTCGTGACAGTGAACGCCGGAAAGGAAAATGAAGTCGCCGTGCGGACCTTGTGTGGCGATCTGGCCTCTCTCCTGCGTGCGGTGGGCTTCCGCGATGGCGAGGGGAGGCTGTCATGTGTCATGGCGTTCGGCTCCAGCGCATGGGACCGTCTGTTTGGCGAGCCGACGCCGAAAGAATTGCATCCGTTCCGTGAGATCCACGGCCAGCATCGCGCCGTCGCAACGCCAGGCGACATCCTGTTTCACATCCGGTCCGTACGTATGGATCTGTGCTTCGAGCTGGCGACGCAGATCATGTCGCGGGTCAGTGGTGCGGTCACTGCGGTGGATGAAGTGCATGGCTTCCACTATTTCGATGACCGCGACCTGATCGGCTTCGTCGA
>Ga0302325_10023670_pt1 | contig 12792 bp, 12 predicted proteins | sample Palsa_T0_2_FD_201948 | JGI IMG/M metagenome (GOLD analysis project Ga0302325, IMG submission 201948) | Peat permafrost microbial communities from Stordalen Mire near Abisko, Sweden - Palsa_T0_2 | ecosystem: Environmental > Terrestrial > Soil > Palsa > Peat permafrost | place: Sweden: Abisko... | reverse complement strand
AGCACCGTAGATGAAGCCGAGCGGATGCTTATCCTGAAGACCCTGGAGTCGACGCGCAACAACAAGACGCGGGCCGCCGAGATCCTGGGCATCAGCCTGAAGACGTTGCACAACAAGTTGAAGGAGTACGGAAGCGCGACCAGCAGCGAGACCTTGGAAGAGAGACCAGTAGTCTAGTACTTTTGCCTCCGCCACTGAGACAGGTACCTATTACCAACCGCTGGAAAGTGGATAACAGGGTTCGAGTGACTGCCCCATGAGACTGAAGACCAAGCTCGTGCTCGCGATCACCGGACTGGTATTCCTGGTGGTTTTCACCCTGTCATGGATATTCCTTGGCCAGCTTCTGCGCCAGCGAATGTCCCAGGCTTACTCCGCCAACGACATGGTGGCCCACCAGATAGCGCTGGCGACGCAGCGAAGTCTGGCGGGTGTCGGCGCCAATGATCCCAAAGCTCTGCGGGCCGCGGCGGCAAAGGCGTTGCGCGCCGATCCCGCGGTGACAGAACTGCTGAACTCGGCCATTCGCTATGCCCCGACCGTCTTCGACGTCACCATCGCGGACAGCGAGGGCCGCGGGCTGCTGAGCACCGATCCCACCAACCTGGACCACCTGGTAGCCCAGCGGCCGGAATACGCCGAGTTGGAGAGCGGTGGCTTGTTGCAGTTGCTGAAAGTGGTCTTTGGACCGCCCCGCGTATACAACCTGACCTTGCCTCTGGAACGATATTCTGAACCGTTCGCCACTGTTCGCGTGGGCGTGCGGACGACCTTCCTGCGTTTCGTGGTCCAGCCCTGGCTTATCGCCGCCCTGACGTATACCGGGGTGGCAATTCTCTGCTCGCTGATCTTCGCCGCATTCTTAGCCAACCTGGCCCTCAAGCCAATTGAACAGATCGGCGCCCGCCTCGATGCCCTGGCTTTGGCCGAAGCCGAGGGGGCCGGGGAGGCCGCGGGAGGCAGATCGAGCGATGCCGTGGTGCTGGTGTCGCACAAGATCGAACGCATCGGGCGGCGCATGCGCAACGTGGAAGAGGTCTTCTCCGCCCTCAAAGAGAACCTCGACCAGATCATGACCAACCTGCAGGACGGCATCCTGCTGTACACCCACGATGCCCGCGCGGTCCTGGTCAGCGACTCCGTCGAACGATTTCTAGGTATCAGCCGGGCGGAGATTCTGGGCGCCAAGTTACACGAGGTATTCTCCCGCAATACCCGCCTGGGCCGGCTGGTGCGCGAGTCCTTTGACGCGCGCATGGCCTTGGTGCAGGAGGAGATCACCACCGAGACCGGCCGGCACGTGGAGATCTCGCTCGATTTCATCCATGACGATCGGGCCGTCTATCCCCAGGAGACCCTGGGTGCCCTATTGACCCTTCATGACGTCGAATCAGTAAGAGAAATCGAGAGTGACCTGGAGCTTTCGCGACGGCTGGCGGCCATCGGACGATTGACGGCAGGGGTGGGTCACGAGGTCAAGAACCCGATCAACGCCATCGTGGTTCATCTGGAGCTGATGCGTAACAAGTTAGGCGATTCCGACCACAGGGCCATGCGGCATCTGGAAGTAATTGAAAGCGAGATACAAAGGCTCGACCGGGTAGTGCAAACGCTGGTCGACTTCTCCCGCCCGGTGGAATTACAGCTCATGGACCAGGATCTGCGCCGGGTAGTCTCCGCCGTTCTAATGTTGGCATCCGCCGAGCTGGAAACCCGCGACATTCATGTCGAAAGTGATCTGCCCGATCGACCGGTGATGGCCAGGGTGGACTCGGACTTATTGAAGCAGGCGCTGCTCAACGTCGTCCTGAATGGCGCCCAAGCCATGGCGGAAGGCGGAAACCTGAAAGTTCGGCTGGCCGAGGACGGACGCATGGCCCTGCTCAGCATCCATGACCAGGGCGGCGGAATACCAGATGATGTACGAGATAAGATCTTCGACTTATACTTCACTACTAAGAAAGATGGTAGCGGCATCGGATTAGCGATGACTTACCGTATCGTTGAGCTGCACAATGGTTCTATTGAAGTAGAATCGGATGCAACTCACGGAACTACATTTATTTTGCGCTTTCCTCTCAACACGCAACAGGAGAGTCGAGCGCGTGGATACCTTATGCCGGACGGGAGCAGCTCAGCTGGATCCATCGTAGCCAAGGAGCCCAGGGGATGAGGGCAGCGCAACTACGCTCGTTGTGTGTTTTACTAGCCATTTTGTGTACCGGGTGTTCGCACAAAACCGCGGGTACGCCGCAGCAGGCCCAGGCCCCGCCGTTACAGACGGGCAAGGGTACGCTGGAACCACCCAAAACGACGCAGCAGGCGGAGAAGTCGGACACACCGCTGGCTTCACCGTTGCCACCGCCGTCTGCCCAAAACGTGCCCTTGCCTCCTCCGACGCCTAAGAAGGTGCGGAAGCCCAAGAAGCCCAAGCCCGCAGATCCACCTCAGGTTGCGGGCGCCGCTCCCGCTGGGTCTCAGAACAGCCAGGCAAATGCCGGATCGTCCACCGCGCAAGCTACTCCCCCGGCCCAGCTACAACCTGCGGCGGCGAGCAACTCTGCCATTGGCCAGTTGACAACCGGTGACAGCGCCTCTGGAGAAAGAACCAAGCATGAGACGGCGGATCTGATCGGCGCAACTCAACAGGGATTGATCAGTATCAAGCGGTCGCTGTCGAACGAAGAGAAGGCGACGGCCGGGCAGATCCACAATTATCTGAAGCAGGCCCAACAGGCGCTGGACAATGGCGATGCGGACGGTGCGCATCTGCTGGCGACAAAAGCCAAGGTGCTGCTGGATGAACTTACGAAACCTTAGTATTAGCCTGACTTGTTGATTATTTGCGCCTTGAAAAGTAAATAACTGCTCCCAAACCATTACTTCCGCAATGTTACTAAGGTCACGTACGGCTTTAGCGTTCGCCCCAGCTCAGCTTGGAGCGAAGCACGTCGAAGAATCCTGTCTTGCCCAAACGAACCAGGTTGACGCGGTGCTCGGAACGGCGACAGCACACCCGGTCTCCCACCCGAAGCTGCAAGGCCTCTTGTCCGTCCACAGTGAGAAACGTGAGATCAGGAATACCTTCGACGCTGACGATCACGTGGGCATCGCCGCGCACGACCATGGGACGGATCGTCAATAGATGCGGACAGATAGGGGTGATCACCAGGGCGTCGACTGAGGGCGCCAGAATCGGTCCATTGGCGGCCAGGTTGTAAGCGGTCGAGCCCGTCGGGGTGGAGACGATGACCCCGTCTGCGCGAAACGACGCTGCCAGTTGATCGAACAGATGAATGCTGAAGTCGCCCATGCGCGCGATCGCCCCCTTGGCGATCACCACATCGTTCAGCGCTTCGTACTCTTTGTATAGAGCCCCGGCGCGCATGACCTCGGTGTGCAACAGGGCACGGGCGTCAATGTCGCAGCAGCCATCCTTCCAACCTTCAAGCGTGGTGTACAGATCAGCCAGCCGCACTTCCGTAAGGAAGCCCAGAGCACCCAGGTTGACGCTGAGAATGGGGATTTCCGTTCGGGCGAAGGTACGGGCCGCCGCCAGTAGCGTTCCATCGCCGCCCAGCACTACCACCAGCACAGGTTTCTGTGCAGGCAATTCATGACGCGGAACGATCCGCGCCTCCTGGGTGTAGCTTCCACTCACATGGTCCAGAATGGGCTCAAAGTCATGCGCCCGCATCCAGGCAACGAGCTCGGGGAGAAGGATGGCCAGCTCTTCCTTCTGCGGCTTGGAAATGATGGCAACAGGTCGCATGGAGGCTTTTAGTGTACGCGATGGGGACTAAAGCACTTAAAAGCGGGCGTAGAGAAGAAATTCGCGATTTCCCTTCGCTCCCGCGCCTGCTCCCCCTCCGCCGAGGATGGGCGAATCCGCGATTTCGCTCTGCTTGGCGCCAAGATCCTGGACCGCGGAACGAACACGATCAATCGCGAACTGGTGCGCAGCCGGGTCGTGTACGATGCCACCCTTGCCGACCTGTTCCCTGCCCGCTTCGAATTGTGGCTTGACCAGGATGACCGCCTCGAGCATGACCGCCTCGACGACGACGGCTTCGAGCGGGCTCCCCGGCTTCTCCTTCACCGCGCCGAGCACCGCGGGCAATACCAGCGTGGCGGAGATAAACGACACATCCATGGATACAAAACTGATGCCCGGACCTAAAGCGCCCGGTTCGAGGTAGCGCGCATTGGTACGCTCGCGCAGGCTCACCCGGGGATCCCTGCGCAGGGCTTCAGCGATCTGCCCGTAACCGGTATCTACAGCGATCACGCTGGCCGCGCCATGCTGCAGCATGCAATCGGTGAAGCCGCCGGTGGAGGTGCCGATGTCGACGCAGTGACGTCCCTCAAGGTCGATGTTCCATCGGGTAAGCGCGGCTTCCAGCTTCAGTCCGCCGCGGCTGACGTAGCGCTGCTCTTCCCCCAGCACCCGTAGCGGCACCGAGTCGTCGAAAGAGGCGCCCGGCTTCTCGATTTTCTGCTCATTCACCAGCACCCGCCCGGCCAGGATCAGCGCCTGCGCCCGTTCGCGGGACGGCGCCAACCCCCGCTCGAGCAGTAACTTATCCAGGCGGTTTCTCATGTAGAGTGGGTACGGCTAGCCGTCGTTTCGATTGACGCTCGCTATTGTACTCGCTCCTGCCTGAGTACTTTAGTTTGGCTGTTTGCGCACGGCAACCGTAGAATAGGCACGGCTTGATTGATGCCAGAGAAAACCTCCAATCCGATAGGCGACCCTGATCGTTCTACTATCAGAGATTCAAGCCACACTGACAAGATGGCTGACGGACCAACCGCACCGGTGACAGACGACGCTACTTTGTTGCAGCGCGTCCGCCAAGGCGATCAAGGTGCGATGGCGGAAGTCTTCGACCGCTATGGCAGGGCGGTGTACTCCGTCGCTTTACGAATTCTTAAGGATACCGGCCACGCGGAAGACGTCATGCAGGAGATCTTCTTCCAGATCTGGCGGAATTCCGATTCGTTTGTACAGGGGCGCGGTTCGCTGGGCGCGTGGCTGGTGGTGGTGGCAAGGAATCGGTCGATCGATATGCTGCGGCGCAGAAAGCCCGTAGATTCGGTGGACGATGTGATTCTGGCGTCGCCCGGCAACATGGCTTCGGAAGTCGAGCACAACTCGATGATGGAGAAGGTCCGGAAAGTCTTGCGGGACCTGCCCGCCGAGCAACAACGCTCGATGGAGTTGGCATTCTTTGAAGGTTTGAGCCATTCGGAGATCGCGGAGAAAACCGGCGATCCCCTGGGCACAGTAAAGACGCGTATTCGGCTAGCGCTGATTACGTTACGAAAGGCGTTTCAGTCATGACGGGCAACGGGCACAACACGCAGGAGGAGTTGGCTTCCTATGCGATGCAGGGTCTCCCGCCAGAGGAGTCCGCATCCATCAGGGCGCACCTGCAGACTTGTGCACAATGCCGCACTGAGCTGGCTCAGGTCTGCGGTGACCTTGCCTTGCTAGGATTAGCGGTCGACCAACAGCCGTTGCCCGAGGGGGCGCGCGATCGCTTTCTGCAGAGGATTGCCTCTTCTCCCGTAGTCAAGCCGCAAGAAAAGTTGGCCGAGGTCACTCCGATTGAGGTGAAGACCAAGCGCCGTGGGGCCGGCTTCTGGGTGCCCTGGATGACAGCGGCTGCCATGGCGATCGCTGCCGTGTCGTTAGGCGTGCAGAACAAGGCGTTGAATGACGAGCTGAACGGTGAATCCATGCTGGTGAAAAATCTTGCCGGGCAAGCGTCAAAGGCGCAGCAGGTGCTGGAAGTTCTGACCGCGCCGAGTGCTCAGCGGGTGACGCTGACTGAAGGCAAAGCACCGCCTGAGCCAAGCGCACGCGCCACTTACCTGCCAGACCGCGGAGCGCTGATTTTGTTGGCGACTAATTTGAAGCCCCTGCCTGAGGGCAAGGCGTATGAGCTCTGGGTCATCCCAGCAAGCGGCAAGGCTCCGGTGCCGGCTGGAGTCTTTCGTCCAGACTCGGTGGGCACGGCCACGCTGGTGCTGCCTTCGCTTCCCACAGGCATTGCGGCCAAGGCATTCGGAGTGACGATCGAGAAAGCCAGCGGAGCCGACTCGCCTACCTCGCCGATCATCCTATCGGGAGCGACGGGAAGCTGATCGGTGTTTCGGGTGGCGAAAACATCTGACAGCGCACTCTTCAGGCTGCCACAAAGTCCCGGCCGCGAGGCACGACTGCACAAGCTGGCCACAAAGTCTCGGCCGCGAGGCACGACTGCACAGGTTGGCCACAAAGTCTGACGAAGGGCACGGGTTCAGCCGTGCCATAAAAGCCGTGCTAACGACGGCTTTAGCCGCTGAGGTACGCTTTTCGAGCCCTCCACGCGAAGGTCGATCATTTTAGAAATCTTCAACTTCCTGAAATGGTTCTTAGCAAAAAACTACCCTGGGGAAAAAAGAATTGGGCGCTAAAGCACTGTCAGTGCAGTCAATACGGCACGTCTGAAGCTGTGCCCTTCCCGCAGTCCGTTACGCCGACCAGCTACAGTCTTACAATTTCGCAATGTCCATTCCTTCTCGTTCTGCTAGGGCAGGGACCTACTTTGTGACCAGCGCGACCTTCAATCGCCGCAGGCTGTTCCAGATTGCCACCACCGCCGAGTTATTTCTGGAGACGCTGCAGCAATACCGACATGCGGGCCACTACAAGCTACACGCCTTTGTCGTCATGCCGGATCACATTCATTTGTTGCTAAGTCCGCAGGGAATTGCGCTTGAGCGTGTTATGGCTTTAATCAAAGGAGGCTTCTCCCATCAATTGGCCTCCAAGCTGCCGGTTTGGCAGCGCGGATTTACGGATCACCGCGTCCGTGATGGCGACGAATTCCAGATGAGACGGCAGTACATTCATGACAATCCTGTGCGAGCGAAGCTGGTGGAACTTCCCGGGTTGTATCCATACTCGTCAGCTTATCGGTCCGAGGAAGAAAAAGCGTACCTCAGCGGCTAAAGCCGTCCCGGCGGCACGGGATTACCGCACGGCTAAACCCGTGCCCTTCGTTCAGAGAGTCTTCCGCTCGTAGCGCTGTTTTCGTCTACCGACAGAGGCAGTCGTCTAACGAAGCTCTTCTCTTACTTGCTGCGCTTTGACGGGGACGCCAACGGCGTCGTCTGATAACACCTTGCCCCAAAGCCACAGGGTGCTCCGGCTCCGCTGGCGTGGCTGACATTGATGGCATTCGCAACCGTGCCTGTCGTGCTGCTGTTAGCAGCCACCGATTGGGCGCTGGTATGCACATCCACTCCCGTCCCATCCAGTTGGATGGACGCTGCCACCTGGTTGGTGTCGGTGCGAATTACGCTCATGTAGGGCTGATCGGAAGAAAGAACATAGATCTGGCCGAACGGAGTGCTGAAGGTGGAGGCCATCGAAATGGGATGCCCGACCACGGGAATCGTGGCCAGCACCTGGTAATTGGTAAGGCTTACCACGCTGACCGTACTGTCCTTCTGATTGGCCACATAGACCCGGCTTCCGTCGCGCAAAATGGTGAGCGTCGCAGGCCCATTGCCGACCGGAACCGTGACCGCCTGGCCAAACAGCGCGGAGTCATTGCCGAATTGATCGAGGCTGGTATTGATGATGGTGATGGTGTTGGAGTCGTAATTGGCAGTGACCAGCTGAGACGCAGGCGCGTAGTAGTCAGCAAAAACCGGGCCGGCATTGAATCCCGCCACCGGGGTGCCGGACGGCGGCGGCAGCAGCAGCGTGCCGGTGGCCGGATCCAAATTCTGCCGGTTCGCCGTGGTATCGAGCGTGTTGAACTGGCTATTGATGACGGTGACGGTTCCGCTTCCCCGATTAAGAATGAACACCCGGTTGTTGTCGGTGGAACCGACGCCGTAGACAGGGCAGATGCCAACTGGGAGAGTCCGCGAGATAGTGACGGTGGAGATTTCGATGGACTGCACCTGCCCGGGAGTCGTCACCGCCGTAGGAGTCTCACAATCCCCGAAGGCGACCTTATTGGCGCCGTTGTCCTGGGTAATGGAGTACACACGCGCCGCGCTGGAGTTGCCGGCCAGGGTGATGGGACTGGCGGGAACGGGAAGCTGCTGGGTAAGCTGATAAACGCCGCTCGAATTATTGGTCAGCACCGCCACTGCCGGGACATTGGGCTCGGTGATGAAGAGATTGCTTGCCGTCGAAAGCAGGTTTACCGGGTTAGCGGGCTGCAGCAAGGTGCTGCTCTGAATGTTCTTGGTCTGCAGCGTGGTCGATGGGGTAAAGCTGTTGACCGTGCCGTCCGTATTGGCAGTGGTAGCTGAACCGGCGGTTGTGCTCAGGGTAAGGGCCAGCGGGTTGATGCCCAGGGTGGCCTGGGTCAGCAGCGTGTCGCCAGCAGCATCGAACACATTCGCCAGGCCAGGCGCGCCAGAGCCCGTGCTGGTGGTGACCACGGCGTAACTCTGCGGCTGAGGGGCGGGCCCGGTGACGGCTACAGGTGTGACCACCGGCCTGGGTGTATCTCCGCATCCTGCCAGCAGGACCGCGACGCTGATCGAACAACCGGTGGCAATTCGTTGAAGAACCCTGAAGGAAAACTCTGGCAAACGCACACTCCGCCGGCTCCATGACTGAAGCCATGCAACGCTAAGCACCCGTGAATACCTCACTACGTTTCATTTCGCCTTAGAAAGATGATTGTAAATGGGTTCGCGTATTCAGCGATACGCCGGGCCTAAAATGAACGGTGTTGGTTCAGGAACAGCGAATGCGGTGGCAATCGTGGCTGGTGCTCGCCGCAGTCGTCCCCTGGTGTGCCATCGCGGCCCTGCGCCATGCCACAGCGGTTTGGAATGGCGCTACGCAGACGGCGGTGGGCATCAGCCTGGGCTTGGCGTTGCTGGTCTTTCTGGCCCGTGCGGCCACGCCGTTCGCCGCATTGACCGGTGGCGTCATTGCTGCCGTCCTGACGCTCGCTCCTCTTCCCGCGTCGGGCTTGGCCTCCTGGTACCACTCCGCGCTGCCACCTTTGCTAGCACTCTTCTTGCTGACCTTTTCCGCGACCAGGTTCGGTCGAGGCAAGAAACAGCGGTTGGGCGTGGCAGAAGATAAGCATGGCCGGAACGCCGCCCAGGTAGCGGCCAATCTGGGCGTCGCCGGATTGGGAGCTGCCGCCGCACTCAGCCATCCATTGCCTGGGACCTGCTACGCCGTCGTCGTAGCCGCCGCCCTGGCCGAGGCGACAGCCGATACTCTGGCTAGCGAATTAGGAGAGGTGCTGGGTGGCCAACCCCTCATGGTGACCACCCGCCGCCGGGTGCCACCGGGCACCGACGGAGCGATCAGCCTCGCCGGCACCGTGGCGGGAACGGGAGGAGCTGTCCTGGTAGTGCTGGTAGCGGTTCTCACGCTGGCATTGGGAGCCCGCGCTGCCGTATGCGCAGTCCTGGGCGCGGTCGGTGGTCTATTCGTCGATTCCCTGCTGGGTGCGATTGCTGAGCGGCGCGGCTGGCTCAACAATGACGCGGTGAACTTTCTTTCCACCTTGGCGGCCGCTGTGATTGCGGGCGTGTTCTTCGCGATCTTTCACTCTTAGAGTTTGAGCGTCTCTCTACGAAGGGCACGGCTTCAGCCGTGCCGTAAACGCCGTCGCCGATGAGGGCTTTAGCCCCTGAGGTACGTCTTTCCATTCGCTTGTGGCGAGCTCAACGGAGAAAAGCGTACCTCAGCGGCTGAAGCCGTCAGGCGGCAGGCCAATTACGGCACGGCTGAAGCCGTGCCCTTCGTAGAGAGAGGCTTTTTCCGAAGCACAAAACCTCCATGACCTTTAGTGGACCTTCAACCGCCAGAGCGTGTAGCTGATCATTTCGTGCATCAGCCGCATCGCGGCGTCCCAGAAGCCGAGAGGTCGAGCTTCCGCGCGGGGCGAAGTGGATACGGTGAGCCCCATGCTGGTGCAAAGAGCGTGGATGCGAAACAGGTGGGTTCCATCGGAGACCGCAAGGATGCGGTTCAGGTGATTCTCCCGGGCAATGGCGGCCAGGCGCGCGGCGGACTCTTCTGTGTTGGTGCTTTGGGTCTCAGCAATGATCTGATTCTCCGGGACGCCATGGGCGAGAAGGTAGTCATGGCCGACGCCCCCTTCGGAATCTCGCGGATCCCCGCCACCACCCAGGGTGATCACCAGCGGAGCGAGGTGCTCGCGGTAGAGAGCAAGAGCGTGATCCAAGCGGGCGCGGAGTACCGGCGAGGGACGGCCATCGTATTCCGCTGCGCCAAAAACGGCGATTGCGTCGGCGGGGCGCGCCTGGTCATGAGTGGCGTAAAAGTGAATCTGCCCGTATAGCCAGACAAACCATCCCAGAATGGCGACAAAAACCGCGAGCAGCAAGATGCGAAGCACGCGCGGCCCTTTCGTATGCGGCACAATAGATCCGGTGGGCAACTCTGCGTTCTTCATCTTCGGCCACATCGGACTTTCTGTCAGCGTTGCAGAGTGAGCGCTATCTCGTGGGTCGGGATGGCTCCTTCCCGAAGAATCTCCCACGGACCATCGGTGGAGAGGTCAACGATGGTGGTAGCAACGCTACGGCCAGTGGGACCACCATCCACAATCAGGGGAATGCGATTACCAATCTGATCGCGCACGCAGGCGGCGTAATTGCATTCGGGCAAGCCCTGCAGGTTAGCCGACGTGGCGGTGATGGGCAGGCCCAACTCCTCCACGATGGCCCGGGGAATCACCGCGCCGGGCACGCGCAAAGCCACGTTGCCGGTGTTCGCGGTCGAACGCAGGGGCAGACGCGAACCGGCACGGACAATCAAGGTAAGCGGACCGGGCCAGAAGCGCTCCGCCAGTTTGTCGAACCGGGCGTCGATATCACGCGCCAACTCGTAGGCCTGGGCTGTATTCGCGATGAGCAGCGACAACGGTTTGTGCTTGAGCCGGGTCTTGATCTCGTAAATGCGTTCCACCGCCATCAGGTTGACCGGATCGACCGCCAAACCGTAAAAGGTATCGGTGGGAACGCCTACCACCTTGCCGCTTCGCAGGCAGGAAACAATGTATTGGATCCGTTCCGGCTCCGGTTCGTCCGGATGCACGCGCAGAATTTCTGCCAACAAGAGAGCTCCACCCTAGTACAGATTTGGGGCAATTCATCGAGAGTACCAGACCGGGTCAGGGGGCGACATGAGCTCGCCTTCTCTCATGGGGCAGTCTACGCCGGAATGGGTCCGGCCGCTATGCAACAAGACGCCCGGTGGTCGCGGGCACCTCCGGGTACAATCGCGATGAGTTCACATAGCATGAAATCTCTTGCAGAATCGAGCCCGCGGAGAGTGGAAAGCCGGCAGAATGCCCGGGTGAAGGAATTGCGCGCGGGCCTGTCACGGGGCACGCGGACGGCGCATAACCGTATCGCCATCGAAGGTCTTCACCTGGTGCAGGAAGCGGTCAAGAGCGGCCTGAACCTGGACACGGTGTTTCTACAGGAGGGTAACGAAGAACTGCTGCAACGGTTTCCGTCAGGCGATGCCGAGGTGCTGATCCTCACCGAGGACGTCTTTTTGAGCGCCGCCATGACAGAGCATCCGCAGGGGGTCGCCGCGCTGGTGGAAGCGCCCCAGTTCACGGTGCAGGCAATGTTCCCAAGTGCGCCGGGGCCGGCTCCTCTGGTGGTGATCGCCGCCGGTCTGCAGGACCCGGGAAACCTGGGCACCCTCGTTCGCTCGGCGGAGGCCTTTGGCGCCACCGGCATGATCCTGCTTCCTGGCACGGTGAGCCTGTGGAACGCCAAGACCTTGCGGGCATCCTCCGGGTCCGCGTTTCGCTTGCCGGTGCTCGCCCTAACCGCCGAAGCCGCGTTTACCGCTCTCCGCGACCAAGGCCTGCGGATAGTCGCAGCCGTAGCCCGGGATGGAGACAGCGAAGCCGATCTGCGCGGGCCCAGCGCGCTGCTGATCGGCAATGAGGGCTCCGGGCTGCCGGAAGCCTGGATCGCACAAGCCGACGCGCGGGTGACGATTCCCTTTACCGGCGCGGTGGAGAGCCTGAACGCAGCGATCGCGGGCAGCGTGTTGCTTTATGACGCCATGCGCCAGCGTCTAAAGGCGAAGACAATGGACCAGGGTCGTACATGAGTCTCTTTAACCAGATTCCCGACGAAGGCACGCTCAAGCGCGGTGGTGCCCGGACCGCTCCTCTCGCCGAACGCATGCGCCCGCGCACGTTGGACGACTACGTTGGCCAGGAGCACCTGCTCGGTTCCGGCAAGCCTTTGCGGGTGGAAATCGAGCGCGACGATGCCGGGTCCATGATTCTGTGGGGTCCTCCTGGGGTGGGCAAGACCACGCTGGCCAAGATCATCGCTGAGACTACGCAGGCCAGCTTCATTGAATTCTCCGCGGTGATGGGCGGCATCAAGGAAATCAAGCAGGTCATGGTCGACGCGGAGAAAGCTGCCGGCTTCGGATCGCGGACCATCCTCTTCATCGATGAGATCCATCGCTTCAACAAGGCTCAGCAGGATGCGTTTCTGCCCTACGTTGAACGCGGCACTATCCGCCTGATCGGGGCGACGACGGAAAACCCTTCCTTTGAAGTGATCGCCGCTCTGCTTTCCCGTTGCCGTGTCTACCGGTTGACGCCGTTGAGTGATGAGCAACTGACACAGTTGCTCAAGCGGGCCCTCGCCGACAAAGAGCGCGGCCTGGGCCGGCTTGACGTTACCGCGCAGGATGATGCGATGGAAATGATCTCCAGCTACGCCAACGGGGATGCGCGGTACGCCTAT
>Ga0302325_10023668_pt1 | contig 12792 bp, 13 predicted proteins | sample Palsa_T0_2_FD_201948 | JGI IMG/M metagenome (GOLD analysis project Ga0302325, IMG submission 201948) | Peat permafrost microbial communities from Stordalen Mire near Abisko, Sweden - Palsa_T0_2 | ecosystem: Environmental > Terrestrial > Soil > Palsa > Peat permafrost | place: Sweden: Abisko... | reverse complement strand
ACGCCGCCAGCAATCGCGATGACGAGCAGGACCGCGGCCAGGATGAGAAGCATGTTGCCTCCTTGATAGGGGTTGTTCGCGTATTAACCCCGCCGGAAGTCCGTTCGGACGCGGCCCGGTACCGCGGTGAACGTCCGCTTGCGGACATGGCCTGCGCAGAAGCCTCGCCGATCGCAGGAGACGAGGTTCTGCAGGGTCGTCGGTCCGCGTTCGGGCCGCCGACCCCGGAGCCGCTGAGCTAGAGGACGCGGAAGAAGCGTGCGATTGGTAGTGCAGTGAAGCCGGCGTTTGTGTAGACGGCGCGGGCGGGTGCGTGGCCGGGATCGCCTCCGGTCTCAACGACTGCGACTTCGACGCCGTGTTCTCGCATCCACGCGACCGCTGTCTCGGTGAGGTCGTGCCCGATTCCCGCGCCTTGGTGGTCGGGATCGACGGCCAGCATCACGATCTCGCCGGCGCGATCCTCCTCGTGCAGCGTGGCCGACACAAACCCCACCGGAGATGTGTCGGCGACGGCAACCCAGGTGCTGTTTGCCTCGTGTGTAATCACGTCTCGGACCGCTTGTTCCTGTTGCGTTCGCCAGTCTCGGTACAGCGTGAGAAACAGTTCGTCGCCGGCAGCTCGGCGCATGGAGGAGAAGACTGGGGCCCAGGCGCGCAGCGAAAGCGCGACCACCGGGTCGTTGTCGGTTGCGGTGTACGGTCGTATCTCACGCACGTCATGCGGCCAAACGACCGAGGCTCAGCAAGCGCCCGGGCAAACGCGCGGATCGTAGCGCTCGTCAGCTTCGAGCGCCGCCATCACAACCCGATGCCATCCACGGCCAACGTCCCCTGAGCCAGCAAGCCAAAAACCGCAGTCCGCACGGGGAGCCAGGGGTAGCCTGTCGGCGGGCGGCCCGCGGTAGGTATGAGACCGACCATGTCCAGCAACCCCGAAGAGCCCGATAGCAACGGCGACGCTCCGACCCTCGGTGCTTACGTTGAGCTCGACGGGCATCCGGTGCTGTGTGGCACCTGCTCGTGGACGGACAAGACGCTGGTTCAGGAGACCGACTGGTATCCGCGACGGACGATGAGCGCCACGGAGCGGCTGCAGTTCTACGCCGCGCAGTTCCCGGTCACCGAGATCGACTCCACCTACTATGCGCCGCCGGCCGAGCAGCAGGCGCGGCTGTGGGCGCAGCGCACACCGGACGGGTTTCGGTTTGACGTCAAGGCCTACTCGCTGCTGACCGGTCATCCGACCAAGCCCCAGAGCCTGTGGAAGGATCTGCGCGAGGGCCTGTCGGAGGACGCGCGCGCGAAGCGCAGCCTGTACGCATCCCACCTGGAGCCCGAGGCGCTGGACGAGGCGTGGCGGCGCTTTGGCGCCGCGCTTGCGCCGCTGCAGGACGCCGGCAGGCTCGGCGCGGTGCTGTTTCAGTACCCGCCGTGGTTTCACCCCAGCCGCGAGCACCGGCGGGAGCTCGAGACGCTGCGCGAGCGGCTGCCTGACTACGGGATCTGCGTCGAGCTGCGCTCGCCGCGCTGGGTCGCGAACGACCGCGATCGCGAGCGAACGCTCGCGCTGCTGCGCGACCAGCAGCTCACCTACGTTGCCGTTGACGCGCCACCGGTCTCCGAGCTGCCACGCCTGCTTGAGCTGACGACCACCGAGCTGTTCGTGATGCGATTTCATGGCCGCGCCAGCGATACCTGGTCCGGACGAACACGGACCGCCGCCGAGCGCTTCCGCTACCGCTACGCAGAGGACGAGCTCGAGCAGCTCGCCAACGAGATCGTCGACGTCGCCGGGCAGGCCCGTGAGTCGCATCTGCTGATGAACAACTGCTACCGCGACTACGGCGTCAACAACGCCGCGCAGCTCCGCGATCTGCTCACCCCATAAGCGCCGCGAGATCCCCGGCCGCCGGCTGCTGCTGGCTGCTGACAAACCCGAAGTCTCAGGTGGGGCTGGTTTCAGTCCGGTGGATTCACGAGCCGAGCCATGCTCGCGGCGTACCCGGCCATGGCCTCATCGGCGATCACCCGGCTGTCGTCGACTGCGGCGTTGGCCTCCTCGATCAGATCGCTTCGAGCAGCGCTCATCTCCTGAGACCGCTCAAGGACCCCGGCCGCGACATAGATCGGCGCTTCGGTCACCAAGGCGAGCGTGAGCGCGTCGCTGGGTCTGGCGTCGACGCCGGTGTCGTCGGTGAGGATCGCCTGGGCATAGAAGGTCGATTCCGTCAGCTGGGTCACGCGGACCTCACGCAGCCGTCCGCCCGCGCCGGCCAGCAGCGACGCCGCGAACTGATAGACGCCGGGCCTGGGCAGCTGCACCTGCTCGAGGACGAGCGCCATCGCGGTTGCTTCTGCCGGTCCGATCCAGATCGGCAGCCGCCGCCCCTGGTCGTCTTCGAGGAACAGGATGTGGCGTTCGACGCCCGGCTCCGTCGCCTGGGTCCGTCGCAGCTCGACGATGCGCATCGGGATCAGCTGCTCGGCCTGGTCGGTCATGTCGATGTACTCCTGGTAGGTGTCTTTCAGGGACACGCGCAGGGATCTGCGCGCCTTGTGCAGCCGGGTCTTGATCGCGCCCGGCCGCGTGTCGAGCTCTGCGGCGGCCTCGGCCTGGGTCAGGCCGTCGAGGTAGAACAGCGCGACCGCCCGGCGTTGCCCGGCCGGTAGCGCAGCGATCGCGGCACGCACCCGGGCCGCCAGCTCATCGCCGGCGATCAGCTCGACCGGGTCCGCGTCTACGGCCGGCTCTGTCAGCCGACCGTCCTGGCACAGCAGGTCCAGTGACACCTGCCGGTACGCGACGCCCACCAGCCCACGCGACACGTTGAGCCCGATGCCGACCAGCCACGCTCCAAACCGAGCGTCGTCACGAAGGTGATCAAGGCCGAGCATCGCCCGCAGCGTCGCCTCCTGCGCCGCGTCACGCGCCAACTCGACGTCGGCGAGCATCCGCCGGCAGCTGGCAAGCAGCGTCGGGTAGTGGCGGTCGACCAGCCGAGCGAACGCGACACCGTCACCTGTGCGCGCCGCTTGCACCAACCGCTGATCAGTCCGAGTGTCCATCTCTGAAGGAGTAGTGCGCGTTCGCGCGCCCAAGGTCACCCTCGCAGCCACAGCGGTCTGAGGAGCGTTCCTGGCAGCCTGCGGTTGCACCTACCAGCGAGTTGAATGGCGATGCGTCGGACGATCGGCGATCATTCGGTCGGTGGACGAGAGTGCCCGGCACGCCGACGAGACCCTGTATGAGCATGCCGGCGGCGATGAAGGCCTGCATCGGCTCGAGGAACTGTTTTACGCCAAGGCGCTCGCCGACCCGATCCTCCAGCAGCTCTTCACACATCGCGTCGCAACCCACGTTGACCATCTGACCTGGTTCACCGCCGAGTCATTCGGGGGGCCGCCACGCTTCACCGAGCGGCTGGGCTTCGGCTAAATCATCGACGTGCACCGCCACCTGAAGATCACCGACGCACAGCGCCAGCGGTTCGCCGAGGTCTACCTGGAGTCGCTGGACGAAGCCGGGATGCCCGCCGATCAACCGTTTCGTCAAGCGGTGCGCGAGCATGTCGAGTTCGGAGCACGGGTCGCACAGCAGAACTCCCTCGCGCAGACCGACGCCGAGCTTCATCCCATCCGTGAGGTTCCGCACTGGGACTGGCCCGAGTGACCGCTGTGGTGCGGCGATCGTCTATCGCTCGTGGGCGTGGGTACCGTCACCGCGCGGGTTCTCGCCAACCGTCCGCGAGCAGGTCAAACACGGCATCGATCGCTCGTTGGCGGTCGGGATCGGAGCGCACGATCGAGGGGATCTCGACGACGTAGCGCGCGAGCGCACGGAACGTGGGCTCGGTGGCGGAGGCCCCGGTTGCGGCCGCGATCGCCTGACAGAGGTCGTCGGCGTGGCGGGCCCACATGCGGTCGACGTAGCGGGTCAGCGCCGGGGTCACGCGGACGAGCTCGACGAACTCCTGGCTGCCGGACGCTAGGTCGGGTGCGCGCTGCACGTAGGCGCGCAGCGCCTGAAGGATCGGCGTGCCGGGATCGCGGCCGGTGACCGCTTCGACGAAGCCGGCGCCGATCGTCGCGTCTTTGGAGAACAGCAACGATTCCTTGGTCGGATAGTGCGCGAACAGCGTCGAAACTGCGACGTCGGCCGCGTCGGCCACGTCGGCCACCGTCACCTGATCAAAACCGCATTTCAGGAACAGGCGGAGCGCCTCGTCGGCGAGCGTCTGCCGCGTCCTGGCCTTCTTGCGCTCGCGCCTGCCGACTGGTGGTGTCACGACAGCGTCGTCCATGGCAATTATGCTAGTGACTACGATTTCAGAGACAGTAGTGTTTTGACATCGGCTATCGACGACGGGAGCAAGCGTGAGCACAGGATCCCAAACGCACGAATTGAAACTCCGTCCAGATCTGACGGTCTCCGTCGCGGATCCCGGCAGCGGCCGCCCGGCGCTCGTCCTGCACGGTGGAGGAGGACCTGCGACGGTCGCACCGATCACCGCTCATCTGGCCGAGACGATGCGGACGCTCGCGCCGGTGCATCCCGGCTGGGACGGGACCGCCAGGCCAGATTGGCTGTCCTCGATCGGCGAGCTCGCCGGTGTGTATCTCGATCTGCTCGCCGCCGAGGACCTGCGCAACGTGCTCGTGGTCGGCAACTCGATCGGGGGATGGATCGCCTGCGAGATGGCCGTCCGCGATGCGGGATCTGCAATCGGTTCGCTCGTGCTGATCGATTCGGTGGGCATCGAGGTCGGCGGCCATCCCGTGCGCGACTTCTTCTCACTCAGCCCGCGTGAGATCGCCGACTACACGTTCTGCGACGGCGACCGCTTCTACCTGGACCCGGCGCAGATGGGACCAGAACAGGCGGCGTCGATGCAGGCCAACCTGGCCACCCTCCGTGTGCTCGCCGGAGATCCGTACATGCACACTCCCGGGCTGCGCGAACGACTCGCCGAGGTCACCTCGCCGGCCCTGGCGATCTGGGGCGACAGCGACGGGATCGCAAGTCCCGACTACGGGCGGGCGCTCGCACAATCGCTGGCCAGCTGCCGCTTTGAACTCGTCGCTGCCGCCGGTCACGTCCCCCAGCTCGAGCAGCCCGAGGCGGTGTTCTCGCTGATCGACTCCTTCGTCGAGGCGACGGCATGAAGGTGTTTCTCACGGGCGTGAGCTGAGCGGCATGAGGCGGGCTAGCCTGAATGGCGTCCGGACTCTGTTGCTGAAAGGGGAATCCTTCGTGCCGATCATCATCAACGGCCGCGAGGCGTCGGCGCCTGCCGACGCTCGTGTCTCGCTGCTTGACTTCGTACGGGAGCATCTCGAGCTGTACGGCACGAAGAAGGGATGCAACCAGGGCGCGTGCGGTGCGTGCACGGTGCTGGTCGACGGGGAGCGGATCCTCTCGTGCCTGGCTCTCGCCGTCCAGTACGACGGGCGTGAGGTGACCACGATCGAGGGGCTTGCCGACGACGGCGCGCTGCATCCGCTGCAGCAGGCGTTCATCGACCATGATGGATTTCAGTGCGGCTACTGCACCCCGGGGCAGATCTGCTCGGCGGTGGGGATGGCCGACGAGGTGGCCCGTGGGGTGCCCAGCCACGTCACCGCCGATCTCGGCGCCACTGAGGTCACGCTCGATCACGACGAGCTGCGCGAACGGATGAGCGGCAACCTGTGCCGCTGCGGCGCCCACAACGGGATCGTGGATGCGATCGCCGAGGTCTACGCGGGGTCGGGCGCGTGATCGAGCTCGCCTACACGCGCGCCGCCGATCCCGCCGACGCGATCCGCCACGCCCAAAACGAGGACGCGAAATACCTCGGCGGTGGCACCAACCTCGTCGACCTGATGCGCGAGACCGTCGAGGTTCCGTCAGTGCTGGTTGACGTGACCGGCCTGTCGGCCGAGATCGAGGAGACCGACGATGGCGGTCTGATGATTTGGGCGGCCACGCGCAACACCGCGCTGGCCGAGCACCCTGCCGTCCGCTCTCGCTACCCGATGCTCACGCGCGCGATCGTCGCCGGCGCCTCGGCGCAGATCCGCAACATGGCGACGGTCGGCGGCAACCTGCTGCAGCGCACCCGCTGCACCTACTTCTACGACACCGACGGCTCGCGCTGCAACAAGCGGTCCCCGGGCGAGGGCTGCGACGCGATCGAAGGGTTCAACCGCAACCACGCCATCCTCGGCGCGTCGCCCGCGTGCGTGGCCACCCACCCGTCGGACATGTGCGTCGCGCTCGCCGCGCTGGACGCTGTCGTCCACGTTCGCAGCACGTCGGGAGAGCGCACCGTCGCTCTCTGCGACCTGCACCGGCTGCCCGAGGACCGTCCCGATCTCGAGACGATCCTCGAGCCCGGCGAGCTGATCACCGCGGTGCAGCTGCCCCCATCCAATCTCTCGGCGCAGACCTACCGCAAGGTGCGTGATCGCTCCAGCTACGCGTTCGCGCTCGTCTCCGTCGCCGCCGCGCTCGAGCTTGACGGCGACGCGATCGCCGATGTGCGTCTCGCGCTCGGCGGGGTCGCCCCGAAGCCGTGGCGAGCATGGCGCGCCGAGGAGGCGCTGCGGGGCCAGCCGGCGACAGAGACGACCTTCCTACAGGCGGCCGACGCCGAGCTCGCCGGCGCCCGCCCCCTCGCCGGCAACGCGTTCAAGGTCGGCCTTGCCCGCCGCACGCTTGCCGCCGTCCTGCAACAGCTGACCGAGGAAGCCCGATCATGAGCACCTCCGAATCCCGATCCGCCGTCCCGACCGCGCCCGAAGAGTGGTCTTTGAAGGACAGCCCTGACCCGCTCCAGCGCGCCCAGCACGGCCTCATCGGCAGGCAGGTATCGCGCCTGGACGGGCCGCTGAAGGTCCGCGGCGAGGCGCGCTTCGCCGCCGAGTACGTGATGGCGGGCATGGTCTACGCCGCGCTGCGCTACAGCACGGTGGCACGCGGTCAGATCACGACGCTTGACACCAGTGCCGCCGAGGCCGCGGCCGGTGTGGTGCTTGTCATGACCCACCGCAACGCTCCGCGGATGCAGCCGCCGCCGCTGTTTTTGACCGCGCCCAGGGCGGCCGGCGGCAGCGACCTGCCCGTCATGCAGGACGACAGCATCCACTGGAACGGCGAGCCGGTCGCGGTCGTCCTGGCCGAAACACCGGAGCAGGCCGACCATGCCGCGTCGCTGATCGAGGTCGCCTACGAGTCCTCGACGCCACGCACCTTCGAACAGGCCCGCGCGCACCCGCGCACGCCCGAAAGTCTCGTCGGCCAGCCGGTCGAGGTTCTCGTTGGCGACGCCGAGGCCGCGCTCGACGACGCGCCGCATTCGATCGAGGAGACCTACCGCACACCGCGCCATAACCACAACGCGATCGAGCCCCACGCGGTCACGCTCGGCTGGGACGGCGACGATCTCATCGTCCACGACGCCAGCCAGGGTGTGAAGCTGCACGCCTGGACGTTCGCGCAGGTGTTCGGAATCGACGAGAGCCAGGTCCATCTCACCTCGCCCTACGTCGGCGGCGGGTTCGGCGGCAAGACGCTGTGGTCCCACCACCTGCTCGGGGCGGCCGCGTCCAAGCTCGCCGGGCGCCCCGTGCGGGTCACGCTCTCGCGTGAGGGCGTCTACCGGCTGGTCGGCGGTCGTACCAACACCGAGCAGCGAGTCGCGATCGGCGCCGACGGGGATGGCCACTTCACGGCGCTGGTCCACACCGGCATCTCCGCGATGACCGCCCACAACGCGCTGGCCGAGCAGTTCACGTTCCCCGCGCGACACATGTACGCGACCGAGACGCTGAAGACCGACCAGCAGGTCGTCGACATGGACATGCTCGCCAACTCGTTCATGCGCGCGCCCGGGGAATCGGTCGGGACCTTCGCGCTGGAGTCGGCGATCGACGAGCTCGCGATCAAGCTCGATCTGGACCCGATCGAGCTGCGGATCCGCAACGAGCCCGAGCAGGACCCGAGCTCAGGCCTGCCGTTCTCCGCCCGTCACCTGGTCGACGCCTGGCGCGCGGGCGCCGAGCGATTCGGCTGGGATCGGCGAGCGGCGCCGGGCACACGCCGCGACGGTGAATGGCTGATTGGCACGGGCTGCGCGAGTGCGACCTACCCCTACGCGCGTTTTCCCGGCGGCGCCGCGCGGATCACGATCGACAAGACCGGGCACGCGACGGTCGAGGTGCCCGCCAATGACATGGGGATGGGGACCTCGACCACCCAGACGATCATCACCGCCGAGCGGCTCGGCCTGCCGCTTGAGCGGGTGACGGTCGCCCACGGCGATTCCTCGTTCCCCGGCAGCTTCCTCGCCGGCGGCTCCTCGCAGACGGCCTCGATCAGTGGCGCGGTGATCGCCGCCCAACGGGCGCTCGTCGAGCAGCTGCTCGCACTCGCCGACGACGAATCGCCCCTGGCCGGGCTGACCGCCGACGAGGTCGGCGGGCGTGACGAGGGGCTGTGCGAGCTCACCGACCCGAGCCGCTGGCAGAGTTACGCAAAGATCCTCGAACACGGGGGCCGTGACGAGCTCACCGTCGTCGCCTCCGCCGGCGACCCCGACGAGGCGCAGGCCTACTCGATGCATTCCTTCGGCGCGGTCTTCTGCGAGGTTCGCGTCAACACAGTCACCGGCGAGACCCGCGTCGACCGCGTGCTCGGCTCTTATGACTGCGGGCGCATCATCAACCCCAAGACCGCCATCAGCCAGTTCCGCGGCGGAATCATCATGGGGATCGGCCTCGCGCTGATGGAGGACACCGAGTTCGACGAGCGGACCGCCCGGATCATGAACCCGAGCCTGGCGGAGTACCACGTGCCCGTCCACTCAGACGTGCCGCGGATCGAGGTGATGTGGACCGATATCCCCGATCCGCACGCCCCGGCGGGCGCGCGCGGAATCGGCGAGATCGGGATCACCGGCGTCGCCGCAGCGCTCGCCAACGCGATCTATAACGCGACTGGCCGGCGCGTGCGTGACCTGCCGATCACCCTCGACAAATTGCTCTGAGGTCACGGCGCCGCCCGGGGGTCCTTCTCAGGTCCCCCGGGCTGTCTTTGCGCTTACGGGGTGACGCTGGTGGCTGGCGCGCAGATCACGTAGACATGGAATGTCGCGGCGGCTGCGCCCGTGTTGTTCATGAACGCTTCCCATCCGTCGGCATGCCCCGTTGCCGGGTCCAACAAGGGGTATGACGCGTTGGCGCTCTGCGTGGTGCTGCTGCCCGAGATCCCGCCGCCGGTGGCGAATTCACTGGCCGGGCAGGAGACGCTGCCTCCAGTTTGGCTTGCCGCGGGGTTCGTGATCGCGGGTGAGGTAACCATGTTGAGCTTGACCGGCCCAGCGGGTCCCGTCGCTCCGGTCGCTCCGGGCGCGCCGGTCGCACCCTGCGCTCCAGTTGCGCCGGCCGCGCCTCGCGGTCCGACCTTGCTCCAGCTGATCTTCCGGTCGCCCGACTGGCACTTGGCCTTGATGTAGAGATCGCCGCTGGTCTTGCTGACGCAGGCTTTGACCGCGCCGCCGCCGCCGGCCGCGATCGCGTAGCCACCGCCGCCGATCAGCAGTCCGGCGATCCCTGCAGCGATCGCCGGAGTGGCCCGGATGGCCGATATTCGTTTCATGTAACCCCCTCGGTTGTTGAGACACGGCGCTCGCCGGCGTTCAGATGCGCCGGTCGCCCCTTCGCTGCTGGCAACCTAGGCATCTGCGGCCACCGTGACATCCGTGCCCGACTACGGGAGTTGCGGCCCGCCGACTACGGGGACTCGGCCAGCAGGCGCTGCAGCTTGGCCTCCGCGAGCACCAGCGCGCTGGCGACCGCCTCGGGCGCGATTCCGAGCTGTTGCCCGATCTCGGCCGGTTCCAGCCCCGCGTCGCGCAGGCGCAGCGCCGCGGCGTATGTGTCGGGAAGCAGCTGCAGGGCGTCGGCGCGATCCACGTCTGCCTACGCTACGCCCGGGGCGCGGCGCCGGCATCAGTATCGCGGCACCGACGTTCCATAGACGACGCTACGCAGGCGCAGCCTGATCCGGCGCGCGCGTGGCGCCGGTCGCCAACAGGTCCGCCAGCTCCCGGCGGTCGCTGACGCCGAGCTTGCGGTACGTCTGCGCAAGGTGGGACTCGACCGTGCGCACCGACACCATCAGCCGCTGCGCGATCTCACGGTTCGGGGTCCCGTGCGCCGCCAGCAAGGCCACGTCGCGCTCCCGGCGCGTCAGCGAGGCGCCCGCCTCGACGCCGGTGAGCGTGGGCGTTCGCGCGCCCTCGCAGCGGGCCAGCAGCGCCGCGGCCCGGGCGCCGGCGGCGCGAGCGCTGGCGGCTCGGCCGCCCGCTCGGAGCGTGACGGCAGCCGCCGTGAACGCCTCGGCAGCCAGTAGCCAGCAGCCGAGTGCCGCAAAGCCCTCGCCGGCCGCGCGCAGGCTCGACGCGTCGTCGTCGGCGAGACCGCGGGCGTGGGTCGCGCACAGCGGGAGGATCGGAGCGTCGGTTGTCGTTGCGAGCTCGGACAGTCGGTCGGCGATCCCCTCCGGCCGCCCCAGGCGGGCGACCGCGTGCAACGCGCGCGCGGCCTCGATCGGCCAGCCCGCCTCGGCGTGGCGGTCCGCGAGCCCCAACGCGCTCGTGCGCGCGCCCTCCATGTCGCCCTCCGCGACCAGAACCCAGACGCGCGCGATCCCCAGCTCCGGATCGATCAGCTGCACCTGGGCGGGCCGGGCATGCTGGGCGCGCTCAAGCGCCTTGCGCGCGCCGCCCCGGTCGCCGGAGAGCGCGAGCGCGCGGGCCAGGAAGGCCAGCGACCACGACACATACATCGGCATCGCGAGGCGCTCGAACACCGCCAGTCCATCACGCAGGGATCCGATCGCGGCGTCGATTCGTCCCGCGTCGGTGAGCGCGCCGCCGAGGCAGAAGGCGAACATCGCGGTCGGCTCCAGCTCTCCGGCGGCGGTCGCGGCGGCCAGTTCGCGCTCGCAGTAGGTCACGTCGTCGTTCAGTCGCCCCGCCGACCAGAGCGCGTAGGCACGGGTGGAGCGCAGCGTCAGCTCCACGGTTGGCAGCGCCTCCCGCCGATTCGCCCCTGCTTGCGCGGCTCCGTCAAGCAGCGCCAGCGCCTCGCCGATCTGGCCGCTCTGGACGCGCATCGGGGCGACCGCGAACGCCACCAGCAGATCCATTCGCTCGCCACGCCCGGCGATTCGCCGCCACTCCGTCTCCGAGACGCGGGTGGTGCCGCCACTCAGCCATCGCCACACGCCTTCGAGTACTGCAAGCTCATCCTGCAGCCTGCCTGGGACCAGCTCGGACGCCACCCGGCTGACCAGGTCGGCGGCGTCGGCCGCACGGCCGCCGTTGAGGAACATCATCTCGCTCCATTGCGCGGCGACGGCGGACCGCTGAGCGTCGAGGCCGGTGTCACGTTCCAGCCGCGTGAACAGCTCTCCCGCCGCCTGCACCTCACCCTGGGCGCCCAGCGCCGTCGCCAGCTCCAGCTCGGCCTGGAAGCCTCCGCCGGTGGCGAGTGCGGCCCGCGCGAACCGCTCGGCCAGCTGCGGATCGAACCCGGCGAGCGCCCGCCGGGCGGCCGCCAGCAGCAGCTCCGGATCGCCGCCGTCGCCGCATTCAAGCCGCCAGCCCGCGGCGCGCAGCAGCTCGGGTCCGGTAGCCATCCCGTGCGCGTCGGCCGCGTCCGCAAGCCGCCCGCAGACCTGGATCCGGCGTGCGTCGAGCATCTGTGATCGCAGCACCTCGCCGAACAGTGGATGCGACAACGCCAGCACCGAGCGGCCGTTCTCCGCCCGTTCCTCGACCAGCCCCCGGCGCGCCAGCCGCGAGCGCGCGGACCGATCGACGAGCCCATCCAGCAGCAACGTGTCGGCGCGGTCGGCGACCGCCACGACCTCCAGCGCCGCTCGATCCTCAGGATCCAGTTCGGACAGTCGGGCGTCGATCAGATCCCAGATTCGTCCGGTCGCGGGCAGGCCACCGCGCCAGCGCCAGACATCTCCGTCGAGCGCCAGCCGGCCGGCGGCGACCGAGGCCCGCAGCAGCTCGTGGCAGAACAGCGCGTTGCCGCGCGTCTGCTCCCAGATCCGAGCGACGGCGAGCGGGTCGACTCGGCCATTGACCAACTCGGCCACCAACTCTCCGAGCGCCACCCGATCGAGCGGCTGCAGATCCACGCATTCCAACCAGCCGTCCTTCCACAGCGCCACGATCGCGTCCGGTGCGCGCTCGCCGGAGCGGACCGTGACCACCAGGCGCAGCGCGTGGGTCATCGCCAGCTGCTGGACCAGGACGGCCGACGCGTCATCCAGGAGATGAGCGTCGTCGACCACCAACAACCCGGCATCGGACGCCGCCTGCAGCACCGCGCGCCGGGCGAGCATGCCCATCGCCAGCCGATCACGCGGGGGAGCGTCGAGCGCCGGCAGCAGATGCGCGAACGCCCCGAACGGCACGCCGCCCGCCGAGCGCGTCCCGGACACCCAGACGCTCGTCCCCGGCCGCGCGCTCGCCGGCGATTCCGTCAGCTCCCGGGCCAGCCGCGTCTTCCCGACGCCGCCCGCGCCCATCACCACGACGCCGGCCCGCGTACCCCGCAGCGCCCGTTCTACGAACCGCAGTTCCTCCGCCCTACCGACAAGCGTGACCGAGTCCATCGTCTGCCTCCCCAGGTCCCCGCATCGTACGCCCGTGTGGCCGGTCTTAACCGGTCAGCCCATGGTGTTCCCGGTCGGCTTTCGCGCACCGCGCCAACGACGACCGGAGTTCG
>Ga0302325_10023667_pt1 | contig 12793 bp, 14 predicted proteins | sample Palsa_T0_2_FD_201948 | JGI IMG/M metagenome (GOLD analysis project Ga0302325, IMG submission 201948) | Peat permafrost microbial communities from Stordalen Mire near Abisko, Sweden - Palsa_T0_2 | ecosystem: Environmental > Terrestrial > Soil > Palsa > Peat permafrost | place: Sweden: Abisko... | reverse complement strand
GCCTCAGCCACGCGCGGCCTCACTCCATCGCCGGTCAACATCGATTCGCTGGCGCAGGATGCGTGCATGCTGACCTAGCGCTCGTTCAGCATCGTGAGGATATTGGTCCGTCCGAACGGTGTCAACGACCCGCGAGTCTCCGTTTCTAACATTGACATCGGAGTCAAGTTCGAGTTGTCTTAGGCAGCGTGGTGCTCAGTTGCGGGCCGGTTCGACACCACAGGGTGTTTTCACCTAATCGAGCCACATTGTTCCGCTCAGGCTCTGCCTACCGCTTCGAGGATGACGAAAGGCACGACCAGTGACCGACCCCCCCTACACCATCACAGTTCACCGAGAGGGCGAGAAGGGTCGGTCGCGGTGACGTCAGGAAAGCTCGGCGTGACCCTGCCCTTCGACGACGTCTCGCTGCGAGATCACCAGTACCTGCTCCGGGACCTGATCGACGGCGGCTACGGCGAAGTGTGGACCGGCGAGGTCTCCGCCAATGACGGTTTCTCGCCGCTGGCGCTGTGGGCAGGCTGGTACGAGCAGCTGTCGGTTAGCTGTGCGGTTGCCAGCGTGTTCACGCGCGGGCCCGGCGTGCTGGCGATGACGGCCGCGAGCCTGGCCGAGGTCGCGCCAGGGCGCTGCCGGTTCGGCATCGGGGCCGGATCTGATGTCATCGTGGCCAACTGGAACGGCGTCCCGTTCGAGCGGCCATACCAGAAGGTGGCCGACACGCTCCGCTTCCTGCGCCAGACACTCGCTGGCGAACGGGCCGACGACTATCCCACTGTGCACGGGAAGGGCTTCGTGCTGGCACGCCCGGTCGCGGTGCCGCCACGGCTCATAGTGGCCGCACTCGGCCCGCGCATGCAGGAACTCGCCGCCGCTGAGGCCGACGGAATGTGCCTGAACTTCCTGTCGGCGGGAGATGTCACGACCATCCGCAGGCGCTGCGCCACGGTCAACCGCACCGTCGGCGAGCCACTCGAGATCAGCGTGCGGATCTTTGTGATACTGGGAACCGGCGATGCCGCGGAGAGCGCCGCCCGCCGCTTTATCGCGGGCTACCTCACTGTCGGGGTATACGCGAAGTTCCAGGAGTGGCTTGGCCGCGGGCCCGAGCTCGTGCCGATGCAGCAGGCGTGGGCGGCAGGCGACCGCAAGGGTGCGACCGCGGCCATTGACGGGCAGACCGTGCGCGACCTGATTGTGTTCGGCACCCCGGCGGAGTGCGCCGCCAGGGTGCAGGAGTACTTCGAGGCCGGCGCGGACGCGGCCACACTGTATTTGCTGCCGAATCGAGAGCCACTGCCGCCGGGCGACCGGGTCGGTTTCCTGACTGAGCTTGCCGCGAACCTGGGCTAAGGGCACGAGCGAGAGAGGCGCCATGGACGAGGACCTGCGGTCGCTGCGGAAGCGGCTGCGCACATTCATCGACACCGAGGTCATCCCGGCCGAGCCGCTGTACTTCGAGCAGCAGGAGGAAACCGGCTGCTGGAACGCACCAGTGCTTGACAAACTCCGCGAGTCGGCGAAGGCGCAGGGTCTCTGGGCACTCGGGCATCCGGCCGAGGTCGGCGGAGGCGGCGTCTCATTCATGGATTTCGTGTACCTCAACGAGGTGATCGGGCGCTCCGAGCTCGGCCAGTTCGCCGTCGGGTCAGCATCCATGCAGGACTGCTACATGCTGCACCTGTACGGGACTGACGAGCAAAAAGACCGTTGGCTCGTTCCGATGGCGCGCGGGGAGATCTTCCCCTCGGTCGGCCTCACCGAGCCCGAAGTGGCCGGCTCGGACCCGACGCTCATGCAGTCAAAGGCCCGGTTCGACGGTAGCGAGATCATCATCGACGCGCACAAGTGGTTCACCACCGGCGCTAACAACGCCGCCTTCACGACCGTGTTCGCAGAGACGGACCCGGACGCTGAGAGCCGGCACCGGCGGTTCTCAGCGATCATCGTGCCGACCGATACTCCCGGCTACCGCGTGGTCAGAGTGGTGCCGACGATGGGCCACGTGGGCGGGGGCCACTGTGAGATCCGGATCGACGCAGCACGCGTCCCCGCCGGGAATCTGCTTGGCGGCAGAGGCGAGGGCTTCGTCATCGCGCAGCGCCGGCTTGGGCCCGGCCGGATCTTTCACTGCATGCGCTGGCTTGGCCAGGCACAGCGGGCCTTCGACCTGATGTGCGAGCGAGCCAGCACCCGGTACGCGCACGGTTCGCTGCTGTCGGAGAAGGGTGAGATCCAGCGCTATGTGGCCGAGTCAGCGGCTGAGATCCAGGGCCACCGGCTCATGACCTTGGACGCAGCCAGGAAGCTCGACGCCGGCGACGACGCTCGCATCGAAATCTCGCTGATCAAGTTCCACGGTACCCAGATGCTGCACAATGTCATCGACCGGGCGATTCAGGTCCACGGCGCCCTGGGCCTGACCTCTGACACGCCGCTGGACCGGATGTACCGGGAGGCCCGCTACGGCCGGATCTACGACGGACCCGATGAGGTGCACCGGATGACAGTCGCCCGGCGGCTGCTGCGGGATCCATCGCTCGTCCCATGGGCATAGGCACGGCCGCGACCTTGCTGCCATGACGACCCCCCTCGCCGACGCCGGGCTGCTGGCCGGGCTTGCTCCGGTGCTGGCCACAGCATGGGACGTGGCCAGCGTCGAGATCGTGTCCGCCGAGGCCCTGTCGGCCGGCGCGTCGCGGCTGTCGTGGGCACTAGACGTGGTGGCCGGCCCGGAGCTGCATCGGCTCGTCGTTCAGCGGGAGCGCGTCCCCGGCAACGGGCGCAGCAACGTGTCCGCCGAGGCCCGCCTGCTCCGCGCGGCCGCCGCGGCCGGGGTTCCCGTGCCACGGGTGGTAGCCGCCGGCACGGACCCCGGGGTTATCGGCGGTGCGTTCACCGTCACCACGCGCGTCGACGGCGAGACGATTCCGCGGCGGATTCTGCGCCTACCCGAACTCGCCCAGGCCCGGGCGTGCTTCGCCGACCAGTGCGGGCAGATTCTCGCGGCGATCCACGCGATTCCCGTCGATGCGGTCGCGCCGCTGCCAGAGGCTGACACGCTGGCCAGCACCGAGGAATTTCTCGACGCGACCGGTGACCCGCGACCGGCGTTCGAGCTTGGACTGCGCTGGCTCCGCGACAACCGGCCCGAGCCGCGGCGGCCGGCCGTCGTCCACGGCGACTTCCGCAACGGGAACCTAATCGTCGGCTCGGAGGGCATCCGTGCGGTTCTGGACTGGGAGCTGGCGCACATCGGCGACCCGCTTGAGGACCTGGGCTGGCTGTGCGCACGGGCTTGGCGCTGGGGTGAGCGGCCGGTTGTCGGCGGCCTGGGGAGCCGGGCAAAACTGCTGGCCGCGTACAACCGCGCGGGCGGCGACTGCCCCACCGCGCGTGAGATCTTCTGGTGGCAGCTGCTCGCAACCGTGCGGTGGGGCGTGATGTGCCTTGAGCAGGCCCGCACGCACCTGTCCGGTGAGACACGATCGGTCGAGCTAGCGGTCATCGGACGGCGGGCCTGCGAGATGGAGTACGACGTGCTGCGGATGTTGGCATGACCGGGCTGCATGGGCGCCCGACGGCAGTCGAGCTGGTCACGGCCGTCCGGGAGTACCTGCACGACCGGCTGCTGCCCGGCGTGGCCGGCAGCGATATCTTCTACCTGCGCGTTGCGATCAACGCTCTCGGAATGGTGGAGCGAGAGCTCAGCGGCGCCGGTGACGCCCAGCCGGCCTCCGGCCTGCTGGGCTGGGCAGGCGACGCTGAACTGGCGGCGACCATCCGGTCCGGTACCGTGCCCGCGGACCAGTACCCCAACCTAGCCGCAGCCCTGATCAGCGACGTCACCGCGCGGCTGCTGGTGGCGAACCCGCAGTACCTGGCTGGCTATCAGCCAGATGACTTCGAGGGCGAGGCCCGATGACGGTTCGGCTCGTCTTCTGTGTCCGCAGGCCGGGACGTCGGCGCCGCAGGTTCGGGCGCCTTGAGACCGAGGCCCTGGATCCAGAGCCGGGTGAGGGTTTCCAGCGTGACCTTCTCGTCGAGATCCTCGCCCTGAACCAGCCAGATGTACACCAGCCGGTCGACCATCGCGCCGAGTGCGGTAGCGGCATGCCGGGCGTCGATGTGGGGATCGGCCAGGCCTCCGGCCTGCCAGCGGCGGATGGCCCTCGAGTTCCGCTCGACGTAGCCCTTCCGCATGTCCGAGCGGTACCGGGCGATTTCGGGGTCGAAGGTGGATACCTGCTCCAGCGTGGCCATCAGCGCGGCGTTGCGCTTGTACACCTCAATGAAGTGCTCATTAGTGCGCAGCACGAGCTCGTACGGGTCGTCGCTGGCGTGAGGCCCCTCCACGGGCCGGATCATGTCGTCCCGCAGCGTGTCGATGACCTCACGGAATATGGCTTCCTTGGAGTCAAAGTAGGTGTAAAAGCTGCCGTGCGACAGCCCGGCTTCGGCCGCGATGTCGCCGATGCGCGCGCTGAGGAAGCCATCACGGCCGAAAATGACGGTGGCGGCATCCAGCAGGGCCGTACGGCTCTGCCGACCGCGCCGCGTCAGCTCGGGCGGCTCCTTTTCGTCGGGAACCACGTCTTGTTCGCCGGCTGTCGTGGCCCCTCCCTCTCCCAAGCCATGTGGTGCGGCAGGTTGTAGCTATGGCATCGTAAGCCCAGAACCGATTATGACATCAAGTTAATTCAATCTTGACGTCGATATCAGGTTCCCGTTGGCATCATGTGGAATCCTGCGCGTACATGGAATGAGCCGACGTTACGAGATCGAGGCGGCGGAGCGGTCATCTGGTCGAGGAGGTCACGGGTCCGGGAGATGCGGGCGTCCAGGTCGGTGAGGAAGCCGTCGATAGCCTGCCGCTTGGGGTGGACGGTGGCGCGCAGTTCCTCCTGCAGTCGCAGGCTTTCCGCCAGCAGCCCGGGGCGGTCGGCCACGCTGGTGTCCTCGCGGTGCCAGGCCTGCCTGATTTCCGCGAGCCAGTCTTCGTTGCGCAGGACGACGGCGATCTCGTCGAGGTTGGAACTAACGACGACGACCGGCGCTACCACGGCCCGGCCGAACGGGCCGAACGCCTGGAGAAGTTCACCACCTTTGAGGTGGACCTGCACCACTGGTCGGTCACGCCGACGCCGGACCAGTACGGGCTGGCTGTGACGCACGGCGAGTATGCGGTGTCGCTCATGTTCGGCCAGCGCCTGGTCGGGTATGTCCGGGATGGCTCGGGGCCGCTGGGCGCCTAGGGACGGGCCCGATTCTGGCCCGGGGTCCGGGGCCCGGGATCCGGGTGAGGAGGTTCGCCCGGGCGGGTTAGGTCTGGACGGCGGCGCCGCAGGCGACTAGGTCCGCCGCGTCGGCCAGGCCCCAGGCGGTGAGCGCCTCGAGGGTGTGCTGGCCGGGGACCGGAGCCGGGTCCGGCAGCTCGCCCGGGGTGCGGGAGAACCGTGGCGCGGGGGCTGGCTGGATGAAGCCGTCCCGGGTGACGTAGGTCTGCCGCGCGGTCAGGTGCTCATCGGCGGCGGCCTCGGTCAGCGACAGGACCGGTTCGACGCACGCGTCGGTGCCAGCGAAGGTCGCCGTCCACTCCTCGCGGGTCCGGTCCTTGAACCGGGCCGCCAGGAGTTCGCGCAACTGTGGCCAGTTCCGCGGGTCGGCCCGGTCGGGCGGGTCGGTGAGGCCGAGCCCGTCGGTGAGGGCGGCGTAGAACCGCGGCTCCAGGGCACCGACCGCCATCCACTGCCCGTCCGCCGTCTCGTACACGTCGTACCAGGGCACGCCGCCGTCGAGCAGGTTCACCCCGTGCTCGTCCCGCCACTGGCCCTGGGCCATCAGCATCAGCGGCATGGCCAGCAGCGAGGCCACCCCGTCCACGATGGCGGTGTCGACGACCTGGCCCCGTCCGGACGTGGCCCGCTCGACCAGGGCCGCGCAGATGCCGTAGGCCATGACCATCCCGCCGCCGCCGAAGTCGCCGAGCAGGTTCGCGGGAAACTGCGGCGGGCCGCCCGCACGGCCCAGGGCGTGCAGCGCGCCGGTGCGGGCGATGTACCCGATGTCGTGCCCCACCGTGCCGGCCAGCGGGCCCTGCTGCCCCCAGCCGGTCATCCGGGCGTACACCAGGCGCGGATTGCGGAGCAGGCAGACCTCCGGGCCGACGCCTATCCGGTCGGTTACCCCCGGCCGGAAGCCCTCGAGCAGTACGTCGGCTACGTCGACCAGGCGCAGCAGCGCGTCCACCGCCTGCGGGTGCTTGAGGTCGAGCACGACGGACTGGCGGCCGCGGTTCAGGAACTCACGCTCGGGGCGGGCCTGGCCGGGTCGGTCGGGGGCGGGGCGGCCGGGGCCGGGGCGGTCGGGGGCGGGACCGGGGCCGGGGTCGGGGCGGTCTATGCGGAGGACGGTGGCGCCGGAGTCGGCGAGCATCATGGCGCAGAACGGAGCGGGGCCGATGCCCGCGAGTTCGATCACGCGGACGCCCGCCAGCGGCCCGGGCCGCCGCTCGGCTGGCGCCGGTGCGCTCACGTGGCCACCTCCGGATTGCGCTGGCGCGGTTCTTTCCTCTAAACCAGTACCACATCGGATACCTCGGGAGGCGCAGATGGAGATCGCGGGAAGCATCGCCCTGGTCACCGGCGGGGCATCGGGCCTGGGCCTGGCCACGACCCGCCAACTGCACGGCGCGGGGGCGTCGGTGGTCGTCTTCGACCTGCCCGGCTCGAACGGCCTGGCGGTGGCCAGGGACCTGGGACCCCGGGCCGCGTTCTCGGCGGGCGACGTGACGAGCCCGGCGGACGTGGACGCGGCGCTGGACGCCGCGGGCGCGCTGGCGGGCGGGGTACCGCGGATCGTGGTCAACTGCGCGGGCATCGGCACCGCGGCCCGGACCACGAGCAAGGACGGGCCGTTCCCGCTGGAGTCCTTCACCCGGGTGATCCAGGTCAACCTCATCGGGACGTTCAACGTGATCCGGCTGGCCGCGTACCGGATGAGCCAGGCCGGCGAGGAAGCGGGCGAGCGGGGCGTGATCGTCAACACCGCGTCGGTCGCCGCGTTCGAGGGGCAGATCGGCCAGGCGGCCTACTCCGCGTCCAAGGGCGGCATCGTCGGCATGACGCTGCCGATCGCCCGCGACCTGGCCCGGCTGAAGATCCGCGTGATGACGATCGCGCCCGGCCTGTTCAACACCCCGCTGCTGGGCAACCTGCCCGACGAGGCAATCAAGTCGCTGGGCGAGCAGGTGCCCCATCCGGCCCGGCTCGGCGATCCGGCGGAGTACGCCGCGCTGGTGGCCCATATCGTGCAGAACCCGATGCTCAACGGGGAGACGATCCGGCTGGACGGCGCGATCCGGATGGGTCCGCGGTTAGGTCTCGGGCTGATCTGTGTCTGGCTGATCTCTGTCTGGCTGATCTCTGTCTGCCTGGTCTGGGCCGCCGCGCATGGTGGCCAGCAGGCGTTCGATGTCGGCCCGGGACAGCGACCGCTGCCATTCGGGGAGCACGCCGCGCATGACGAAGCCGCCCGGCGCGGGCTCGATGGAGGTGAGCATGACGTCGAAGGGGAGTTTGGGCAGGGGCACGTGAAAGGCCGGGACGCGCAGCGACAGGCGCCGGTCAAGCAGGTGCAGGGCCCGCGGCACGACACGGATCGACTGCCCGCCCGCGCCCGGCTCGACCTCCAGGCGTAGCCACGGCGCCCCGGCCAAGCCGACCTGCGGGACGCCCTCGTACATGGCCAGTTCCAGCCGCGGCGACACGGCGGCCAGCCAGCGGGTCGCGGCCTGAGCCGACAGGAACGCCTCGCAGCGGATGGGCGCGGCCACCAGCACCGGCTTGGTGCCGGGCCGCAGGTGCACGTTCCTGGCCAGGATCTCGAGCCGCTCGAACCGGTAGTCGTTCCATTCGACGTCCCGCGCGAGGATGCGGAGCTGGCCGTACTGGCCGACGGCCCGGGCCAGATCGGAACCTTCGACGGACAGGTCTTCCAGGACCAGGGTCAGGTCGCGGCCGGCGAAGGTGAACGTCCGCTTCTTGCCGATCAGCCAGTTCCGGGCGGTGTCCACGATCATCGTGAACGGGTCGCCGACCAGCAGACCCGGCTGGGGCAGGCCGAGGGAGGCGGCCGCGGCGGCGGACAGCGAGAGAACGTCGGTCAGGTTCCGCTTCCACTCATCGAGCCAGGGCCACCGCTCAGCCATGGAGCGTTAGGCAGATGCGGGTAGGCCGGGCCGCGATCGCAGCGGGTCTTTGCGTAACGTAAGACACAGCTTCATGCTGACACGGCGCCTGCAGCCAGGCAACTTGCGGTCGTATTGTCCGGGTCGCGCTGGTGACCGGTGGGCTAACAGGGGGCTGGGGGGCAAACCGGATGGCCGTTCGGCATAAATGTTCGTGAGCGGACGCGAGGCGGTCCGTGACCAGGCCCGCCGGGGCGGTCCGGCACAATGAGCGATCAAGGAGGCAACTATGACGGAACGAGCATTGGCCGGCCGCGCGATCGTCGTGCTGGGTGCGACCGGGGGCCTCGGCCGGGCGGTCACCGAGCGGTTCCGGGCCGACGGCGCGTCGGTGCTGGCGTTCGACGCCCGGATCCCGGCCGCGCAGGAGCGGCAGGACCAGGTGGAGTACGTGGCGGTGGACGCCCTGGACGAGACCAGCGTCTCGGCGGCGTTCGCGCAGGCCCCGCCGGTCGCGGCGGTGGTCAACCTGATCGGCGGGTACGCGCCGCCGCAGGCCCTGTCCATGCTCGACATCGGCGTGCTCCGCCAGCAGTTCGAGGTCAACCTGGTGAGCGCGGCGATCGTGACCAAGTACGCGATGCCCATGCTGGCCGCGCAGGACGGCGGCGCGATCGTGCACGTCTCGAGCCGGGTCGCGGTGCAGAAGTGGGAGAACAGCTTCTCCTACAGCGTGAGCAAGCTCGGCGTGGTGCGCCTGGTCGAGGCGGCCGCGGTGGAGGGCCGGGCGGACGGGGTGCGGGTCAACTGCATCCTGCCCAGCATCATCGACACGCCGGCCAACCGGGCGGCGCTGCCCGACGCGATGCACCACCAGTGGCCCAAGCCGTCCGAGCTCGCGGCGGTGCTTTCCTTCCTGATCAGCGACGACGCGGTGCTCATCTCCGGGGCGGCGATTCCGGTGTACGGGCGAGTGTGAGGGGTGGGCGTTCGGGGGTGGGGGTGTTGCGGCTGGGGCGGGGGCGCTTCGGGCCGGAGCGGCGGCTGGTGATGGCGGTCGTGCCGGGGGCGGGCGGGGACCCGGCGGTGGCCATGGAGCGGGTGCACGAGGCGGTGGACGAAGGTGCGGACATCGTCGGGGTGTCTGGCGTTGCGTTTGACGGGGCTTTTGGCGGCGAGCGGGAGGAGGCCGGGCGGGTGGTCCCGTTTGTCGCGACGGTGCGGGACGCGTACCCGGAGCTGGTGATCGGCGTGGGTACCGGGCGGGCGGAGGTGGCTCGGGAGGCCTGTGCGGCGGGGGCCGACGTCTTGCTGCTTGGCGACGTGTTGCCGCTTGGCGACGTGTTGAGTGGCCAACTGCTGGGCGTGGCGGGCGAGTTTGGCGCGGGGGTGGTGTGCTCGCTGGCTCTGGCGGCGCGGGCGGTGCGGGCGGGCGTGCAGCCCGAGCGGGTCGTGGTCGAGGCGGAGGACTCCCGGCGGGTGGCGGATCTGGTGGCTACGGGGTGGCCGGTGCTGGCTTCGCTGTCGGCTGGGGACATGGCCGACGACCTGGCTGGGGACCTGGCTCGGGCGGCGGTTTTGGGGTGGCTGGGGGCACGGGTGTTCCGGGTTGAGCGGGTGCGTGAGATCCGGCGGGTGCTGAGCATGGTCTCGGCGATCCGTGGTGATATTCCGCCCGCGTATGCGGTCCGAGGGCTGGCCTAGTCCTGCTCCGCGTCTGGCCTGTGTGTTCTGGGCTCGGCGTTTTACTGCTGGCCGTGAAATGCCCTATTGCGCGGGAATAAGAGGTACAATAAGAGTATTGCTCCGGACCCAGGCAGCTGCCACCCGCGATATTTACGCAGGCAGCCGCGGGACCGGAACTTTTTTTTGCTCGTACACGGCACGGTGCAGGCAAGACGCCACAGCCAAAGGACAGTGAGAACCCCGGGAGAATCCCCTCCCCGCCGCGATCACCCCAGCACGACTGACCACCGCGTACGTCACCTAATCACTGACTTAAGGAGTCGGTTATGGGCATCATCGCATGGATCGTTCTCGGCCTGGGTGCAGGTCTACTCGGCAATATGCTGATCCCCGGCAGGAGATCACAGGGCCTCATTTTGACCTGCGTGATCGGCGTCCTCGGGGCGCTGGGCGGCGGCTGGGCCGCCACCAAGCTGTTCCACGTTCACACCCTGAACGGGTTCTTCAACCTGTCCACCTGGATCACCGCCATCGTCGGCGCAGCCGTCCTGCTGCTCATCTTCCACCTGGTCAGCGGACGGTCCGGCAGTACCCGCCGGTTCGCGCACCGCTGAGCACCGCTAGCAAGGCGCTCCCGCAAACGGCATAGACGTGCCGTTTGCGGTGGCCCGGTTCCGGGGCGGCGGCCGGCGGCGGGTGGCGGCCGGCGGCGGGTTCAAAGAACGGGGTTCTGGTGTCCGGGCGAGTCCTTGCTGAAGAACTTGTCATCCTCCTGGATTGCCGCGACATTCGCGGCTGCGGCCCGTTTCCTCATCCCTACGCGCGAGTCGTCCTCGCCGGCGGAGCGGATCAGCCGACGCGAGCCGTGGCGCGTTAGCAGCGACAACAGCAGGCCGAGGATGCCGGCCAGGATCAGGACGATACCCACGACGTGCAGGTTCAGTCCGTGCGGCGAACCTGCGACGACGGCGAACCGCAAGACCGCGCCGGCCGTGATCAGGAAGATGCCCGTCCCGGTGCGCATCGCCCGGCCGTCCGACCGCCGCTCGACCTGGCGCCGCCCGGCCGTGTTCACCGGTTCGCCCGGCCGGTGAGTCCGGCAGTGGCAGCCTGGCGGGTGACCAGGGCGCGGTCCAGCGGCCAGGGAACAATCCGTGCGGTGATGCTCATATCCGGCTCCTCAGCCACCGGCCGGATAAAGAAAAATCCGGATCCTGCGCTGCTCCCGCGGGTATTCACGGGGGCAACTGCCGGGGTCCGGAGCAACACTTTCATCATACGCTCCGTCAGCTCTCGCGAACAGAGCGTACGCTGGCCCGGGTTCGGTTCCGCCTGGACTATTGTCGGTGAAGATCTGCCGGCTGCGGCTTTCCTGGCCGGGGTGGGCGTCCCGGTTACCGGGTCGATGTCACCTCGTACTTGTTCTTGCCGGTACGTTGCGTCATCGACCAGGTCAGGCTCGCCGGGCAAATAGGGCGAGCCGGGATAAAACGGGCCTCGGCTCACGACACTCCGTATGCGCACGGTACTTTGGAACGCTCGCGTGGTTGCCCCAATCCTCGGCAAAAGCCGGATGCTCCGCGTTGATGGGGCGCCTGGGGCTGGCGCGCACGGGGTCCGCTCCCGGAGACCGTCAGTAAGCTGTTGCTAACTATGTCAATCAAAGCGATTGCGCGGCTGGTCCCCATGGACCTGCCGCGCAATCCTGCCTGACCGGCCAGCTGCCGGGCCGAACTGACTTGAGCTGGCCAGGCGGGCTCGGTCAGGACACCTGCGGGTCAGGCGCCGTGGCCCTGGCCGGTGAGCGGAGCGGCAGCCTGCAGGACGTTGTTCGTGAAGGCGCGCTGCGTGGACAGCAGCTGCTCGGCGAAGTCGTACGCGCCGCTGACCAGCGTCTCCGGCTTCGGCAGCTGGTCGGCATAGGGCAGGTTCACCTTGGGGAAGGACGGGGTGACGGACTGAACGGTCGCGGTCCACGTCTGCAGGGCGTCAACCACGGTGTCCTGGGACGTGCGGATGAGCTTCAGGATCTCGTCCTGGATATCGCGGCCTGCGGTGCTGATGTCGATCATTTGGTGTTCCTCCTGTATCGGCTCTCTTGCTTACTATAGTACGCAAGAAGCTTGGCTTGTCAAGCGTGTGCTCGATATGCCAAGCAGTCGGCCGCGTAGTGGGGGAGGTAGAGCCCCCGCAAGAGGAGCGGATGGGACGCCGGCCCCGGAACTCGCTCCGGGGGCCGGGCTCCGCCTTCGGGCCGACGTTCACCCGCTCGGCGGTTCATCTTCTCGACGCACTCGGAGCCGCTGAAGAAGCCTCGGGCCCGCCCGCAAGGCCAGCATGGGAGACAAGCCGGAAACCGGGAGCGCGCACCACTGGCCGTTCGGGATAAGGCGATTTTTGAAGTGACAGATATCGATTAGGGGGACCGAGCTTGACCTCGTTAGTTACGAAGCCGGGCTGGGGAGCGTGATGGCGTTGGCGGCCTCTGTGACGCCTTTGGTCGCGAGGCTGAGGATCCAGTTCTTGCCGGGCATGTACGGCAGGGCCCTGATGCCTTGATTCTGCAGCCAGATCTGCCGGCGGTTGGCGGGGATGAACCGCTTGGCGTTGCCGATGGCGATCTGCTGGTTGCGCTCCACGAAATCCTGCATGCGCCGCTGGTAGCGCGCGAACGCGTCACCATAGTCGCCCTCGGCGGCGGCCAGCTCGCTGGCCAGGACGTAGGCCCCGACCAGGGCCAGGCTGCTGCCCTGGCCGGACAGCGGCGACGGGCAGTAGCCGGCATCGCCGGCCAGCGTGACCCGCCCGGCCGACCAGCTGTCCATGCGGACCTGGCTCACGGAATCAAAGTAGAAGTCCGGGGCCTCCCGCATGGCCGTGAGCAGCCCGGGCACCTCCCAGCCCGCCCCGGCAAACGCG
>Ga0302325_10023666_pt1 | contig 12793 bp, 10 predicted proteins | sample Palsa_T0_2_FD_201948 | JGI IMG/M metagenome (GOLD analysis project Ga0302325, IMG submission 201948) | Peat permafrost microbial communities from Stordalen Mire near Abisko, Sweden - Palsa_T0_2 | ecosystem: Environmental > Terrestrial > Soil > Palsa > Peat permafrost | place: Sweden: Abisko... | reverse complement strand
GCATATTCGCCGAACGCGGGGTGCGCTTGAACTATGACGAATTCTACGTCTGGATGCAGGATCCCGTGCGATACGCGTTGCGAACATTGACCCTAGCCTACGCGCCATCCGTGTTTTCGTTGCTGCCGCTGTACATTGCCGTAGCTCCGATCCTGCTGCTAGCGGCGATCGGCCTCCGACGCACTCCCAGGCTCACTTTTTCGATTTCCGGCGCACTTTGGCTTGCCAGCCAGATTCCAGCTCTCGACTCGCGATTGACGATGCCGGCATGGGTCCTTCATCCGGTGGCATGGCAATTTCTGTTCGTGCTCGGCGCCGGCACTCGATACTATGCGGACCGCCTGCAAAAATTGGACCTTTCGCGTGCGATCATCGGCGCCGCGGCTGCGATTGTAGCCGGGTCGGTGGTACTGAAGATTCTAACGATGCATCGGATCGCTCCACTGTTACCGTCCTACCTGCATGGCATTCCCGGGCTGAACGTCGGCAAGGATCATCTGGCGTTTTACCGGATGCTGCATTTCGTAGCGTTGGTTGTGCTGGTTCACGCTTGGACGCGCCGGCGCCCGCTGCCACTGCAAGCCTGGCTTGCCCGGCTGGTAATGGCCTGCGGCGTAGACTCGCTCTTCATCTATTCCTGTATTCTTGTGCTGGATGTCGGAGCGAACCTGGTTCTGGCGGTCACACATGGGGGCGTTTTGCTGCAAACGCAGATGACAATCTGCGGCCTTGCGTTGTTAGCCGGTATGGCGTGGCTGCGCCGAGGAACATCGCGTGCGCGCACGGGCGGCTTTCCCGTGCCCGATCAAATCCGAAGCAGCGCCGAATAAGGGGGGCGAGCAGCGCCGCCGCATCGAGGAGCAGCTCCGCGACGATCTAACACTCGAAGCCGGACCAAATCGCCTGCAATCGAACCTTCCCAGGCTTGTGGGGCCTATCGCCGATCCGCTTTTCGGCGACAATAGCGGATAGGCCGATTGGCGCAAGGAGCACTGGGAAGGGAGGTTTCCATGCGAAACCGATTTCTGGCTTCGATGAGTGTTTTGGCAGTGGCGATCGCGATGCCGTCCATTGCGAGCAAGCCTGCGGCGGCGCAAACCACGGTAGCCCTGGCGAAGGCGAACGGAACAACCGCGAAAACCTGGACGCCGCCTAAGACTCCGGACGGCCAACCCGATCTCCAGGGGATCTGGACCAATTCCACCATGACGCCGCTAGAACGTCCGAAAGCGCTCGCCGGGAAGGAATTTTTCACTGAGCAGGAAGCCCTGGAATACGAGAATCGCCTGCGGCAGGATCTCAGCACCGACCGCCGGGACGGTCCTCCGGAAGTGGATGTCAACCGCTCGTACGAAGAATTGTGGCGCGAGCGCGGCCATCTGCTGCTGCGAACTTCGCTGATTGTGGATCCTCCGGACGGCCGCCTTCCCGCTCTGACACCGGAAGCGCAAGAGCGAGAGAAGGCGCGCGCCGAGGATCGACGCAGACGCGGGCCCGATCCCGCCGATTCCTGGGAAGATCGCAACCTGGCCGAGCGTTGCATTACGCGCGGCGCTCCCAAACTACCCGGCATGTACAACAACAACGTTCATATTTTCCAGACCAGCGACTACGTGGCGATCCTGCAGGAGATGATCCACGAAGTCCGCTTCATCCGGCTGGATGGAAGCCCGCACGTCGACCCGAACATTCGCCTGTGGATGGGCGATTCGCGCGGCCATTGGGAGGGCGACACCCTGGTGGTCGACACGACGAACTTCAGTCCTAAGATCATTTCCAATTCGTTCAATTGTTGTCCGGGCGCGAGCGCGAATCTGCACGTCGTAGAGCGCTTCAAGCTGGTCGACCCCGAGACTATCGATTATCGATACACGGTCGACGATCCGACCACTTATACCAGGCCCTGGACGGCGGCAGTTCCCATGACCAGGACTCCGGGACCGATGTTCGAATATGCGTGTCACGAGGGCAACTACGCCATGCCGGGCATCCTGGCTGGGGCGCGCGCCAAGGAAAAAGCCGCCGAGAAAAAGTAGGCGATTCCGGGGCTCGACGGACTTCACTTCCGTGAATCAGAGCCCGAGGGATGATTTTGCAGGCTTGTCGGCTCTGCCGCCGCTCTCAGATCTCTGCGAACATCGCGCATTGCTATCATAAGAACGTGGGAACGAAATATGGGTTTTCCCATTCTTGCTACCAATATGACAAAAAAACTTACGCTCGATAAGGCTGGGCGCATGATGATCCCGAAAGCCCTGCGCCAAGAGTTGCATCTTGGCCCGGGCGCAACCCTTCAGCTTGAGAGCGAAGGCGACGAAATCACACTGCGCCCCGTGCGGCCCAGGGCCCTCCTCAGGAAAGAGCGCGGCGTCTGGGTTTATCAGGGCGAACCGACGGAGGCCTCCGTCGCCGACGTGATCGACCGTCAACGAGAAAAGCGACTGCGCGAATTGATGGGATGACGGAGTTCTTCGACACCTCGGTTCTTGTTGCCTCCTTCTGGCGCGGCCATCGGGACCACGAGGCCAGCCTCAAGCTTGTCGCCGCGGCCAACAAAAGGAAATCCTACTGCGGTCTGCATACACTGGCGGAGGTCTATGCCAGCATGACCGCCCTGCCTGTCAAGCACGTTATCCCGCCCGAACAGGCGCTTCTTTTTGTCGAGGAAGTACGCAACCGTTTTACCGTTATCATTCTCAATGAGGACGAATACTATGCGACTATCGAGCAGGCTGCGGAACGTGGATTTACAAGCGGGCGCATTTACGACGCGCTTCTTCTCCGTTGCGCCGCCAAGGCAAAAACGGAGGTTATCTACACCTGGAACGTGAAACACTTCAAGGTGATCGATCCCAAGCAGGCGCACAAAATCCAGACACCTTGATTTCGGCGCGCGCCGCTAACCGCCGCGTGATATCATCCGCAACTAGTATCCGTCCCAGAAGGGCGTGAGGGAGGGTTTTTATGAGGAGCATGTTCGGGTTTCTAAACATTGCGGTTGCTTCCGTGTTCGCGACGGGCGTATGCGCCGCGGCCGATGGCCCCATTCCCTGGGCGTATGCCATTCCGCCGGCGCCCGCCGGCAGTTCACCGGCTGCGCAAGCCCCGCCTGACACTAGTTTGAAACGCCTTCCCGGCAGCAGCTTCGAGTTTACGCGGGCGCAGATCTCCGACCGCTTCGGACCCGCCGACTGGTATCCAGGCGACCATCCGAAGATGCCGGACATCGTAGCGCACGGCAAGAAACCGGAAGTATGGGCCTGCGCATTGTGCCACTATCCCAACGGCAAAGGCCGGCCGGAAAACGCGCCGGTTGCCGGTTTCCCAGCATCCTATTTCATCCAGCAGATGAACGACTTCAGGAACGGCGACCGCAAGAGCGCGGAGCCGCGGAAAGCCAACACCAACATCATGATTGCGATCGCCAAGGGAATGACCGACGACGAGATCAAGGCGGCCGCTGAATACTTCGGCGCAATGCCGTGGACGCCCTGGATCAAAGTCATCGAAACCAACACCGCCCCCAAGACCCGTATCGCTGGCGGGATGTTCCTCACGCTGGAGGGCAGTGAAAAGGAGCCGCTCGGGAAGCGCATCATCGAAACGCCGGAGAATGCGGAAGCTACCGAGGTGCTTCGCGACGCGCGGTCCGGCTTCTTCGCCTATGCACCGGTCGGCAGCATCAAGAAAGGCGAGGCGCTGGTGACGAAAGGCGGCGGTAAGACGACGCAGTGCGGCGTTTGCCACGGAGCCGACCTGAAGGGCCTCGGTCCGGTGCCGGGAATCGCGGGCCGATCGCCTAGCTACCTGGTGCGGCAAATGTATGACATGCAGCAGGGCGCTCGAAAGGGCGCGTGGACTCAACTGATGAAACCGGTGGTCGCCAATTTGAGCGACGAGGACATGCTGGACATCGCCGCGTACACGGCATCGCGCATGCCCTAAGGAGCCACTCGATGCCTATGCTTACCAGAGCGTTCTTCATAGTTTTCGGCTGTGTGGTCCTGCAATACGGCTTGGAAGCCCAAACGGCGGCCCCGACGACGCCCAAGCCCGTCGCGAAATATGGCTCGAACCCGGCCGCCGGCAAGACGTTTACGCACGAAGGCGTTAAGCTTTATTACGAAGTCTACGGAACGGGCGAGCCTCTCCTGCTGGTGCACGGCAACGGCGGCAGTATCGCCGATCTGAGCGCCCAGATCGATTACTTCCGCAGCCGCTACCAGGTGATCGCCATGGATAGCCGGGACCAGGGCAAATCCGGCGATAGCCCGGACAAAATTTCCTACGAGAAAATGACCGACGACCTCGCGGCGCTGCTCGACCTTCTGAAGACCGGTCCGGTGTATGTGCTGGGTTGGAGCGATGGCGGGATCGAGGCGCTGTTGCTCGGTATCCGGCATCCCGCGGACGTGAAAAAAATAGCGTCGATGGCCGCGAACCTGAACCCGGGCGATGGGGCCCTCTACCCGGAAGTCTTGGCCCTCACCAAGGTGATGACCGGCATGATATCGCCGGCGGCCAGAGAAACGCCGCAGGGCAAACGCGAGCTAAAGGTGGCCCAGATGATGATCGACGAGCCGCACATCGATCCCAGCGCGCTGGAGGCGATCACCGCGCCTACGCTGGTGCTGGCGAGCGATCACGATTTGATTCGTGACGAGCACACTCTGGAGATTTATCACCACATCCCCAACAGTCAGCTCTGCATATTTCCGAACGCGACGCATATGGTCCCTTTCGACGATCCCGATCTCTTCGACTCGACCGTCGAACGGTTCTTCCGAACGCCGTTTGTGAAAAGGGATCGCGTGAAGGACTTAATCAAATCGGGCGCGGCCATGAAAGCTTCCCAAAAATAGGCGCGCCAGCGATGCCTGGAATGGCCGTCAAAGACTTTCGACGGATTGCCTTGAGCCTGGAAGGCGCCGAAGAGAGCTCGCATATGGGCTCGGCCGATTTCCGCGTGGGCGGCAGGATTTTCGCCACGCTCGCCTCCCAACGTCAAGGCTACGGGAATCTCATGCTCACGCCGGAGCACCAGGCGGCGTTTGTCGAGGAACTGCCCGAGATCTTCCTCCCGGTGGCGGGCGGCTGGGGAAAAATGGGAGCGACTCATATCAGGCTGGCCGCCGCGACCGAAGATATTCTGGCCGGCGCTCTGCGCACCGCATGGAAGCTGCGGATCGAGAAGAACGCGGGATCGGGGCGAAAGAAGCCGGCGCCGGCCGCGCGTATCCCGCGAGCGAAGAAGAACACGCGTAAGAAACGCTGAGCTACTCGGAGCAGGCGACGCCGGCTGGTGCGCCCGTGGGAGCAACCAACCGGACGCTCCCGGAATCGATCTTGCGGAAAGCCAGGTGCTGCACGGCGGGTGGCTGAGTGGGCGAGAGCGTGAAGAAAACCCCGACCATGCCTTTCGCGCAGGTCAGGTTGAACTGACCTCGCAGCCAGTTTTCCGGGATAAGGGGACCCGCCGCGCTGCACTCGCCTACCTCGTCCCTGAGCTTCTGGATCTCAGCGCGACGCTGCGCCGCCGGGGCGTCGATGAACAGGTTCATGGCGGCGATTTGTTTCGCCTCCGCGTCGTCCCACGACTTCCAGAGATTCCAGATGTGGCCGCGCATCTCGGCGAGGATCGGCGAAGCGGGCAGTTCGCGCTTCCGCAGGCCGCCGGTTTTCAGCAGGACATCCCAAGCCTGGCCGATGGGTTCCGCCGGACCGACATAAGTAAGGTTGGCCATTGCAAACATTCCGACACCGTAGTCGGGCAGCCACGCCATGTAGGAACCAAAGCCGGGGAGCCCGCCGCCGTGTCCCACGATGTGCTCGAAACGGCAATCGCTGCTGATGCGCAGGCCATATCCATAGCCGGTCTCGGCCGCTTGCAACTTACCGCTGGAGCGGCCCACGGTCAGGTTCGAGGGCGTCCACATGTGACTCATTTCGCGCACGGAACTGCGGCGCACCGGACCCGCTTCCGCGTCGTCGCGCGCGGGCCACGCCGAAAGGTGGAACGCGACGTACTTGCCGAGATCCGTTGCAGTGGTCAACAATGCCCCCGCCGAACCGAACACTCCCTCCGGGAGCGGCGCTTCTTCAAGATAGGTTCCATCCGGCTGCAGGCGATAGCCAACGGCGCGCGTGTCGGCGGGCGCCAGGGAGAAATCAAAAGTGGACGCGTCCATATGCAGCTTTGCGAGAATCTCTGCTCGGACGTACTGCTCGTAGGGCATCCCCGACGCTTTAGTAACTACCCGGCCCAGCAGTCCGAAGGCGTAGTTGGAATATTCGTAGCGAGTGCCGGGCGGCGTCGAAAAAGGTATCCCGCGGCGAAGCCACTGCGTGAGATCGGCGTCCGTGGCGCTCAGTTGCTGATCGCCCCATGGATTGTCCTCCGGGAAGCCGGCGCTGTGGCTGAGGAGCTGCCGGATTCGGATCGGCGCGGTATCGCGCGTCGGCAATTCCATGCTCGCGAATTCGGGTAGCCACCGTGACACCGGGTCTTCGAGCGACAGCTTGGCCTCGTCGCGCAGCTTCAAAATCGCGAGAACGGTGAAACTCTTCGTCATCGAGGCAATGCGAAACACCGTGCCCGCCGTAACAGGAGCCTTCGAAGCGCGATCCCGGACGCCGGACGATTCGACATGCGCAAGCCGCCCATCGATCACCACGCCCCACACCATGCCTGGAATCTTCCTCTCGGCTGCGTAACGCCGGAAGATCCGGTCCACTTCCGGAAGCGCGGATTCCAGTTTCCGGACTCGGTCGGGATCGGTGAAGCGCGGCGGCGGATAGGCTTCGCCGGCGAAGAGCGCGGAGGCGGCGAAGAAGCCGCACAGGGAAACGAATCGCATGTAAGTCAGAATCCCACACATTCGTCGCGGTCCGAGTGGTGTATGCGATTATTAGCTCATACTTGATCAGACATGCTGGTTAAATCAAGCAGCCGCGTCGGATGGCTGATGCTGATGCTGCTAGCCGCGGCTCTGCTGCAAGCTCAAACCACGCAGGGAGTCATTTCCGGCCAGGTCCGCGACTCGTTGTCGGACGAGCCGATCGCCGCCGCCGTCGTCTCGTGTACGAACCTGGATTCCGGCCTCGAGTCCACTGCCGCTACCGATGCGTCCGGCGATTATGCTCTTCCGCTTTTGTCGCCCGGCAACTACAGTCTGAAGGTCTCCGCCGCGTCGCACCAGCCTCAAGAAATGAACGACTTGATTTTAGAAGTTGGGGGACGGCTGGCAGTCCGTTTTCTTCTGCGGCCGCTCTACGACGTTTGGGAATCGGGGCAATATCAGGCCGTCATCGATCCGGGAACCAATCATGTTGTGAAGTTCTTCGGCCCGGATGTCGATCCCAACCGCTTTGCGTCGGTGCGTGCCAACCATGGCGAAAACAGCAATCTGGATACCAGCGTTTCCTACGTGATCGATTCTCGTTTGATCAACGATCTCCCGTTGCTGGGCCGCGACGTCTACAGCCTGCTCGTCGTCCTGCCCGCGGTAACCTCCGACACAGCTTCTGGACGGGGGATCAACGTATCGGTTGCGGGACAGCGCCCGTCGTCGTCCAATTTCTTACTCGATGGAGTGGAGTACAACGACTATCTTGTTACCGGGCCGCTTGCGGCGCTCGATCCGGAGGTTTTTCAGGAGTACAGGATTTCGACCAATAACTATTCGGCCGAATACGGGCGCACCGGAAGCTTCATCGCCAACGCAGTAACTCGCCCCGGAACCGGCCGTTGGCATGGCAGCGGGTGGGTATTTCTAAAGAACGACAAGCTGGACGGGAACGGCTTCCAGGAAAATGCTTCGGGGATTCCGCGCGCGCCGCTGCATCAAGTTGAGCCGGGAGTTTCCGTCGGCGGCCCCGTTCTGAAAGACCGGCTCTTTACTTCGTTTACCTTCGACCGGCTGCGCTTCCGAAGCCGCGGCGATCCTCAAGACTATCTGTTGCCGACGCAGTCCTTTGCCGATGCCTTACCCGCCTCCAGCGCCGCCGGGCAACTTCTGCGGCCATTGGCTCAGTCTCTACCCGTTAACGGTTCGTTACCGACAGCCCATGTTACGGAGGAGCCTCCCACCGCCTTGAATCAGACCTCGATCGTCGACCGCACAGACTTCGTCACCAAGGGCGGTAAACAAAGATTCATGCTGCGCGCGGCGTTTTCGGATTTTACCGAGCCTGGGCTCGGTTACAGTCCATATCCCGGATTCTCGTCCGACCTCGACCAGAAACCTTCGGCATTCGCTATAGGCTGGACTGCGACGTTATCGCCGGCGGTTACGAACGAACTCAAGGCCAGCAGAAGCGGCATGCGCTTTACTTTCGATCGGCCGGATCCGGACGTGCCGACGCTTACTTCAGCCGATCAAGTCACCCTGCCAGGCAGTCAATCCTTGGCGGGATTTCGCGATCGTGATGCAACTTATGAAGTGCTGGATAACGCTTCTTTCGCTCGCGGCGCCCATTTCTATCGCTTCGGCGGCGGATGGCTCAACCGCGAGATCCAAAGCGCCCTCTCGAATGGCCTTCAAGGCCAATATGCATTTCTAAAACTGAAACAGTTCGCGGCCGGCATCCCCTTGGATCTTGCTCTCAGTTACGAATTGCCTCTGACCAATCCTTCCGTAACTCCGGACCCAAACCGACAGTACACTTACAACCAGGGTTACGGCTTCGCTCAGGATAGTTACCAACTAACTCGCCGACTAACTCTAAATTACGGAATTCGGTATGAATTCTTCGGCGCGCCGGCGAACACGGGGAACGTAATGGACTCCCTGATTCAGCTAGGTCCCGGCGATACGTTTGTGCAGCGGCTAGCCACTGCATCCTTTGCGCCGGCCGGTGCCGGACGACAGCAAATCTATAGCGCCATCGGCGGCAATTGGGCGCCCCGGTTTGCATTCGCCTTCGATCCCTGGGGCAAAGGAAAGAGCGTTATTCGTGGCTCTTACGGACTGTTTTATGATCGCCCCTTCGACAACTACTGGCAGACCGTGGAGGGGAATGCAGTCCAAACCGGCATCTCGATTATAGACCAACCAGTCAATTTTTTATCGCCGGTTCGCCAAATTGCGTCGTCATATCCGCCAACGACTCTTCTAGGTATTGAACCCACGCTATTCCAACCCAACCTCCGCGCGGCACGCGTTCAAAGTTCGTTTCTAAGCTTCGAACAGCGCTTTTCGCCTGCCGTTTCTCTTCAGGTCTTGGGCATCGGCACGTTTGGACGCGACTTGATCACGACTGATCAGATCAACCGTCCCTACAGCGTGCCTATCACTACTGAGAACCCGAATGGACTTATCAACCCTAACTTACCGACTTACATTTCCTATCGAGCGAATCAAGGTAAGTCGGATTATCTGGGCACTTCCGCGACGGTACGTTTCCGGGCTACTTTAGCCGAAGGCCAGATCTCTTACACGCTCAGCCATGCCATCGACAATCAGAGCGATCCGTTGGCCGGACTTTTTCAAAACTACAATTTTGGAAACATTCTTACTTCCGGCGGATCGCCGACCATCGCGGCATTCACACAGCAGTTCGACAGTCAGGGCGATCGCGCGAACGCCGATTTCGATCAGCGTCAGAACCTGGTGCTCTATTCCGTGCTGGAGTCGCCCACTTTTTCCAGGCCCCTCCTACGCAAACTGCTCGACAACTGGCGCATCGGAACCATTGCGGCGGTTCGCTCGGGTCTGCCCTACTCGGTGATCGCTCCGGAAGCAGGCGGGTCTGGATTGCCAACGTACAAGAACAATCGACTCGACCTCGTTACTTCATCGTCGGCGGCATCCACCGATATCGCCATTCCCGGCGGGAAACAACTGCTGAACCCCGCCGATTTCCTGCCGCCCGCAACCGGAACCATAGGGAATACGGGACGGAATGCGTTTCGTGGCCCCGGACTGTTCAATATAGACCTTTCCTTGAGCCGCGAGTTTCCTATTTCGAAACTCGGGGAATCCGGGCGGCTTACGGTGAGAGCGGACCTGTTCAATGTCTTGAATCATGCCAACCTCAACAACCCCTGCGCGAATTACAACTGTGGCTCGAATTTCGGCGACGCGCTTTACGGGAGAACGGAAACCAATAACGGCTTTCCGCTGTTGTTGCCGCTGACCGAGACTGCGCGCCAGATTCAAGTTCTCGTCCGCGTGAGTTTCTGACGCTACGGCGCGATCACGATCACCGGCAACGATGAAAGCGTGTTGGTGCCCAGGGCGCGAATTCCAATCGCCCCGATCTGCGTGTTCGACTTGCAGTCGATGGTTCCTCGTTGACCGACCAGGGGCTGGAACAGATAGTTAGCCCAATGTCCCAACGGGTTCAGCATCGGCGCGGAGATCGCATTGGGGATCGGGTTACCGTCCGAGTCCTTGGCGGTACACGAAAGATTGGCCGAATTGGAACCGTCCAGGTTCGCGACGGCAAGACCGGTGTAAATCTGAGAGCCGTTTCCACTGAACGTCGTGTCATCGAACGGCACCTGGATCTCGCTGCTGCCCGTAGCCACCGGCACCGCCGCTTCGTAATAGCTGCCGTTCGAACCGAGCCGGCGGAAGAGCGCTTGAATCGTAATGCCAGGGTCGGAGGTGATCAACCCCGATCCCGACAACAACGTCCCTTGCGTGCCCGCCGCTTCGTAAAATCCCGATCCGCCCGCCGCGATCGATCCCGAAAGAGTGGAGACGCTGCCGGAAGTGAAGGGCAGTGCAATCGGATTTCCGTTGCTGTCGTGGAAGGCAATCGAAAAATTCGCGGTGTTGCTGCCACTGTTCGTTACGTAGAAATCGCTCGCGAACGATTCGCCGACCGCGAAGTGCGGGAGCACGCTGGCGCCACCGGTGGTGCTGAGTGGAAATGTGATGATGGGCAGCGAAGAGAGTGCGTTGGCTCCCAGGGCGCGAATGCCAATCGCGCCGATCTGCGTGTTCGACTTGCAGTCGATGGTTCCTCGTTGACCGACCAGGGGTTGGAACAGATAGTTAGCCCAATGTCCCAACGGGTTCAGCGTCGGCGCGGAGATCGCATTGGGGATCGGATTACCGTCCGAATCCTTGGCCGTGCACGAGAGATCGGCGGCATTGGAACTATCCAGGTTGGCGATTGCAAGGCCTGTGTAGATCTGAGAGCCGTTTCCACTGAACGTCGTATCGTCGAATGGCACCTGGATCTCATTGCTGCCCGTGGCCTCCGGAACCGCTGCTTCGTAATAGCTGCCGTCCGAACCGAGCCGGCGGAACAGCGCTTGAATCGTGATGCCTGGGTCCGAAGTAATTAGCGCCGATCCAGACAATAGAGTCCCCTGAGTGCCCGCCGCTTCGTAGTAGCCTGCCCCGCCGGCATCGATCGAGCCTGAGAGCGTGGAGACGCTGCCGGATGCGAACGGCAGCGCAATAGGGTTGCCGTTGCTGTCGTAGAAGGCGATCGAGAAATTCGCCGTGCTAGTGCCGCTGTTGGCCACGTAGAAATCGCTCACGAACCCTTGTCCCACCGCGAAGTGCGGCAGCGATTTCGTGGTCGACGTCGGCGCTGCTGCGTTAATAACGACTGGAATATCCAGCGGCGTATCGGAACACGGAGCGCTCGACGTACAGGTCAAGGTCAAAGCTCCATTCGCACTCCCGCCTGCGGCCAAAGTTCCCATTGCGACTTCGACGTTCACCATGTCAGGCGTGTTCGAAGTCGAGTTGACCGTCACCATCGGCCCGCTTTGCCCCGAGTAACTCGCGTTAACCGGAATGGAGAATCCGGCCGCCTCCAATACTGTCACGGTTTGATTTTGTGCCTGCGAACCAGTAAGTTTGATCGTCAGAGACGTTGGGCTGGCCAACAACACGCCGTTCACCGTCTCGCTGGCCGTCCCGCCAGCACCGCCGGAACCGTCGGCGGCGGAAACGGAGTACGACCCACTGTAGGTTCCCGGAGGCAGCCCCGCCGCGTTGAACATAATCGTTAGAGTCATTACCGCGCCCGCGCCAACGTTGCCGCCGGACGGCTGGATCGAAAACCCGGCGGGTCCCGCGGAAGCAATGAAGGACCCGCTCCCACCGATGTTCGTAGCCGTAACCGTTTGGATCAAGATACCCGCGCCGACAGTCGTAGTAGATCCCGAGACGTGAGATGTAATCGTGAAGGCCGGGTCGTCCTGTCCGAAGCAAGAGGCCGCGATCAGCAACGCCAACGACAGGATCGCAAGAGGCAGTAGAATCGCATGAGCGGAGGGTCTTGGATAGCACATTCTTGGTTCACCTAGGTTCTAAGTTTACTCATCTTCGATCGCACGCGCTTGCGCGTTTCACGATCGATCTTTCCCGACAGCACTCGGCCGTAGGCATTCTTCGCCTCGGTTGTTCGACCGCGCTGCCCTTCCAAATCACCCAAACGTTCCAGCAGCACTGGATTCGCCGGTTGCAGCGCCAGCGACTCGCTCAGTTCCTTGGAGGCATTGTCGAAGTCTCGCTTTTGTTCGTAGAGGTCGGATAGAGCCAGCCGCACCGCAATGTAATCCGGGCGCGCGCGTTCGGCCGATCTGTATTCCTCTACCGCCGCATCCACTTGCCCCGACGCCGCGAGCGCTTTGGCTAAGCTCAGCCGCGATGCCAGGTAATCGGGCTGGCTCGCCAGATTCCGCCGCCAGAGGGCGATCGCCTCGTTCATTCGGTCGCGCTGGCCGGAAATCAGAACCGCAAGATTCTGGCGCGCGGCCAGTGAATCGGGATCTATTTGGAGCGCCTTTGTATACAATTGCTCCGCCTCGCCGGCATGGCCCTGC
>Ga0302325_10023663_pt1 | contig 12793 bp, 6 predicted proteins | sample Palsa_T0_2_FD_201948 | JGI IMG/M metagenome (GOLD analysis project Ga0302325, IMG submission 201948) | Peat permafrost microbial communities from Stordalen Mire near Abisko, Sweden - Palsa_T0_2 | ecosystem: Environmental > Terrestrial > Soil > Palsa > Peat permafrost | place: Sweden: Abisko... | reverse complement strand
TCTGCGAAGCAGCCGCCATGATCGTCCGGTCTTCCAAGCTTTTTCTGAAGGCTTCGAGCGACTCTTTCGCGAGGCCAACGATGGCCCATGTACCACGTCCAAACATGCGCACTTCCTATTTTTTATTGTTGTTGTAGAAATCTATCAGCATCTAAGGCTAGCAGCGCGAGGGAACTGGTCGGCTGGTAAATTTGAAAGGTCCTTTCCCGAAACGTCCGGGCCTTGTGACCCCACGGCTTGGCGGTTGGCGCCTGACCTCTCAACCTTTTTACCACAGGGCGGCTTTCAATGGGTCTGTTTTTACATAACCTGCCACGCGCCGGTCGATTCGCGAAAGCGCCAGGTAGAATTGAGTGCTGAGTTCTATTTCGCCACGCGGCGTTTCGTACGTGTTCGGCTGCGCATTCACGCCTCTATTTGCGGCGCACAGCCCGCCCCAAGTCAATTGCTCTAATGAACCCGCCATCCGAGTCTGCGTGGACTATCTTCCCATCTGGTACCAACTCGCTCGCCTTGAGGTAGTCTCCGGGTCTGCAGGTGACAACGATGATTTGGAAAGATCGAGCTTTCTCGTTCAGTAGCATACGGAACCAGTCCATGCGGCTGTCGTCGCTCTGAACTAACTGGTCGTCCAGAACGATTACTGTCCGCAAATATTCCGCCAGAGACAGCCGGTATAGGGTCGACAACTGCTCACGAGTACCGACCGAAATCAACTCCGGCGACCTTAATGCGCCAGATACCAAAACCCCCTCCGTGCCCAACTGAGGACTAAGTTGTACGGACTCATAGCGTTGCTGGGTCAGTTGCTGAAACTGGCCGGCGATGAATGGCGCGAGCGTCTGTCCCAGATTACTGGCTTGAGCCGCATCGGCTTCCTTCATCTGTTCGAGCAGCAGCTTCCACGATTCGTATTCCGCCTCGATCTCCCGTTCGTAGCGCTCCGCCAAATCGAAGGCTTCGGCGGCTTCCCGCAGTTGTTCGCGAGCCACGGCGCCGCCAACGTGTTCGAGGGCGCCTTGTGCACGCAGCGTTTCGGAATTGATCAGCTCAAGCTCCCCACTCATTCCAACCGCAGCTTCCCTGGCGGCGCCAAGCTCCTCACCAGTCACTTCCCGCTCGGGAACGGGGAGTGCGTCATGGCGCTCAGTTGCCTCGCTCAGCTTGGCAGTTGCGGCGTCCAGATTCTCGGCATCCCTGATTTTTCGTAGCTGAATCAGCTCGCCTTGCTGCGACGCGTGGTCTTTTATTGCCGCGGTCAGCGCCTGTTGCGCAGTTTCAACGGCGGCGCGTGCAGTCTCGGCGCTCTTACGGGCGCCGCTTAAAACCTTTTCCAGCAGCTTCTTCTTAGCGCCGGCTGTACCCTCCAGTTTTTCGATCTCAACGGCGATCGTTTCTTTCTCCGCGATAGCGTCCGCACGGCCCTTCCGGGCCGCGGCCAACGCACCAGCCAAGCCTTCAGGGAAACTCTTCGACGCGGCCACTTGCGCCTGACCCGCTTCTTCGCATAACAGCCGCGCCGTCCTCGCCCTCTCGTCTGTTAGTGTGCAGGCATTTGACGCAAGGTTGGCGGCCGCGCGCGCGCCGTCCAGTTCCTTAGTCGATTGCTGCCGCCGTTTTCGCAGTCCCACAATCGGATCTGCGCCAAGCTTCGCAAACTCCGCGGCCAGTGATTCGAGCGGGACGTCGCCCAGTGCCTTCCGGGACGCTTTCGCACGGCGCGCCGCTTCGCGCAACTCCTCAGCGGCCCCAGAGAGGGCGTCGATCTGGGCCCGCAGCGTATCCAACTCCGCATCTGCAGTTTTCATCCCGGTTTCCAGATCGCGGCTCTCCGTTACCTTGCCCTCCAGCCCCTCGATGTCCGGGACTCCGGCGGCGGTCAGAATGGGCTCCACCTCCCCGCTCCAGCGATCTTCCAAGGCTTGCGCCATCTCTTGCGCCTCGCGCCGTCCCGCGCGGACGCGCATCGTACCAACTTCCGCAATGGAAACCTCTACTTCGGTCTTCGCCTCAATTTTCAGCGGCTTCTCGGCTTGGATCGGTTCCGCCCTCGAACGGTCCTTGCGGACCCGCAGATCGAGGCTACTGAACGGCGTCACGGTTACCACCAGCCCAACCTCGAGCGCCCCGCGCGCAGCCGCAAGCTCATTGGCCAGCCGGCGCATCGGAACCAAGGCGCCGTCTGCCGGCACATGCATCGACGTGCGCCGGGCGCCCAAAGCTGCGCGTTCACGCAACGCCGTTTCCAAGCGCGCCTGTAGCGCTACTTGTCCGTTCAATGCCGCCTGGGCAGTTGCGGCCTGCTTTTCCGCGGCGTGAACCTCCAGCGCGCGTTCCAGCAAATCGCATCGCTGCAGCTCGTCCACGGCAGTCTTCTCTTTCGCGGCCGCCCGGGCCAACGCGTCGCGCGCCGCAGCAGCTTTGGCGTTTTGCTCCTCAAGATCGCGCTCCGCTCCGGCCGCTGCTTCCACTAGCCTCTGCGCGGCTGAAATAGAATCGATTCGTTGCCGGACTTCATCCTCGGTGCGCTCCACCGCTGACTTGCGCAACTCGAACTGCTGCCTGACCACCGTATCGTTCAGACCCGCATCGGCCTCTTCCGCCCTTGCCGCCTCTTCCGCAACCGACAGGGCGGCATCTGCCTCCCGTCGCTGCTCCTGCGCGGCCTTCAGCTTGCCCTCAGCCGCGTTCATTTGTTGCACCAGTCCAGTCAACTTCAACGCAGCCGCGTCCGCATCCTGGCCAAGCCTCTCGATGCGCAGAACGTCTTCACGTGAGAGGCGCATCTGTTCCGCAGCCGCTGCCCGATCCGCTGCCTGGGCAGCCAGCTTTTCCACCTGAGCAATGCGCTGCGTCAGCCGTGCCAATTCGTCTTGCTTGAGGGAGCGTCGATCGGACAACTCCCGCAGTTGCCGCTCTGCGCTCTCCGAATCGGCGACAAGGCGTTCCAGCCGGTCCATTTCGTTCCGGGTTTCGTTGACGCGTTCTGCGGCAGCTTTGAAGATGCTTCCCTTGGCGGTCTTCTTGGCGCCTTTGTCGGTGTACGCCTCATCTCGCTTGGCTTGCGCGCTTCTCAACAGAGCGACGAAAAGCGGGTCCTGCGCCACGGCTTGCAATGCGGCGGCAATTTGTTCCTTGCCACTGGCCGCCGGATCGCCTTGCAAGTCGCTGTGCAGCACGGCCGATACGTCCGATTGCGTGGAGAGCAGCGCCGTAGCCAGAAAGCTCGCCGGAAGACCCTTGCCACCGCCGGCGCCACCGGGTTCGGGAATGCCCCACCGCAGGATCTCGCGGATCTTGCCATCCACCTTTCTGCCGCGCTCCACGTCATCGAAATCCTTCCCGTTTTTCGATTCCTGAAGCTGCGAGAGGCCGCTTTTGCCAAACACCTTCTTCACCCGCCAGATGCGCTGGGCTTCGGTTTCGAAGGTTAATTCCACCCTGGGATCTTCCGCATTGCTCCACCCGACGTACGGCTCGGAATGAGTGGACGCGTGAGGCAGCAGCAGCGCGAGCCGGATCGCGGCCACCAATGTGGATTTACCGAGGTCGTTCGGTCCGTACAAGACATTCAGGCCGGGACCGAATTCGATGTCCACCTCCCGGATCGCGGCGAAACTGGCGGCATGCAGTCGCCGGAGTTTCATATTCCTCGCCTTGCGATCGTCGATGCGCCTTGCGCGGTAACTGTATTTTCGTTTTGCAGCAGCCGGTAAAGGTGGGCCAGTGCGCGCGTGGCCTTCTCTTTCTCGCTTTCTTCCACGGCATCGGCGATCAGTCGATCCAGGCGCGCGATGGTGTCCTTGATGACTGGCGGAAGGTCGTCGGGGAACGCTCCTCCGGAACCCGAATGCAGCCGCAGCTTCGCCTTATCGAGCAGCAGGATGCCCACGCGGCCGTGGGTTGCGTCGGTTCCCTGCAGGTCGCGCAGGATTCGTTCCACCTCGCTTTCTTCGGACAAAGAGACGGTCATCTCCAATCGTAGTCTTACCACCTGGCGGTCGAGACCCTGATTGGTCAGAAGCCGGCGAAGCTCGTTCATATCGCGGCAGCGCACGTCGATCCAGCGCCAGAACGCTACTGGCTCCAGTTGCACGCGAGGACGAGTGCCACGCCGGAACAGCGCGACCAGCGCGACATGCCCCGCGCCCGGCTCGTCGAAACTGGTTGCCTCGGGAGCGCCGGGATATACCGTGGGTACGGGCAAGTTGTCAGTGACATCGCGGAAAGAATGCGTGTCGCCGATGGCCAGATAGTCGAGCCCGCGCTGCACGCCCGCATCGCGGCGAATGGGGAAGTTGGTTTGATGTCCCTCAATGTCGAAAGTGCAGCCATGGACACAGCCGATGCGCAGCCGCTCGTCGCCTGGTTCGCGCGCGGGCAGAGCCATTGCCAGATCGTTCTCGCCGGCTTTCGAGCGGCAGGGACGCGCGTAAAGAATTGCATTCGGCGAGAGCGGATAGCTGAAGTCGTCGCGGTCGACGACATGCACCCAGCCGGGAAGCCGCTTGCGAAAAGGGTGGGCCGGCGCCCACACGGATTCAGGCGTTAGCGGATCGTGATTGCCAGGCACCAGGAACAGCGGAGCATGCGGGCCTTGGTGTTCCTGAAACTTGCACGCCAAGCCTTCCCAAAAGTCGGGGCTGGGGTCGGGATCGTCGAAGATATCGCCCACGCACAGCACCGCATTCACCGCATTACGGCGGGCGACGTCGAGGATGCGGGTCACCGCATCCATGCGAGCCCGCGAGAGCTTTTTCTGCGCGTCATCGGGGAACGACTTGAAGCGCCGGCCCAGGTGCCAGTCGGCAGTATGCAAGAGTTTCAGCACGACGTCCCCCGATTCGCCGGGCTGAACTGGAACGTCCCGATCGGGTCCACAATCTGAAAGTTCGCCTGGAACAGGCGCGTGATCGACGGCGTCCGGTACCTTAGTTCGTGGTATTCGTTTCGCCATTTTCTATAGACCTCATCTTCTCTCGATTCCAATGCTTCAATGCGCCGTTCCAGATTCTCATCGCGGGTCGCCAGCCGTTCGATCTCCGCCTGGATTCGTTCGCGCGCTGTGGCTCCCACAATTTCGTCACGCCGCTCCCGGGCGGATTTTAACTTGTCGGCGATGCTCGTCCGTTCCCTGCGGCACACCAGGATTTTGTCCTCAACAAATCGCTCCAGTTGGCCGAGCGCCTGTTCGAAGTGCTGCTGCTCGCCCTTCTCCACGGCGCCCTGGTCCATGAAAACGGCCTCGTCCACGGCATCCTCAAGCGCTTGCGAATCCACGCCGGCGCCGGTATTGCCCGCCTCACTTTCGCCTGCTTGCAGGTGGACCAACCGTGCAGCCAGCAAAGGATCGATGGGCGAGCCATCCACCACAGCGGCCGCGACAATCCGCTGTACCGGTTCAAACCCGCCGTAATCCACCAGCGAGACGCACAGGACGCCGCGCTTACCCAGCAACACAGAAACGTCTGGCGCCGCGGATTCCGGCAAGACTAACGCGATGGACCCGCCCGGCCACGTTCGCGCATGAGCGATCGCAGCCTGCACCAAGGGGTGCAGCAAGTTCAACGCTTGGGCATCTGTCAGCCCCCTGGCGTCTCCCGTGGCGAAGCGTCTGGCATCCCCGACCTCGACGGGTAGCGCGGCTTCAGGCGCTACGTCGAACACTACCCGGCCCGCCTTACCCAGACGCCGGTATTTCACGGCGAGCCGAGTGAGGTATCCGTCTACCAGATCCGCGATATCGCGGTCGAGATCGGCCAGTCCATGCGGCAGATCCTCGCGCAGTCGCTTGAAAACGCGGCGTACATTCTCGTCAAATCGGGATTCGATGATCCTCGAAGTCCGCTCGTATTCCCTCTCATAAGCGTCCCTGCGCTCCGAAATCTTATCGCGCAGAGCGGCGATTTCGCGTGTCACCTCATCGAGAGTCCGCGACCGGCTGTAGATGTTGCGCAGGTCGTTCTCAAACTCGATGGATAGCGCCGATGCCAGCATCTCAGGCGCGTCCGTGCGGGGTTCATGCAAGACCGTATCGGAGGCATCGAGGACCTTGCCGAACAGGTCCAGCTTCTGGCTCAGAATCTCAAACGTAAGGCGATGCGCCTCGTTGTCGTGTGCGATGAAGTTCACCACCGTGACATCGCGCTGCTGGCTATAGCGGTGACATCGGCCGATACGCTGTTCGATGCGTTGCGGATTCCACGGTAGGTCGTAGTTGATGACGGTTTCGCAGAACTGCAGATTCAGGCCCTTGGCGCCCGCTTCCGTGCAGACCAGCACTTTGGAACGGGTACGGAATTCGTGGACCAGCGCCAGCCGTACTCCCACTTCGCGGCTCGGCCTGACAGCGGGTCCGAAGCGGGCGCCTTCCTCCTGCTTCCAGCGCGCATAGGCTTCCTGTGCTCGCGGATGGTCGTTCACGCCGCGAAAAAGCGTGATATCTGCGTCGCTCAACCCGGCATCCATCAGCAGCTTGCGCAAGTATTCCTGGGTGGTGATGGATTCAGTGAACACCACGGCTTTGCCGCTGCCGCCGCCGTCTTTTCCGAGGTCGAGGATCACCCGGATTGCATCCAGGAACGAGCGGGCTTTGGCGTCATTCGGCAACGAACGGGCCCGGGCCACAAAGCTCTCAACCAGGGCGAGCTCGGCAGTTACGGCGTTTCCGTCGAGAGGCGCCGGCAACGCTTCGGACGCGTCTTCCACCAGTTCTGTGCCCATGTCCTCGTCTTCCAGATCGCGAAGCGCGTCGAGCCCTATGTCGCCGGGAGGCCGCCCCGCTTGCAGGCGGCGCAGACGTGCCGCGACGTTTTCCAGACTTGCCGCCAGTGCCGGGATGGACGAAGCCATGCGCCGGTGAAAGCCGATCAGCAGAAGACGGCGTTGTCTGCCGGCGAAAGCGTACAGTGACGGCTGCAACAGGTATTCTGTGACGTCATCGTACAGAGAGCGTTCATCGTCGCTCATCGCGTACTCGTACAGCCGGCAGCGCCTCTGCGTGAAAGGCCGGTCCAGAAACTCCTGCGCCTGGCGACGCAACGTTCTTTGCAAAACCACTGCGAGACGCCGCTGCAACTCGTGTTCCTGGCCATGCACTAAGGTTCGATCGTCCTCATCGCAAAAAACCCTGCGGAAGGTTGCGATATCGCCCAGCAGAGTCCCCGTGGGCTCGACGTATTGCACCAGGCCCCAAAGCTCGGCGAGCGAGTTCTGCATTGGCGTGGCGGTTAGCAAGAGGACCGGTGTTGAGCGCAGAAAGCCGCGCACCCGGTGTGCCATCAGCGCCTCATCCGAAGACTCGTCATACGTGCCGTCACGCTCGAAGCGTTTGTGCAGCCCGGCAAAAATTTCGTGGGCTTCGTCGATCACGACGAGGTCGAAGGGAAGCGACGCTCCGAGTTGAGTTGAGCCGCGTTCGCTGCCTGCAAATTCCCGGCCCACAAGATACACTCCCGGCGCCAGGAAGCTGGTCTGGTCCTCGCGCGCCAGAATATCGAAAAGGTTGAGTAGTTCATTCTGCCACTGACCGATCAACGACTTCGGTACGATCAGCAGAACCCGCTGCGCGCCTTCCGCCCGGCACTGGGCAATCACCAGGCCAGCCTCAATCGTCTTACCCAGGCCAACCTCGTCGGCGAGAATGCAGCCGCCTTCGCGCAGACGCCGAAGAGCAAAAATGACTGCATCGATCTGATGGGGATTAGGATCGATGCGCGCTTGCCGCTGCGAAGCCGCGTAACGCTCCCGGTCATCCGGACGCCTGACGCGCACAAGTTCCTCCGCGAGGAGGCGCAGGTTGAAGTCGTGGAGACTCATATTCTTCGGCGGCGACAAGTTGGGAGTTCTTCTCAGTCGGGAAATGAAAGGCGAAATCACTATAATACTCGCCTTGTTGCGGCATCCTGCTATGACTTAGCCGCAAATTGGAATATGCCACCGGCGTGAGTCAATCGACGGGGCTTAATTCGGGGAGGTGGTGCCTCCCCGGCCGCAATCCGGCATGCAGCCACCGCCGAAGCTCCTCCCGCGTTAACAACTCCCCCGCGGTTCGACACCGTTTCCTGCGCTTTCGATACGTCATCAGTGGTTCGCTTGCGGTCCTCTCGTTCCAGTCACCTGACGTGCCCGACGAACGTTACTGCCCACTCGCGCGACAAGGTCCACGCAGAATTCCGCGCCGAGCGATGCCTCAATAGCGCTGCCAAGCACTTCGCCGCCTTGCTGCGCGTGGCCGTCCCCAGCAACGGTGCGCCAGGCTCGAACGCGGGCAGCATCAGTGTTAGCACCGGTGCCCATGTCGTTGAAGTTGCACGTTGCCTCTGAAGTTGTCCGGGAAACTCGTGGGGATGGCGGCCTTGTTGGCCAGGGCGGTGGCAACGTAGCCCAGCATGGGGTGCGAGGCAGTTCGACTCTTGGTCTCTGAAACTCGTTCGTGCCGAGATAGACGACTTGGCCGCTTAATTGCCCTACTCGTGGATTTGATCGGTGCGCCGCCTAGCCGCTTCTGCGGTTGATCAGCATCCAGATGTTGGCGTTCACCGCCTCCGCTACGCCGAAGCGAACCTCGTCAGGCTATAGTTCGCGATCCCCTGTGAAATAAGTCTTATTTTTCAACGCCCCATTTTTTGGCTCTCCGCGAGAGTCTGACAGCACGCCCGTCATTCAGACCGCCTTCGCGCCGAATCTACCTCAACATGATAAGCTAATAATCGTACAGCACAATAAGCTAACGAACGCGCAGCGTAATAAGCTAACCCGAGGACACGACTATGCCCGCCCCGTCAGAAAAACTCGCGGAATCCTTGGAAATTCTTCATGCGCTCCAGAACCCAAACGGGGCAGGAGCAATCCGGGCGAGGGATCTCTCACGCACCCACAGGGAGCGCCTTGTTGCGAACGGCTTTCTCCAGGAGGTCATCAAAGGCTGGTACATTCCGAGCCGCCCGGATGAGGCGAAGGGAGAGAGCACCGCCTGGTATGCTTCGTTCTGGCGTTTTTGCGCGGTCTATCTGGGGAAGCGTTTCGTCACAGACTGGTGCCTCTCGCCTGAGCAGTCCCTGTCCGTGCATGGCGGCAGCCGGACGGTGCCCAAGCAGCTCGTCGTGCGATCTCCCAGGGCCCGCAACAAGGTCACGAAGCTTCCGCACGGAACATCGTTGCTAGACTTGCGCGCCGCCCTGCCAGCTTCCGGCGACCGGGAGGAAAAGGAAGGAATGGCGATATTCTCGCTCGAATCAGCTCTGATTGCCTGCTCGCCCGGCTATTTTTTCAGCCATGCGACGGACGTCCGCGCCGCCATGGCGATGATCCGCGATGTTTCCAGCCTTCTCGCCCGGCTTCTGGATGGCGGCCACAGCACCATTGCCGGCCGCCTCGCCGGCGCCTTCCGCAACGGCGGACGCGATCGCTTCGCGGATGAGATTACGAAGACGATGGAAGCCGCCGGGTACGCCGTGCGGGAAAACGATCCGTTCACGGACAAACCGTCCCTCGCCCTGCCCGCCCGCGAAACCTCCCCTTACGTGAATCGCATCAGGCTGCTGTGGCAGAAGATGCGGGAACCTGTCATCGACCGCTTTCCGGCGGCTCCGGGCCTGCCTCGCAGCATCAGGGCTTACTTGAAACGCGTCGATGATGCTTACGTCACCGACGCCTATCATTCCCTCTCGATTGAGGGGTATCGCGTCACGCCTGAGTTGATCGAGCGCGTCCGCGGCGGCGCATGGAATCCGGAGACGAATGAAGAGGACCGGCAGCAGCGCAATGCCATGGCGGCCCGCGGATACTGGCAGGCATATCAGGCCGTCCACAAGAGTCTCGGCAGGGTCCTGCATGGCGAGAATTCAGGCCTGGTCGCGGATGAAGATCACCGTACATGGTACCGGGAACTGTTTGCCCCAAGCGTCACGACGGGCCTGTTAAAACCGGCCGACCTTGCCGGCTACCGTAGCGGTCAGGTTTATATTCGCAGGTCCAGGCATGTGCCTCTAAACCGCGAGGCGGTCTGGGACGCCATGCCCACTTTATTCGATCTGCTGCGCGAGGAACTCGACCCGGCGGTGCGCGTTGTGCTCGGGCATTTCATCTTCGTCTACATCCATCCCTACATGGACGGCAACGGCCGCATCGGGCGGTTTCTGATGAACCTGATGCTGGCGTCGGGCGGGTATCCGTGGACGGTCATTCCTGTCCAGGACCGCAAGACTTACATGGAGGCTCTCGAAGAGGCGAGCGTTGCGGAGAATATCGTTCCTTTTGCGGATTTCCTGGGAGGCATCGTCAAACGAAGACTCGCCGGCGAACCGCTGCCAGCCGTTCCGACGGCGCCCTCATGACCAGACCGACCTCGGCCACCCGCGGGAGCTGTCTCGTTACTGGTAAGACGGAGCAGGATTCGTTCGGCCAGCGTGTCGAGGAGCGTGTTTGACCAATCCAACGGCCGAGATGGCGGGCTGCACCTCGCAACGGTCCGCAAATCGTCACTTAGTACCTCCAGTAAGGCGTCCACACTTTCGTCTAATTCTCGCAAGTGTTCGATCTTCGCAATCGCGTAGAGCACAGTAGTGTGGTGACGGCCGTTATAGAATCGCCCGATTTGCGGGGTACTGAATCCGCCGATATGTTTCGCGAGGTACATCGAGATTTGCCGGCTGAAGCACTCGTCTTGCTTGTTCCCCGCGACTCGTCCTGGACCGAGCTGGGCCGCGACGGTTGCCTCAATCTGATGCAACGTAACTTGCCAGATGCGCTCCGCCTGTCTATCGGACATTGGTTCCTCCTGAGGCGAGAACGGCACTGGCTCGATCAACCCACAATCCAGTTCCAGTCGTATCAATCGCAGCCGGGCATTCCGGCCACATTGCTCGGACCTGGTCCAGCCATCCCTCAAGTCGTTCCCGGAACTTCCTTGGCCTAGCGTAGTCTGAGCTTCCAAGTTGGTTCACCAAGCCGAAATCGCCGAATAGCGGAACGCGTTCCCGGCCCTTCGCCACGAAGCAGCGATAGGAAAGCCACATGAACAGATCAAGGGCTGCCGGGGAACTGGAGAGCGCCTCTGCCGCCTCCATGTCCGTCGGGATCGGATGGCTCATGATCTCTTTGAAGAACTCGTAACTGAGAACAATTTCGTTTTGAAACCCGCCGGGCAGGGTTGTTTGATCGGCGTCGCGCGAATACCAGATGCGCGCTTCGCTCATGAAGTTGAATCGCGCTCGATGCACCACGGCTGCCTTTTGCCGTTGGCAATCGGTGCCAAAAAAACTGTCGCTCCGAAGATACGCTGAAAGGCGGCGACCAGTCTGCGGTACTGTGTTCCGCCTTGCTGCATGCCGAAGGATTCCAGCATTTCAACCGCACTTCGAAACTGTATCATCTGGCTCTGCTGGCGGATTGCCAAGGTGGCCAGGAAGATCGGAATGAGCCGGTCCTGGCCCACGGAAGCCCATATGCCGGGTGACCGGTCACCTGGAGCGAAAACTGACCATTGCGCCTTTCGTGGAGCAATTGTCCGGCGGCGGGCCTTTTGATCGGCAGACCACAGAGCACGAAAGGCCGTGACGCAAACCCAAGATTCTGGTTCGCCTCTTGCCTTTTCAGGCGTACGCAGGCGAAGGCCTCCGCACGTCGAAGATGCTGCTTGGTGACGATCAGGTCGCTGTGGAGATCGCGAAGAATCGACGCGGCGGATTGGAAGTCGTAATGCTGGTCGGTTCGGGGTGCGACCGTTTGTGGTTTACCGTTCAAAATTCACCTCGCGTGACATCGCCGTGACAACCCGGCGAGTCCTTAAAGCGAGGGCTTCAGTGCAGGCAAATCGGAAGCTAAAACAGGACCCTTCTCGTTACTACGATTAATGCGTTAAGAGGGGTAAAAGCAAAAGACGCTGAATCTCCATGGTTCTCTATGTTCAGTATTTACCGCCATGGACGCAAATGTTCTTTATTTACAATTCACGACCAGATTCCCAAGCTGGACGTCGTGGGTTCGAACCCCATCTCCCGCTCCATGTTTTCAACGACTTCCCGGCATATCGCAGATCGCAATTCGCGAGAAAACGGAGTAAATCGGAGTAACGGTCTGCAACCTATTGCACCGATTGGCATGTATGCCAACCAACCCTGCTGGCATTCAGTCAGCTTTAAGAGACTCTACCTAAGTCGAAAGAAATTGTCGGGCCGCCCTCCGTTTCCGGGGCGCAGCTTGTTTTGTCCGTTCGGCAGCCGGCTGCTGATCCTTCAATGCCGTCAAAACTTCGCAATGAAGGCGCTAGCTTGAGGTCCCAGTTTTTTAAGCCAGTTGGTTCAATCGAGTCTTGAAGTTCGCGGTTGTGGCAGAATTGGCAGACGCGCATGCTTGAGGTGCATATGGGCAACCCCCGTGGAGGTTCAAGTTCTCTCGACCGCACCATATTTCTCAGGATTGCTGCTCACCGCCAGCGTTCGAGGGTCGGGGGCCCGCTATTTCTTAACCGACTGATTTCGAGCCTGTTATCGTTCGTGCGCAAACTTTAATGGAGAGTGGTTGAAATTCATCTTTACAAGGCGTTGCAGGTAGGATACGCTCTCCGTAGCATTTTGGCTGGTTTCTGAATTCCTACTGTTGGGGCGGCACGCGGGCTTTCCTCACTCTTCCCGCAAAAGTGCCACTCTAGCGTAAAATTCTCGCCTTTCAAGATTCTCGTCCTGAAGGGAGCGAGAAATGGCTGTTCAGTCCAGGGACAAGCCCATGGAATCTGGCGATTCATCTGCGGGTAAGCCGAGTGTAGCACCGCAACTCTCCTTGCCTAAGGGCG
>Ga0302325_10023662_pt1 | contig 12794 bp, 18 predicted proteins | sample Palsa_T0_2_FD_201948 | JGI IMG/M metagenome (GOLD analysis project Ga0302325, IMG submission 201948) | Peat permafrost microbial communities from Stordalen Mire near Abisko, Sweden - Palsa_T0_2 | ecosystem: Environmental > Terrestrial > Soil > Palsa > Peat permafrost | place: Sweden: Abisko... | reverse complement strand
TACGCCGACACCGTGCCAGTGGAATCCAACGATTCCGCAGAGGGCCGTGCCCACAACCGCCGGGTGGACGTGGTCATCCTGAACGAGAACGGCGCCCGACCGGAGCCCCGGCCGGTTGCGGGCGGGAGCCAGTAGCGCGGCTGGCCGGCAGCCCGGCATTCAAGCCGGGAAGAAAACGGGTGTGCACGCCTTGGCTGGCCCTGGCACTGCCGGCGTGGGTGCCAGCTTCAAAAACAGTTTGACCTCCAGGCGTTGTCCCTGGCAGTCGAAGACCACCACATTCCAGGTTTCGTCGCCGAAGCTCTTGGCCAGAAAATTCTTGCCAAAAATAGCCGTGGGGATGCTCATCCCCATGGGTCCCAGCGATCGTTCGAGAGCGGTTTTCACATTTCCCAGAATCATATTGGCTATTTCCGCCACGGCATCCAGCACTTCGGCGTCCACCACGGCGTACTCGGTCATCAGCATCCCGGAGGCGATCCGGCAGGCGAACTCGGCCGAGCAGGATACGGTGCCCGTGCCGGTCCAACTGCCGGCCATTCCGATCAGGCAGATCACCCCATCCAAGGGGCGTGTCGGGCCTTTATCGAAGTACGACTCGGCGAAATCGAGGGGCGTACCCAACATGGTGGCGAACACCTCCTCGGCCGCCCCGCGAATTTCGCTCACGATCTGATTACGGTCTATCATTCGGCAATGTCCCAGTTATCTATCGGTGGAACCCGGCCGGGCTTTATAGCCTGGCCGGATACGCCTGCGGCATCGCCGTAAAGAAAAGCCGGCCGGGTACCGATAATCAGAAGGGGACATGGCTTTGAACATTTTAGTGGTAGACGATTCCACCGCCATCCGGAAGATCCTGATCCGGGTGCTGCGGCAGACCGCGCTGGCGATCGGTGAAATCTTTGAGGCCCGCGACGGTCTCGAGGCTCTGGATATCGTCCGGGCCCATCCGCTCAATCTCATCCTCTCCGACATCAACATGCCCAACCTCGATGGACTGGGGCTGTTGGCCGAGTTGAAGGGCGCCGAGCAATGGCGCGGACTGCCGGTGGTGATGATCACCACGGAGGGCAGCGAGGAGAAGGTCAGCCAGGCGATCCGCCTGGGTTCGGCGGCCTATATCCGGAAGCCCTTCACGGCGGAACAGATCCAGGAAAAAATCGGCGCCCTGCTTTGACCCGCCGATCGGCAGTCCTGGGTGCCTCGCATGCCCCGCACGGCCCGCGAGGGATCGCCAGGCCTGCTCTGACTCGCCGGCCAGCGGCCTCCTGTGCCGGTTTCCACCCGCCGCGCCCGTCCCGGACGCGCGCCACGCGCAACGCTCCGCGCCGCCTTAGGGCACGGCTCCCGGTATTCCCGGCCGGCGCCAAAATGTCAGCGCGGGTGGCGGGATCTTGGCGGAGCCACACCTTCCCGGCGCGTAGTTTAAGACATTTAGGCATGGAACTCGGGTTGCTCCATGGGAGATTGACATGCTGAGCGGTTTATCCGACAGGCTGGAACGTTATATGGATCTGCTGAGCGCCCGGCAGAAAGTGGTGGCTTCGAACATCGCCAATGCCGATACGCCCGGATATAGGACCAAGGACATCGATTTCCAGTCGGAGTTCAGCACTGCGGTGGGCGGCGGGAGTCCCGCGCCTTTCGAAGTCGGCGGCTTGCCGGTAAAAAACGACGGGAACAACGTCAGCCTGGACCGCGAATCCCGGCTGCTTTCCGAAAACAACATGCGCTTCAACCTGGCCTCCAATCTGCTGCGCAGCCAGATCCAGGCGATCCGGGCTGCGCTGCAGACCGGGAGCGGCTCGTGAGCCTGTTTGGGGCCATCGCCGTGAGCGCCTCGGGCATGGCGGCCGAGCGTACCCGCGCCGAACTGCTGGTCGAGAACCTGGCCAACGCCGAAACCACCCGCACGCCCGAGGGCGGGCCCTACCGCCGCAAGGATGCAGTCTTCGTTTCCCAGCCCATGGCCTCTTCCTTCGCGTCGCTGTTCGAGTCGCATCTGCAGGAAGGCGTCGAGGTGTCCGAGATCGGCGTGGACGCGCGCGATCCGGAGTGGCGCTACCTGCCGGGCCACCCCGATGCGGGGCCCGACGGGTACGTGGCGTTTCCCCGCATCGATCCGGCCGCGGACATGGTGGACCTGACCGGTGCGGCGCGCGGCTTCGAGGCCAATGTGGCGGCCATCTCAGCCGTCAAAGACATGATTATGCGGTCGATCGACCTGTTCAAGTAAAAGCGGGCGTATGTCTTTACCGATTTCACCCATAAGCGCGGTTCCCCTGCCGGACATCCGCCCGGCGGTCTCCGGCGGTTCCGCCGGCGGCGCCGGCGAGTTCCAAACGCTACTGGCCAACGCCATTGGCGGCGTCGAGCGGCTGCGCGGCAATGCCACCCAGACGGTGGAGCGTTTTCTGGCTGGCGAGGGCGAGGAAGTGCACACCGTGGCGTTGGCCACCGAGCGCGCCGAACTGGCTTTTGAAACGTTTCTGCAAGTGCGCAATAAAGTGGTTTCGGCTTACCAGTCGATTATGCAGATGCAGGTGTAACGGAGAGCGGAACGCGAAATGGAACAGATGAAGAAGCTTCTGGCGCGTCTCTCGCTGGCGCAGAAGCTCAGCGTCGTGGCCGCAGCCTTGCTGGTGGCGGCCGGCCTGATTGGTTTCTCCCAGTGGCGGCATGAGGGCGACTTCCGTCCCTTATACACCGGGCTGGCAGCCGAGGACGCCGGCGCCGTGGTGCAGAAGCTGAAGGAAACCGGCGTCGAATTCCGTCTCTCCGAAAGCGGCTCGACGGTGCTGGCGCCCTCCGCCAAACTGGCGGAGCTGCGCCTGCAACTAGCCGCCGGCGGCCTGCCCAAAAGCGGCCGCATGGGCTTCGAGCTCTTCGATAAGACCAGCTTCGGGGTGACCGATTTCGCAGAGCACGTCAATTACCGGCGCGCCTTGGAAGGCGAGCTGGAGCGTTCCATCGTCTCGCTGGCGGAGGTGGAGAAGGCGCGCGTGCACCTGACCTTCCCTAAGGATTCGGTTTATCTGGAAACCCGCCAACCGGCTAAGGCCAGCGTGGTATTGGGACTGCGTCCCGGTGCCCAGCTTTCGGCCCAAAACGTGGCAGCCGTTTGCAACCTGCTGGCCAGCGCCGTGGAAGGCCTGGCGCCGGAAGCCGTGGCGGTGGTGGATACCCGCGGCAACCTGCTGAACCGTCCGCGCAAAGCCGGGGCGAGCGACGGTCTGGAGGGATCCGAGGCCAATCTGGAATACCGCGAGCAGGTCGAGAAGAACCTGCTGGTGAAGATTCAATCCACCCTCGAGCCGTTGCTGGGAGCCGACCGCTTCCGGGCCTCGGTTTCGGCCGAGTGCGATTTTTCGAGCGGCGACCAGAGCGAGGAGAGCTTCGATCCGGCCCGCTCGGTAATGGTCAGCTCGCAGAAGACCGAGGACATCGCGCCGGGCGCGTCCCTCTCTGGAGGCGTGCCCGGCACGGCCTCCAATCTGCCGCGTCCGCCGGCGCGCGCCGCCGGCGGGTCGGCGGGGGCCTCCCGGCGGAGCGAGGAGATCAGCTACCAATCCAGCCGGGTGGTGCGGCGGGTCAAGCTGCCGCAGGGAGAGCTGAAGCGGGTTTCGGTGTCCCTGCTGCTCGACCAGGAGGTCCGCTGGGACGGCAAACCTCCGCACCAGCAGCAGGTCCTGATCCCGCCTTCCCCGGAGAAGGTGAAAGCCATCCGGGACCTGGTGGCGGGAGTGATCGACTTCAAGGCCGACCGCGGCGACCAACTGATCGTGGAGACGCTGCCGTTCGACGCCACCTTGCACAGCGAACCGCCGGCGCCTCCCGGGGCCCCCGCACCTCGCCCCACCGCGCCCGCCAGCCGCCTGCCGGCATGGCTGAACGCGCCGAAGGGTATGGCGGCCGCGGCCGCGGGAGCCATCCTGCTGCTGGTGCTGGTGACGCTGGGACTGCGACGGATTGGCCGCCGTCCGGGCGGGCGTCCGGCCTCGGCGCGCAAGGCGCTGGCGCCCGGCTCCAAAGGCGCCCAAGCCGCGCCCGCGGTGGAGGAAGGCGAGTCGGTGGAGAGCAAGATGCAAGAAAAACTGGCCAGCCAGGCGCAGTTGCAGGCGCGTCTGGAATCCGAAGCCCTGGAAGCCATCAAGGCGCCCAACCCGGCCAGCAATAAAAAAGACGTGCTCACCAAGTATCTGCGGGAGAGCCTCAAGAAGGACCCCGTGGTGCAGGTGCAGACCCTGCGGACATGGCTCAATGAAAGGGCCTAGAGGAAAAGCGGGCGCAAAGCCCACGCCATGATCGCCAACATCAAGCGCAACGAACTGATCTCCGGTCTGCGCAAAGCGGCCATGCTGCTGGTGCTGCTGGGAGAAGAGGCCAGCGCGCAACTCATGCGGGAGTTAACCGAGGACGAAGTCCAGTCCGTCTCCCGGGAAGTAGCCCGCGTCACCACCATCTCCAACGAGGAAGGCGAGGCGGTGCTCGAAGAGTTCTATCAGATGTGCATGGCGCGGGAGTATGTTTCGCGCGGCGGCATCGACTACGCCCGCAAGGTGCTCCTGAACGCCTTCGGCCCGGACACGGCGCGCAAGCTGGTCGACCGCCTGGTGAAGACCATGGGCAACGACACGGCCGCCTTCGACGCCCTGCAGAAAGCCGATCCGCAGCAACTGGCGAAGTTCATCCACAGCGAGCACCCCCAGACCATCGCCTTCATCCTTTCCCATCTCAGCCCGTCGCAAGCCGCCGCGCTGCTGATCTCGCTGCCCGCCCAGCTTCGCGCGGACGTGGCCCTGCGCATGGCGCACCTGGACCAGATCTCGCCCGAGATCATTCACAAGATCGCCGCCGTAATCGGACAGAAGTTGTCCGCCCTGGGAGAGTTCAGCCGCGAATCGTACGGCGGCGTGCGCGCGGTTTCCGAGATGTTCAACCGGCTGGACTCGGGCGCCAGCAAGGAAATCCTGGAGTCCATCGAAAAAGAGAATTCCGCGCTGGCGGACACCATCCGGCACCTTATGTTCGTCTTCGAGGACATGCTGCTGCTGGAGACCAACAGCCTCAAAGAGGTCCTGGCCAAGGTGGACCGCAAAGTCCTGACGCTGGCGCTGAAGGGCACCAGCGAGCCGGTGCGCAAGCACTTTGTGCAGTGCCTCTCGCAGCGCGGCGCCGAGATGCTGCTGGAAGACATGGACGCGCTGGGGCCGGTGAAGATCAAAGAAGTAGAAGCGGCCCAGCAACAGATCATCGGCATCGTGCGGCAGCTCGAAAGCGACGGGACCATTAATCTGAAGGGCGCGGGCGGCGAACAATATGTTGTCTAAGATTCTGCGCGGCGCGAAGTTGCCGGACGTGACGCGGCTGCGCTGGCCGGCGGCCCCCGGCTCGGCGCCGGCGCCCGGCAACTCCGAGGGGGCGCCCAGCGGGGATGCCGCCGCCCGCCGCCTGGCCGAGCTCGAGGAGCAAGCCGAGCGCCGCGTGCGTGAGGCCCGCCAGGCCGGCCATGCGGAGGGACAAGCCGCCGGGCGCGCGCAGGCAGCCGCCGAATTGCAGCCGGTGCTGGAGAAAGTGGCGCGCGCCGTGACGGAAATCGCCGGATTGCGCCCGCGCCTGATGCGCGAGGCCCAGGGCGAACTGGTCGAGTTGTCGCTGCGCATAGCCCGGCGCATCCTGCACCGCGAACTGTCGGTCGATCCGGGCGCGCTGGACGGTTTAGTGGCGGGCGCGCTCGAAAAGCTGGCGGCGCAGGAGATCTGCCGTGTCCGCATTCATCCGGAACTGGAAGCGGGCGTGCGCCAGGCGCTCGCGCGCGAGGGGCGCGGCGGTCTGGTGGTAATCGCCGACGGCAGCCTGCCCCGTGGCGCCTTATTGGTCGAGACGGCCCGCGGAAAACTGGACGCCTCGCTCGAGACCCAGCTTGCCGAGATCGGACGCGGGCTGGCCGACCGGATCCCGGAGCGATGAACGTGGATGGCATTCTCAGCCCCTATCTGGCGGCGCTGGATGGCCTGGAGGGCATGCTGCACGTAGGCGAGGTCGTGGAGATGGCCGGCCTGTTGGTTGAATCCGCCGGTCCGGCGGCGGCCACCGGCGATTTTTGCGAGATCCTGACCTCCGCCGGGCGCCGGGTGCGCAGCCAGGTGATCGGCTTCCGCGACGGGCGGGTGCTGTCGATGCCCCTCGAAGAAACCGGCGGTATCGAGCTGGGCAACCAGGTGGTAGCCCGTCGCGCCGCGGCGCGCGTGCCGGTGGGCCCCGGATTGATGGGCCGGGTGCTGGACGGGTTCGGCTGTCCGATGGACCGCGGTCCGCGTATCGAGGCCCGCGCGGCTTACGACCTGTACGGCGCGGCGCCCGGTCCGCTCGACCGGGAGCACATCACTGCGCCTTTGGTGACCGGGCTGCGGGCCATCGACAGCCTGCTGCCGGTGGGAATGGGGCAGCGCATCGGCATCTTCGGCGGCAGCGGCGTAGGCAAGAGCACGCTGCTCGGTTCCATGGCCCGCAACAACTCGGCGGACGTGACCGTGATCGCCCTGGTGGGAGAGCGCAACCGCGAGGTGCGCGCCTTTCTGGAGCACGACATGGGGCCGGAGGGTATGCGCCGCTCGGTGGTGGTGGTGGCCCCTTCGGACCGGCCGGCGCCCCTGCGCGTGCGCGCCTGCTTTACGTCGCTGGCGATCGCCGAGTACTTCCGCGACCAGGGCGCCAATGTGCTGCTGGTCATGGATTCGGTGACCCGTCTGGCGATGGCCCAACGCGAGATCGGCCTGGCGGCTGGGGAACCCCCCGCGCAGAAGGGATATACGCCCTCGGTGTTCGCCCTGTTACCCAAGGTCTTCGAGCGGGCCGGCAATTTCCCGCGCGGCTCCATCACCGGCTTCTTCACCGTGCTGGTAGAGGGCGACGATTTCAATGAGCCCATTTGCGACGCGGTGCGGGCCATCTTGGACGGGCATATCGTGCTTTCCAGGCAATTGGCCGCCGCCGGCCATTACCCGGCCATCGACGTTCTGCAATCGGTCAGCCGCCTGCAGTCCCAACTGGCGGCGCCCGAGCAGGGCGCGCAAGCCCGCGCCGTGCGCCAGGCGCTGGCCGCGTACCGCCAAGCTGAGGATTTGATCCAGTTGGGCGCTTATGTTTCGGGCGCCAACCCCCCGCTGGATGCCGCCATCCGCGTACGCCCCCAGATTCTGGAGTTCCTGCGGCAGGCCTCCGGCGACGAATCGCCGCGTGCGGAAACCTTGCGCCGGCTGGGCCAGTTGGCCGCCGCGTTGGCTTAGCATCCGTATGCGGGCCTTCGAATTTCCCCTGGCGCGCGCGCTGGCCTGGCGCCTTACGCAACTGGAGTTGCAAGAGAACAAGCTGCGTCAACTGGCGGCCACCGTCGAAGAGATGGTCCTGGCAGCGGTGCGGCTGGATTTGGTGAAGAGCCGGGCCGAACAGACCGTGCGGGAGTCTTCGGCGGTGGAGGCGGGCGATCTATGGGCTCTGGCGGCCTACCGCCAGCGGTTGATCGCGGAGCGCCAGGCGCTCGACCAGCGCCGGACGGCGTGCGAACGGGAAGTTGCCGCACAGCGGCAGAAGGTATTGGAAGCCCAGCGGCAGTGCCGCCTGCTCGAGAAACTCGAAGAACGCCGCCGCACCGAATGGCGCCTGGAAGCGGACCGTGAGTTGGAGAGCCTGGCCGCCGAGTCGCACCTGGCGCGATGGAACCGGGGTTAGTTACCGTTATTCAGCTCGGTGCTCTCGTCCGTAAATACAGCGACGCGGAATCGACTGCCTGTATTGAGGTGGCTCCTGGCGGCCGCTTCACGCCAATACCGCCCGCCAATACCCAACCGATGCCGGTCGCGCAAAGTCTTCGGGTGCCCACGGCCTGCAGGCAATCGGTCACGCGATTCCGAACGGGTGTGCTTGCTTAGCCGGGGGCTTAGCCTGCCGCCCGCGTTTCGTCCGCGCGGGCCGCCACGCCTTCCAGATACCGCAAGGCTTCGCGGGCCAGTTCTCCCACCACGGGGTCCGGGTGCCGCAGCAGGGCGATCACCAGCCTTATCCATTGGATTTCCGGCGGCTGCAGCCCGATCATGCCCACGCGGTCCATGTTTCCTCCCTGGGTAGACGGACGGGGCAACTCTCCGGGAGCAACGCCCTGGAGGATGGGCTCCAGTCCGGGGCGCTCTCCGGCGGCAGGCCGCCAGCCAGCAGTTGGCGGGCGGTTTCGGCGGACGATTCGCTGCGCAGCAGGCACGTTTGGGGTCCGCAGCGTCCTTCGAGGCGCACGCAGCCGCGTTCCCGGGTGACGCGGTAAACCGTGCGCGCGCCATGGCAGGCCACCAGGGCCGGCAGGGCCCATCCGGCGGCCTCCAGCATGCGGATTTCGCCTTGAGGGCCGATCAGGATGGCCAGGTCGCAATCCGGCGAGCCGGACTGCGCGGCTTGCCGGGCGGTTTCGAACAGGTTCTCCGCATCTGCCCAAAAAGCTTCCACATAAAGCTTATCGGGTACCCGCCGGGGAATGTGCGGCGCTCAGGGTATGGGCAGCCGGGCGAGGATCTGCTGTACGTACCGGACGGTCTCCGGGATCGCGGGGATGCCGCCACTTTCCGCCACCCGCGCCGGTCCCGCATTGTAAGCCGCCAGGGCTAGCCCAGCGTCGCCGTTGAAGCGTGTCAGCAATTGTTTGAGGAAGCGGGCCCCCGACAGCAGATTCTCCTGCGGGTCGAAGGGATCACGCACGCCTAATTCCTGGGCCGTGGCCGGCATCAACTGCATGAGTCCCATGGCGCCCTTGGGAGAAACGGCACAGGCCCGCATTCCAGACTCCTGCTCGGCGACCGCGCGCAGCAGCCCCTCTTCCACGCCTTCCTGGCGGGCCGCCTGCTGGATAAGGGGAGCGATCTCCGCGTCGGGCAACGGATCGCAGCCCACGCCGAGAGCCGGCCACGGGAGGGCGAAGAACGGGGCGGGCGGGGCCGCGGACTCCGTCGCGGCGGCCGCGGGGCGCGTCTCCACCGTCGCCGCCGACAACGCCGCGCGCTGCTTCTGGATCGAAAGCCGCATGGCGGCCACCGCCGCCGCCTGGCGCGCCACCGAGGCTTCCATGGCCTTGCGGGCGGCTTCCCGCGGAGACTCGGCGAGCGCCGTCGCGAGCCACAAACCCAGCACTGCCAGACTGGGGCGTGCGCGCGCTCCGCGCCGCCGGCGGACGATTCTGGGAATCTTGGGCATGCGTAAATCCATGCAGCAAACGGGTTTCCAAACCCGATTACCTGAAAATCGCCTTCGATCCCGCCGCCGGAGGCCGCCGTAGGAGAATTGTTTGCCGGAAATGCGTGCGCCGGCCGATAAGCATTGCAGGGGGTAAGCGATGGCCGCTAAAGCGTTGAGTGCGTATCTGGAGAGCAAGATCCTTTTAGCCGACGGAGTGGAACTGGTGCAGATCCTGTGCCAGGCTGCCGTCGAATCCGTCGCGGATGCCCGCCGGTATCTGAAACAGCGCGATATCCAGGCGCGCACCAAAGCCATCAACAAGGCCTTCGCCATACTGGCCGAGCTGACCGCCACTCTGAATCACGACGCCGGCGGCGAGTTCAGCCGCACCTCCAAGGCCCTGTACGATTACATGCAACGGCGCTTGCTCGAAGCCAACTTTCAGCAGAGCGACCCGCCGCTGGCCGAAGTATCTAAATTATTGGGAACGCTGCTGGAGGGCTGGATGAACTGCAAAGTGTCCGCGGGGCCCGTGGCTTCCCAGACGGCCCCGGCCAGTACCCTGCCGGCACCGGAACCCACCTCCGCCTACGCGCCTCAGGAATACTCCGCGTACGCGCCACCTGCCGGGACGCCGGCCTGGATGCCGCCTGCCCAGCAGCCCGCCTGGGAGCCGTGCGCAGCACCGTATGCGCCACCCGCGTACGGATCTCCGCGGTACAGCTCGCTGGGGGATGAAGATGAAGAATCCTCATCCGGCCAACCTCGCTTCGCCTACAGCTACTGAACTGAACGAAACCGGAAGGCTGCGGCGGGCGCGCCCAGTGGCGCCAAGTTTTTGGCGGGCGTCAAAGTTCCGCGTCCGCGGGACCGTCGATCAGCCTCTCCAGCATGCCGCGCAGGGCGGCTACCGAGCGCACCTGGGCCGCGGCCAGATTCTCCTGGCGTATCAGTTGCACCTCTTTCAAGGTCACCGGCACGGACTTCGGCGCGGTAATCCCGATCTTGATGCGGGACTCGCCGATATGCAGAATCTGGATCTCGATGTCTTCCCCAATCAGAATGGATTCCCCGGCGCGCCGCCGCATTACGAGCATGCGGCCTCGCGCAGAGGCAATTCCTCCCGGTGGGAATAAGGGCTATCCGTCTGGATGGCCTGGCACCCCCGCAGCGTTTGAATATTCACCACGATGGGCGCCAGCAGATTGACGGTAGGGCGGGCATTCTCCTCAAACGAAAGGATCGCCAGACACAGCACGTCCCGCCCGATGGCCGGTTGCCGTGCGCCCGCCAAGCCCAGAGTTTCCAGATCCTCGGTTGTCATGTGGAGCTCAAAGCCGGGGCAGACCGCCGGCACCGGCAGGGTGACGAAAGATAAATCCGGATTGCCCAGGCTCTGCAGGAAGACCATCGGATCGTTGAGCGGCTGGCGCATCGCCAGAAAGCGCGTTTCCTGCTCGAAGGCAGGGATACCGTCGGGGAATACCAGCACGGATTCCTCGTTGTATTCGACCGGTCCGAAGTACCGGGTCTGGCAGCGCTGTAAAGAGGTCGTTGATGTCGTAACCACGCACTGGCAAGAGCAATAGGAGTTCCAAACCCGTTTAGGCCAAATATAGCCAGGTGCGGCGCGGCTGCGGACCATCGCCGTAGGGCCGCGGAGGCTTGGGCAACCGTGCCAGCCGCAGGCCGGCATGCGCGCGATCCGCCAGCACCCGCCGCCGGGTCTCCTCCAGCAGCCCCCGCCACTCGTGTTTCAACCGCTGCCGTGCCGGATCTCCCGGCGCCAACCCGCTCGCCGCCTGGCGCAGCGCCCGGCAGTATTCCGCCATGGCGTCCTGCGCCTCCCGGTAGCGCCGTTCGGCGACCCGCGCCCGCACCCGGCCCGCCAGGGACTCCAGTGCCGCCGCGCCGGCCGTCATAGGCTGGCCGTCTCCAGTTCGCTATCCTGCTCGGCCGTGAACACGTCTTGGATTTCGCTGGCCTGCTGCTGCAACCCGTAAATCAGGGTATCGGCGGCCGCCATCTGCTGGGTGAGGCTGTTTTGCAACTGGGTCACCTGGGTTTCCTTAGCGGTGATCTGCGTATTGGTGCCGGTGATGTTCGATTGCACGGAGCTGATTTGCTGCGTCAGTACGCCTGTGGTGGGGTCCAGCAGTCCGGTCATGGTATTGGTAGCCGCCTCCAGAAACCCGCCGCTGGCGGCCGACCCCAGAAACTGCATCAGGGCGTCGCTCTGGCCGCTGGTGGCCGCGTCGAACAGGCTCTGATTGAAGCTCAACTGGCCGGTGGTGTCGCTGAATTCCACTCCCATCGCGGCCAGCGACGAAATGCCGCCGCCGGGGGCCACGTAGTTGGCGACGTTTTGCAGCGCGTCGGTGAGTTGGTAGACAATGCTGTTTCCCGCCAGCGCCACGTCGGTTTGCCCGCGATTGTTGTTGAGCTCGGTCATGGCCGTGTTGTATGCCGACACCAAGCCCTGCAAGGCGCTGCCGACGCCGGTAGGGTCGGCCGCTACCGTAACGGTGGCCGTACTGCTCGAATCGCCGGTCAACTGGACCGTCAAACCGGGCGCCAGCGTCACCGTGTCGGAATCGCTGGAGATGGTCTGGCCGTTGATGCTGTACGCGGCCAATGCGCCGGCGGCGCCGCTGGCCGTCAACAGATCCTGGGTGCCGTCGTTCAACTGCATGGTCACCGGACCCAGGTTGTCGCTCTGCAGCGAAAGGCGGTAGTCCGGGGCGGAATTGCTTCCCACGTCCACCACCGTGGCTTCCACCCCGGCACCCGACTCGTTGATGGCCTGCGCCAGCACGTTCAGGTTTCCGCCGGAGAAAGAGATGGGCGTCGAGACCGGAGCGGCGGCGCCGTTGGTCACCGTCAAGGTATAGCTGCCGCTGGCGCTGATGTTCTGTGAGGTCGGGTCGGTCACCGTAGGCAGGCCGTCGTCGCTGAGCGCATCGCTGTAAGATCCCAGGTTGGTCACGGCCAGCGAATACGTGCCGGCGGTGGCGGTGGCCCCCACCGTGGCCGTGGCCACCGACGGGTCCGACACGTTGGCCGTCAGCATACTGCCGGTCGCCGAGGCTAGCGTCGAGACGGCTGTCTGCACCGCCGCGACATCGCTGTCCAGGGTGTTCAGTTCGCTCTGTTGATTGGTCAGGTTGGTGACGTCGTTTTGCAGCAGTTGGATGGGGAGCGAGGCGATCTGCACCTCTTGCGAGATCTCGGCGTTCAGGGATTGCGAGTAGTTGCTCATGCCCGTGAAGTAGGTGGTCGCGGCCGTGGAAGAACCGCTGGCCGCGGAGCTAAGCGCGGAGGCGGAGCTGCTCATAATTTCATTCCTTTCCAAAAAAGGCTCGGGCCAGGCCGGGGATTACCCGGCCTGGCCAGAGCGTCTAGCGAATCGCCGCGCCGCCTATTGCTTCAACAGCGACAGGACGGCCTGCGGCTCCTGGTTGGCCTGCGCCATGGCCGCGACGGTGGATTGCTGCAACACCTGCGCCTTGGTGAGGTTGGCGGCCTCCATGGCCACGTTGGCATCCCGGATCTGCGACTCGGCGGCCGAGATG
>Ga0302325_10023660_pt1 | contig 12795 bp, 8 predicted proteins | sample Palsa_T0_2_FD_201948 | JGI IMG/M metagenome (GOLD analysis project Ga0302325, IMG submission 201948) | Peat permafrost microbial communities from Stordalen Mire near Abisko, Sweden - Palsa_T0_2 | ecosystem: Environmental > Terrestrial > Soil > Palsa > Peat permafrost | place: Sweden: Abisko... | reverse complement strand
AATGGCCCTCGTGGCGCGTTTCTTGCGCGACGACGTTTGCTTTTCGCCATGCCCGCGCTTTTACTGAACCTGCTGGGATGTGGCCGCAGGCCGACGTCTGAACCGCAGGTGGTCGATCTCTACGTCGAAACGGACGGTGACTTCCTAGCATTTGAGCAAACCACCCTGACTTGCAAAACCGGTGCACTGGTTCACCTCACCTTCCACCACGCTGGCAAGATTCTGACCACTCGCCACGATTGGGTGCTAACCTATCCCGGTCAACTGGAGGCGTTGACTAAGGACATCCTTAGCAACGATGGCATCGTTCCGAAAGATGATCCGCGCGTCATAGCGGCGACGATGCTGTGCGACAAGGGCGGGACAGTGATGACGCAGTTCATCGCGCCCCCGCCCGGCGACTATCCGTTTTTGTGTTCTACCCATCCGGAGGACATGCGCGGGATGTTGCACGTCACGCGCTAAACGTTCCACACAGAGAGGAGAAAGGACATGAAACCTGGAAGGATTTCGGCGGCATTAGCGACTGTTGTGTTCACGCTGCTTGTCGCATCTACGGTGGCGGCTCAATTAAAATCACCGGACGACGTGAAGACCGCGCTTCGGCTGCTTGTCCAAGTGTCCAACGACTTCAAGCGACAGATCACCGCCAAGAACTTCGCGCGCGTACCGCACGAGAACATGGAGTACACGGAAGCTGCCGAGGCGTTGCGCTCAGCCGTCAAAGATGAGCCCGCTGATTTCAAAGGCAAGGTTGAAACAAGGCTGAAGGCTGCCGTTGCGGCCGAGCAGAAGGTGTCGGACATGAGCGCCAATACGCCCGACGCCGACAAACTTATGGCCGAACAAGGCAAGGCTGTGACTGCAATGAATGCGCTATTCGAGCTGTTCCCGGCAGACCTTAGGCCAGATCCGAACACGCCTCCAGGTCGCGGCGCGCCTAAAAACTGAGTGCTAGTTGGGCAGGAGAGTAGTGTCCGGACTTGGCGGCTTTGGCACCGCCTGTAAGAACGCGTAGATGTCCGCCACTTCCTTGTCGGGTAGAACTTTGCTCGTGTAGGGCGGCATTTCGTCGCGGGGACTGCGAAGCTGATGAGTAAAGGCGGGCAACGGCATCGGATTGGGTGCGAGCCGTGGCCCGCCGCCTCCGCCCTGCCCTTCGGTGTTGTGGCATTCAAAGCAACCGTCAGCCATATAAACGCGCCTGCCATTTGCGGCATTGCCGGAGGGCACCGCATCCGCCGCGGGATTGTTTGCTTTCGGGTCCTGGGCGCCTGCACTCGAAAAACCCGCGATCAGAACCGCGGCAATTGCGATCGACGTCAGAGTCGTTAGAGCTTTCCGCACAGGCCATCGCGGAAATAAACCAGCGCTGGTCTTCTTCGCAGTTCGTTCTGAACGGCTGCTCGCCAGAAAAGTCTTCACGATTCGCCTCCCTTAACGCGGCTGAGTGACGGTATCCAGAAGCGCCGGCTGACCGCTCTTGACTGCGGCGATGGCTCGCTTGATCGCCGGTGCGAGGTCATTGGGATTCTCGATCGGCCCCTCCGCATACCAGCCCATGGCCTGTGCGATCTTGGCGTAGTCGATGTTGGGTTTGGTGAGTGTTGTGCCGATGCCGGCATTCTCGATGCCACGCTGATGCCGATTGGCCATCCGCTGAATGTGCATCACTTCCTGATGGTAGGCTCGGTTGTTATGCATGACCGCCAACAGCGGGATGTTATGGTGCGCCGCCGTCCAAAGGATCCCGTTGGCATACATCAGATCCCCGTCGGTTTGCGCGTGAACGTAAAGCCGGCCGTGCTTCCGATGGGCGAGTGCAGAACCCACAGCGGCAGGGGACGCAAACCCGACGCCGCCTGAGCTTCCACCAAAGCCGCGTTGATAGTGCTTGTCGTAGACCCAGGGATAGCCGCCCAAACCTCCCGCCCAATCCTCGTTTTTCACCTGGGCCCAGACCTCGGCCGATAGACGGGGCAGGCTGATGGGACTGGCGTTCCATCCGTACGTGGCGGCTGCGTGTGCGCGGTCGAGCGCTCTCTTGCGGGCATCCACCAGCTTGGCGGCCCGATCCTGGAACACCCGCTTGCGGTCATCGGTGGCCGACCGTTTGACCGCCTCGATGAGCGAGGGGAGGGTCGCTTCCGAATCGGCTGCCATAGCGATATCGACTTCCGCGTAGCGCTGAAAATCCTGGTAATTGCTCTTCAGATACAGATCAGCGGTGCTGATGCTGATCAGTTTTGCGTCTTTGCGGATGTCCGAGGTGGTGGTGCGAACCAATTGGTCGCGGAAAGAGTGGACGAGACCGAAAAAATCCGGCACATCAAGCCCGAGGATCACGTCGGCATTCAGTAGTTGCTGATTGACTGCGCCCTCGCCGCCACCCGCGCCATTGACGACCGGAACCTGGAGGAATTCAGCTAGTTCTTTGAGGTTCGCTGCGCCAGCCTCGGTGCGACCGACGCGCCCGGCGACAATGACCGGATTTTCGGCTGCTACGAGAAGTCGCGCCGCCTCAGCCACCGAGCCCGAATCGCCTTGCGGCGGTGCAGTGAGAGTGAGCTTGGGGATGCGCAGTACGGCATCCTTGGGAATCGGGTCTTCCTGCAGCGCGGCATCCGCGACCACAACGACGGGAGACATCGGTAAGGTCATCGAGATCTTGTACGCGCGGACGGCCGACTCGGCGAAGTGCTGCAGCGAGACGGGTGCATCGTCCCACTTCGTATAGTCGCGAACCATCGCGGCCGCATCCTGGGCGCTATGGTTCCACTCCACGCCCGGCCGCCGCCTGGTCGCATCGAGCGTGTTCCCAAGGATGATGAACACGGGCACCCGACCACCCCAGGCGTTGTAAATCCCCATCGCGGCGTGCTGTAGACCCACCGTGCTGTGAGCCAAGGCCAACATCGGCTTGCCTTCCACCTCGGCATAGCCGTGAGCGAGGGCAACCGATGATTCTTCGTGGCAGCAAGTAAGAAACTCAGGGGATTTGTTGCCACCGTAGTTGATGAGCGACTCATGGAATCCGCGGAAGCTCGATCCCGGGTTGGCGGCAACGTACTCGAAGCCCAACGACTTGATGACATCGACCATGAAATCGGAGCCGGTTCGATCCGTGGTCAGGACCTCGACGTTTGACGCTTCCGCCGGAGCGTCTACGGGCGCCGCGGCCGCGATCAGTGGCTGCGCGCCCACCGCTCCGGTGCTCGCGACCAGAGTTGCCATGCCACCCACAGCCGCGCCCGTTAGAAACTTGCGGCGATCAACCAAAGGCTTCTCTGGTTTGTCGGATTTTTTCATGGATGCGAATCTCCTCCCAGCTAGCGTTCCGATCCCCGCGCAGACGCTACACTGCTAGAGACGGATTGTTCTTTCGCCGAATGCACCGGTGCTAACGAAATCAGCTCACTTTGCCAACGGATTGGGCCGAACCTGGAAGTGGACCACTTTTGGCATCGTGCCTTTTCCCGTCTCGCTATGGAACGGCGCGCGCGTGGCCCAGGTCGTCCAGACTCCCCTTCCCTTCCAGCCAGCGTTGGCGTCGTCGATGCGACCGTCCATGCCCTTCGCAAAGAAGCCCATCGGATAGGGCACGCGCATGGTCACGAACTTTCCGTTCACCAAAGCTACCAGCGAATCCGTGGAATTACCGGTAACGATAGGCGTGTCCTTGCCCAAACCCAATGTGTCGTACCGATCGACCCAGATGTAATAGTGAGTGTCGGCGCTGCCAGCCAGGTTCACATTCTTGAACTGCGGTCCCGGCGTCTGATAGAGGGTCCAGCCTTCCGGGCACTGCCGGCCCGTGGCAGCGGGTCCATTGAGCGGTCCCTTGCACTTGCTGCGGTCGAAGCTGGCGATATGGCCGCTGGCCAGTGCCACCCAGGCGACGCCCTTGCTGTCGACGTCCAACCCGCGCGGCGAAAAGCCCCACACTTTGGCCTTCGGATCATTCCACGGAACTTCGTAGTATTCCGCCAGCGCGGTTTCCGGCGGGTTCTTTCCCGGATTCAGCCGCACGATACCTCCAGGGAAACCCAGCACCGAACCCCAGACCATTCCGTCCGTAGTGACCCCTAAACCGTAGAACGCCGCGTTGAGCCGCGTGTCTTTCGTGGAGCTGACCTCCGTGTTCAGTGCGGCGTCAGTGCCCTGGCTCTCACCGTTGGCCCCCACGGCCACATCCCCCTTGCCTTCTACATACTCGTCTCGCTTGCCATTGCCGTTGGTGTCCAGCACCAGCGCGGTCCAGCCCTGCGATTTTGCGGCATCGTGGGTCTGATCCCACATTTTTACGTTGAGCCAGCCCACCACGCCGCCACCACCGCCGCTGCTGGTCCAAAGCGTGTGGTCGGTATCACCTGCGAATATGAGGTGGTGCGTGCCGAAGCAGGTATCGATCAGTGAAAGCTGCTTGGTCTTCGGATCGTACATCTCCAGTTGGCGGCCGGAATTCTTCGTGGGCGTGAGCTGGGCCGAAGGAACGCTCGATCCTTCCTTGCAAAAGTCGGGGTTATCCCTGCCGCGCATGCGAGCCGTGACCCACAAGCGTCCCTGCTCGTCGAACATGGGGTTGTGAGGCGTCGTATGGCTGTCCCAAATGGCCTCGTCTCCCCAGAACGGCGAGGGCTGCAGGGGCTTCGGCTGGCCGGGCGTGCCGGGACGATATTCAAGTTTGAGCCAACTGGTTGTGCTGTGAACGGGATCGAGAACAGGCAAGTCGCTGCGGCTCTCCTCGGGCGATCCATAGATGAGTCCGTATGCGTTGACCGTGGGGTTGCTCTTGTCCGTGGCGATCTCGTCGTGCAGATAGGACTTTGGATCGGCCCAGTCCCACTGGGTGACCACAATGTTCCGCTCGACGCCCTGGGGCCGCTGAGGCGCATCGAAGGGCAATTCGCCCTGCTGGATGCGGGTCGTCCAGTCCGCCAACATCGCGCTGAAGCGCTTGGCACCGACGCGCGTCAGCGTGCCACCGAACATTTGCCCGGCAGCTTGTCCCGATTGCAGGCGGCGCAGCCACGCCGCGGCGGGATCGAGATTGCTGAACATGGCTGGAATCGTGCGGGTGTATTCGTTACCAAGCTGGTGGCAGGCTTCGCAACCGTCGGTTTTCATTCCCTCGAGCCACTGCGCCTGGCTCTTGATGGTCGGCACAATGCCGTTCCCCGCATCGCCTGTCCCGGGAAATTCGTCGGGCTTCGGCACGTTTATAAGGGAATACCAATAGATGGCCGGGTAGTAATGCGCCGCGCTCTTTGCATCGGGCGCCACTGTTGGTTTCAGATCGACCATTTTGCCGGGCGCGGTCATTACCTTCGGCGAATCGAGCAAGCCGTACCCGCGCGCCCACACGGTGTAGTTGGCCTGGGGCAGGTCGGGAATCAGATAGCGGCCACGATCGTCGGTAGCCACCGTCTTGATCAGCCGGGTCGGCAAGTCCGTGGTCTCCGCGATCACCCACACGCCGGCTTCAGGGCCCTTTGAACTGGTGACCGTCCCCCCGATATCGTCTTTGTCGACAGTCCCGGCCCCGGCCGCACCAGCCGTTTGGCGGGCGCCCAGGCGCACGACTGAGGCACCCAGGAACATAAGGATCGCGACGCCCGCCATCACAGAATAGAAAGCCCTCGTTGTCATTGCGGAGTACCCTCTTTCGTTATCGCTGCCGATCTGCGGCAGAGTGAATCGCATTCTTGTGAAGTCTCCAGGAGCGGCCAATTGCCGATCTATTTGGCGCTTCCCTCACAATAAAACTCCTGCAAAGGCTCGTGATCGCGTGAGAGCGACCAATGACGCGGCGCCGAATTCCATGGTTTCGTGAGCGCCTTGGGATCCTCGATCGTGACTTGATAGACCAGGTAATTCATCGAGGGGCGGCTCAGGTGCTCGATGACGTGCTCCTGATCGCTGTGAACAAATTTCCATTGCCTTCCCATGAAGGCCCTGCTTTTCCCGTCCAGCCCGATGACGTCAATGACGAGCGTATCTCCTTCCCAGTGGCCAACCGCATCGCCGTTGTAGGTGGGATCCGGATTTTTCTGATGTGGGCGTCCATCGATGGGTATCACGCGAAAGTTGTTGTTGAATTCTTGCAACTGTACCAGCAGACCGGGAGTTTGAACGAGTTGCGTGGGATCGGGATGAGGAGGCGCCATTAAGAACATGCCGGGAACGCCTTCCGGCTCGCAATTCGGTCCGGCTGGCACACGTAGCGCGTCACCCATCGCCTCGACCTTGGCGGCGGCCCAAGGTTGCAGAGAAGGACTTTCCTCCGGCGTCGATTTAGGGTCGAACTCGCGCCGAGCATCCGGGTCGACGTGTTCGGGGACTTCTGTGTCGATTCCAGCGCTGTTTGGAAACCAGACTCCCGACAGGTCGGGATGCCCGTCGGCGGTGCGCGGTGTAGGGCCGCCCGGCGGGAGCTTGTGCACGTTCTCGGCTCCGGCGCGGGGGTGGTCTGGATTGCTTGCTTGCTGGGTAAAACCCGGCGAGCCCATCAGCAAAAAAAATGCCATGAGGGCTCCGCCCATATAAACGCTGGGCCGTGCGTTCGCGGCCAACTGTGATTGGGCTGGTTTCATCTGGGACCCCCATTCTGGCCGAATCGATGGTGACCTTTATACACCCGAAGCTCTTACGAGCGAACTAGATTGTTCCGTCGGACTGGCTTCCAGTTGGCAAGACTTACAACTAGCACGCCAAACGGGATGAGTAGGAACCGGGTCCTACTGCTCTTTTTCATTAGACATGAGACCAAGGAGTGCCCTACCTAGATATTCAAAGGCGGCATGGCGTGCCGCGTTGCTAGGATGCGCTCCTACCGGCACGCGAAACGTGCCACCTAGGCTGGCTGGCCCGGAGATCCTTCGGCCTTTAGAGAGTCCAGGACGCGCTTCGGCGTGAGAGGAATGTCACGCAGGCGGACTCCAATGGCATCGAAGATGGCGTTGCCGATCGCTGCCGGTACGGGCACGATCCCCGCCTCCCCGGCGCCCAGTGGCGGTAAGTCCGGGCGATCGATTAGCACGATATCGATATCGGGGACCTCCGCGAACGTGAGAATCGGATAGGACCTCCAGTCCAGACTCTTCACTCCGGTGGCGTCGTACTGGACTTCTTCCAGCAGCGTCCGGCTCACTCCTTGGATCAGGTTCCCTTGAATCTGATTTTTTACTCCATCCGGATTGATAATCAAGCCGCAGTCGTGCGCGACGGTGATGCGCTTGACTAACACCTTGCCCGTGGATCTATCGACCTCAACCTCGGCCACTGTGGCAACCACCGTGCGCGGCTCATGCCCAGCGAGCGCCACACCTCTTCCAATGGCTTTAGAGGCGCTCGACGCAGAGGCCGGCGCGGGCGAGGGACGCTCTTCCCATCCGGCTTTCTGTGTCGCGGCGAGGAGAACATCTCTAAGCCGCTTGTCGCCCAGGTAACGAAGCCGGAACTGGACCGGGTCAATATGCAGAGCTGAGGCGATCTCGTCCATCATGCACTCGCTGGCGAAGCAGCGTTGCGGCTCTCCGGGCGAGCGCAGGTTGGAAGTCCTCAGTGGGATCGGTCCTTCCAGTTGCCAGGGAAGGTTTGCAGCTACAATTTTCTGATGATCGAAGTCATACATTTCGCCGGCTGCCCGGGCCCCATTATTGAATCCCGGGCTCGTGGGTCTCATGCCAACTTGTCTGGATGCCAGCAAGGGACCCTGTGCGGCGTCGGTCCAGGGAAAGCTGCGGTCCATATAGTCCCAGGCGGTGACTTTGCCCTGCTCGTCCACGGCGGCCCGCACCGTCGTGAGATGAGGCGGTCCTTTGGGCTCCCAGCCATGTTCGTCGGCCCGCATCCATTGGACACGAACGGGCTGGCCTACCGCGCGGGACATCAGCACCGCATCCTCGGGCACGTCATCCGGCTCCAGGCGGCCGTAGCAACCAGAACCCTCCCGATGGATGATTCGGATGTTCTTCTCCGGAAGCCCTAAGAGTGCCGCGATTTTTACACGCGTCGGAAACGGGGCTTGCGTGCCGGTCCAGATGGTCACATTGTTGCCCCGGACATCAGCGACGGCACAGGAAGGGCCGAGCATGCCGTGCAATTGGAACGGCCAGCGGTAGGTTGCCTCAAAGGTTCTTCCCGCCTGAGCAAGGGCAGCCGCCACATCCCCTTTGTTCACCGGTTTCAGGTCGATAACGCTCTTGGTATTCGTGAGGTAAAGGTCAAGCTCATCGCGGTTGGCCGGGAGCCGGGCGGTTGGCTCGGACCAGGTAACTTTGAGGGTCCTGGCTGCCTGAATGGCGGCCCAGTTGGTCTTGGCCACCACGCCAACGAAGGTTCCCTCCTGCACGACTTTTACAACGCCAGCGATATGCTGGATGGAATCCTCGTCAATGCTTGAAGGCTTCGAATTCACGACGGGCGGACGAACCACACGGCCATGGAGCATGCCGGGAACGCGGACATCGTGTACGTATGTATACTCGCCAGTAAACTTTTTTGGCAGATCGATGCGAGGTACGGAAGTGCCGACGATCTTGTAGTCCTTGGGGTCTTTGGCCCGGGCCTCCGGAGCCACGTTCATGCTATCGCCTTCTCCGGTGGCTGTTATCCGGAGGTTGAACCGCTTGCCACCGATGAGATCGCCGTAAGAGATTTTCTTCGCTGGGTTGCCAGCCACACTTACAACGCCATCAAGAACCGTTAGCTGCTCCACCGGTGCTTCGAGGCGCTCGGCGGCGAGTTTCAACAGTTGCTGCCGTGCCGCCGCTGCGGCCTGCCGCAATTGCGGCCCTGCCCGCTCAACGGTCCTAGCGGCAACCGTCATGCCCTGGTCAATGGTCTTCGACGTGTCTCCGGTGTCCATTGTGATTTGTCGAAACGGCACATCCAGCTCTTCGGCCACCATCTGTGCCAGAGCCGTTTCCACACCGGTGCCCAGTTCGACCTTGCTGGTGAAGACGGTGACGTTTCCATCCCGAGCCACCGCGAGCCAGGAATCCAATTGCGTGGCTTCGAGTTCGCCCGCACCCGGTGGAGTGGTGGTCGCTGCAGCGGATGGTCCGGACTGCCCAGCCACTTGGCCAAGCGCTTGGGCCGCGGAACCCCAAACACTGAAGCTCACGACGAGCGCGCCACCGCCCTTGAGAAGCTGTCTGCGAGAGATTGCTTTCGCTTTCATTGTCGATTCTCCTTACGGCTGCGCGTCAGGCGGAGACTTTTTCCCGGGAGGCACGCTGCACGGCGCGGATCACGCGCAGGTGACTTCCGCAGCGGCAGAGGTTGGCGTTTAGAGCGGCCCGAATTTCGGGCTCCGTGGGATTGGGATTCTGGTCGAGCAACACTTTGGCGGTCATGATCATGCTGTTCGTGCAATATCCGCACTGCGCGGCCTGCTCTTCGATGAATGCTGTTTGCAGATAATGCGGATGCTGCACGGAGCCCAAACCCTCGAGCGTGGTGATCTTCCGGCTTTGCACAGCGCTGACGGCGATGCTGCAGGAGCGGACCGTTTTGCCGTCCATGATAACGGTGCAGACGCCGCATTGGGAAAGTCCGCATCCGAACCTGGGGCCATTGAGTTCCAAGTCATCTCGCAGGACGTAGAGCAAGGGCGTCGTGGGATCGGTGTCTACGGTGCGCGGTCTGCCATTCACGTTAATTGTGATTTGCGCCATAAGTTTCCCTTCTCAACAGCAGGTTCCGATTTCAACTTTGTCTTCGCTCAACTATTGCTTTTTACCTAAGTTCGACTTTTTCCGTCTTAGGATTCGGCAGACTGCCAGTCTATTGAGCGCTTCCCTCGCAAAAATACTCTTGCAGAGGCTCGTGGTTGCGTGAGAGCGACCAATGGCGAGGCGCCGAACTCCATGGTTTCGTTAGCGTTTTGGGATCCTCGATCGTGACTTGGTAGACCAAGTAATTCATCGAAGGACGACTTAGGCGTTCGACTACGTGCTCCTGATCACTATGGATAAAGTCCCATTGCCTTCCCAAGAAAGCTTTGCTTTTCTCGTCCAGTCCGATGACGTCGATGACCAGGGTATCTCCTTCCCAGTGGCCAACCGCATCGCCGTTGTAGGTAGGGTCAGGATTTTTCTGATGTGGGCGTCCGTCGAGGGGTATCACGCGAAAGTTGTTGTCGTATTCCAGCAATTGCACGAGCTGCCCAGGCGTTTGAACGAGTTGTGTGGGCCAGGGACGAGGAGGCGACATCAAGAACATGCCTGGAACGCCTTCGGGCTCACAAGTCGGTCCACCCTGCACACGCAGTGCGTCGCCCATCGCCTGGATTTTGGCGAGAGCCCAAGGCTGCAGAGGAAGCTTTTCTTCCGGAGTCACCTTAGGATCGAACTCGAGCCTAGCGTCGGGATCGACACTGTCGGCGAGTTCTATGTCTATCCCAGCGCTGTTTGGAAACCAGACTCCCGATAGGTCTGGGTGCCCATCGGCCATGCGTGGTGTAGGCCCGCCCGGCGGGAGCTTATGCACGCTCTTGGACCCAGTGCGGTTTTCGTCTGAATTGCTGGTTTGCTGGGTAAAGCCCGACGAGCACAACAACCAGAGAGATGCCACGAGGGCCCCGACCACATAAACGCTGGGCCTTATCTTCATTGACGCTTTCGGCATCCCCTATCCAGCCTTTCAGCTTGATCGTCGAACTATCGCATGCCTATCGTTGCAAAGGAGCAAATTGAAACCAGGATTTCCGGTTTGAGAGTGGGCTGGTTTCATCTGGGACATGCTTTTGACTATCTTGATGGTGTCGTTATACACCCGAAGGCCTTCTGAGTGAATCAAATTGTTCCGTAAAGGTCATCTTCCAGCCGGTGAAAGCGATAGCCGGTTGAGTTAACTCACTTAGGCTAAACACGAAGTGGGCTAAGAGATGAGATGAGCTTTACGCCTTCCGGTTCCTCGATTTGCCTTGATTTGCCTTGACACTCACAGGACTAGCGTGCTAAACCGCTCGTCAGAATTGTGGTACCGGGGTTCCTGACACTAAATTCACAGCAAGAAGGAAGTGACTTAATGAATCCTTCGCGCACTGTCGTAAAGAAGGCCGCAGAGTTTCTGTTTGTGTTCGTCATTCTTGTGGCGGGTTCTATTCCTCTCTTCTCTCAAGCTGCTGTGGGAACAATCCTAGGGGCCGTGTTTGATTCCACCGGCGCTGCGATTGCCGGAGCGAAAGTGACCGTCCTCGACGTGGCTCGCGGTACCACGCGGGTGTTGACGACCGATGCATCCGGTCAGTACACGGCGCCCGAGCTGCTCTCTGGCACCTACACGGTGCGCGCCGAGTCCAAAGGATTCCAGACCGAGGAACACGCTAACGTGCTGCTCGAGGTGGCCCAGCAGGTTCGTGTCGACCTTACGCTGATGCCCGGTGAACAGACCCAGACGGTCACGGTCACCGAGGAAATTCCGGCGATCGACACCACCTCCTCCACCCTGGGCGACACCGTCACGAGCCAAGCAATGGTGAACTTGCCCCTTCTCAACCGTAACTTTCTAAATTTGATTCAACTGAGCGCAGGAGTCGTGGACCTTCCGGGAGGCGCCACCGCGGGGGTGAGCTGGAGCACCAATGGCCGGAAAGAGGGTTCCGACGTAATCGTGATCGAGGGCGTGAATCAATTCGATCTGGCGACGCCTAACGTCCTCATCAACGGAGTCAACAAGGGCGGCGGAGGCACCGAATTGCCTTTGGATTCCGTTCAGGAGTTCAGCACCCTACAGAATCCTCCATCGGAATATGGCTGGAGAGACGGATCGGCTGTGAACCTTGGGCTCAAGTCGGGAACCAACGCCATTCATGGCGATGTCTACGCCTTCGGCCGGGATGCAGCGGTAACCGATGCGAGAGTGTACCAATCCTCCCTCACACCGGCTGCTGAACAGGTTGGCAACTTGCAAGAGGAGCAGCCGGGCTTCACGCTGGGTGGCCCCATCATCAAGAACAAGCTGTTCTTCTTCATCGGCGCCGAATTTATCCGTCAGTCCAGCTTCAGCACGACACCAACGACCTCACCAATCGATGTGGGTCTGGTGCCCGGGCAGGTCGGGGGGCACGCTGGATGCAGCACCACAGGGGTGTACGCGGCGAATGCGTCCGCGAATTGCAACATTAACATCGTCGATGCCTGTAATGACATTACCGGTAATTTGGCAAATCCAGGAAAGATTAACCCGCTGAGCGCACAGATCGCGGGTCTCCCCCTTAACGCCGCGAACCAGGTCACTAGCTGCACACCGCAATCGACCAGTGCGTCATTCGAGAATTTGCTTCCGTACAACCCGGGCCCCACCGAAAATTATTACCCGTTTAATCCTACGAATACGCCGAGCAACAACGGGCTGGCTAAAATCGATTATAGCCTCAGCGATCACCACCATCTGGACGGCTTCGTATTTATCTCCAGGCAAACGGCGGATGATGTAGGCGTTTTGCAACCCTATTTGGGCTCGTTCGGGATCGGCAAGACCTCGGAATATGCCGGAGCTTGGACCTGGACTCCGAACTCGAGCTGGGTGAATGACCTCAGGGGAGGCGCCGCGCCCAACCTCGGGGATACCGTTCCGCAAGATCTCGCCAGACTTCCAGGAAACCCTTACCCGAGTGGCTATAGTATCGATTCGGGTGTAACCAATCCGGCCTTTGGCGGCTTGATGTGCACGGAAATCGGGTCCATCAGTTTGGGAGCGGACGCGTGCGGGAAGACAGGCCAACGCGGGCCGCAGTTCCAGCTCGATTTTGCAGACAAAGTCACCCATATTTTCGGCAACCACTCC
>Ga0302325_10023659_pt1 | contig 12795 bp, 10 predicted proteins | sample Palsa_T0_2_FD_201948 | JGI IMG/M metagenome (GOLD analysis project Ga0302325, IMG submission 201948) | Peat permafrost microbial communities from Stordalen Mire near Abisko, Sweden - Palsa_T0_2 | ecosystem: Environmental > Terrestrial > Soil > Palsa > Peat permafrost | place: Sweden: Abisko... | reverse complement strand
ATATAATATGTTATATATTTTTAAAGTAAAAATTAATATATAGTATTAGATATTTTTTTAATTAAAGCGTTGTGGTATAAGTAAATAATTACTTAAGTAGGGGCAGTTTTGGTGTAAATGCACGTGCTTTTGTACGGAACGTGCTTTTGGGCGGGATCTCGGTTACTCAGCTATTACTAATCAGGGGGTCGAATGTCTAACTGAGTTAGAAATTCCAACATGAGGCTGAGCGTAGCCGCCGAGCTGGACGTCATTCAGCCGCATCATGATCAACGTCCCTACTGCTCAACTTTCTTGAGCCGTTACTTCCTATAGACTTCCAGACAGCAGAGCGACAATGCCATGCACCAAAGAGACCGTCAAAGCTAGCGGCTTGAACATCTGGTCTGACGAGGCTGCGGGAGGACCCGCACCGGTAGTGGAGTACGAAACGCTAACCCCACTCTCCGAACCCCACTAACCCACTCAGCATCATCGCGGTCCAGGGTCTCGGTTCTCACGAGTTCTACACATGGGTGAAGAAAGTGCCATCAGCAGCTGATAGACCAAAGAGATTCAGGGACAAGGCGCAGTTTTGGAAGGCGAAGAAACCATCAGACAAAGGTGGAGAAGATGGCACACCAGAGGTCATGTGGATCCGGGACTTGCTCGTGCCTGAATTCAAAAATGCGCGGATCGCGACGTATAGCTATAAATCAGACTGGAGGGATCGCGCGGTCAAAACAAGCTTACGCGAGTGCGCCAACCTGTTTTTGAATGAATTGTTACATCACCGCCAGCAGGAACACGTAAGTATTCTGTGAAGGCCTTTGACTTAATGGCTATATCACTAAAGCATCTCCTTGTGGTAGGAGCGCCACAGGCCAATTATACTAATAGGACACAGTCTTGGATGCATTGTCATCCAGCAAGTATAGTCTTCCAAGCCACAAGCATGTTACCTTTGTTAACGATTATAGGCACTTGTATCTGCTGCCTCATCACGACATTTTCGCAACTTGGGCCTTTCTGTGGCAGGTATCATCTTTCTCGGCGCACCTCTTCAAGGAAGTAACGCAGCACTTTGGGGAACATGGCTAGCTCAGGCTCTTCGATATGACCATAGTTTGCTAGAGTTACTACAGAAAGACAGCCAGCCTCTGTTCGATGTTGCGAAAGACTTTTCGGACTGCCATATTGACTGGGATTCTGTGTGTTTCTATGAGACCCAAGACGCCACATATGGGCCATTGACGATCCAGGTGTGTTTGTACTTACCCTCATAGTGTACCCTGTTAAATTCGACTTATAGACTGTGAGCCAGCAATCGGCTACTCAGCTCGGAAAGCGGATGATACCACTTGACACTAATCACTCGGGACTTAATAAGTTCAGCGGAGAAGAGGATACAAATTACAAGCGGGTGCTACCGGAGATTCGAAGAATAGTTACAGATGGGCCCCCGATCGTGGCTGAGCGTTGTCGTGTAAATGGCAAGTAGATCGAGCCAAATATAGAGATTGATAAACCTAACTTCTCACTCCAGACACCGGCACGACAAGCCATGGAAATGTGCACTGGATGGTGCCACGTGCTGTTAATGATTTATTCACTGGACGTGGTGAGCTTCTACTTCGAATACAGAAGGCTATCCACTGTGACTCGACTTCCTCTTCCGACAAGCAGAAGAGGTTCGTTATTGCGGGGCTAGGAGGGCAAGGGAAGAGCGAGATTTGTCTACAAGTCGCGAGTCAGATGCGAGAAAAGTTCGTTTTTATGCCTCTAATTCTACTTGTGTTAGTTGGCTAATAATGTTAGGTTCTGGGGGGTGTTCTGGGTCGACGTTGACAAGAAGTCTACTGCCGAGAGCGACTTTATCGCTATTGCAAAGCGGATTGGGCATTCTGTCGAGAGCCTTCACGATGCCCTTCAAGTTCTCGCGAATACGAAGCAAACCTGGCTTCTTATTCTTGACAACGCCGATGACCCAAACGTCGACTACCAGGTCTACTTTCCATCCGGAACTCACAGTGCCGTTCTTATGACATCTCGTGTTCCGGAATGCAAGCGGTATAGCCTAGACGCAAATGAAGCACTTGAAGGGCTTGGAGATAAGGATTCGAAAGAACTTCTACTTAAGGCAGCTGAGTTAGCTCTAGGATTATGGCCATCTCATGATAATCAAGCCCGAGAAGTAGTCCGCCTTTTAGGATCGCATCCGCTTGCCTTGATACAAGCTGGAGCGTATATCAGTCAAGGTCATTGCCAACTCCACCAGTACCCTGAGGTTTACAAACAGCAGCGACAGCGGCTCTTGAAGTACCGACCTAAGCAAGCTCAGTCGAGGTATTGCGATGTTTACGCGACTTTTGAAGCATCAGCAGATGTCTTAGAAAAATCTGAACAATCCGGAAGCGAATCTGCAACAGATGCTCTTCGCTTACTTGAGATCATGTCGATGCTTGACTCTAGCGTGCTTCCTCTTCAAGTTTTCGAGAAGGCATGGAAGGGTTGCAAAAAGGTCTTACGGGCTAGCAGCGTCAAAGCCAAAGGTATCGACAAATTCTCCTCTGATCACATCTTGCAATTACCAAGTTTTATGGTCCCAGAGGACGACGCATGGAATCCTTTTCGTCTCACAGAGGCCAGTTCTCTCCTTTTATCACTTTCCCTGGTCACTCGACATAACTTGGACAGCTACTCCGGATTATCGATGCACCCATTGACTCACGCTTGGGCCAAGGATCGACAGAATTCAGAGCGTCAAGGTACGGCATGGATTGCAGCTGGTTGTGTTCTTGGATTTTCTCGCTCAAATACCCATATTTGGCAGACACAAGAGAGACGTCTCCTTCCGCATGTCTTGTCGTATCTCGATATAAAGGTCAATAAGGCATTCGGGTTGGCATCGAAAGCAGTTGTCACTCCAATTGTCCTCAAATGCGGCTCGGCTCTGTTAGACATGCGACAAGACTCTAGACTTGGTCAATTGATACAAGACACGTTCCTCGAGCATGGGCAGAACCCCGACGAGCCATCGAACGAGTTCTTGCCACTGTATGACCTTCAAGCAAGAAGCTTAATGAATCTCGGAATGGATATCGAGGCTGTGGCACTGCTTGAGCAAGTAGTCAAGATTCGGGAGACCACGCTAGCCGAGACGCACCCGGACCGGCTCGCGTCGCAGCACGCACTAGCAGGAGCATACGAGGCAAACGGGCAGGTGGTCGAAGCCGTGGCGCTACTCGAGCAGGTGGTCAAGATTCAAGAGACTACGCTAGCCGAGACGCACCCGGACCGGCTCGCGTCGCAGCACGAACTAGCAAGAGTATACGAGGCAAACGGGCAGGTAATCGAAGCTGTAGCGCTACTCGAGCAAGTAATCAAGATTCAAGAGACTACGCTAGCCGAGACGCACCCGGACCGGCTCGCGTCGCAGCACGCACTGGCGGGAGCATACGAGGCAAACGGGCAAGTAGTCGAAGCCGTGGCGCTGCTCGAGCAGGTGGTCAAGATTCAAGAGACCACGCTAGCCGAGACGCACCCGGACCGGCTCGCGTCGCAGCACGCACTGGCGGGAGCATACGAGGCAAACGGGCAAGTAGTCGAAGCTATAGCGCTGCTCGAGCAGGTGGTCAAGATCAAACAGTTGAAATTGGCTATAAGCCATCCTAGCCGTGTAGTATCAGAGAACGCACTTTCTTACTTTTTACAGTTGCTTTAATTCTTTGTTAGATAACATTACAGCGATTCTTCTGTCTGCGACACAACTAGTATGTAACGTGATGTGACACATCTATATCTCGATGTGCTCGAATAATTCTTCTCTTATATATTTTTATAACTTTGATAAAGAGGGGCTTGGGGAGGGTGAGTTTTATATACTATTCTTGTGATCTTCTAGAAGCTTCAAGTTTATTCTTTCGGTCAGCAGCCTTACAAGTACGTGTTCGGGGTATCGGTATCGTAATATGCTTGGCGCTTGGTAGTCACATGACACCTCGCTTAGCCCCGTTCCGGTAGGTGGGGCTAAGAATCTTTAAGCGAGTGTGGAGGGGAAGCCGATTTTGTAAGCGACTGTAATGAAAATGAATCCGGCCTACAAGGCTACAGCCAGAAGTGGCACAGCTATCTTATGTTAAGGTGCAAACAGCGCAAACATGAGCAAACATGCCAACTCTGCCACCTAATTTTCTCAGCCTCGCATCGACACACCCACCTACCGGCTTCCTGCATTGCAGCTCCCCGCAAATGCCTCTCCCTACTGCATCTGAACTCATATTCTCTGAGCAGGCCAATCACAATTTCTCCAAAACTCTGGGAGACCTCAAACGATCCACTCTTTCCATCCAGAACCGCCTCCGATCCATCCAGCATGATGCAGCCTTTGCAGAGAAGGTCGCTCATGCCTACGACCGACCACTGATTGCGAACGAACGGTGCGGAAGCTGGTACATTGATCCTGAAACCAAGGGGGGAAGTGCATACTTCAAAAGCACAGATGGGCATACGGGCGTTTGGAAGTTCAGCTCTAGAAGGCTGAACTTGCATCTGCTGGAAATAATCGGGAAACATGATGGGTGTGCTGCTCTGTTTGAATGAGCAAGAATTAGGCTGAGACTTTGTCTGCAGATGTATCGTCGTTGATTCTACAAGGAGGGGGAAACGTGAGATCTCTCAATCTAGGGCCATCGAGTATTGCTGACCTCCAAAAGGAATGCCAGATGCCCTAAGCAGAACCATCCCAATATGGTGCAGTGTCCTCAATCGTTTCCTCTTCCCCAACGAACCTAGCTTCCACGATTTGTATACGCCCCCGCAAGTCGTCTCGCCGTCCGAACACGTTCAAATCATTGCTCTTCTCCCATCGTTCCTCGTTGCGCTACAAGCACTCAACATTCCTACGGCCGACCTGAGACCCCACATTTTGAAACCTCTCCGTCCGATCTGGGTGACGCCAGACTCAGATGTTACACCGACTTCTAGTGTTTTCGAAGACTTCCACCCAGTGATCTGCTGTACTGTTTCACGGAGAGTAGCAGGCGGCGAACTTAGCGAGGGAGGATACATACAAGGCGCCGGAGACGATACTGAGAACTGGGCTCATGGGCTCTCACCGCCAGTATTTTGGGCAAAAAGAGAAGTCTTGCTCTCTGCGCCAGAAGCCGAACTTCCTGACCTCATTGAGACTTTGACTATACGTGCAGCAACCTTAGGATCTCCTGGAGGGCAGATGAAATGTGTAAAGCCGACATCATGTCTGTTCGTCACTCCGATCACAGGCCTCCAGGTAAACAGCATGCTCTCGGATACTTGCACTATTGTTTTGCTGCCGAAAATTACCGAGGAGAGTACATGGCAGCCATCTCCGACTCGGATGGATGTCGGCCTCGGACCTCACAAGCTAGGTAGCCGGAATCTTCGTATTGCATTGCCTTTCATCGTGAATTTCCTCCGACAAACATTGGTTCCTCGGAAGGCCGAAGCGGGTCAAGAGCTTGTGATGTTGCACATCGTCATTGCATGTGAGACTGGCAAGGATTTATCCATTGGCGTTGCGCTTGCAATTTTGTGTCTTTTCTTCGATGACAAGGGCAACTTGTTGCGGGAGCCAAGTCGAGGAGTAAATATTGACAAAAACTTCATTAGAAGCCGGTTGGGTTGGATATCAACCTCGATGCCAAACGCAAACCCGAGTCGGGCGACACTCCAGAGTATCAATAGCTTTTTAATGGAACGTCCAAAATAAACCGTCTTTTTCATTTGACTTGTGATTGTTTTATTGCGACTTCAACAACGAATACCTGGATTATTTTCTTAAGACTTTTCTTGTATTTATTTAGCCTTGTGTGCAAAAAGAGGTTTTGGAAGATCAGGCGTCATCATTTCGTCTAGGTATTCTACCTATAAACTAAAGTCTCGTATATAGCACAACCACCCCGTTCTCCACCACCCAGCGCTCTCGCTCACCCCCACTCGCTCTGCCCTACGTTAAAAGAAGCGAAAATGGGGCATGTCCACGGAACGGCTTGAAGGAGGATATGCCTCTGCCCGGCCCTACGGAGGAAGAAGGGTACTCGGAAGCCTAAACATATCCCGATTACGGTGGTAATAGTTCCGTGGGGCTTGGTGGGGGAATGGCCACTCCCACCCATTGCGCTCTCCGATGTCTGTCATTCGCCGAGCTACCCCTGGACATGACAAGCCTCCTTGTTCCCCAAACCGTCCAAGGTAATTAGCACTCTAATGGTAAAGCTCTCAAAACGCGTTGGCCTCGTCGTTAGACTACGTACTTAACATATTTGACTTAATTTCTGGTTTGGAAAAATATATTTGATAGGAAAAAAGAAGCTGAGGTACTGTACGTGGAGACAAAAGGAGATATATAGACGTCTGACTTCGCTATTTTATTCTTTTTGTGGGTTTTTGGCACAGCACTTAATCTTATTCAAACATATATTTCTGACCACTCAAGTCGCTATTTACGAATAGAGTAGCTTAATCATGAATTGTTTACTTCTGTCGCTAGATTTTAACCGCATGGTGTCTTCGCAAATTAATCACAATTCACCACATTAGCATGGGCTGGGTGTATACCACCACATATACCTTAGCATGGTTTTCAATCGAGGGCAAAGTCCCAATCCGTCGCTTCCCCTATCCCAGTCGAGGACACGTGATGCTGGCACCATTTACAAACTCACCCTTATCAATTTAAATAAGCAATTCCTACACAATCGATTCCGGTCGATTAGTCGAGCAGGTTCGAGAAACGTCCGAAATGACGAGTTAAACTACTATCGTGCGCCCCTCCGCACCGCCGGATTGGCTCCTTTAATTCGTGAGCAAAAATCTTCAATATCCTCTTCCTATGACATGAATCTAATGAACTCGAAGACTTCCTCTACATAAGTACCAGGTGATAGGAGTAATCGTATACGTAAAAACCCCCTCTAAATCGACAGGGCCGGGTTCTGAATTCCTCACATGCGGAAGCATGTGGGGTTTACAGTTTTGTCGATTTTTTATATGGATTTTTTTGCACTGTTTTTGTTTATACTAGGTTTTCGCTTAAACAAAAGAGCGCGTGTCTTAGGTTCAGGTGTCGAAAAATCCTTCTGGATTTTCTGAGAGTCATTCCTTCCCTTCAAGGCTGCTTTGCATAATTATTTTCTTCTCCCCTTGATCCACTAAGTTCTCTCTCTTTCATTTTTTTATACACTTTTGCGCTGTCTCGCGATATTTTGGATATTTTCGTGTGCAATTAAGTCAACAATCACCCCCTTTGTTAAGCGAGTTTTCAGTGCCTCGGAACGACACTGAGCAAGGAGCAACACCACCACCACAAACTGTCTTCGGTTTGAGAAAGTACATTACTGCTTCTTTCCAAGTATTGGCTATTTTACGTGTTAATCCTGGCCGATGAAAATCCCGGACAATTTCTGGGCAACCAGAATGCAGCCTAAAAGCAGAAGTCTACCTACAGGCAGGTCACAGCACTCTCAATGCACCAACCCCACAAACAAACACCGCTCTAAATACACTCAGAACAATCTATCCAACCTCTCAAGCGGCCCCTTTAACACAAATCCATGTCTCAACGAATCGCCGAAGGACCCCTAACCACCACAAACACTTCCTTCATGACTCCATTGCAGATTTCGACGCCGAAATCGCACAGCATCCTCCTAACGAGAGCACCAAAGATTTTCTCATCACAACCAAGAGCTTCATGATTGCTCTTAACGACCGTTTCTCCCAACGCTGCGAAACGATCGACTTGAGCAAGATCTCCATCATATTTGGCACACGGTCATCGAACTTGCCAAGATCTGCCGGCCGAAGACTGCACACGGGAAAGCCTCGTGTTCTTACTCTTGTAATTCAAAGAATTGGGTACTCTTCGCAGGAATGTCGAGGGTGGAGAGCAGGATGCTGTATTGGAGAATGGGATGAAAGTTTGGACGGATTTGCCATACTTTAGATCAAATTTGCTAGCCAAGTGGCAGAAATTGTCGGGGATGATGACTGCGCAATAGACCAATCTTGCCGCGCTCACGGGAAAAGGCATGACATTTAGAGTGGGTAGCGATGATGTTGCTTTGTGTCCTCTTTTGTTGGTAAGAGAAGCGCTCGAGCTATACCCTCGACCGGAAGAGGACGCCGGAGAGCTGATCGTGCAGTTGTTGCCTGTCTCCACGATACTGTTACAGAATTGTGGGCACAAGCTTTTCGCCCTGTGTATCAACAACAAAAAGTTCGAGCAAAGCGATTTGGAATCCAGCGGTCTCAAGCAACAGGCAGTGCGAAAAAACAAGGAGACTAATTTCAATATTGAAAGATAGCTTCGCTGGAGGAAGATATTCCAGGAGCTGAGCCGACGCGAGGATGATGTGGTGGAAAAGGAGGCGAAGAGGGCCTTTGATAGTATGATTTGTTGTGGTAGGGAGCTTGGGTATTGCAATGGAGGGTGAGGAGAAGTGGTGGGAGAAAGAAAAAATTTCTCTTTCGGAGGAGCTTAAGAGTGGGAAGGAGTCTGGGCTTGGCGAACATTGTTGCTGAGCCAGATTGGGTGGACTGAAGGTTCTCGGATCTTGCTTTATTCCCCCCCCCGCACGACTGGTGGAGAATTTCAAGCTAAAGCGGAACGTGGCATTAACACAAACAAAAATTAGTCTCAAGTACTTTTACATGAGACTCCAATGTCTCAGGTCAAGTTGGACATTCTTTGCTTTTAGTCTTCTATGTAGGGTAGAACTTCAGACGACCAACAACCGTAGACTCGCAGCATCCTCCGCCACTACCTCACATGCGGGTTGTCTCAACACCTCCCTCCGTCTTGCAATGGCATGAAACAGATGTCCAGCCCACCGCAAAGACGGCCGCACTGTCCTCTTGACTCGGAGAGATTGAATCAATGCCCAGCCGCTTTTCTTTACGAGATTAACATAAGATCTCATTTTATACGCACTAGCCTCTCCTTCTCTTCGCCAAGGATACACTTCCTGTTTTGGGGATTTCACATCTGCCAAATTTAGAATCTAGTGTGGATCATTCACAAGACATTTCTCTTGAGCAGTTAGAGACTTTCACAACCACAGCTGCCTTGCAAACAAGTCTTTGAGCTTGCTGTAACATTTAATTTCTCACATTGAAATCAACATTTTGTCTTTTGCAGATCAGCATACCGCTGCTTGGTATTGCACTCTTAGTGGAGGGTAAAGAAAAGCAAACAGCTTTCCCTCGCTTGCTTTGGCTATTAAGAAATTAGTACGGAGTTGAAGATGGCGCTTAGGTGACCCTAGCGTTATTTGAGCATGTACTAAAACGCCTTGGACTCTCCTCCATCCTCGTCTTCTGCTCCTGCAAGCAGAAAGAAGGGCAAAGGCAAGCAATAAGGTGAGTGAACCAAATATCCGATGTAGAACTTTGACTGACTAGGAACGGAACTGGTTGGATGTAATACTCCCTTAATAAAGGATAAGGCAATGACTAAGGAAGTAGTAAACGTACAATGTCTATTATGGAATACGGATAAATAGATGTTGTCAGGTTGCTCTACAATGTCAAACACTCTAGGGCGGTTGGACCACAAACTAGTGTAGTCATATTTCACGTCTTAGGTGTAATATACCATCAAGAGCTGGACAATGGTCGTCGTCTAATATCAAGTAGTAACCCTTAGGTGAGGACTCAGGTGCTGGTCCAGCATAGCAGCAGTGCTTGGAAGAAGTTGCTTCCTCGGAGCCCTTTATACCTCATGGATGCGCATCTCTTTGTTAGACATATTGATGTGAATGTGCCTACTTGTCGGCAACAATGTCCTAAAGAGAGCTGGACAATCTGGTGATTTGACTTCAATGTCCCGGAATGAAATAGAGATCCGAGCTCAACAGTCACTAGCATAACCACTAGCTTTGAGATGATATATTTAAACTAGAGCGTTGGGCATTTGCAACAAGCAACCTAGATCTTCGAAGGAATGATGAACGTCGATGTGCTGGGCATAAAGGAACCCGGGCGCTTAGTGGATCACTCATTTGCACACAGTATCCCAATGTCATAGCGAGCCTGGAGCATTCATTTTTTGGGTTAAGCAGCTCCGTCTTTTAAGACAGTAGAAAATCGTCAGATAACTTCAAAGTGATAGTGTAATTGACAACAGCATTCGTCTGATGACCTCTCGACAATCGATGTTATCTGGCTTTGGACGAAGTTCGTAGGATGATTAGATGTAGGTGAAGTTGACAGCCGTATTCATCTTGTATTCTTTGACAACGGATTGCATCTGACCTTAGACGAGGGGGGAACACATGTAGAAGAGTTGGTAAATGTACCCTAACGGTTGAGATATTTGAAGTAAATATGGGGGCAGAGAGCAGACTCGAGCTTTGGGTCGGGCCTCGGCTGCCACGTTGAGGAAAAAGACAACTAGACTCTTACCATATAAGTACGCCATATTTCGGCGCCACTTCGGGAGACTGAGAAAGAGACGCAGTAAATGGGAATATAAACGCTTTTCTTCGTATAGATCATCGCTACAATATCTCCTCTAACTTCACGCTCTAGTTCGAGCTCGAGTCTCTCCTCGCGAGACATTTATGCAGAGTATGCTGCTTCATAAATGCACCGCACACAAACGCTAGTATCGCAATGCTGAAGCTCGTTAAGAACACACCTCTCAATGCGCCGGCAAAACTATCCAATACGCCTTCCTTCCACCCAGCTGGCAGGCGCTTCAATTCATCGAAATTGTCCCGGATTCTCCTGATTTCGTCTTCTGCGCCGTCCCAACCATCGAACTTTTCATGTAATGAAGATACTAGCAAGTTTTGATATACTGCTGATGCAATTGTGACGCCGATTGTGGAGCCTGTGGAACGGAAAGCGTACGTGGCGGACGTGATGACTGCTTGGTGCTCATGATCCACTGCACTAATGACGGCGAGTAGTGTGACGGTCAAGGCTGCACCATATCCTGTTCCGACACTGAATAAATAGATATACTCAGGCCAATCGGGGCCATTGAAACTCAATGTCGGGAGCATGCCGGAGCCAAAACAGAGAAGGATCAATGAACCCATACCAAGCCACTTATATTTCCCAGTGTGTTTCATGATGAGGCCTGCTCCAAGAGAGCCAACCGATGTTCCTATGGATTGTGGGATTAGACTCATGCCAGAAACTGTTGTTGAACGCCCCTTCACTTGGAAGAAGATGGGGACGTAGAACATGCCTATGTAGACAACCATTGATTGAAGCCAATTGCAAAGGCACGCGGCTGCTACGGTACGGTGGAGGAGGAGGCGAACGGGAATGACGGGCTCGGAGGCGATGTAGGTCTCGATGTAGATGAAGGCACAGAGTGCAACGCCGGAAAGCGGGAGCGAGACTAAGACGAGCGGGTGTGTCCATGGAACCACATTGCCGCCTGAGTTCAAGCCCAATAATAGGAGCACCAGTGTAACCACCAGCGTGGAAGCGCCAAGGAAATCCACACGAGACAGTTTCGACTTCTCGGACTTCTTGGGAGGTACGTTGACGAACCACCACACCAGTATTCCTGATATGACAACCAGGGGAACCTGGGACAAGAATGCAACTCTCCATCCCCATGTATCGTTCACCCACCCACCGAATATACCTCCAAGTCCAGCTCCACCTCCAAAGCATATATTCCCAATACCTTGGATCACACCTCTCTTCCTCAACGGCACCAAATCACTTGCCACAAATGTAGATATAGCCATCAATCCGCCGCCTCCCATACCAGAGATCACCCGGCCCGCAATCATGCTCCATTCTGATGTCGCTAGTCCGCACATCAAATTCCCAGCGGCGAAGAGGATATTCGATACTACCAGTCCCGTTCTGCGACTGAAAATGTCCGTCAGTCGGCCGGATATTGGTTGGCAGGCGGCATTGGCGATCAGATATGAGGAGGCTAGCCAGGAGAGGAGGGAGAGGGAGTTGAAGGATGTGGATATTGGTGCGGAGAGCGTGGCAATAACCGTGCTGTCCAAGGCACCAAGAAAGACTCCAACGTAGATAGAGCTGAGGGTGATATACAGACGAGTTGCGGAAAGCTCTTCGGGGATTATTGTCTCCTCTGTTGGGTGAGATTCGTCTACATCCCCGTCGTAAGGCTTCGGGTGATCGTCTCTCAGCAAGGGAGTTTCTTCATCGGCGGACCGTGAGGCGGAGCCTTGTGAAGGATTGCTATTGATAACCATGATAGTGGTAGAGATTCAGTGATCTTTAAGCACGAGAACGACAAAAGAAAATTGCATACTTATGCTTGTGCGAAAATAAAGTTTGTGGTGAAGGGTGGGAGTTGAATAATCAGATCAATCCCCTGCGGCTGCGGCCTGAAATGGAACGAACGTTCCGGGCGGATCCCGGTGATCGAATGGCCCCCAAAGTTTCAAATGCTGAACGGCGTAGCTGAGAAAGGGATGCAGCCGAACTCTCCGAGGTTTGCATTGCAACGTAAATCGACCCCAAGATAGAAGCATTGAAGGCATTCAAATATTCATAGGTTCTGGATTTAAAACTGATGCGAAGGTCCGACGCTCCTAAAAATTATCACGTCTCACCGTCTCAGCCTCCCCCCACCCCATCCAACGGCCTGTCCTATTTTTAACTCGCCAAATCAGGCGCTGTTTGTGGTCGAAGTACGGACGCGTCAAAGCGAAGGCGATGAGCCTCCTTCGTTGACTACGACACAGCCCACGCACTTCTGTTCTTTCCTGCACTACAGTACATTCACTTGTTTGCCTTTTAACCAGCATCCTCGCCTTCTCTTCACTTCTCTCC
>Ga0302325_10023658_pt1 | contig 12795 bp, 11 predicted proteins | sample Palsa_T0_2_FD_201948 | JGI IMG/M metagenome (GOLD analysis project Ga0302325, IMG submission 201948) | Peat permafrost microbial communities from Stordalen Mire near Abisko, Sweden - Palsa_T0_2 | ecosystem: Environmental > Terrestrial > Soil > Palsa > Peat permafrost | place: Sweden: Abisko... | reverse complement strand
GAGATGGTCGCCATCAGTCACGAGCTCGACCCGGGGCATAGCGACACGCAGGCCCTCCTGAACCCCGCCACGAGCGGCGACTATCCTGGAACGACGACCAGCAGCCTGGTCGACGTCTGGGGCGACAATTACGACGTCGGCACCTGCGTCGCGGCCTTGAAGCAAGTGCACACCACCTCGGGCGTGATGACCGAGGAGGGGCATGAGACGAGCACCTGGACCACGGTCAAGGCCACTCCGGGCCTCGTCGGCGAGTTCATGTGGACGGGCACCGACTATCTGGGCGAGGCGCCTGGCGAGTGGCCGACCATCGGGAGCAGCGCGGGGCTCATCGACTCGTTGGGGACCGTGCAGAACGATGGGTACACGTGGCAGGGGATCTGGGGAGCCCCCAAGACGGCGCCTCCGCCCGCCGGAACGACGGCGACCCAGGTCGTTCTCACCGCGGATCACACCACGATCGTAACCGACTGGAACGACGTCTCGTTCGTCAAGGCGGCGATCTCGGACGCCAATGGCCACGTCGTGAGCTCTGCCACTCCGGTGACCTTCGCCATCACCGGGCCGGGCACGATCCTGGCCGTCGACAGCGCGAGCATGACCCAGGAGACGTTCCGCGGCAATGTTCGCAACGCCTACAAGGGTCTGGCCTTTGCGCTCGTTCAGGCGACGGCCGCCGGGACGATCACGGTGACGGCCTCGGCCACCGGGCTCACGGGCGGGACAGCGACCGTCCAGGGCACCGTAGGCACCTTCGTTCCGTGCTCCGGGACGTGCGATTGAACGGGTAAGAGAAGGATAAGCACGTCTTGCTCCACCTACAATCTCGTGCGGTGAGCGGAATCTCCCCCGGCGAACGCCGTCGACACGCGCACAAGCAAGTACAATTTCGCCCCGATTTGCAACGGGACGGCGAACTCGTGTCCCACGGGACCGGAGCGGCAGCCGTCTCGGTAGACGACACGACGGATGGCACCCCTGGGCCGATCCAGCATTCGGCGTTCCGTCGGGAGTCGGCAGGCTTCGGCACCATCTACCAAAACTACTTCGACCTGGTCTGGAGAACTCTCCGCCGATACGGTGTTCCCGACGCTTCCGTCGACGACGCCATGCAGGACGTGTTCGTGGTGGTCCACACCCAGCTCGCGAACTTCGAGGGTCGCTCGTCGCTACGGACCTGGATGTTCGGCATAGCACGCCGCGTCGCCCGCGATCACCGGCCCTCGGCGCGGGCGCGCGCGCGGGCGGAGGGAGTCGGTGTCGACACCCTGGAGGCTCTGCCGGACGTCGCGTCGAAGTCCCCGCTCGCCACGCTGGAAGCGATCGAGGGGGCGCGCTTGCTCGAGAGCCTGTTGGGCGCTCTGTCCCCGAAGAAACGAGAGGCCTTCATTCTCGTCGAGCTCGAGCAGATGACCGTTCTGGAGGCCAGTCAAGCTCTCGGCCTCAACTCCAACACCATCTCTTCCAGGGTGCGAGCTGCCCGCCAAGAACTCGAACATGCGCTCGCCCGCGTGGAGGCGTACAACGACTGGAGACAGCACCGCTGACATCCCGTTGGTCACGGAACGTCAGCGTAGATGTATCCGCGTCCCCCGGTGGTCAGATACACCCGTCCGTACACGCCCTCGTCCCCGGCAATGTAGTTGCCCTGGAGGCTGCCGTACTGGTGCGCATCGTCGTTGATCCTGGTCCAGGCCGTACCTACCCCGTCATCCGAGCGGAAGAACCCGTACTGACCCGCCACCGTCCCGATGACGTACGCTGCCGGGTGACTCTGACCCGCCGCCGCCATTCCGAAGCCGACGCCGTACGCGCGGGTGACGTTCCCGACGACCGCGCGTGTAGCTCCCGAGGCCGTGAAGCGATAGAGACTGCCGCCGCCGGCCGCCACCCAGACCTCGCCCGCCTGTCCGAACACCGCCCGAGGGGCGCCGTTGCCGGTGAATGTGTTGGCCTTGGTGAAGGTCGCGCCGCTGTCCGTGCTCACGTAGAGCGTCCCGCCGCTGGTCGCGTAGAAGGTGCTCGCCGTCACCCGGTCGGAGGCCAGCATGGCCCCTGAAGGCAGTCCGGTGGAGGCTGTCCAGCTGGCGCCCTGCGTCGTGGTGTAGGCGACACTCCCGGAGTTGGGGGACGCGAGGAATCGGCTGCCGTCTGCCGCCACGGCCACGGAGCCCATCTGGCCGGAGACGGTGTATCCGGGCACGGCCGCCGTGCAGGGAGTCCAGGTCACGCCGTTGTCGTTCGAATAGGCCACGTCCGACGCCGGCTTGCCGCTGTTTCCGACACGGACTACGAAATTCGTATTGGCCTCTGCGAAGTCGATTCCATTGGTGTTGTTGTCGACCGGATTCGAGTATTCGCCGCTGGACGAGTAGACGTCCAGGTTCGTGTTTCGCATCCCCCCCAGATCGCCGATGGTGCCCAGGAAGGCGCCCTTGATGGTGGGCATCAGGTAGATGGGGACGGTCTCTTCGAGCCCCTTGTCGAGGAACGTCCAGGTGACGCCCTGACCGTTCGCACCGGTCGCTCCCTGGATGTCGCTGCTGCTCCAGACCCCGGCGCCGGTCCCGTACATGGCGTGGTTGGGGTCGAAGGGATCGAGCGCGACGGCCTCGACCCAGTTGGTCGCGCCGGTCCCTACGGTCGTCGCTCCCCCGACCAACCAGAACTCCACTCCGTTGACGTCGTAGGTCGACCCGTTCGGGTCGTAGGATACGGGGGGTTGCGCGATGACGGCCCAGGTGGTTCCGCCGTTCGTCGTCGCAAGAAGGCGGTCCGGGGCGTACCAGTCGAGGGTCGAGACGATGACGTGCTGCGCGTTCTGCGCGTCCACGCTGATCCCGCCCGCCATCGCGCCCCAGTTGGCCGCGGGAGGCGTCACGTTGGTCCACGTCCCGGTGACCGTCCCGTATTTCCAGACCTGCCCGGTCCCCGGTCCGCCGCCGGGGCCGTAGGTGCTGGAATAAGCCAACCAGAGAGTCCCGTCGCTTCCCAGGGACGCGTGATGCGCCATGAGGCCCGTCGGTCCCCCGGCCCCCGCCACGAGCGCCCAGGTCGAGCCTCCGTCCGTGGTCCTGTAGAGGTTACTGCCGGCACTGGTGGACGCCGCGCCCACGAAGATCGTCGTGGAGCCCGCTGCGCTGCCCCCGGTCTTGTCGAAGACGACGACAGGGAGCCCGTAGGTCGCGTCGCCCTTGGTCGGAAAGGTGCTCACCGGCGCCCAGGTCGCTGCCGAGTTGGTGCTCTTGTAAAGACCGCTCTCGCGCGTGCCAAAGAAGAGGATGGCATGGTCGTTGGGATCCACGGCGAGTCGTTCGCCCATCCCCCGCCCGTTGGCATTTCCACCCATGGGGACCGGTATTTCGTTGACTGTCCAGGTATTGCCCTGGTCGGTCGATCGCAGGATGACCCCGTTCCCGCTGCCCAGGTACATGCCTCCCGCCGCGTAGACGATGGTGGCGTCCGTGGGATCGGGGGCGATGCTCTCGCCACCCATGTAGTTGCCCTGCGACATGGGGAAGGAGTCGGTGAGCGGCACCCACTGGCTGTTGGCGCCTTCCCAGCGATAGAAGCCGCCGACGTCGGTGCGTGCGTAGGCGAGGCCTTGCTCGATCGGGCTGAAGACGATGCCCGACACGAAGCCGCCGCCGCCGATGGCGACGTTCTTCCACGGAGACGAAGCTCCCGCCTCGCCGGGCTCCGGAGAGCCCTCGGCCAACTCCGGCGAGTCGGAGCTCGCATCGCCGCCGGCCGTGCTGGAATCGCCCGGAGAGCCGTCGGTCCCCACGGACGAGTCGCCCCCCGAAAAGCCGGAATCTTGGCCGCCGCTTTCTCGCCCGCCGCCGGAGTCGGACGGTGTCTCGCCACCCGAGCCGCCGGTACCGCAGCCTCCGACTCCCACGGAGAGAGCAAGCGCCAGGCGGAGGGATGGCGTCGGGATCCAGCCTTTTGTCATTTTGTTCCTTGAGCAGGGGCTAGGTACGCGTAGATGTTCGCGAATCTGCATGCCGCATCCGGCTGTACCGCCACGTCGAGGGGAGAGCCGCACGTCGACCGACAGTAGCGGCAAGATCTCGAAATGGCTCAGCGGACGCCGCGGACGAGGCGGTAACGAGGTAAGGTTTCCTGAGCCGAATCGCGGCGCCCCGCTACTGCTCAGCACAGGATCATGTTGGCCGCCAAGCTCCCTCCTCCTCGTCTCGCCCTGGTCGGCCGCCGGGGCGAGGCACACCCCGAGGACCGCGAACTCGCTGACGCGCTCGTGGCGGAGGAGCCGTGGGCGGCGGCCGGCATCTGGAACAAGCACGGGCCGATGGTGTTCCGGTTCCTTCATCGGGCGCTCGGGCCGGCTGCCGACGTCGAGGACCTGACGCAAGAAGTGTTTGTCGTGGTGTTTTCCCGGGCGCACGAGCTTCGCAACAAAGACGCGCTTCGGAGCTTCATCTTCTCGGTGGCGGTGCGGATGCTCAAGTGGGAGCTTCGTCGTCTTCGCGTACGCCGGATCTTCCAGATGACGAGCACCGGCGACCTGCCGGACCACCCGGTGCCCGCGCTCGACGCGGAGTCCCGCCAGGCGCTGCGCCGCTTCTATGACATCCTGGACCGTCTCGGCGCCGAGGAGCGCCTCGCGTTCGCGCTCCGTCACCTCGAGGGCTTCAAGCTGGAGGAAGTCGCGCAGGCTCTCGGTACCTCTCTGGCGACCGCCAAGCGACGCCTGCAGCACGCTTCCGCCGTGGTCTCTCGATCCGTCGAGGCCGATCCGGCGCTCGCGCCCTACGCGCGAGGGAGCACCGGGGGACAGGATGTCTGAGCAAGAGCAGCCGCTGAGCCCGCGCGCCCGAGGGTTGATCGAACTCGCGCAAGAATCGCTCGCTCAGATGTCGGAGGAGCGGCGAATCGCCGGACTCGATGCCCTGCGCGCGCGCCTGTCCGGTCGCCGGCCCCACGGGAACGTGCATCGTGCGGCGCTCGCGGCGACCGGCGCGTTCGCCATCGCCGGCTGCGTGGTGCTGGGCTATTCGTGGGCGCGCCACCGCAGCGATCCCGCGCCGGCACTCGTGCTGCGCGTGGAAGGAGCCGACCTTTCGGTGAACGGCGCGGTGGAGTCTGCCGGCTCGGCGGGGCCGGTGCTTCGCTTCTCCGACGGAAGTGAGATCGCGCTCGGCGAGCGCTCGCGTGCGCGTGTGCGGTCCATCGACGAGCACGGGGCGCGGGTGTCCCTCGAACGAGGCGAAGTGCACGTCTACGTGGTGCACGGTCCAGGCACGCGCTGGACGTTCGATGCGGGTCCCTTCGTCGTCGCGGTCACCGGGACGGCCTTCGGACTGTCATGGCGCGAAGACACGCAGCGCCTCGACGTGCGCCTCGAGAACGGCACGGTGAGTGTGAGCGGCCCCGTGTCCGATACGCCGATGACGCTTCGGGCGGGTCAGTGGCTGACCGCTCAAGGGGGCGACGTACGCATTCGCAGGCTGGACGCTGCGGACGACGTGGAGGCGGACGCAGCGAGCATCGCGCCGCGGAGCGCCGACGTCGCGACCGCTCCGTCGGAGACACCGCCGGCCTGGCAGAGTGCCGCGGCGGGGGCCAACGTCACGCCGCCGGGGAGCGCTTCACGCCGGAGTCCCAGTGGGTCGCCCCGCCAGCACAACTGGGCCGGCGACCTTGCCCGCGGTCGCCCTTTCAAAGCCATCGTCGCTGACGCGGTCGCGCTCGGTGTCGACGACGTCTTTGCCCAGAGCAGCGGCGTCGAGCTGGGCGCTCTGGCCGACTCCGCTCGGTATACGCTTCGCCAGGACATCGCCCGGGGAGCGCTCCTGGCGCAGCGCCGTCGCTTCCCGGGATCGGACCACGCGCGCGCCGCGGCGTTCGACCTCGGGCGCATCGAAGAAGCTGGACAAAATCCCGGCGCGGCGCTGGGCTGGTTCGATGCGTACCTCGCCGAGGCGCCGAACGGTCCCTACGCGTCGGAAGCCCTCGGCCGCAAGATGACGCTCGTCAAGGTGCTCGAGGGGAGGGAGGCGGCGCGATCGTGGGCCGACCTCTACCTTCGTCGCTTCCCGAACGGCACCTACGCCGCCGCCGCCCGAGCGGTGACCAGCAGCGGTCCGTGAAGACCTCGCCGCGACGAGTCCGCGCGCTGGCGATGATCGCGTCGGCCCTGGGCGTCGCCGCACCCGCTTCGGCGAGCACGGGACGTGTGGCGCTCGTCCGTCAGACGCAAGCCGACCCGACCATGGCCGAGGCGATCCACCGAATCCGGGGTGAGCTCGTGGCCGATGGGTTCGACGTTCTCGACGTGGAAGCGGCACCGGAGCTGGAGTCTTCAACGCCGAGCGGCGCGGCCCTCGAGCCGGCAGCCCTCGCCACCATCGATCTCTCGGCGGACAGCGGAGCGCACATCGCCGAGCTTCGCGTCGTCGACCAGGTGACGAAAAAGATGGTCATCCGTCGCACGTGGGTCGACGATTCCCAGACGCCGCACGCGGCCGAGGTACTGGCCGTTCGGGCCGTCGAGCTGCTACGCGCCAGCCTTCTGGAGCTTCTCCTCGAAGCCGATCGCTCGGCGCCCGGTCCGCCAAGCGTAGAGCTGCGCCAGGTGTCCCAGTGGGCGGCCCGGGGGCCGCCCGTGCGCCCTGAATCCGGGTGGGGAGTCGAGGTCGGAGCGTGCGTGCTCGCCGACTTCGGAGGAATCCCTCCGGCGGTGCTCGGTCTGGCCCGCGTGCGACGCACCCTGGTGGGTCCTCTCAGCGTACGCGTGACCGTCGCGGGCCTCGGAACGCAGGCCCGCGTCGAAGCCGTCGCAGGGAGCGCAATCGTGACGCAGGACGTGGGCCTGGCCGAGCTCGTGGTGATGCCCTGGCCGGCGGGCATGCTGCGGCCCGTCTTGTCGCTGGGCGCTGGAGCGTTCTACGCGTCGGTCGACGGCCGGGCGAACCCACCCTACGCGGGCCGGCAAAGCGCGCGATGGGCTGGAGCGGTCGACGGAGGCGTGGGGGCCGAGGCGAGGATCGGGGGCCGCTTCGCTCTGTCGCTGGAAGCGCATGCGCTGCTCGTCCAGCCGTTCCCTGTCGTCGAGGTCCTCGGTGCCGACGTCGCTCGAGGAGGTCAACCATCGGTCCTCACGTCCCTCTCGGTCGTGGGATGGCTGTGAAGCGACGAAGGCCTCTGCACGGCCAGGGGCCTGGCGCGAGTCGAACGGCGCTCCTCGGCGTCGCTGCCTTGACCTCGGTCGCGTGCTCGAGAGGCCGCCTTGATGCCATCGAGCTGCCCGCCGACGCGCTCACCAACGATCTGATGGCTCACTATACCTTCGACGACGGCAGCGGAACGACGGTCGCGGATCACTCCGGGAACAAGCGTGACGGGACGCTGGTCGGCGGCCAATGGATCAGCGACGGCAAGTTCGGCGGCGCGCTGCATCTGGACGGCGCCAGCTACGTCACCGTCGACAACTTCCCGAACGCCCGATCGAGCTTCAGCGTCTCCGCCTGGACACGGACCATCGAGTGGCCTGACAGCGGCACCGACAGCGGGCCGGAAGGCGGGCTCGCGACCATCGCCAGCACGGAGTACGTCTTCGATGGCGGTTGGGAGATCAACGTGCTGGATCGCGCCGACGGCGCCACGGGCCTGCAGGCCGCATTCTGGGATGACGTCCTCGACGCCTACACGTTCAGTGATTGCCTGTGCTTGCAACAAGAGCCCGACGCCTGGACCCAGTTCGCGTTCGTGGTCGACGGAGCAGCCCATACCATGACGGTCTACCTCGACGGGGCCGTCGTGAACGTCGTTTCGGCGCCCAATCCGATAGCACCCGGCACACCGCAGCTCTTCATCGGTCGCTGGCTGCGACCCGGGCGCTTGCTGGTCGGCGACGTCGACGACATGGCCATCTACGGTCGCGCGCTGGCCCCCGCCGAAGTGCAGGCGCTTCTGCTGCAGCCTCCTCCCGACGTCCCTTGAGCGCGCAGAGGACGCCTCGTGACCAAGCGTCTTCGCGTGGCCGTCGTGGGGTGCGGTACCGCGGGAGCGGCAAGCGCGCTCTTTCTGTCGCGCGCAGGGCACGACGTGGTCGTCTTCGAACGGGTCCCTTCGATCTCGTCGTCCTCTGCGACGGCGCGCGCTCCCATCTCCGAGACGGGATGCGCGCGCTCACCAAGACCGTGAGGCCCTACCCCTGGGGCGCGCTGTGGTTCATCGGGCACGATCGCGACGGTCGACACGCCTCACGCCTTCATCAGATCGTGCGCGGTGCCCGGCACATGATCGGGCTGCTCCCCACGGGGCTCGGTCCCGGGCAGGGCGACGTCCCTCTCGTGGCTCGGCACGCTCCGCGACGTGGCCATGGGCCCGGCGTCGCGCCTCGCGTCCGTCTGCCGCGAGATGGTGCGCAGCATGGCGGGAACCAAGACCGGGTTGTTCCTTGGCTCGCGGGAGACGCGCATGCCGCGGAAGCCGTGAGCGGGTCTTCCCGCGCCCCGTTTCTTCAGCCCTGGCCCACGCCGAGGGACGCGGGTGGCCACGCTCCAGAGTCTGCTCGAAAGGAACGAACTCGGGCGGGGCGAATCGTCTCATTGGCCGACGCCGCTCGCGCGCGTCAAAGTGGGCCACATCATGAAGACATCCACTTCGTCCGGCAGGTACTCTGGGGAAGGCGTGAGCGCTCTCGTGCTGAGCGCGTGCCTGCTGGTCCTACCCCGCTCCGCATCGGCTTCGCTCGGGCGAGACGAAGCATCGGTGCAAGTCGACCTGGCCCAGATGAGAGGGGACGGGCACGTGGTGAAGGCCGCCGACCACACCGTGCACGAGATTCGCGTGCCGGGCGGGACGGTCATCAAGGAGTACGTCTCGCCCGGAGGCACCGTCTTCGGCATCAGCTGGCAGGGGCCCTTCCGACCGGATCTCCGGCAGCTTCTGGGCGACTACTTCGATGAATTTCAAGAAGCCACCCGGGCAGCAAAGCGCAGGGGGGCCGGCCGGGGGCCGCTCTCGATGGATACGCCCGAGCTGGTGGTGCACCTGGGCGGACATCCACGCGCATTCTTCGGCCGCGCTTATGTGCCCGGACTGTTGCCGCCGGGCGTTGCCGCCAAGGACATCAAGTGACGGGGCGGATGACCGTGAAGGCGCTCTGCCTCCTGGCATCGAGCGTCGTTTGCTGTTCCGGGGACGGCGATCACGGGTCGACCCTGCCGTCGAACGCGCTGCCAATCACCGTCAACGCGGGGTCGCCCACCCCCGGGTACGTGAATGGACTCTTCACCAGCATCAGAGTCTGCGTTCCCGGGACGACTACCTGCCAGACCATCGACTCCGTGTTGGTCGATACGGGGTCCACGGGATTGCGCGTTTTGTCGTCGGCCGCTGGCGGCGAGCTGTCTTTGACCTTGCCTCCTGCGGACGACGAGAGCGGCGACCCTATCCTGGAGTGCAACGCGTTCGTCGATGGGTACACCTGGGGGCCGCTGCGGATGGCCGACGTCGAGATGGGGGAAGAGGAAGCGCGCTCGGTGCCAATCCAGGTGATCGGAGACCCGGCCTTTGCCAGTGTTCCCGCCAGCTGCTCGGCGGGCGGCGGCCCCGGGGACAATACGCTTTCCGGTCTCGGCACGTACGCCATTCTGGGCGTGGGGCCGTTTCCTCAGGATTGCGGAAGCCCGTGCGCCGATTCGGTCACCGCCGAAAAAACCGACAACCCGGGGAACGTCTACTACGTGTGCCCTTCGTCGGGATGCCAGCCGGCCGCCGTGGCCATCGACGCGCAGGTGCAGAATCCGGTCTCGCTGCTCCCGATCGACAACAACGGCGTGGTCATCGATCTGTCGGCGGTGTCCGCCGGGGGAGCGCCCAGCGTCTCGGGCACCCTGCTGTTCGGGATTGGCACCCAGCCGAACAACGACCTGGGGAGCGCCGTGGTCCTGCCCATCGACCCTGGCACCTTGACCTTCACCACCCTCTATCTCGGCCGATCCTACCCGCTGAGCTTCATCGACAGTGGCTCGAACGCCATCTACTTTCTCGATTCGGAGGCCACGAGCTTGCCGACCTGCACGGGCGCGGCAGGGAGCCTGTTCTACTGCCCCGATGCCACCGGGACGGTCAGTTTCACGGCGACCAATCAGGGTACCAACGGGGCGAGCAGCACGGTCACCTTCGGCGTGGCCAATACGGACACGCTGTTCGACGACGACAACAATTATGCCTTCGACGATCTGGCCGGCACGAGTGGCAGCAGCGAGTACTTCGACTGGGGCTTGCCCTTCTTCTTCGGGCGCACAGTGTTCTCCGCCATCGGGGGGGCCGTTGCTCCAGGGGGTCCGACCCCCTACTTCGCCTACTGAGCTCTCGCCGGTGCGATGGTACCGTGGCGCCGCCCATCGGGAGGACAGCGCATGCAGATCGAGCTTGGTGATCGCCTCGCGGTCGTGACGGGAGCCAGCGGTGAGCTCGGGCGCGTGATGGCACGCACGCTTTCGCGATGCGGCGCCGACGTCGCGCTCACCTACCACCGCCACCCCGAGCGAGCGCTCGCCGTCGTCGAAGAGCTCGTGGCGGCCGGAGGCGCTGCGCACGCTTTTCACGCCGACGTCACCGAGGCGGCGTCGGTGCTCGCCCTGCGCGACGCCGTCCGAGAGTGGCGTCGCGATCCCGATATCATCGTGAACAACGCCGTGATTCAGTATTCCTGGCTGCCTGTCCTCGAGCAGGCGATAGAAGACTACGAAGGCCAGTTTCGGTCTTCTGTCCTGCACAACGTGCACATGGCGAAGGTTTTCGTTCCCGCCATGATCGCGCGCCGATGGGGGCGTGTCATCGCCATCAGCACGGAGTGCGCGATGCAGAACCAGCCAGGCCAGTCCGCCTACGTCGGCGGCAAGAGGGGGGCTGACGGGGTCTTGCGGGTGCTCGCGAAAGAGGTGGGCGAACACCAGGTCACGGTCAACCAGGTGGCGCCCGGCTGGACAGTGAGTGATCGCGATCGCGCGGCGGGCACCGAGCGGCAGTCCCAGTACGATCGCGGGGTTCCGTTGCGCCGTCGCGGGACCGATCAGGAGGTCGCCAACGTCGTCGCTTTCCTGGCGTCGGACCTGGCGAGCTTCGTCACCGGCGCCTACGTGCCGGTCTGCGGCGGCAACGTCATGCCGTGCATATGAGACGAGCTCGCGGCTCGACCAGACTGCTCGAGCTCCTGGCGATCGACTCGCCGATCATTCAGGCGCCGATGGCAGGCGTATCGACGCCGGAGCTGGCGGCTGCCGTCTCGAACGCGGGCGCGCTCGGGTCGATCGGGGTCGGTGCCACCAACGCCGCGGGCGCGCGGGAGATGATTGCGGCGTTTCGCCATCGCTCCGGCCGTTCGCTCAACGTGAACGTCTTCTGCCACGCGCCCGCTCGCGCCGACCATGCACGCGAGGCAAGCTGGATCGAGCGCCTCCGGCCGGAGTTCGCGCGCCTGGGCGCGACCCCGCCGGCCGCGCTGACGGAGATCTACCGCAGCTTCGTCGATGACGACGACATGCTGGCCGTGCTCCTGGCCGAGAGACCGAGGGTCGTGAGCTTCCACTTCGGCATCCCGTCGCGCCTGCGGATCGAGGCGCTGCAGGGGGCAGGCATCGTGCTCCTGGGCTCGGCCACGAGCCTCGCGGAGGCGCACGCACTGGTCGCGGCCGGCGTCGACGTCGTCGTCGCCCAGGGCTACGAGGCCGGCGGTCATCGCGGTGTGTTCGATCCGGACGCCGAGGACGACCGTCTGGGTACGCTGGCGCTCACCCGGCTGCTCGTTCGAGGGATCGATCGGCCCGTCGTTTCGGCCGGAGGACTCATGGACGGGGCCGGTATCGCAGCAGCGCTACGTCTCGGCGCGGGCGCGGCCCAGCTCGGGACCGCGTTCGTCGCCTGCGACGAGTCGCAGGCCGACGCCGGTTACCGGGCGGCCCTGAAGAGCGACGCCGCGCACCACACAGTGATGACACGGGCCATCTCCGGTCGTCCCGCGCGAAGCCTGGCGAATCGCTTTACCTCCCTCGGGCGAAGCGTCGACCCCCGCGAGGTCCCCGACTACCCCATCGCCTACGACGCGGGAAAGGCCCTCCATGCCGCGGCCACGGCGAAGGGCGAATACGGATTTGGTGCGCAGTGGGCGGGCCAGGGCGCACCGCTCGCGCGCGCCATGCCGGCCGGAGATCTGGTCGCCCTCTTGCGACGCGAAACCGCAGCGAGAACCCCTGGGTGAGCACACCCGATTTGCATCGGGGCTCCGACCTGTGCCGAGGCGCGATGGTCCGCGCCTTGCTGTCTGGCCCACCCGACCGCCCTTGACGGACCACCGCCAAATCACGACCATCCGAGGAGTTCCGCATGGCGAATCAGGACGACGAAGAGCGCGCCGAACCACCCATCCCCGAGGCGCCCCGCGCTCGCGCGTCGGATGGGCGCGCGCTCCTCCTTGGTGAGCCTCCTCTGGAGCGGAGGGCGGCCCGCGTGGGTGTTCGCGGCAAGGCCGCGGCGGGGATCCCGGCCATCGTGAACACGATGAAGTACGGGCTCCGCGCGATGGGCCCCGTGCGCTCGCTCCGGGCGTTCCTCGCGGTCAACAAGCACGACGGCTTCGATTGCCAGAGCTGCGCCTGGCCAAGCCCGGACAAGCCCAAGATCGCCGAATTCTGCGAGAACGGCGCGAAGGCGATCTCCGACGAGCTGACCCATCGCACGATCGGCCCCGCGTTCTTCGCGGCGCACAGCCTCGACGAGCTCCGCGCGCAGTCCGACCACTGGCTGAACGCACAAGGACGC
>Ga0302325_10023657_pt1 | contig 12796 bp, 10 predicted proteins | sample Palsa_T0_2_FD_201948 | JGI IMG/M metagenome (GOLD analysis project Ga0302325, IMG submission 201948) | Peat permafrost microbial communities from Stordalen Mire near Abisko, Sweden - Palsa_T0_2 | ecosystem: Environmental > Terrestrial > Soil > Palsa > Peat permafrost | place: Sweden: Abisko... | reverse complement strand
CGCCGGCATCGACAACGACCTCCTCTACGACCCCAAGACGACGATGCTCTTCGGGGACGCCAAGGACACCCTCCAGAAGCTGGTCGCCGCGGTCAACAAGGCGTGAGGTGCCCCGGCGCGCTCAGTCGACCCGGAGCTCCTCCTCCACGTCCAGCTGGTCGTCGATCCCCAGCCGGTCGTCGATCGCCAGCCGGGGTTCGAGCGGTGCGGTGCGGAGGTCGGTGCTGGCGATCGGGCCGGCGTTCGATGGCCGGTCGGCCAGCTTGGCGAACACCAGCAGGCCCTGATTGGTCCGGCGGGTCGACAGCACCTCGATGACCACGTTCTCCCGTCCGATCATGTGGGCGGCGTCGTTCACGACGACGAGGTCGCCATCGGCCAGGTAGCCGGCCGCCTGGCGCGGCTGGTTCCCCTCCTTGGTCAGGTCGACGACCAGTTGCTCGCCCGGCATGTGGTCCGGGGTGAGGTCGTTGGCCAGCGGGCGCAGGTCGGTCACCGGCACGCCGCGGCGCTTGGCCGCCTCTCGGACATGACCCGAACAGGTGACCAGGCGAAGCCCGAGCCGGCGGGCCACCTCGACCAGCCGGTCGGTCAGGTCGTCGATCTCGGGGACCTCGTTCTCGGCCACATGCACAGGCACGTGCAGGTCGCGCAGGACGTCGAGGCGCTCGAGGCCCCGCCGGGCCCGACGTGAGCTGACCGGATCGGGCCCGGCCGCCATCGTCTGGAGTTGGTCGATCACAAACCGGGGGACCACCAGCCCCCCCACCAAGAGGCCGTAGCGGCCGAGGACGAGCAGGAACGGCGTCATGGCGGCCGAGCTGTCGACCAGCAGCGCGTAGCCGGGAGGCGGCTCGGCCGCCGGGGCGAGAATTCGACCCAGTCCGGCCGCCGCGACCACCTGGCGGCCCTTGGCGGTGCCGACCCGGAACCCGATCCAGGTGAAGACCCAGGCCAGTGCGGCGGCGCCCGGCCAGACGACGGGGGAGTGGACGAGCACCAGCAGTGGCACGCTGAGCGCCGTGCCGAGCAGGAACCCGGCGATCCCGGTCAGCGTGCCCGCGAAGAGCTCGCCGGGCGGGATGCGGTCGAACCGGTCGGCTGCGTGGTCGCCGGTGTGACGCAGGACGCGGCCGACGATGCCACCGACCACGTACGCGATCAGCGCCCCGATGATCAGCCCGACGATCTGCCCGGCGGAGGAGTGGGCCGAATGCCCGATCTCGTATCCGGAAAGAGCGCCGATCAGCACCAGGATCAGGCGGAAGATCTCAACGAAGAGCACTCCCCAACGACACTAGTTCCGCCACCCGCAAAAACCGGGTAGCGCGCCCGTTTGTCCAGCACAGCGGGTTGCGCCGGTCCCCCGCGGGCCACCTTGGCCCGATGCGTCGCTACGTCGCGATCGCGGTGTTCGAAAAGCCGGTCGCGGCGTGTCCGAGGCCGTAGTGTTGAGACCGGACAGGCGGTCGGGGCCAATCCGACAATCACCGACAGATGCGGCAGGTGGGACCGGCCGCCAGACGATGCAGGAGTTCGAAACGAGCGGTAATTCCCTGTCCGAGCGAGTGACGATCGAGGCCTTGCTCATGCACCCCCTGAGCCGGTCGCTGTACCGGTGCCGGGTGCAGGTCACTCGTGACGGTCTTTTGATGTGGCGGGTCTCGGGTGAGGCCGAGGCCGAGATCGAGCCGGATGCTCGGACGGTCGAATCCGAGGCCATCGCGATCTGGTGGCGTTCCCTGCGCGGGTTCTCGGCCGACGAGTCCCATGTGACACCGGCCGGTCGGAGACTCCAGGTGGTCGAGATCGACACCGACGACGGGGTGCTGACGCTGCTCGTCGCGGCGACGGAGGCGTCCTTGCTCTTTGGGGCGGTGGGCCACTTCGTCAGCTACTGGCGCCTGGCTCGATCCCCGCTCGGGGTCGTCTTCGGGGGCCGCCGCAAGAAGTCGGCCCGCGAGGTCGCCTGAGGCTTCACTTCGGGCGGGTCGCCCCGCTGTCACGACCCCGGGGGTTCGGTCCGGGGTGACCTAGCCTTCGTCTCGTGGGGAACGGCCGTCAGGGGGACGTGACCGGCGAACGCGGGCCGGTCCCGGAGGCCCCCCGAATCTACCCGCGCCGGCTTCCCGAGCCCGGCCGGACCGAGCTGGCCCGGCGGGGCGCCCACATCGCCCAGGTCGCGACCCGGCACTTCCTCCCGGTCGTGGTGCGCCAACTGCGCCGCCGGCCGCGGGGCCGGCTCGATCCGAGCGACTTCGCGCGGCCGCTGCGCCTCACCTTTGAGGATCTCGGGGGGACGTTCATCAAGTTCGGCCAGATCATGGCGTCGTCCCCGGGGATGTTCGGCGAGGAGGTGGCCCAGGAGTTCCGTTCCTGCCTGGACACCGGCCCGCCGGTCCGGTTCGCCGACGTGCGGGCACGGGTCGAAGACGACCTCGGGATGCCGATGGACGAGGCGTTCGCCGAATTCGATCCCGTCCCGTTCGGACGGGCGTCCATCGCCGTCGTGCACCGGGCCACCCTGCACGACGGCCGCGCCGTCGCGGTCAAGATCATCCGACCCGGGATCGAGCACCAGGTGGCCACCGACCTCGACCTGATGCAGCCCCTGTTCGAGGTGCTGGCCCGTCAGACCGGCGACCAGATGGCCGGCTCGGTCCTCCAACTCGTCGACGGCTTCCGGGTCCAGGTCGGCGAGGAGATGGACCTGCGCAACGAGGCCCGGACCATGGCCCACTTCCGGCGGTTGTTGACCGAGGTCGACCTGCCCCGCATCGTGGTTCCCGAGCCCTACCCGGAGCTCTCCGGGGCCAACGTGCTCACGATGGAGTTGCTCGACGGCGTCCCCATCGACGACCTGGCCCAGGTGGCCGAGCTCGGCGTCGACCCCGGCCCGTTGGTCGAAGAGGTGGTGCGGTCGTTCTTCTTGCACACGGTGCGCTGGGGCACCTTCCACGGCGACGCCCACGCCGGCAACATGCTGTTACTCCGGGATGGCCGGATCGGCATCGTCGACTGGGGGATCGTTGGGCGGCTCGATCCGGCCACCCACCGGTTCGTGCTTCGGCTGCTGGCCGCCGCGCTCGGGGAGGAGGAGGCCTGGGCCGAGGTGACCGACCACTTGGTGGCCACGTACGGGCCGGCTCTGGGGATTGCGGTGGGCATGGACGAGAAGGAGATGGCCGCCTTCATCCGCCAGCTGGTCGAGCCCACCCTGACCCGCCCCTTCGGCGAGTTCAGCCTGGCCAACATGCTCCAGACGGTCCAGCTGCAGCTGGCCCGGGCCCAGGGCGTCGAGGCCCATCAGAGGTCGCTCGGCGCGATCGTCCGTCGCCTGCGCTTCCAGCGCCGGGTGCGTCGGATGGCCGACGCGTCGGGCGGCCTGTTCTCGGAGTTCGACCGGGGGACCTTCTTGCTGTCCAAGCAGCTGATGTACTTCGAGCGCTACGGACGGCTCTTCCTGGCCGACGTGCCGCTGCTCAGCGACCCGGCCTTCTTCAAGGAGCTGCTGAAGAACGCGCCGAACATCGAGCAGCCCGGCCCCAAGCCCCCCCGGCCGGGCCAGGTCCGGGCGCCGGGCACCCCGCCGGTAAGGTGAGTTCGTCACACGGGTGGGGAACCGGGAGGTGTCCGTGAAGGTCGTCGTCGACTTCGATCGCTGTGCGAGCAACGCGGTGTGCATGAGCATCCTGCCGGAGGTCTTCGAGGTCCGTGACGACGGCTACCTCTACGTCTTGGATGAGCACCCGGCCGAGTCGATGCGCGACCGCCTGGAAGAGGCCGTGCGCAGCTGTCCCACCCAGGCCATCTCCATCTCAGAGGAGTAACCCCGCCCAGTGATCGCCGCCGCACCCTGAGCGCTCCCCGAGTCCGTTTCGCCCCGTCCCCGACCGGCTACTTCCACGTCGGGAACGCGCGGACCTCCCTGTTCAACTGGCTGTTCGCCCGCCATTGGGGCGGCACGTTCGTGCTGCGGATCGAGGACACCGACGTCGAGCGCAGCCGGCCCGAGTGGACCGACACCATCCTGGCCGGCCTGACGTGGCTGGGGATGGAGCCCGACGAGGGGCCCTATCGCCAGTCCGAGCGGGGCCAACGCTACGGCGAGGCGATCGAGCAGCTGTGGTCGGGCGGGTACCTCTACGCGTGTGACTGCATACGAGACGACGTGCTGGCCCGGACCCGCGACAATCCCACCCCCGGCTACGACGGCCACTGCCGCGACCGCGGCCTGGCCCGGTCGGAGCACACCGCGCTGCGGTTCCGGACCCCCGAGGTGGGCACCACGGTGGTCCACGACGTCATCCGGGGCGACGTCGAGTTCCCCCACGAGGCCATCGAGGACTTCGTCTGCGTCAAGTCGTCCGGTCAACCGCTGTTCGTTCTGGCCAACGCCATCGACGATCGGGACAACGCCATCAGCCACGTCATCCGGGGCGAGGACCTCCTCCCGAGCACCCCCAAGGGCCTGTTGCTGTGGGGGGCGCTCGACACGTGGGAGCCGGTGGCGCTCCCGGTCTTCGCGCACCTCCCGATGCTGGTCAACGAGCAGCGCAAGAAGCTGTCCAAGCGCCGGGACCCGGTCGCGGTGGAGTCGTACCGGGACCAGGGGTACCTGGCCGTTGCCTTCCGCAACTACCTGGCCCTGCTCGGCTGGAGCCCGCCGGGCGACCGGGAGAAGGTCGACGTGGAGACCTTGATCGCCGAGTTCAAACTCGAAGACGTCCACCACGGGCCGGCCTTCTTCGACGTGAAGAAGCTGACCCACCTGAATGGCGAGTACATCCGCGAGCTGACCACGGCCGAGTTCGAGGTGGCCGTCAAGCCATGGGTCGACCCCGACCCCGACGGTTCGAGTTGGTCGCCGGCCGGACATCTCGTCCCGTGGCCGCCCGAACGCTTCGACGAGGAGCGGTTCGCCGAGATCGCGCCGCTGGTCAAGGAACGGGTGGCCCTGCTGGGGGAGACCCCGTCGATGGTCGACTTCTTGTTCCTCGACGAGCCGACCATTGACGAGGGCAGTTGGGCCAAGGTGGCCCGGGACCCGGCCTCGGGGCAGATCCTGGCCGAGACGATCGACGCCTACGCAACCTGTGAGTGGGACCGCGACACCCTGTATGCGGTCACCGAGGCGGTCGCCCAATCGGTGGGGACGAAGCTGCGCAAGGTGGACACCCCGATCCGCGTCGCCGTGACCGGTCGGTCGGTCGGCCCGCCGCTCTTCGAGCCCCTCGAGGTCCTGGGCCGCGACGAGGTGCTGGCGAGGTTGCGTCGAGGACTCGATCGACTCAACACCGGCTGAGTGTCGTTCGTCCCGCGGATCCCGCTGATCGGACGGCTGCCACTTGTCCTCCGGATCCTCGTGCTCCTCCTCCTGGCCATCGTCGCCTACCTGGTCGTGACCGGGGTCCAGGTGTGGCTCACCTCGCGGGAGTACGCGCCCCGGCAGGCCAGCGCCATCGTGGTCATGGGGGCGGCCCAGTACGACGGGGTGCCGTCGCCCGACCTCCAGTCGCGCCTCGACGAGGCGTTGCTTCTGTATCGCCACGGCTTCGCGCCGCTCATCGTGGCCACCGGCTACAAGCAGCAGGGCGACCAGTTCACCGAGGCGCAGGCGGGTGGGACCTACCTGGAGCACCACGGCGTGCCCGCGTCGGCCATCGTCGAGGTGGGGGGATCGGACAGCTACGAGAACCTGGCCGACGCCGTCACCGTGCTCAGGGCCCGCGGCGACGGCACCGTGCTGATCGCCACCGACCCGTTCCACGAGGACCGGTCGATGGCCATCGCCAGCGGGCTGGGCCTGACCCCCTATCCGACGCCGACCCGGACCTCGCCGATCAAGGGCTTTGGGACGCTGCCGTACTTTGTCAAAGAGGCCATCGCCGTCGGGGTGGGACGGGTCATCGGCTACCGAGACCTCAGTCGCCTACGGCTCGGTCTCGGTTGACCCCCCGGCCCGCAGGGACCTTGGCGACCTGACGGTCCGCTAGCCTTTCGCTCTGCCCATTCGGGGGTGGTGTAATCGGCAACACAACAGGTTCTGGCCCTGTCATTGGGGGTTCGAGTCCTCCCCCCCGAGCTCCTACCGCGAGGCGAAGCCGCTGGTCAGCGGCTCGCACTCGCAGGTGAACTGTCACGAAATGCGCTCTGTGGTCACAACTTGGTCACACGTCTGCCGGGTGCAGTCGCGAATCGACGATGACTTCAGGCTTCCGGCCCGCGCAGAACCATCTCCAAAGAAGCCGCGGGCCGTTCTAGCGACCACAAAAGACGACCACGAAAGAACAGCAAGGCGCGCATGGCGTCGGCGGCCGATGCGTCCCGAGGCAGTTGACGGCGGGGAGGCGGGTGGGCGGTCTTCGAAAGATGCTCGAGTGCGTGGGCTCTGCTTCCCAGACAAAGCCACACGGATAGGTCTGAGCTAACCTCGCTGCGCCATGGCGAGGTTTGCGCCTTGTTATGACTGAAGTCGGGAGCAGCGATTCCGGAGAGATGCCGGCGCAGGCCGGGGAACCCGCGCCTGGCCAGGAGCAAACAAACCCCCGGCTGCTCAACCTCACGGCCAACGTCCCCGACGAGCGGATGTTCAGCTGGCACAGTCAGGCGGCCCAGTACGCACCGACCGGCCCGCCTGGATTTTCCTATGTTCGCGGGCAGGTGACCGATGAGTTGTTCGTCGACTGTCTTCTGTTTCGCGACGAGAGCGGAGCGCTCGTCGGCATCCTCAACCACTACCCGACTGATTTCCCTCCCCATGAAAGGGAGGGGGACCAAAACATCTGGGTCCACCCGGACCATCGCCGGCAAGGCATTGGCAGCGCTCTGGTAAGCGAAGCGTTCTCTCGTTGGGGCCGTTGGGGGCCCGTTGGGGACACTGGCGATCTGAAGCTGACGCAATCCGGGGTCCAGTTGGTACAGGGAATGGAAAACAAGAGGAGCATCGTCCAGCGCGTGCTCCCGGCCCCGCCCGACGTTGCTTACGATTCCTGGCTGGACGCCGAAGGAATGTGCCACTGGATGTGCGCGCGACCGGCGGTCCCGACACATATCGAGATCGACCCCCGGGTCGGCGGCCAGTACCGGATCGACATCGACGACGAGGGTCTCGGGCGCAGCGTCACCGGGCGCTATCTCGTTCTCAACGGACCCGACGGAATGGTGTTCACCTGGTACCCCTCCACCTGGGATCCGTCGATACCCGAGAGCGCGATCATGGTCCAGCTGGAACCTCACGACGAGGGGCGGACGCTCATGACCATCCGCCACGGGCGCTTGCCGGACGGCCTCCGGGACGACTACGAGGCCGTTTGGCGACGCATCGCCGCGCAGCTAGAGGAGTACCTGGCCGGCCGCTGCGTCAGCGGCCCTTCCGCGGAGCGGCCTTTCATCCGGGCTGAGCGGAAAACGCGCTAGGCCCTGGTTCCCGCGGTGAGCGTGGTCACCGACGCTCGCGGACTCACGGGCGCAGACGGATGAGGCTGCCAGGAGTTCGAGTCCCCCCGAGCTCCTACCGCGAGGCGAAGCCGCGGGCAAGCGGCACGCTCTCTCGGGTGAAGCACCACGACAGGCGCGCCGGGGGTCCGGCTGGGTCGCCGTCGAGCCAGTTTCTACTTGACCAAACGACCGAACGGGGTCGTCGAACGAACAACCGCGCTGGTCAGGCCACCCACTCCGAGTTGAGGCCCTGATAGATCGTGGTTCCGTCCGCGCTGGCCGAGACCAGGCCGTTTTGGCTTATCGAAAAAGCGATGGAGGTGGGGCCGGCACTCGATGTTGCGGTCGCCGAAACCGGTGTTGTGTTGGCACTGGCCACCGCGGTTGAGCCATTGGAATAGGTCCAGTCGAAACCACCGTTGCCGGTGGCCGTGCTGAGAGCGGTGCCTCCGTTGGCCGCCTGGGCGAAGGTGCTTTCGCCGTTGGCCGTGAGGTCCGGGTCGCTGGTCGCGGAGTAAGCGGAGGCGCCGAGTCCAATCGCGACCGCCGAGTCGTTGTCGTCCGTCGTTGAAAGGTCGTTGCTCCCCGAGTAGGCAATTCCACCCGAAGTCGCGGTCGCCGTGTCGTTGTCGGCCGTCGTCCCGTTGTCATGGAATCCGGAGTAGGCGTAGGAGGCGGTTCCAGTCGCCGTCGCCGTGTCGCTGCTGGTCGTCGACTTGGAGCCAATCCCGTAGCTTCCGGCGGCGGCGTAGGCGCCGGTTCCATTCGCGACCGCCGAGTTGTTGTTGGAGGTCTTGGAGCCAACCCCGTAACTTCCGGCGAATGCCTGGGCGCCGGTTCCATTGGCGATTGCCGAGTTGTCGTTCGATGTCTGTTCGAAGCCGGTATTTTGGGAGCCAGAGTAGGCAGTTCCACCCGAAGTCCCCGACGATGTATTGCCGATCGTCGACGTAGCATCGGTGTTTCCAAATCCGGATTGGGCTGCTCCAGCGGCCGAAAGACACGTGTTCCCGACCGAGTCAGCGAGGGAGGTCGTTCCCAAGCACTCGACGCCAACAACTGCACCGCCGGGCGATGCTCCGAGCACCCCCAGGCCCAGAAACCCGGTCGTGGCCAACAATCCGGTTCCCACCAGGCTCACCGCCGGGCGCAAATGGTGGCGGTTGCTCGCAGGGATCCCTGCCGCGTGGGTGCCACGACCGCGAGTGGGGGGCGAGTAACGCCCCAAACCACCCTTGGCATGTAGTGCCTTTCGCCGCGCCACGCTCACCTCGGTCCGTTCGTATAGAACACCACCCTCAGGCGGGTCCTCTGAGTACCCCGGGCAGATTAGCGGCTCTCAGAGATGCCGGTGGGGAGCGCCCTTCCCGTTCAACCGCTGCCCGAACCCGGTCGCGCGCGAGGAGGTCGACATCGTGGACACCCTTGGGGCGGAGGAGCAGCAACTCCCTGCACAGAGCCGCTGCACCGGCCCATCAGCTCATTCTCGAAGTTGTCGAAACGGCGGGAGCCGGAGGAGGTACCGGTGGGTCTGAGGTAACTTCGATGGGCCGTGGCGAGTACTTGCGCCTTGTTATGACTGCGTTATGACTGAAATCGGGAGCTCCGGTTCCGGAGAGACGGAGGCGCAGGCCGGGGATCCCGTGCCCGGTCAGGGGCAAGCGGAACCCGGGTCGCTCAACCTCACGGCCAACGTCGCCGACGAGCGGATGTTCAGCTGGCAAAGTCAGGCGGCCCAGTACCCACCGACCGGCCCGCCTGGATTTTCCTATGTTCGAGGCCAGGTGACCGATGAGTTGTTCGTCGACTGTCTTCTGTATCGCGACGAGACCGGCGGGCTCGTCGGCATCCTCAACCGTTATCCGACGGATTTCCCTCCCCTCGAGCGTGAGGGGGACCAAAACATCTGGGTCCACCCGGACCGTCGCCGGCAAGGCATAGGTAGCGCGCTGATAACAGAAGCGTTCTTTCGTTGGGGGCCGAGTCCAAACGCTGACGATCTGAAGCTCACGGAATCCGGGGTCCAGTTGTTACAGGGAATGGAAGAGAAGAGAAGCATCGTCCGACGCGTGCTCCCGGCTCCGCCCGACGTTGTTTACGATCAGTGGCTAGACGTCCAGGGAATGGGCCAATGGATGGGTGCGCGACCGGCGGTCCCGACACGCATCGAGATCGACCCCAGGGTCGGCGGCCAGTACCGGATCGACATCGACGACGAGGGCTTGGCGTTCAGCGTCACCGGGCACTATCTCGTTCTCAACCGACCCGACGGACTGGTATTCACCTGGCACCGCTCCACTTGGGACGCGTCGGCGCCCGAGAGCGTGGTCATGATCCAGCTGGAACCCCACGACGAGCGCAGGACGCTCATGACCATCCGCCACGGGCGGTTGCCGGCCGACCTCCGGGACGACTACCAAGCCGCTTGGGGACGCGTCGCCGCGCAACTGGGGGAGCAGCTGGTCGACCGCTAAGCCAGCGGCAGCTCGGGGATGACCTGCTGATGTGGAAACGTGAGGCGATCGAGAGGTAGGTCCGGCTAACCGGGCTGGAGATTCGGGGAGACGAGGAGAGGCTGAACGCAGGTCGGAAGCACTTTGGACAAGGGTGGCGGTTGCCGTGGCTTTGGCAAAGCACCGCTGAGTCCGGTGAGGGGCGAAGGAAAAGAAACGTTAACCTACGAAAAACTTCCACGGATCTGTCACACAATTGGTCGCTCGGCAGTTAAACAAGATAGAGGTCGGTTCCATCGTGCCGGCCTTCGTCGGACGCGTACGGTCTCTTGGCCGGGCGCAGCCGCACGGCAATCGCAGTGAGGCAGCATGGCAGTGGGAGTGCGGAGGACCAAGGTGACTAAATGGGCACCTTGTCGAGAAATCAAGGAGACCACAGGCATGAAGTTGTTTTCACGATCCTCGGCCGAAGGGCCGGGAAAGAGAAGGGGCCTAGCCGGTCGGCTGGCACTGAGCGTCGGTCTCCTTCTCCCCATTGCTGCCTCCTTTGGGGTGTTCGCGGCGGTGTTCAGCTCCGCCCCGGCATCGGCGTCTATTCCCGCCACCGAGGCGCCAGGGACCACGTACTTCCCGGTCACCCCAAACCGGATTGCTGACACTCGGGCCAACTCGGGCTTCCAGGGCGCCGGCGATACGCTGAGCAGCGGCCAGATCCTGACGATCCGCGTGGCTGGACTGCCGAGCGATGGCGTTCCGGCAACTGCCACCGCCGTGGTCCTCAACATCACCGCGGTCAACCCCAGCAGCGCCGGCTACCTGACCGCGTACGCGGCCGGACAGACCACCCCGTTCGCGTCGACGGTGAACTTCATCGCCGGCCAGACGATCGCCAATGAGGCGACGATCACCCTCGGGAACAACGGGGTCACCTCTGGGTACGTGAGCATCCTCAACCACGTCGGCCTCACCAATGTGGTGGTAGACGTCCAGGGCTACTACCTCCCAGGACCCACCGGTGCCTTCTACTTCCCGGTCAGCTACCCCAACCCGGTGACCGGAACCCTGGACAACGCCCCGATCCGGGTCCTCGACACCCGTCAGAACTCGGGTCAGCAGGATGCGGGTCAGACCCTCGGTCCGGACCAGCAGCTGACCTTCTACCCGGGCACGTCGTCCTTCGCGCCGAGCCTGACGCTGGTACCGAGCAACGCCACGGCAGTGGTGATCAACCTGACCGAAGCTGATTCCACGGCCGCGTCGTTCCTGACCGCGTGGGGCACCGGCATTGCTCAGCCGTTGGCGTCCGACGTCAACTTCTTGGCCGGCCAGACCATCGCCAACCGGGTGATCCTCCCGTACAACACGACCACGCAGACCGTCTCGGTCTACAACTGGGCCGGATCGACCGACGTGGTGGCTGACCTGGACGGGTACTTCTCCCCTGCTCCTCTCGAGCCCACCCTGTGCCCGGTGACCACCGCGGCGGCCAACCAGACGACGCTCTCGTTCACGGCGACCGGCGGCACGTTCACGCTCAACTACGGCGGGAACACCACCGGGACCATCCCCTACAACGCCTCGGCTGCAGCGGTCCTCAGTGACCTCCAGGCCGCGCCGACCTACTTCCCGACCACGGGTGTGTCGGCGACCGGCGGTCCGTTGGGCACGGCTCCGGTGGTCATCACCTACGCCTCGGGCGCCCTCACCATCACGGGCAACCTGGCCGGCCTCACCGGTGGCACCAACACCGTTACCACGGTGGCGCTGCCGGCGGTCTACCCGTCGACCTGCCCCGGTTTCTACCCAGGTAGCTACTACTACGGGTTGACAGCTCCGGCACGGATTGCCGACACCAGGGCCAACTCCGGTGAGCCGTACACGCTGTCGACCTTGGGTGCGTTGTCGATCCTCGACATCGACGTCCCGGGCGATGTGTGGGGCCCAGCGACCGGGTTCAACGCCCCGGCCAACGACGACGGAGTGGACATCAACGTGACGGTGACCAACACCACCGCGGCGTCGTTCCTGACCATCTTCCCGGCCCAGGGCGGTATCGGCCTGGCTCAGTTGACGACCTACCCCACCTCGGACATCAACTGGGTGCCGGGTTGGATCATCTCCAACGGGGACATCGTGACTGAGACTGCTTCCTTCCCCTTCAGCTCGATCGATGTCTTCAACTGGTCGGGCAACGTCGATGTGGTCGTGGATGTCTACGGCTACTACGCCCCAGTGTGACCTGATCCTTCCGGGCTAGCGCCCAGGAAGTACAGAAGTTCGAGAGCCCCGGTCCTTTGGGACCGGGGCTCTCGGCATCTTGAGGGAGAGCTGGTCAGGTCTCACGCCCCTCAGCACCGGTGACGTGTGCTGAGCGCGCCTACCAGCAGTCCACACCGGGATCGTGAGAACCCGGTCGCTTCGGGCTGAGGGGAAAGCGGCGCTAGGCCGTTGTTCCCGCGGTCAACGCGTGTCAGACCCCTGCGGACGGTCTTGGACGAGGCATCATCGGGTAATCTGGCGGCTGCTCGGAATCGGGCTCGTACCTGGACTCTTGCGGAACCATCGGATGCGGACAGATGAGGCTGCTACGAGTTCGAGTCCTCTCTCCAGCTCTGGAGCTTGCCTCGGCAGGCTCCCGAAGGGCCCCATCGTCTAGTGGCCGAGGACACCACCCTCTCAAGGTGGAGACACGGGTTCGAATCCCGTTGGGGCTGCCGTGTGGGCTGCCGTTGGGGCTGCCGTTGGGGGTGCTGGGTGAGCTTGATCCCGTTCAGCGAGCCAGCGTTATGAGGGCTCATCGGAATCTGGCGGGGCGCGCCCCTCAGCGGACCACGATCGAGCCCAGCACCCGCCAGTTCGGCCGGCCGGCATAGAGCAGAGCCCGGATCCGGTAGTTCTCGAAG
>Ga0302325_10023656_pt1 | contig 12797 bp, 10 predicted proteins | sample Palsa_T0_2_FD_201948 | JGI IMG/M metagenome (GOLD analysis project Ga0302325, IMG submission 201948) | Peat permafrost microbial communities from Stordalen Mire near Abisko, Sweden - Palsa_T0_2 | ecosystem: Environmental > Terrestrial > Soil > Palsa > Peat permafrost | place: Sweden: Abisko... | reverse complement strand
GTGGAGTCACCAGATCCTGAACGGACAACCCGCAACCGTCGAAGAGCACAAAGTCAGCCGGAGCCACACCGGCCGAGATGAGGAATTGGCGCACTACCCGGGTGCCTTCGAGCAAGGATCCATCCGAACTTTCGAACTTGCCCAGCGTTCTCAGCGCGATCTCGGCATGGAGGTTCTGGCTGACCTTGTTGGTCACCACCAGATCGTCACCCAGGGGCGGCGAAACGTGCGAAGCGAGCAGGTTCGGTCCTGCACCGGGGGACTGGACGGTTTCGATAGTGATCGGATGAAGGCTGACGGGAGCCTGTTGCGCAGAGAGAAAGTCACCCGTATCCACAGACTGGCGATGTTGTGCCCGGGCTTTGCCGGTGACCTGGACCCCACGCGCCAACAACATGGCGCGCAGCGATCGGGCGGCATACTCCGCAGGATCCTCGATGGCCATGGCAGTATGCAGGCCTTGCTGACCGACGGGTGTGCGGCCATAGATTCGCACCGTCATGGAGCCCGGGGAGCGATCCACGCCAGGCTTGCCGGGGTCGCCTGCAGGGCTGGTGGCGAGCGAATTCTCGACAGCATAGTAGGGCGTCGATGGAACCCACGAAACCAACGCGTTCTCACCCACCTGCGCCGCCGGCATGGCACTCAGATAGACCTCGTTGTCGTTCACGCTCAGGGCGGAGACAGGCGCGCCGTAGCCCCATTGCAGGTCGTCCCAACTCCAGCCGGAGCCATAGCGTTCGTAAACGAACCAGGTGTCGTCGCCAACAATGTCTCCCGACACGGAGTGCACGCCGTGACGGACAATCTGGTCGGCCATGTCTTCGAGCGCGACCAACGGTGGACCGGTGCGTTCGGTCTTCATGCCAAAGGGCATGGTACGGGCAGAGATGTTAGGGTCGCCCACGCCGAAGATGGTGATGTCGCCGCGAACGTCTCCCGCAGTACCGACCGGAGCATCGCTCGAGACCAGGGTGGTAAACGTGAGGTCGCTGGGAAGCAGGGCGTAGGCAGCGGCCGTGGTCAACAGCTTGGCGTTGGAGGCTGGGTTGAAGTACTGGCTGTCATTGAGCTTGTAAATCGAAGCGCCGGTGAGGGCGACCACTGAAATTCCCCAGTGCGCCTGGCTTACCGCGGGATCAGCAAGAATGCGGTTCACCGCTTGGGGCAAGGGCACTTTGTGGTGCGGCCGGGTAGGCGGCGAGAGAAGAGCGCCTAACAGCAACAGGCTCAAATAGGGGAAGCGTGGATCCATGTCTTCGCGGAGTGTACCTCACTAGAATGGCAGAGATGCCCTTTCCCTTGCGCTCCCGTTACGACTGGAAGCTGCGCACCCGGTCGCTCCCGCTTGGCCAGCGGACCGTGGTCATGGGGGTGCTGAATACCACGCCTGACTCTTTTTCCGATGGCGGGGCCTTCAGTACGCCTGCGGCAGGGATTGAATACGCTCTGGCCATGTTGGAGGATGGCGCGGATATCGTCGACATCGGGGGCGAATCCACCCGGCCGGGAAAACGCAAACCGGTGACCGTACAGGAGGAGATCGACCGGGTCATTCCGGTGGTGGAAGGCGTACTGCGCCATCGCGCGGACGCCATTCTCTCGATCGACACCTACAAGGCGCCGACAGCTGCGTCCGCGTTAGCGGCAGGGGTGGAGATTGTCAACGATGTCAGTGGCTTCTTGTGGGATCAGGAGATGGCCAGGGTGTGTGTGGTTGCGAGTTGCGGTGTGGTCTTGATGCATACGCGCGGCCGGCCGGAGGAGTGGCGAACGCTGCCTCCATTGCAACAGAAAGAAGTCGCACCCCTGGTCAGGCAGGGGCTGCACCAGCGGTTGCAGGAAGCACTGGAAGCGGGAATCGAGCGGGAGAGAATAGTTCTCGACCCGGGATTCGGCTTTGGGATTCTCCTCGATCAGAATTACGCGTTATTGGCGGGCCTTGAAGAGCTGAGCAGCCTAGGGCAACCGCTGCTCGCGGGTGTTTCCCGCAAGACATTTCTGGGGAGAACCTTGTCGCAGCTCTACGAGGGGGTGGACGCGCCCGTTGGTCGCCGGGGAAATGCTTCTTTGGCGGCCGTTACTGCTGCCATCCTGGCCGGTGCGCAGCTGGTGCGGGTCCACGATGTGCGACCGAGCCGGGAGGCGGCGGCCATCGCAGATGCCATCCTTGCCGCGTCGGGCGGCGCGGATCAATATTGAGTGGGTGGCCCTTTGCGCAAGAACCAAAGTTCGGGTGCCCCATCCTTCGCGCTCTTTGCGAAGGGTGGGATAAGCATGTGCGGGGAAGGGCCCCGGGTGAGGACCAGTGGCATCCCACCCTTCGCAAAGACCGCGAAGGATGGGGCACCCGAACCGTGGTTGCCTGGAGGAGAAACCCAGGTCTCAAAAGCGAGACCTGGGGCACCCACTCAAAGTCTGCGGGGAGGGTCTTCTACTTCTTGCCTTCTTCGGGGCCGGAGACGCGGCTGGCTTCGAAGCTTACGATTCTCCATTGACCGTCGCGATTGCTGTAGACCCGGGTGTAACGATAGCGCCCGCTTATGTCGCGATCGCCGTTCCTGCCTACCAGGTCCGCCTTGGATGTGACCACAGCGGTATCGCCGTAAATCCTTACCTTGATGTCGCTTAGATCGAGTTGCGTGATGTGCAGAGCGCCGTTACGGCGGCGGGTGAGTTCGTCGGCCTTGGTCTCAAGGGTGCCATTCGCGCTGATGCCAAGATAATCATCCGCCAACAGCCGCTCGACGGCGGAGATGTTATTGGTGAGCTGAGCCTCACGCCAGTCCAGTTCCAGACCTTCTATTTCTTTGTGAGCGTTCTCATGGTGGGGAAAAACGGCATGGGCCTGGATGGCAAATGCAAAAATTACTACAAAAACAAGGGACGGTCTGCCGACCGTGGGAAATAGCCAACGATGCTCCGAATGAGCGCGCATAAGCGTATCGGATGTTATTCCGCGTCCGAAGGCGAGTCAAAATTGAAACTTCAGAGTGACAGTTTTCGTGGTTGAACGCAATGCCCCGGCGATTAGACGGCAACACGACGGCAACCCATTTAGACGAGCGCGGTCAAATTCTCCACCTCTCGCTCGCGCATAAGCTGATAAAGTCCACCGACAGCAAACTTCTTGAAATGAGGGGTGCTGCGGTGGAACTCGCTCGCTCCCCGGTCCAGATATTGCTCGTAGATAACAACTCTGTTCGGGTCGTCCTCGACGGTGTGCGGGATGTAGCTGACGCAACCCGGCTCCTGGCGTGAAGCGACTGCCAGCTGGCGCAAAATATCGCCTACCTGCTCGCGGTCTTCCGGGGCGAACCGCATCCGTACGATGAAGCTGACCATTGTGCCTCTAATCTATCCGATCAACTGGAGTGCATCCAGTCCAGGGCTTCTCGAAATCCAGGAAGGATCATGGTTTGCTCGCGGTCCGGCCCGGTCGAGACCATACCAATGCGGGCGCCGGACTCAGCTTCAAGGAAGCGGAGGTATTTCTGGGCGGCTGCCGGCAGCTGGTCAAAGTCAGTGATGCCTTCGGTGGACGTCTGCCAGCCCTCCAGGTTGGTGTAAACCGGCTCGATCGCTTCCAGCCCGCTCACGTCCGCAGGGATGATGTCTGTGACGCGGCCGTTCAACCGATAGCCGGTGCAGATCGGAATCTCCGTAAAGCTGTCCAGCACGTCCAACTTGGTGACCACCAGCCACTCCGTGCCGTTAATCGCGTTGGAGTAACGCAACAGAGGCAGATCGAGCCAGCCGCAACGGCGAGGTCTGCCGGTCACGGCTCCATATTCCTGTCCGCGGGCGCGCAGCAGATCGCTGGGCTCACCGAAGATCTCTGTGGGGAACGGACCCTCGCCTACTCGCGTGACATAAGCCTTGGTCACCCCAACCACGGTGCCGATCATGGTCGGCCCAACCCCGGTTCCGGTGACCGCGCCCCCGGCAGTGGCGGAGGAGGAGGTCACGAAGGGATAGGTGCCATGGTCGATATCCAACATGGTGCCCTGGGCGCCCTCGAACATCACACTTTGACCCTGGCGGATGGCATCGTTCAGAAGTTTTGCCGTATCCGTGACGAACGGGCGAACGCGCTCGGCCGCCTCGGCATATTCGTCGTACATCTTGATCGGGTCGAGGGGGTCGGTCCCGAACAGTGCATGGGCGACGGCGTTTTTCTCATTGCAGGCGTTTTCAATGTGCGTCTTCAGCAGGCTGCGGTTCAGCAAATCAATGACGCGCAGGCCGCTGCGATGCATCTTGTCTTCATACGCGGGACCGATGCCGCGGCTGGTGGTGCCGATCTTCTGCCGCCCGGGAGCATTTTCCGAAGCCAGCTCGATCATGCGATGGTAAGGCAGGATCACCTGGGCACGATTCGACACAAAAAGCTGCTCGTCGACGTTGACCCCCAGCTCGCGAAGCTTGCCCACTTCTTTCAAAAAGGCCAGCGGGTCGAGCACCACGCCGTTGCCGATGACAGCGCGGCAGTCTGGACGAAGAACACCACACGGGACCAGTTGCAGGATAAATTTCTTGCCCCGGATGATAACCGTATGGCCTGCGTTGTGGCCGCCGGCATACCGGGTGACCACCGCAAACCTGTCGGAAAGAACGTCAACGATCTTTCCCTTACCCTCGTCGCCCCATTGGGCTCCCACTACAACTGCAGTCTTGGCTCGCATGAACGATCCTGATGATATACGACAATGACAGAAAGATGAGCTATGCCGGAACTGCCTGAGGTTGAGACCATTGCCCGTGGTGTGGACGAGCGCCTGCGCGGGGACCGCATCGAAACCACTTGGTTCAGCGAGAAGCCCGAACCGTTTAAGTCACCTCCGCAGCTCATGGCGAAGGAGCTGGCCGGGCGAAGCATTGATCGGGTCCACCGGGTGGGCAAACACATTGTCTTCGATCTGGGTGATCTGCAATGGATCGTGCACCTGGGCATGACAGGCCGGCTGCTGGTTGCCGATCCCAGGACCGCGATCCCACCCCATACGCACGCCATTCTGCACCTGGCATCCGGCAGGGAGCTACGCTTTGTGGATGCCAGGCGCTTTGGCCGGATGGCGCTCGAGACCACGCGCTTCGCTGGAACGGGGCAGGAGCCGCTCAAAATTTCGAAGGACGAGTTCGCGGCACTGTTTCGTCCCCGCAAAACCTCTATCAAGGCTGCTCTGCTGAATCAGAAGCTGCTGCACGGAGTAGGAAATATTTATGCCGATGAGAGCCTCTTCCGTGCCGGCATTCGGCCCCGCCGGATGGCTCGTCACCTCAAGCGGGCGGAATTCGACCGCTTGCACTCCAGCCTGCAAAGTGTTCTCAAGAAGGCGATTTCGCTAGGCGGATCGTCTGTTTCTGATTATGTAGATTCGGCTGGTGTCGAAGGCTTTTTCCAGCTTGAGCACCGGGTCTATCTGCGCACCGGGCAACCATGCCTCGTGTGCGGAACACCCATCCGGCGCATCGTGGTTGGCGGACGGGGAACGCACTATTGTCCCCACTGCCAGCGATAGCATTTCTATGAATTCCAGAATCGTTAGGCGCATGGGGCTTCCATAAACCGGAAGCTGAAGGCGACCGCCGATAGCTAACTAGCTGATAACAGGTAACATGGCAAACGGCTCTTGAACTGCAATAAAGGGAAGTAGCCAGCGACGCATGTGGCTCGCAATAAACAGCGAGTCCGGCGCCTCAGATCCGGTGAGCAGAGCTCAGGTTCCTACTAGGACCAGCCGCAAACCGGAGCTCTACTGCCCGCAGACATGATCTGCCGGGGACCCTTGGGAGGCCAGTGATGGCCATCATACGAAAAGCCACACAGCTGTGGCTTTTCGATTTTTAGGACCAAGCTTTCTGCCTTGTTTTTCCACTTGCGTGACCCCTTGTAACACTCTTGTTCTGTCCAATGGAACTAAGGTCTCCGAATAGCACTTGCTCTCGGGCGCTTTCTCTGTGTATTATCGGTTTTGCCTATCGAGCGGCTGAAGCCAGATCTCAAATGTTAGTCAAGCTCGCCGCAATTCTCGAGAGTCATTAGGGTTTTTCTGCCGCGTCGCAACTGCTGGCCCGAATGGTGATGTTCGCTGGGCCTAATAATGGCGGTACAGATAACACCAGTAGTTTGTTGAGAGATCAAACCATAGGTTCCACCCCCGACCGTAATCTCTGGGAATAGTTCCTTTTGAGTGCGTAGGACGTGGCCGCTGGCCATCAACCAAGTGGAAACATGAGTTGCAGTGAATCTCTGCCTGACCTTGTTTAGGGAGGGTAGTACCTGAGCAAGCTGCAAGAATTGCCAACGCACCGGGATGTGCATGCATGACAGAGCAAAATCAGCCACAGGCGCAGCCTAATCAGGCTCAGCCTGCGGGACAGAGTGAAGGGCAAGGGCATCGTCGCCGGCGCCGTAGACGTAAGGGATACGCGAACAATCAGGCCAAGGCCAATGTCGAGGCCAGTCCTGGCTTGGGTCAGCCCCATCCTCCCAAAAAGGCGGCTAAGCCTAAATCATCTGGCCAAAACCGCTTCAACGGTAAGAACGGCAATGGCAGCCCCCACGGCGCTGTGAACAATGGCGGCGGTGGTGGTGGCAGGCGCAAAGGCAAGCAGCGACGGCAGCAGACCTTCGTCGGCCCCATGGATCACAGCTATCGGGTGGTGAACGGCAATACGGCAGACGCGCCTTATTCCAACAACGAATTCCGCGGCAACGGTCACAATGGCCACTTTGTCGAGGCTTTGCCCAAAGAGCCTGTTGTGGTTCCAGTCAGGGAAGACGCGCCTACTCGCATCTATTGCTTCATCGAGGACCTGTTCTTTCTGGCCAAGATTCAGGAAGCGGCTCGAAAGATCGGGGTCAAGGTGGCCTTTGTGAAGGCCGACAAGGATATCGTTTCGCGGCTGGCAGATGGGCCGGAAGGAAGTCGTCCCTCGCTGATTGTTTTTGACTTGAACAATGTCGGCGCCAAGCCACTTACCCTGATTCCGCGGCTGAAGAGCAAGATGAAGCGCGGTACCTCAGTGATTGGGTTTCTCTCTCACTTGCAAGGCGATTTGAAGGCAAAGGCCATGGAAGCCGGCTGTGACATGGTCATGCCACGGTCTGCATTTTCGCAAAATTTGCCGAACCTGTTGCGGCGTCACGGACTGGATGCTGAACTGGAAGTAGTCGAGGCCTAGAGAACCGCAGCACTTACTGGGACGAATAACTGCTTCCGTTCATCAATGCTCTCATCGAGAAACAAGCTGCAACCTCCAGACTTTGAGTGGGTGGCCCAGGTCTCGCTTTTGAGACCTGGGTTTCTCCTGAGAAATCGGTCCTACCGGAACACCCAGGTCTCAAAAGCGAGACCTGGGCCACCCACTCAATATTCGTCCGCGCCTTTTTCATCTTCTTAGGTCGGCCGCAGGCCCATCGAAACTCCGGTCGGGCGGCTCCGCAGAAATTGCTACTGCGCCTTCAAATACGCGATCAGATCGTCGATTTGAGCGTTTGTCAGGATGGAGCCGAAGGCGGGCATGGGCGCTATACCCTTCTTAATGGTTTCGGTGGCCTGGGCCGGAGTGATCGGAGGGCTGACCTTGGGCTTGCTGCTGAAGATCCCGTGCAGGTTGGGAGGACCAAAGGGAGTGGTGTCGTCCGGCTGCTTGTTGTGGCAGCTGACACAGTTCTGCTGAAAGATCGCAGAACCTCGCTTCGCCTTGGCATTCATCGCCGGCTTAGCCGTGTCAGCAAAACCTACCACGTTGCTGACCACCATCGCACAGCCAGCGGCCAGGATACACACCGCCAAGAGCCCTCGACCAATTACCATTTTCTTTGCCGCCTCCGCTTTCTTACTCGCTGCCGAAATCATAAACTACGCACAAATCTTAGATGCATTCGCCATGGGAGTGGTGTCCGACAGGAGATACACTTGTGGGGAATTCCGGAGACCAATGCTGGATACCGGGCAAAATGTTGTCATCGTCATAGTTGCCGTGGCGTGCTCTCTTTTCTTTATGGCCGCGGTGAACTACTACTGGCCGGCAGAACAGCGCCGAGCGCACAACGATCTAATTGGCTGGCAGCTTTCGGTGCTGGGCACAACGTATGCCGTCATCGTCGGTTTCATGCTTTACACGGTCTGGATCAACTTCGGGACTGCCGACCTGAATTCAGATGCCGAGGCTAATTCGCTGGTGAACATCTATCGCTTGTCCTCCGGCCTGGATCCGGAGCAAGGAGACCGCCTCAAAGAACTGGCGCGGGCTTATGGAGAGGCGGTCGTCGACCATGAGTGGGGAGAGATGGAAGCGAACGCCATGCCGGCGGAGACCCGGGAGATCGCGCGGCAAATGTGGCAGACTCTCATGGCCGTAAAGGGGGCCTCTCCCACAGAGATAACCGCCGAAGACCACGCTCTCTATGAGCTCAGCGCCCTGTCAGGATATCGCCGCATCCGCCTGGTTCAGAGCGCATCGCGTCTTCCGGGAGTGCTTTGGTTTGTGCTGCTCATTGGAGGAGTGGTCACGATTGCGTCTACCTGCATGTTTGGTGCTGCGAATGGTCCATTGCATGGAATCCAGGTGGGTGCGTTCACCTTGCTCATCTCGCTGGCGCTGGTCGCGATTGCCGATATTAATCGGCCTTTCCAGGGCTCAGTGCATGTAAGCGACTACGCCTTCCGGCGCGCGCAAATGGACATGAAAGATCAGTAATCCTGAGAAGAAACACCCCATCCGGAAAAACCAATGATCGGGTGCCCCATCCTTCGCGCTCTCAGCGAAGGGTGGGATGCCACTGCTCTGCACCCGAAACCGTTGCCCCGCAGATTCTGCTTATCCCGCCCTTCGCCAAGAGCGCGAAGGATGGGGCACCCGATCATTGGTGGTTGCGTTGATGGAGCTCCGCCGCGAACGTTTCATCCCCTCGTGGATCGACGAAGCCGGTGGTCAAAGCGAAGTGCTTCGCAGACGCAATGCGTTGGCGATCACCGAGACAGAGCTGAAGCTCATAGCGGCGGCAGCGATCATCGGGTTGAGCAGCAATCCAATCACGGGATAAAGTATCCCTGCTGCAATCGGCACGCCCAATGCGTTGTAAACAAAAGCAAAGAAAAGATTCTGCCGGATATTGCGCATGGTTCGCTGGCTCAGGCGACGCGCTTTGAGAATGCCGCGCAGATCCCCTTTGACCAGGACGATGGCGCCGGTTTCCATGGCCACATCGGTTCCCGTGCCCATGGCGATGCCAACCTGTGCCTGGGCCAGCGCGGGCGCATCGTTCACTCCATCGCCGGCCATCGCGACCACAGCCCCTTCCTCCTGCATTTTCTTGACCGCTTCGGCCTTTTGCGCCGGCAACACCTCTGCCTGAAACTCGATGCCCAGGGTTTGCGCGACGGCTGCAGCCGTGGTGTGGTTGTCGCCGGTGAGCATCACGACCTTGATCCCTTCGCGTTTGAGCTCCTGGATGGCCTGCTGTGTGGATTCCCGGATGGGATCGGCAACTCCTATCAAGCCCGCCAGGAGCCCATCCCAGGCGACATACATGACAGTTTGTCCGGCGCGACGAAGGGTCTCGGCCTGCTGGTCGATCGGCTTTGTTGAGATTCCAAGCTGGCGCATGAGCGCGATATTGCCCGCGGCTAGGCTCTTTTGCCCAGTGGTTCCGGAAACGACGTTTCCGGAAACGCCCTTTCCGGTAAGCGATTGAAAGTCTTTTACCGGCAGAAGCGGAAGCTTCTTTTCTTTCGCTGCAGCAACAATGGCAGCCGCCAGCGGATGCTCGCTCTGTATCTCGAGGCTGGCGATGGCCTGCAAGAGTTGCGCCTCCTCAAAGCCCTCCGCGGCAACCATTGCGCTAACTTTCGGTTTACCCTCGGTGAGGGTTCCGGTTTTGTCTATGACCAGAGTGTCTACCTTTTCCATGGTCTCCAGCGCTTCAGCATTGCGGACCAGTATTCCGTCTCTGGCGCCGCGTCCTGTGCCCACCATGATCGACATGGGCGTTGCCAGGCCAAGAGCACAGGGGCAGGCAATAATGAGCACGGCGACCGCATTCACCAGCGCATGAGCATAGCGCGGCTGGGGCCCGGCTACCGCCCAGGCAACAAAGGTGATCACCGCCACTGCTAAAACCGCGGGGACAAAATAGCCGGCCACTTTGTCGGCAAGACGTTGGATGGGGGCGCGGGTCCGTTGTGCCTCGCTCACCATTTTTACGATCTGCGCCAGCAGAGTGGCTTGGCCCACACGCTCGGCTCGCATCACCAGGCTCCCCGTCCCGTTGATGGTTCCACCTACCACCCGGGCGCCTGCGGTTTTCTCTACCGGGATGGGCTCGCCGCTGACCATCGATTCATCCACCGAGCTTTGGCCTTCGGTCACCACTCCGTCGACAGGGATTTTTTCGCCCGGGCGAATGCGCAGCAGATCGCCCACGACAACGTCGATGAGAGGAACATCAGTTTCCTTGCCGCGGGTGGAGATACGGCGCGCTGTTTTCGGAGCCAATCCAAGCAACGCCTGGATGGCGCCTCCGGCCTGGCTGCGGGACCTTAGTTCGAGTACCTGGCCCAGCAGGACCAGAACCGTGATGACAGCCGCTGCTTCGAAATAGAGGCCGAGGTTTCCTGAGGGATCGCGGAACCCAGCCGGAAAGAGATCGGGCGCAACCACAGCAGCCACGCTGTAAAGATAGGCGGCGCCGCTGCCCATCGCGATGAGGGTGAACATATTCGGGCTGCGATGGACAATCGAGGCCCATCCACGCTCGAAGAAAGGCCATCCGCCCCACAGCACCACGGGCGTTGCCAGGGCCAACTCAATCCATCCCAATATCCACATTAATCGCGAGCCTTCAAGAAGCTGCTGCAGCGGACGGCCGGGCACGATGTCGGAAACCATGACGGCCAGCAGAGGTAGAGTGAGTGCCGCGCTTACCCAGAATCGCCGGGTCATGCTGACCAGCTCAGGGTTAGGCGTGCTCTCAGTGGCGGCAACCGGCTCCAGCGCCATACCGCACTTAGGACAAGTTCCCGGCTTTGGCGAAAGGACTTCCGGGTGCATGGGGCATGTGTATTGACTGGCGGTCGAGGTCTTAGGCTCTGAGCCGCGGAACACCGATCCATCGTACTTGCTGGGGTTCGCTTCGAACTTTGCCTTGCATCCCTGGGAACAGAAGTACCAGGTGCGTCCTGCGCGTTTGAGGGAGGCCGCCGCTTTTTGCGGCAACACCTTCATGCCGCAGACCGGATCGATCTGTGCCACGACTGGATCTGCCAACTTTTTCACCTATGGTTAGAGTGACTGCGAGGCTCTGACGATTCCTGGCTTGAAAATGTAGCTCTTCAGGAGACCAGGGAGCGGCGCCCGATGTCCCGGCGGTAATACATTCCCTCGAATTTAATTCGACTGAGAGCTTCGTAGACCAGGGAGAGGGATCGGTCCAGGTCCGGGGCGGCTGCAGTCACCCCGAGGACCCTTCCGCCATCCGTCACAAAGTGACCCTCTCGCTGCGCGGTGCCTGAATGAAAAACCTGCACTCCCGGCACCCGGGCCGCCTCTTCGAGGCCGCTGATCGTCCGGCCCGCAACGTAGCTACCCGGATAGCCGGCGGAGGCCGCGATCACGCAGGCAGAGGCTCCCGGTTTCCAGCGCAACTCAGTCTCGCTGAGACGCCCTCCGACGCAGGCCTCAAGCGCCCCCAGCAAATCACTCTCCAGCCGGGCCAGAATGGCCTGCGTTTCCGGATCTCCAAAGCGTGCGTTGAACTCCAGCACCATGGGGCCGCGAGCAGTCATCATCAGCCCGATATACAGTACTCCCGCGAAGGGAGTCTCTTCGGCGGCCATTCCACTCACCGCGGGCAGAGCAATATGGTTGAGAATCCATTCCTGCATCTGGTCATCCACCATGCCATCGTTGGAGTAGGCGCCCATGCCACCGGTGTTGGGGCCCTTATCTCCCTCGCCGATCCGCTTGTGGTCCTGCGCGGGAACCAGCGGCGCTACATGGTTTCCATCCGTGAGGGTGAGAAAGGAAACCTCTTCGCCGGTAAGGAATTCCTCGATCACGATGGAGGACTGCGGTGCCACTGAAGTTTTTCCGCTAAACAATCCGGCGATGGCCTCGCTGGCTTCGCGCCGGGTTTCGCAGACGATCACGCCCTTGCCCGACGCCAGGCCATCCGCTTTGATGACCAGCGGGAGATGGAACAGGTCGATCGATTCCATCGCCTGTTGCTCGCTGGTGGCGACGGCGTAGGCCGCAGTCGGTATCTGGTGTCGCTGCATGAAGCGTTTGGCGAAGGCTTTACTGCTTTCCAGCTGGGCCGCCTTTTGCGTGGGGCCGAAGACCGGGATACTGCGCCGCTGCAGCTCGTCCACCAATCCCAACGACAAGGGCAGTTCGGGGCCAACCACTACCAGGTCCGGGCGCTCCGCCGCGGTCACCCGTAGCAGGTCGTCCAGATCTTTCTGGCTGGCGGGTACACAGCGCGCCAATTGGGCTATCCCCGCATTGCCCGGGGCGCATACCACTTCAGAAACCCGCTGGGATTGGCAGATCGACCATACCAAGGCATGCTCCCGGCCTCCCGCACCAATGACGAGTACTTTCATCCGTTCCCAGACTACCGCAAGCGGAGTGGGACCATGCGCGCGCTTCGCTACGCTGACTCTGAGTGGTGGCCCAGGTCCCAGAGAGTCGTATTTCTTGCCCTGCCACAAAGGCCACGAAGGCTCGGGTGCCCCATCCTTCACGCTTTCTGCGAAGGGTGGGATAAGCAGAAGTTGCGGGGAAGA
>Ga0302325_10023653_pt1 | contig 12798 bp, 7 predicted proteins | sample Palsa_T0_2_FD_201948 | JGI IMG/M metagenome (GOLD analysis project Ga0302325, IMG submission 201948) | Peat permafrost microbial communities from Stordalen Mire near Abisko, Sweden - Palsa_T0_2 | ecosystem: Environmental > Terrestrial > Soil > Palsa > Peat permafrost | place: Sweden: Abisko... | reverse complement strand
GTCGAGCTCGTCGAACGCCTCCCACTGCTTGTTGTAGTTGGGACCGACGGCATAGGCGAGTCCCCAATGCGCGAGGGCGCAACGCTCGTCGCAGGCGATCGCACGCTCAAAACAACGGACCGCTTCCTCGTGGTTGAAGGCATAGCTCCACACCAGACCGTAGTCAAACCACCGCTGAGCGTCAGCCGATGAGGTCGAAGTGACACGGCGGAAGCCCCCGAGGTCAAACGGATACGACGACGCGGCATCAGTCATAGCGCTCAACCGAGACGGGACCCAGCATCTAGGCCCGGACGCAGGACGCCAGCACGACGAGGCACCGACAACATTCTATGCAACGGTCAAGCGCGCGGCTATTCGTAGCGCCTCCGAGCGACCCAGACACACACAAGCCCGCGAGCTCGCGGGAGTCGCCTCGATCGCCAGGGGCCGGTCCTCCTCGCCGACGACGTCGACTCCGTATTCGCTGAGCATGCAGCGCATGCCCACGCTTGCGACCGGACCGAGCCGCGCCAGCAGCACTCGCGGTCCAGGTGTATCGTCCTCACATGATCAGGCCCGCGCCCCGACCCTCACCGCCCGGGAGCGGCCGATCTGCACTTCGACCGCGGGGCGGACCCGACCTCCGGGCAGCAGACCCGCTCCGTTTGCTCGCCTCGTACGTTCGAAGCCTGGATCAGTCTTTATACGGATAGTGACTGGCGCGACGGAAACACCGTTCACTAAGATGGGACAGGACATGGGGAAGCACGGGGTACTCACGGGCGCGCGTGTGTTCGCCTCGCTGCTGGCGGCAGCAGCCGTGCTGGGGTGCCCGACGGTCGCTCTCGCCCGGGGCGGAGGGGCGGCCGAGAGTGGCCCACCCAACGACTACTGCAATGGTTGCCAGCCACCGCTGCAGTATTTGGGGGGGCCGGTGGCCAGCACTTTGGGTTCGAGCGGCGTGACTGTGACGCCGATTTACTGGGCGCCGCCCGGTGCTCAGAACCAGTTCCCCGCCGGGTACGAAGCCGCGATCAACGGTTTCGTCGCGAACATCGCGGCCGCCAGCGGCGCCGACACGAACGTGTTCTCGATCGACAGCGAGTACTACGACATCCTCGCCGGCCAGCCCAGCCACATCCTGTACCACATCACGGCCGGCTCGCCGGTCGTGGACACCAGCCCGCTGCCCGCGGACCAGTGCCAGCAAGCGGACGGCGGCTATGACACCTGCGTCACCCAGGCCCAATTGGTAGCTGAGGTGCAGGCCGTCGTGACCGCCCGGAATCTGCCCCGCGGGCTAGCGTACTTCTACCCAGTCTTCTTTCCACCGGGCGTGGAAACTCAGGGCGGCACGGGCGACAACTCCGGCACAAACTACTGCGCCTATCACGACAATGATGGTGCCGGCGCCACGCAGATACTGTACGCAAACGAGCCATATCCGCCCCCTAACGATTGCTTCATGGGGCAGTCGCCGAACGACGATCCTGCGGCTGATGTGGCGATCAGCGTGCTCAGCCACGAGCTCAACGAGACCATCACCGACCCCGAAGTCAACGGCTCTGGCAAGTTCGCCTGGCGGGACCCAGTCGGTTACGAGATAGGCGACGAATGCAGCTGGGAATTTGGTGCGCCCCTCGGCTCCACCGATCCCTCCGCCCCTCAGACCACGGAATACAACCAGGTGATCAACGGCGGCCACTACTACCTCCAGCTCGAGTTCAGCAAGTACGCCTACAGTGAGCTCGGCGTCGGGATGGGCTGCCAACCCAGCGAGAGCGCCGCCCGCAACTCGTCCGCGTCGACGAGCTCGCCCACGCACATCTACTTCGACATGTCCCGTAACACGCTGCCCGCCAACGGCAGGACGACCTCGACGGGCTTCGTTCAGGTGTGGGGCAAGAGCGGCGCCGATACTCCGGGTGACCGTATTTCGTTCGCCACCTACTCGCTGTCCGGCTCCGGCAACTGCGGCACGCTGACCCCCCCGTCGGCCACGACCGACGGTGCCGGCTCAGTCAGCCCGATCTACCGGGCTTCCCGCTCGGACGTCGCCTGCGTGATCGTGGCCAACGACGCCGAGGGCGGCCGATCGGCCTCGGCGGTCGTCTACCAGGGCACGACCCGATCGAGCGCACCCAGGACCCGCGCCACCTTCCCCCAAACGGTCACCGCTGGGCGGACCCTGACCTTCACGACGAGCTTCACGAACCCGATGCGGACACTGATCGGCGATACGCAAGTGAATTTCGGGATCTTCGTGCCCTTCTATAACTCGCCGAACGTGACCGCGCGCCAGGTCCAGCTCTCGGTCTCCTGGCATGGCCATCGCGGCCCGTTCGTGCCGGTGAGGTTGACGGGCTCGACGTCGAACGGCGCGGGAATCATCGGCGTGATCGGCGGGCCGACGGGGTTCAACCTCCGCGCCGACTACACGCGCACGCTGACCTACCGGATCAGGGTGAGCACGAGCGTGCCTCTCAGGCGCCGGCGACCGATCCTTGAGTTCCAGACCTTTCTGGACCAGATCGATCCGGCGTCCGGTGCCGACAGCGTGCTCGCCACCACCCCAGCCACAAACGCCCTCGTCCGGTGAGCCGTCGCGACCACCGGCTCCGCTCAAGCACACCTGGTCTAACCGTCCCGCGCCGTCAAATCAACCAGCGGGTCGCGCGTCGGGCGCGTGAGCAGCTGGGTACGGGGTTGAAGGCAACGTTATGCCCGCATAGCGGGCATAACGTTGCCTTCAACACACGAACGGCCGGTCAACACGGATCTCCGCCCCAAACGTGAACATACCCACAGGCCAAACGTGAAGACCTAGCCCAAAGCCCTCTCTCGGACTCGAACCGAGGACCCCTTCCTTACCATGGAAGTGCTCTACCACTGAGCTAAGAGGGCGCGTCAGGCCAGCGTATCGCGTCGGGCGAAGCCGGCGCCGACTCAGGAAGGCGCCTGCTCGACCGGGCGACCGGGCGCATGGCGCCGATGGCGGGAGCAGGATTCGAACCTGCGAAGGCAGAGCCATGTGGTTTACAGCCACACCCCTTTGACCGCTCGGGAATCCCGCCGCGAGGCCGGCGCAGTTTACCTGGGGGCGTGAGCAGAGCCCCGGAGACCCGAGGCCCAGCCGCTTAGCCCGCGTCCCGCAGCCGCTGCGCTTCGGGCAGGGCCTCGAGCTTCTTGAGCGTGTGGTTCTCGATCTGGCGGATGCGCTCGCGGGTCACGTTGAAGGCGCGGCCGACCTCCTCGAGGGTGTAGGGGCGCTCGCCGGTGAGGCCGAAGCGGAGCTCGATGACCTCGCGCTCGCGTTCGGGGAGGGCCGCGAGGGCGCGGCGGAGGTTCTCGCGCCGCAAGTGCTCGGAGGCAAGCTCGAAGGGTGACTCCGCCGTCTGATCCTGGACGAGGTCCCCCAGCTCGGAGTCCTCCTCCTCGCCGATCGGCTTCTCGAGCGACACCGGCTGCTGGGCCATGCGGAGGATGTCGCGGACCTCCCGAGAGGTGGTCTCGAGCTCGGCGGCGATCTCCTCGGGGGTGGGCTCGCGGCCGAGCTGCTGGACGAGCTGGCGCTCGACGTGGACGACCTTGTTGAGCTTGTCGACCATGTGGACGGGGATCCTGATCGTCCGGCCCTTATCGGCGATGGCGCGGGTGACGGCCTGGCGGATCCACCAGGTGGCGTAGGTCGAGAATTTGTAGCCGCGGCGATAGTCGAACTTCTCGACGGCGCGGATGAGGCCGAGCGAGCCCTCCTGGATCAGGTCGAGGAAGGTCAGGCCGCGGCCCAGGTAGCTCTTGGCGATCGATACCACGAGCCGGAGGTTGGCTTCGATCATCTGCTGCTTGGCCGCCATGTCGCCGCGCTCGATGCGCTGTGCGAGCGTGACCTCCTGGTCGGCGGTGAGGAGGTGGACGCGGCCGATGGCGCGCAGGTAGAGCCGCAGGGAATCGAGGCTCGGCTCGACGGTGAGATCGATCTCGGTGCGCTTGACCTGATCGACGCGCGGCTCGGCCGCCTGCACGGCCGCCGCTTCGACCCGGCCCGACTCCGAGGTGGCGACGCGCCCGCCGTCCTCCTGCACGACATCGATGCCCTGCTCGTCGAGGTAGGCGTGCAGCTCCTCGAGCTGCTCCTTGGTCACCTCGACCTCTTCCAGGCAGCTCGCGATCTGATCGAAGGTGAGGAACCCGCGATCGTGGCCCTCGGCGATCAGCGGGCGCAGTTCGTCGATCTCGACGATCGGCGCCTCGTCGGCCAACAGAATCAGTCCTTTATCGCTCACTGTCCCCTGAGCTCCTTCGCTACGCGCACTTCGGACGCGTCCGCACGGGCGGACCGCGTCCCTCTCAATTCCCTATTCGATTCGCGAGCCGGAAGCTCATCACGAGGGTCAGATTCCGGCCAGCGACGCGAATTGATACCACAAACCGAGAGGAGATAGATGCATCACGCACGAAGTCTGCGGCCGGCCGCGCCGCGCCCTCTTTACCCTGTAAGGAGCGATGTTCTCCAGCCGACCCTCCAGCACCTCTCCGATCGACGTCCAGGCGCAGCTTCCGACGGTCCAGCTCAGCATCTCGCGCGTCGGCGTGACCGGGATCGAGAAGGTCATCCGCCTGCGCCAGAACGGGACCGAGCAGCTCTTCTCGGCGCGCTTTGAGTGCGTGGTGGACCTCGGGCCTCACCAGAAGGGGGCGCACATGTCGCGCTTCGAGGAGGTGATCAACGAGGCGATCGGCGACGTCGTCCTGGGCGAGGCGGCGTTCAAGGCCGAGACCCTGGCTGAGCACATCGCCCAGCTCGTCCGGGTCCGCCAGAATGCGCGGCGCGCGGAGGTCAGCGTCGAGGCGCGCTTCCCCGAACACAAGCCGGCGCCCGTGTCCGGCATCCAGACGCAGGAGCTCTACACCCTGCACGGCTCGGCGGTAGCGTCCGAGCTCGGCACTCGGCGCCTCACCGGGGTCACCGCCCAGGGCATCACCGCCTGCCCATGCGCCCAGGAGCTGGTCGCCGGCGCGGCCCGCGAGCGCCTGGCCGGCGAAGGCTTCGACGCCGGGGAGATCGACCGGATCATCGACGCCGTCCCCATCGCCACTCATAATCAGCGCGGCCTGGGAACGCTCAACATCGGCTGCACGGAATCATGCGACGACGACATCGACGCCGCCGCCCTGCTCGAGATCGTCGAGCAGTCGATGTCCTCCGAGATATACGAGCTCATGAAGCGCAGCGACGAGGCCGCGGTGGTCGAGAAGGCGCACCGCCGCCCCCGCTTCGTCGAGGACTGCGTGCGGGAGATGATCAGAGGCGTGGTCGAGGCGTTCCCCGGCCTCGACGACCTGGCCTTCGTCTCCGCGCACCAGCTCAACCTCGAGACGATCCATCAGCACAACGTCGTCGCTGAGCGCTTCGGCACGCTGGGGGAGATCCGCCGCGAGCTCGCGTCCGGCATCCCCGCCACCGAGCACACGAGCCGGCGCGCCTGGCTCGACGGCACCGCGTAACCGCGGGTAAGGGTCAGGCCCCGGCTCGGTCGGCGCGTGTCCGGTCGAGCTCGGAGATCCGCCGGCGCAGGCCGAAGAAGTAGTCGGCGCCCGAGAGCACGGTGATCGCGACCATGGCGTAGACGAGCAACGAGACCCAGACGGGGTGCCCGTGGACGGCGATCAAGCACATCACGGTGGCCACCTGGAGCACCGTCTTGGCCTTGCCGAGCGGGCCCGCCGCGAGCACCACGCCCTGCTGCGTGGCGGCCATCCGCAGCGCGGTCACCGCGAACTCGCGGGCGATGATCACCATCGCCACCCAGGCTGCCACGCGGCCGAGTGAGACCAGGGCGACGAGGGCGGCGATGATCAGCAGCTTGTCCGCGATCGGGTCCATGAGCTTGCCGAAGGTGGTGATCGAATTGCGCGAGCGGGCCAGGTATCCGTCGATCGCGTCGGTCAGGGAGGCGACGGCGAACACGATGGCGGCGAGCAGGTCGCCACCCGGCGTCTTGTCGAGCAGCGCCACCACGAGCACCGGGACGAGGAGGATGCGGATCACCGTGAGGACGTTGGGGACGTTCAAGGGAACCATGCGCGCGCCTGAGGCTAGCCGCACGCGATGGAGTTCTCAACCGGGCGCACGGCAGCCGAAGGTCGCCGTGCCGTAGGGTTAATGCAATGCCACTCGTCCCCATGGTTATCGAGCGCACCGCCCGCGGCGAGCGCGAGTTCGATATCTACAGCCGGCTCCTGAATGAGCGGATCATCTTCCTGGGCACGCCGATCGACGAGCAGATCGCCAACCTGGTCGTCGCGCAGCTCCTCCACCTCGAATCCCAGGACCCCGACAAGGACATTTCGATCTACGTCAACTCTCCCGGCGGCTCGATCTACGCCGGGCTGGCGATCTACGACACCATGCAGTTCGTCAAGCCTGAGATCCAGACGATCTGCATGGGCGTCGCGATGTCGATGGGGTCGCTCCTGCTCACGGCCGGGGCCAAGGGCAAGCGCTTCGCGCTGCCGAACAGCCGGATCCTCATCCACCAGCCCTCGGCCGGGTTCGAGGGCCAGTCCACGGACATCGAGATCCACGCCCGCGAGATCCTCAAGGTCCGGGAGCGGATCGATGAGATCTACGCGCAGCACACGGGCCAGCCGCTCGAACAGGTCCATGTGGACATGGAGCGCGACCGCTTCTTCAAGGCCGACGAGGCCGTCGAGTACGGCCTCATCGACCGCGTGCTCGCACCACTAGCCGCAGCGCAGGGCCGCACCACCAGCCCGCGGCTACTTCAGCGTGAAGCTACGGTGCGCCGGCGTCGGGTCGGCGATGCCGCGGCTGTCGACCGCCGTCACCGTGAACTTGTGCTGGCCGGGCGCGAGGTGGCCGTAGGTCTTCGGCGAGCTGCACTTCTTGGCCTTCCCAGTGCCGAGCTTGCAGTGGAAGGTGAGCTTGCCGTAGCCGCCGCTGCCCTTGAAGAAGATCTTCACCTTCTCGCCCGAGAGCTTGAGCAGCGTGATCTTGGTATTGGGCGGCGGGATCTTCGTGAACTCGGCGCTCGCCGCCTCCGCCCCAGTCATCGTCAGCGCGCACGTCGCCTGCTGACCCGCGCACGCACCGCTCCACCCGGCGAACTTCGACCCCGCGCTGGGCTTCGCGGTGAGGGTGACCTTCGTGCCCGCCACTAGAGACACCGAGCAGGCTGCGGGGCACGTCACTCCGGAGCCCGTGACGCTCCCCTTGCCCGGCCCCTTGACCTGAACCGTGAGGGTGTAGCTCGCCGGCGCGCCGCCGCCACCGCCCCCGCCCGCGCCGCCGCCGCCGCCCGCGCCGCCGCCGCCGCCCGCGCCGCCGCCGGCGCCCGCGCCGCTTCCGGTCAGGAACCCCGTCATCGCGTCGCCGAGCGGCTGGGACAGCGTCGTCTCCAGCGGGGGCGAGCCGGGCGAGAGCGCGTAGGCGAGCCCATCGTCGAAGGCAGTCGCGGCGGGGTTTCTGTTCGCGATATAGAGCCCCGAGCCCAGCGAGAAGATCCCGCGCGGGCTGGAGCCCGAGGGCAGCTCCGTGTAGCCCTCGGAACCGCCGCCGGGTGCGAACTCCTCCCACCACGAGTCGCCGTACGTGGGATCCGTTTCGATCGTGTCCGCTTCGGTGACGAAATATTCGGATCCGTTCGAGGTGATGTCGTCCGGGCCGTAGCGGGGCTCGGTGATGGTGCCACCGTAGGGCGTGAAGGTATGGGGTGCGTAGGCCTCGACTCCGCTCCCCACAGTGTTGTTCATCGAATTGGGGTTGGGGATGCCGTTGTCGTAGGTGAGCAGGTGGTCGGCGTCCATCACGTACATGGTGCCGTCGAAGCAGGCGTACGGGGCGCAAGGCGCCTCGGTGGTGGAATCGAAGCCCGGGTCGCCGGTCGCGGGGTCGATCGTCGCGCTCGCGAACTCGAAGGCACCGTCGACCACCAGCGTGGTGCCGCTGTAGCCCATGGAGACGGCTTCGCTGACCCCGGTCACCCCGACCTCGCCCGCCGCCGTGAGCGCGCCCGTGGTGGCGTCGATGTCGAACACGTAGATGGCCGCCACCGATGCGCTCGGCTGCGCGAGCACGTAGAGCGCGTTCTCGCCGCCCGTGCCGCTCGCCGCCGGGTTGAACACCCCGAGGAAGCGGAGATCGTCCTCGGTCCCGTCGGCCTGGGGAACCGGCCCCGCCGTGGCCGGGCTCTTGGCGGTCACCACCCCCGTGAGGGGGTCAACCGAGTACTGGTAGATGGTCTGCGAGCTTCCCGTGCCGGCGAGCTGGTAGAGGTTCTCTCCGTCCGCGGTTTGCGCCATCACGACCGACCCCGCGTAGTTCGGCGTCGCTGGGCCACCCGGTGTCGCGCCCTCGTAGGTGAGGCTGGTGTCGGCCCCCACGGCGAAGGTGTCGATGTCGCCGGCGTCGGCGCTGTACAGGTAGCCGATCGTCGCTCCCTGGGCGGACGCGCACAGCGAGAGCGCCAGCGCCAGCCCGCACGCAAGCGCACCCGCGCGAAACAGGAGGGGGAGGGGTCGCCGCGGCACCCTCACGCGCTCGGCACCGCCACCACCGCGCGCGCTTTCCGCCCGTAGGCGCTGAGCACGAGCTCGGCCCCGGCGACCCCGCCTCGCCGCGTGAGCGGGATCCTCACCCGAGCGGGCCGCACTCCGATCGCGAACCGCGCGCCGCCTACCCGCAGCGTGGCCGGCTCGCTCGCCTGCACCGTGACCACCATCGACCGCGCCGAGCGCGGCACGCTCGCGGGAGCGCTCAGCAAGCTGAAGGCGGGCGCCTCGGCGGCGATCCGCAAGATCACCCTCGCCTCCCCGATCCGGCCTGTGTGCCCCCGGGCCTCGAGGACGAGCACGTGACGCCCCGGGGTGAGATCGGCGAGCGAGAGCGCGCTTCCCGTGCCCACGTGCTTGGGGCCCAGGTACCAGCGCAGCGCGCGGCCCGAGAGCACCAGGCCGGTCTCGTCGAAGGCCTCCCCGGAGATCTGCACCGAGCGGTCGGACCGGACCACAACCCCCGGAACCACGCTCGTGATCGTGACCTGCGGCGCGGTGCCGGAGAAGCGCAACGGTCCGCTGACCGCGGTGCCGAAGGCGAACCCGTCGGTGACCTGCACCCGGACGCGTCCTCGCCGGCTCGTGGGCAGCGCGTCGGCGGGAATCGTGGTCGAGGTCGAGGTCAGACCCTCGGCCACGCTGTTCCACGTCGCCCCCCCGTTGGTCGAGACGTCGACCGAGGCGAGTAGCTGAGCCCCGCCCGCCTCGCTCTCCCGCCAGCTCACGCGCAGGCCGCGCGCACCCGCCCGCGTCCTCGGCCTCGGAGCCGTCAAGCGCACCGAAGGGCCGTGGGGCGGGCGGGTGCGCGAGCCGATTACCGCGCCCCCTGAGAGAAGCTCGAGCGTCTGCACGCCGGCCGGCGCCTCGCCGGTGAACGTCGCCGTCGTCGGGTTGCCGCCGTCGACGTGGAGGTGGGCGACCGACACCGGCGTCTGGGCCAGGACGGTCCCCGAGGCACTGAGCGACCGCAGCGACAGGCCGACCGCGTTGGCCGGAGCCGGAACGCGCCCGCCGGCGAGGGGGGCGACCCCGGTGATCGTCGCCTGCCCGTCCGTGATCACCCCGTAGACGCCGACCGTCGACGAAGCCCCCGAAGCTTCCGCGCGAGCGTCCTCGCGCACGCCTTGCTCCGCGGCGCCCGCCTTGGCCGCGGCGGCCAGGGACACCTGGAGCTGCGTGTCGTAGGCGGCCAGCGTGTTGATCGTCCGCTCCCAGTTCTCGGCCGAGAGCCACTTCGTGCTGTCGGAGCCGCAGTACGACATGACGTCGTAGTCCGAGGGCGGGAAGACCTGGAAGTGAGCGAAGGGCTTGACGCCCCTGATCGGCGAGAGCACGCTGGTGACGTCGAAGCCGTAGCTCTGGAGCTCGCCCATGTTGTCCGGGAGCCAGGGCTCGTTCGCCCCGCTCCCCGCGAGTCCCGGGCAGTTCTGGCCCGCGTGGATGAGCCCGAGCTCGTGCCCGAACTCGTGCGCCACTGCGCCCACGGGCCGAGAGTCATCGACGTAGGCGTAGGGGGCGATGGTGGCGGGGTCGGCGGCGAAGGGCCCGAAGGCGGCCTGGAGCTCCCCGGTCAGCGCTGCGAGGACCGAGGAGCTCGGGGTCGCCGAGCGATGTCCCGTCAGGACGCCGAGGACGAGGTCGTAGAGGGCCGTGGCGCGGTTGCCCGGGACCACGCCGGTGGGTGCCCCGGCATGCTGGCCCACCCACTGGGTCAGGAGCTGCATGTAGAGCGGGATCCGGCAGTTGTCGAGGAGCGCCGCGGTGGTCGGGACCGGGGTGCCGCAGACATTGGTCGGATTGTTGTTCGAGTCGAGCACGACCGTGGTGTTCCCGGGGCCGCTCGTGAGATGGAGGCCGTCGACCGAGCTCGTGTCGATCGTGTAGCCGTGCGGCGGCTTGAAGACGAAGCCGTAGCCTCCGGGGTACATCCGCTGGAGCGGCCCGAAGGTGCTCGAGTAGGGGGCGGGCCGGTAGCCGGGCGGACCCATGGCCACGGTCTGGATGATGAGCGGGGTGGGGGCCAGGAACGGCCCGATGCCCGACATGGTGAAGGTGTCGTTCTCGCCGCACTGCGGGTTCGCGCACTGCCCGACGCTGTCGGTCTCGGGCGCGTACAGGTTCGCGGTTAGGGTCAGCGACATCCCGTGGGCGTTATCGAAGTACGACCACAAACCCTCCGGGATGGTGAACACATAGCCGTCGTTGGCGTTCGCGCGCTCGCCCACGGCCACGTTGATGCCTGGGCCCACGGTCGGCTCGGCGTAGATGAGCTGGGGCTGGAGCGCGGCCGGCGGCCGGAGCAGGCCCCCCGGGGTCTCGATCGCGAGCTCGAGGTTGACGGTGACTCCCGCGAGGCTCTGGGCCGAGAGGCCGGCGCCGGTGCGGTCGGCGACGAACACCCGCACGTAGGTCGGGCCGCCGCTCACCAGCGTCACCCCCTGATACTGCGTGGTCAGTCCGCCCGGGCCGAGCGGCCCGCTCGGGTAGGGCAGGCCGTCGCCGACGTAGAACGGGTAGGAGAAGACCGCGTTGACGAAGGCACCGTAGCCCGAGTACTGCGAAGCCTGCGTCCCCTGGGTCACCTCGATTCCCTGGAGCTCCGGGTCGAAGAGCGCCTTGACCGGACGCCCGAGCCGCGGCGGCGGCTTGGGGATCGTCGGGTAGCCGTTCGGGGGGAGTCCCGTGGAGTCGGCACCCGGGACGGTGATCGCCGCGCTCGTCGCGGTGCCCTGGCCGTAGGCGTTGGTCGCGGTGACCCGGCAGGCGAGCTGCTGGCCGTCGTCGGCCGTCGTGAATATGTATCCGCTCGAGCTCGCGCCCGCGATCGCCGACCCGTTGCGCAGCCACTGGTAGGCGAAGGTCGGGCTGCCCGACCACGTGCCAGGGTCGCATGAGCGGATCTGCGACACATAGCCCGACGGGCCGGCGATCTGAACCACCGTCGGCGCCGAGCGGTCGGCCGGCGCGGTTCCGCTCCCAGGCGGTGGCGTCGTCGTCACGGGGCCCGAGCCCGTGGTCGCCTCGCCGACCTTGGTGGCGTCGAACTCGGTGAACCACAGGTTCCCGTTGGCGTCCTGCGCGTCGGCGGTCGCGTCGCCCGTCACGCCCTGAGCCGATCCGAACGCCTGCGAGGTGTCGGTCGCGGGGTCGAAGCGCACCAGCTCGTCATCCGAGTTATCGGTGAACCACAGCCCTCCGTCGCCAGCGCTCGAGATCCACAGCGGCGACGCGCCCACGGGAGAGTCGGTGATCGCGTCCGATGGGTCCGACACCACGGTCGTCGTGTCCACGCGTACGAGCTCCTCGGCGCCGTAGTCGGCGATCCACACGGCATCGTCCGGGCCCACCGTGATCCCCTCCGGCGCGCTGCCGGGCCCGGGCAGGAAGTAGTTGCTCACGCCGTCGAGCGTGCCCGCGCTCACCGCCGAGGTGTCGATCCGGTCGACCGCCCCGGTGCCGAGCAGGGTCACCCACAGCGTGCCGTCGAGAGCCTCGACGAGATCGACGGGCTCGGTCGAGGCTCGGTCGGGCACCGAGGTGCCGAGCGGGTACTCGGTGATCCCCGCCGAGGTCCCGGGCACGGCGGCGGCGATGTCGAGGCGACCGACCTGTCCCGCGTCGCGCTCGGTGAACCACAGCGCCCCATCCGGTCCGACGGTGATCCCCTCCGGGCCGCTCGACGCGCCGGCGGGAAGCGGGTACTCGCCGACCAGGCGCCCGGTGCTGGGGCTGATCTCGCCGATCTTGCCGGTGCCGTACTCGGTGAACCACAGGTTGCCGTCCGGGCCCGTGACGATCTGCGAAGGGTCGGCGCCGGCGGTGAGCGCCGGAGGCGAGGTGGGGTATTCGGTCACCGACCCGTCGGCGGCGATTCGCCCGATCTGATCGGCGCTGTACTCGGTGAACCACATCGCGCCGTCAGGTCCCCTGGCGATTCCGTCCGGTCCGCTGTCGGCCGTGATCCCGGCCGAGTACTCGGTGATGGTGGGGAGGGCGATGGCCGACGCGGGCAGCACGCCTCCCAGGGTCGCCGCCGCGAGGGTCCCCAGGAGGGTGCGCGCCCACGGCAGTCGGGAGCGATCCGTGCGCGACCCCGGTCTCACCGGGGGCACCCTGCCGCACGCGGCCCTGCTTCGCATGAGGGACAGTCCCTCATCTTTAGCGTTCCTTAAAGTAACGTGCGGGGTCATGGGGGCCCTCGTAGAGCGAGCGGCCGAGCTCGCAGCGATCGACGCCGCG
>Ga0302325_10023647_pt1 | contig 12799 bp, 10 predicted proteins | sample Palsa_T0_2_FD_201948 | JGI IMG/M metagenome (GOLD analysis project Ga0302325, IMG submission 201948) | Peat permafrost microbial communities from Stordalen Mire near Abisko, Sweden - Palsa_T0_2 | ecosystem: Environmental > Terrestrial > Soil > Palsa > Peat permafrost | place: Sweden: Abisko... | reverse complement strand
TTCATCCTCGGCACGAGGATCCCGTTTCTGCCCGATGTGGTCCGCGAGTGGCGTGACCGACACCCCGACCAGACAGTTCCCGACCAGCTGGTGCTGGCCCAGCCCTGGCCGGCCAGCAGCAGTGAGAAGGCGCGAGGCATTCCCGATCGGGTCGTGTATTACCAATTCCGCCATGACCGGGCGCGACGAACGCTGCGTGGCATCGACGAGCAGGTCGCCAAGGCCGAGAAGGCTGTCGCTGGCCACGCCCCGGTCAAACGCAATCGGTTCATCAAACTCACCGGGGCAACCAAAAGCGTCAACCGCGAGTTGGAGACCAAGAACCGGGCACTGGCCGGCTGGAAGGGATACACCACCAACCTCACCGGTGAGTCGGCAGAGTTCGTCATCGACGCCTACCACCAGCTGTGGCGCATCGAGAAGGCCTTCCGGATGTCCAAGCACGATCTGCAGGCCCGCCCGATCTACCACCACATCCGCGAGTCAATCGAGGCGCATTTGAGCATCGTGGTCGCCGCCATGGCCGTCGGCCATTGGATTGAAGCCCAAACCGGCTGGAGCATCAAGAAATTCGTACGCACCGCACGCCGCTACCGCACCGTCCGCATCAAGGTCGGCAACCAGACACTCACCGCAGCCGACCCGCTACCCGACGACCTCCGCGACGCGCTCCTCAAAATCCGCGGCGGCGGTGTGCACTAAATTGAGCCAAGTCGGGATAAAGTTAGTTGAAGGATTCGGAAATTGATCTCAGCGCCTAGGGGCTGACGTGGTGTTTTGAGGTTTAGCCGGCCATCGTTGGCCGCCTTGGATTCCTAGACAGACACCAACTTGGGAATCGACGGCATGACCTTGGGCTTGACGTACCCGCGATGTACGCGCAGGTCTCGTCGCCGCCGAACTAGCCCAACACGGGGCGGTTCTACGTCTGCCACGTCAACGGCAGCTCTAACAGCGCGGACCGGCCCGGGATATATTGCGGGACAAACCCATCCGGCACCGCGCACTGGTGGATCTGTGCCAGCCATTCCTCCACCAGCATCCGCAGCATAGCCCGGACTAGATGGTTAGCGCGGCAACGATGCTCGCCCGCGCCGAACCCCCAATGCTTACACATCCGCTCGTTCACCTGGTCGCCGCCGTCGCCCTCCCGGCTGGCCGCACCTGCCGCTAGGGAGAACGTGTCACCGGCCGAAAAATCGAGGTCGCCGATACGGATGTCCCGCAGGGCGACCCGCGGTGGGTATTGGATCGTCGAATGCAGCCGCACCATCTCTTCAACGAAAACCGTTATATCGTCTGGGTTTTCGCGCAGCCTGCCCGCCAACCCGGTGTCAGACGCAAGATGCCGCAACGCCCACACGAAAGTGTCGCCGATCTGGCCGACACCGCCGTGCGTACCGGTGCCGTGCACCGACGCCGCCAACAAGAAGATCTCTTCGTCGCTGAGCTGCGGCCCGGCTCGGGCGAGCCGACTGACCACGTCATCGCCGCCGACTGGTTGGCGCTGCTGGACCACCGCCCACAGTCCGTACTCGTCGTCCACGCCGAACAACGCCAACCGGATCGCCCGGGTCACCGCTTCGCCGACGTGAGTGCCATCTACCTGCCCAGCGGCGGCGCCCGTCTCGAACATCGCTGCCGCGGCCGGCCGGAACCCTTCCGCTGCCGACCGCGACCAGCGCGGCGCCAACGCAGCAGCGATAACGTCACGGCCGGGCGCAGTCAACCACGTCCGCTCCACGCCGTCGCCGTCTGCCTGGGGCACCGCGGCGGCGACGTCACCGCCGCGCAACACTGCTGCGACAGCGTCGGCGCCGCTGACGACCGGCTCGCACGGCGGCGTGACCGCCGGGCAGCCGGTCACCGCTCGGCCTTTACCTGGTAGGCGATCATCGGCCGCCACCGCAGCGTTGACGGTACGCAACAGGACTCCGCGGTCATTGGTGATGGCGACCACCCGCTCCACGTCGTTCATCGACCTAAAGAGCCGGTCGGGATGCCAGCAGATCACCGCGCCGAACTCGCTATCAGCCATCGCCTTCAGCATGGCCTCGAAGCCGGGACGGGTGCCATCGGAGTGGGCGGACTGGTCGTTGTCGTCGTAGCGGTGGGTGACCTCCCATTCGAACCGATGGGCGAGTGCCTCGCACTCCTCCAACTGGCGGGTCACACCGGCGCGATGTCCCGTGGCGTCTTGGCTGATGAAGCTATAGACGGCGGCGCGCATACCCTCCACTTTATCTGCACCGCCTTGGCGACGGCGTGCTCAAACGATCGGTAGCTCGACTGCGTGCGCCTTTGTGCCAGCACTATTGAGGCGGCGGTGATGTCTACTCGCTCACGCGCCCCAGGCGGCCGGCGTCTTCCAGCAGATCGGCGGCGCTGGCGACGCTCACAGCAGGTTTGGTCGTCTGGCCGGCGACCTCACGGGCTCGGGTGATGCATTGCGGATCAAGGATGCAACGCAGATCGGCGATCAGCGAACCCAGGTTACTGGCCGAGAAGGCCCGCGCTGAGCCGACTTTGAGCCGCGAGACGGCATCTCCCCAGATCTGTTGATCGTTGGTCGGGTGCCACAGGATCAACGAGGGTATTCCAGCCCGCATGCCCGCGGCCGTGGTGCCGGCGCCACCTTGATGAACCACCGCGCGGCAAGCCGGAAAAATGGCCGCATGGTTCATCGCGCGCACGACCCTCACCTGGTCAGACTGCGGGGCGTTCGCGAAGTCACTCGCACCGGTGCAGATCAACGCCCGCTCATCTAACCGCGCGCAGGCCACGCTGATGAGGCCGAAAGTGTGAGCGGGGTGCTGGAGCCACACGCCGCTGCCAAAGCCGAAGTAGATCGGCGGTGTTCCCGCGGCGATCCAGGACAAGACCTCTTCGTCGGCCTCGGTCGGCAACTCCAGGGTTAGCGCCCCGACAAAGGGCCGGCAGGCATCTTCCTCCGCCCACGCGTCTGCCAGGCCGGGAAACCAGAGCGCGTCGTAGGCCTGAATCTCCAGGGATCGCGGAGAGGGTCCCGTCGCGTCAGCCAGTCCCAATGCGCGGCGATGAGCATCCTCGGCCTCCTCCATTACGTCGCCGATCCAGCCGCTCTGACGCAAGTGCGCGTCCGGGTAGAAGTGCAGCGCCGCATGGGGAATGCCGTAATACTCCGCGACGTTGGCAGCCAGTTGCTGCTCGACTCTGCCGGTCAATACCAGGTCGGCCCCGTTTGCCAGCGTCGTCAGGGCCGTGCCCCACTCCGCCATGCCCCGGGTCAGGTACTCCTTCTCGTCCACCACCGCGCTGACAGGATCCTGGGGCGACCGGTTGCGGCTTGACCCGAGCGACTCGGGGCCGAAGGGGACCGCCGCAAGTCCCGCCGACTCAACGAACCCCACCATCTCGGGTAAGACCGCTATGCACAAGTCGTGACCTCGGCGCAGCAGCTCCCGACCGACGGCGGCGAAAGGTTCGGTGTCGCCGCGAGATCCGATGGCGGCGAGTACCACTTTCATCGGCGGAGCCTAACTGACGGTGCCCATCGTCGCGATGCTGAATAGCCTCACCCCCCGGGCCATCAAGGTAACGTTCCCGGCGTTCCGGACTGTTGGAGTGCTGGCACGCAGATAAGGACGTTTGAGCTGCATTGGACGCACTTAGAGACCTGGTGTCACCGTCGCGCCTGACGCACGTTGTCGATGTCGGGGCGAATCCCCACGACGGCGGCAAACCTCCCTACTTACCGATGCTCAACGCCGGCATCTGCCATGTGACCGGATTCGAGCCGCAACACGAGGCGTTACTCACGCTGCAACGAATGCGTGGCCCGAACGAGCTGTATCTGCCTTACGCGATTGGCGACGGTAGCCCACACACTTTAAAGGTCTGTACTGCGTCCGGGATGACAAGCCTGCTCGAACCAAACCCGGTAACTCTGGGACTGTTCCCGTCTCTCCAACCGTTCGCTGAGGTGATTCAACGGGTATCAGTTGAAACGCGTCGGCTTGACGATATTGGGGAGATCGAGCACCTCGACTTGCTCAAGATCGATATCCAGGGAGGTGAACTGTCTGTGTTCCAGAACGGGAAGGCGAAGCTCGCCGAGACTGTGGCAATTCAGACCGAGGTGTCGTTCATGACGTGGTATGAGAACCAACCGCCTTTCGGGGAGGTTGATTTAGAGCTACGCCGTCAGGGGTTTGTTCCGCACTGCTTCGCCGAAGTGAGGGGCAGGCGGATCGGCAACTTTACGGTTGGCGGTGTCGCTCCCGACTGCCTTAATCAGCTCACGGAGGCCGACATTGTTTACGTGCGTGACTTCACCCACCCGGGCGTGATGGCCGACGAGCAGCTGAAGCACTTGGCATTGATATCGCACCACTGCTACAGGTCGTTCGACCTGGCATTTCAATGCTTAGAGTTACTGGAGGAAAGGCAAGTGCTAGAGACTGGAAGCTCGCAACGTTATCTGGGTCTGTAGGCCTTTGACTCGGGCTGCAAAACGCCGGCCTCGACGAAGTGCTCTGCATCGCCGACTTTTGACGGCGTCAGCGGTCCTCGGCAGGCGGAAAGCGCTCCAGGCAATACGTCGTGAATTCGAGTATCAAAGCGTCTCGCTCGGCCTGACGCGGCAGCCCGCCGACGGCGGCGCTTTGAATGGTGGTGAACAGCTGCACGATCGCGAGCCGATTCAGCTGGTTCGCGGCGTCTGCAAAACTCGCGAGGATTTTCGGGACGTCATTGCCGTCGAGCGCTACCAATGTCATGAGCCTCTGGACCCGATCGGTTATTTCGGGTTCATCTGTCAACTCGCATACGGCGCGACCGTGCGAAGCGATCCGCCGGTACATGTCCAGCAATCCCTGCCCGTAGAGGCTTTTGAGGTTGTTGAGGTAGCGTCGGAAGTCTTCCGCCTCCTGCAGCATCGGTTTCTCGACCTCTGCGAACTGCCTCGCGATCAGCTCCTCGGGACGTTCGTTGAGAGCGGTCAAGAATCCCCTGACGTGGGCCTCAAGGTCAGCGTCGTGCATGTCGTCGGGTGTTGGTTGGCCCATCCGGTAAAGATAAAGCGTCCCTCGACGCGACGCGCGGCTCGCGGCGGGTTAAGTGACCCAGCGCAGCATCAGGCTTTTCAGGTGGGTCACGCTGGTCGGCTTATGCACAACGGCAGGCACGAAGCCGGGCTCTGTTTCGAAGTCGGGGATACGTCTCAACCACTCGGTCAGAAACGCGGCCATTTCCAGACGGGCCAGATGCAAGCCCAAGCACCTGTGCATGCCGGCGCCGAATGCCCAGTTGCGCTGTCGCTGAATCTCTCCCGCGGCATTCGTCGACAGCTCGTCGCCGCCGTTCTCTCTGCCCGCGGCTTCCAAGGCCAGCCACACCGCAGTGTTCGCCGGGATGGTGACGCCACCGATGTTGACTTCCCTGGTGGTCACGCGCGGAATGGCGGGCCCCGGCGGCTCCAGCCGGAAGATCTCTTCGATGAATGCCGGAAGCTGCGCAGGGTCCTCGCGCAGCTGGACCCGGAGCTGCGGATCGCGTGCTAGCTGCAGAAGCGCGAAACAAATTGCCGAGGAGACCATTTCGATACCCGCGACTGAGAACAATAAAAGGATGACGGCAACTAATTCGACCCTGCTGAGCGGAAAACTGGGATCGCGGACGAGTGCCTCCATCAGCGGCCAGAGAACCCCGGGCGGCCGCTCGGGATCGCTGAACCCGGCGTCTAGATTGATGTTGAGCCACTTGACGAGTTCCATTTGGGCTGCCCCGGTCATGTCGCCGATTACTGCCGCGCGGGTCAGCCGGGCCGCCCTGCGGTTCTCTGCCGGCAGCCCGCACACCGTGAACAGTGCCTGGCAAGCGAAGGTGTCAGCGACTTCGTTTGCATCGCAACGCCCTTCGGCGGCGATGGTCTGTATTAGCGTCGCCGCTCGATCCTGTAAGAGCGGAGCGAAAGGCGCCAACCCTTTGGGACTGAAGAGGGGATGTAGGACGCGGCCGAAACGGGCATGCTCCGATCGCGTGCCGCAAGAGAGTGGCACCTGAGGAAGCGGTGCGCCGAATAAGCTGATTGCGAAGGTTTTCGGCGGCGACAAAAACGTCTCCGGGTCGAGCAACGCCGCGCGCACGTCGTCCCGCCGGGTCACATAGTAGCCGCGCAGGTCTGGGTCGCCTCCGTTGATCTCCACCACCGGACCCAGCTCGCGCAGCTGGCGCCAGAAGGCGGCGCGGTCTGCTGCAAAGGACGGACTCTCTTTGTGATGCAGGAGGGGTTGATGCAGCAGAGGCGAACTCACGGTGCTGCCTTGAGCGGTGGCCGCATCGGTGTGTTGAGCAGATCGGTGTTGGTCATCGCCTGGTTCGACTCCGGTGTGGTCGCGCTGATATCGGGAGGCTGAGTCTTGCGACGAGGAACGCCGTGTGCGTTGGCTGCCCTCAGTCGTAGCCCGCCGGGAGAGTCGCCGGGCCAGGTCAGAATACCCAACTTGTCGAAGCCGGGTCGACTTGGTGATCGCGCACCAGCGTCTCCGCCACAATCGTTGGAACCCCAAGAATCTTCGCTTCCGGCGAATGTGACGTAACCCTTCCGGGTGGACTTGAATAAGGATTTCTTATTCGAGTCCATCGACCCACGATTTGCTTTATGGCCGGTAAAGCTTGCGAAACGGCTGGCCACACCGAGTGGCCCGGTTATTGCTAAGGACCGCGGCCGATGCGCAACGAAGTGCTACTTAAGGGCATCCTGAGCCGGTTAGGTGACGTGGGCAACAATTGCCGAGTCGATACTATTTTGTGACAAATTCAGCCGCTACAGTGGATCGGAAGCGGCGCCCAAACCGCGCCCACCCGAGAACTCTGGGTTCGACACCAGCGGAAGCGCACGACGTCCGGGGACCGACGTCCGCCCGCCAACGGAGAAACCAGTAAGGCTGGTACCACTGTGAGTGATGTTAGCCGTGTGAACGTCAGCACGCGAACCGACTACGTACATAACGCAATCGGAGCGCCGGGGTTCTCGGTAACCGGTGAGATCGCCGTTCAACGTGGCGCCGTCAGTGGCTTGGCCGTCAGTCCAGACGGCGCCCTGCTGGTGGTCACCCACCGCGGCGACGACAGCTTCTCGCTGATCGACACCGCGAATGGGGCCGTCGCGGAGACGGTCATCGATATCGATGAGCCGTTCGCCGTAGCCATCTCCGATACGTCGTCGCGCCGCGTCTACGTCAGCAGCGCGACGGAAGCCTATGACTCGGTATTAGCATTCGACACCGACGCCGACCGGGTGGTGGCGACATACCCGCTGGCCTTCAGCGTCACCGACCTTGCGGTCAGCCCGGACGGGCGGTATGTGTACGCCGGCCGGACCGGGGCCAACGGCGCCGACGTCTCGGTGCTCGACACCGCGACTGGTCACGACGATGCGATCAGCGTCGCGACCATCCCCGGAACCACCACCGGATGCGTGCGGGTGAGCCCTGACGGTCGCCGACTCTACGTTGCGGTCAACGGCGCCAGCACTGCCGAGTTTGTGGTGATAGACGCGCGGCAGAACCGGGTGCTGAGCGCCGTCGAAATCGGCTCGCCGATAAGGGATATCGCGCTCAGCCCGAACGGTTCGACCGCCTACATAGGCAGCTGCAGTGCCGACTTCGGCACGGTGCTCGACGTCGTAGACATCGGAGACGTCCGGGACGCTCGCAAGCTTGCCGTCACCGGTACCTACAAACTCGGCGACGTCGCGGGGCTGCTTGCCCAACTGACGATGAGTCGCGACGGTCAGCGGGTATACCTGGTCGGCGACCAGAGCGTCACGGTCCTGTCCACCACGACGCACGACATCATCGGCGCCATCGACATCGATGGTCAGCCGTCGTGCGCGATCGAAAGCCCGGACGGAAAGCGGCTCTACATTGCCGACTATGCCGGCACGGTGACCGTTCTGGGCATCGCTGCGGCACCCGCGCCTGCCTTTGCGCATGCGACGGACGACGAACCCGCCGCTGCACATCGGTGGGCCCCGCACCAGTGGACACCGCCCGACCTGCTGTTACTCGAGCCGACGCTGGCTTAGCCGGCGTCAGCCCATATCGCCGTCGAGGCGATTGATCGACCGTGGAATGATCGCCAGCATGGCGGGCGTCTGGCGGCCCTGCCCTGAATAGCATGCGGCGGAACCAAAGGCGGTCCATCGATGTACAGCACCATGCACGACTTCCCCTTGACCATCACCGCCATCCTGCGGCACGCCAGTCGCGTTCACGGTGCACGCAAGGTCACCACCGCCACCTGCGACGGGTATCGCGATTGCACATACGCCGAGCTTGGCGAACACGCGGCGCAGTTGGCGAATGCATTGCGGCGCATCGGAGTCACCGGCGACCAGCGGGTCGCCACCTTCATGTGGAACAACACCGAGCACCTGACGGCGTATCTGGCGGTGCCGGCGATGGGCGCGGTGTTGCACACCCTCAACATCCGGCTGTTCCCCGAGCAGATCGTGTACGTCGCCAACGAGGCCGAAGACCAGGTGGTGTTGGTCGATCTGTCGCTGGCCGACCTGCTGGCCCCGATACTGGCCGAACTCGCGACCGTACATACCGTGATCGCGGTCGGAGACGGTGACACTGCCGCCCTCGAAGAGTCGGGCAAGACGGTTTTACGCTATGCCGACGTGATCGCCGGAGAGTCGGTTGAGTTCGACTGGCCAGATATCGCTGAAAACTCAGCGGCGGCAATGTGTTACACCAGCGGGACGACCGGAAATCCCAAAGGCGTTGTTTACAGCCATCGTTCGAGCTATCTGCACACCATGGCGATATGTACCACCAACGGGATCGGGATCGGTTCCAACGATTCGGTGTTGCCGATCGTGCCGATGTTCCACGCCAATGCGTGGGGCCTGCCGTACGGGGCGCTGATGGCCGGCGCAGACCTGGTGTTGCCCGACCGGCGCTTGGACGCCGAGTCGCTGGTCGACTTGATCGAAAAGCTCCGACCCACCGTCGCCGGCGCGGTGCCGACCATCTGGAACGACGTCATGCATTACCTCGAGAAGAACCCGGGCCGCGACGTGTCCTCGCTGCGGCTGGTGCCCTGCGGCGGCTCGGCCGTGCCGGTGTCGCTGATGCGCACCTTCGAGGAACGCCACGGCGTCCAGATCCGCCAGCTGTGGGGCATGACCGAGACGTCGCCGACGGCAACCATGGCCTGGCCACCACCGGGTACTTCGGAGGAGGAGCACTGGGCATACCGCGCGACCCAGGGTCGACCGCTCTGCGGCGTGGAAGCCCGGATCGTCGATGACGACGGGCAGGTGCTGCCCAACGACAATCAGGCCGTCGGGGAGGTGGAAGTCCGCGGTCCGTGGATCACCAGCTCCTACTACCGCGGCCACGACGAGTCGAAATTCGACTCGGGCTGGTTGCGCACCGGCGACGTGGGCCGCATCGACCAACATGGTTTCATTACGCTGACCGATCGATCCAAAGACGTGATCAAGTCGGGCGGTGAATGGATTTCGTCGGTCGACTTGGAGAACGCCCTGATCGCGCACCCGGATGTGGTCGAGGCGGCCGTGGTCGCGGTTCCCGACGAGCGCTGGCAGGAACGGCCGCTGGCCGTCGTCGTCGCCAGAGAAGGATCCGGCGTCAAAGCCGATGAACTACGAACCTTCCTGGCCGACAAAGTTGTTCGCTGGTGGCTGCAGGAACGTTGGACGTTCATCGACAAAATTCCCCGTACCAGCGTCGGCAAGTACGACAAGAAGACCATCCGGTCCCGATATGCTGACAACGCTTACGAGGTCAGTGAAGCGCGAGACTGAAAAGGAGCTCGATGATGAGCTTGCGGGTCGTTCAATGGGCGACGGGATCGGTCGGTGTCGCCGCCGTCAAGGGCATCCTCGAGCATCCCGAGTTGGAGCTCGTCGGCTGCTGGGTGCATTCGAAAGCCAAGGGCGGCAAGGACGTTGGCGAGGTCATCGGCATACCGCCGCTCGGCGTGACGGCGACCAACAGCCTCGACGACATTCTTGCGCTCGACGCCGACGCGGTGATCTACGCGCCGCTGCTGCCCAACGCCGACGAGGTCGCGGCACTGCTGCGCTCGGGCAAGAACGTCGTCACGCCCGTCGGCTGGTTCTATCCGGGTGAGAAGGAGGCCGCACCGCTGGAGGCTGCCGCCCGAGCCGGAAACGTGACCCTGCACGGGGCCGGCATCGGTCCGGGTGCGGCGACCGAGTTGTTTCCGCTGCTGCTCTCGGTGATGTCCACGGGCGTGACTTATGTTCGCTCCGAAGAGTTTTCCGACCTGCGGACCTACGGCGCCCCCGACGTGCTGCGCTACGTGATGGGCTTCGGCGGCACACCGGACAAGGCGCTGACCGGGCCGATGCAGAAAATTCTCGACGGCGGCTTCTTCCAATCGGTGCGGCTGTGCGTCGACCGGCTGGGCTTCGCCGCTGCCCCCCAGATCCGTAGCTCTCAGGAGGTGGCGGTGGCGACCGGTCCGATCGATTCGCCGATCGGCGTGATCGAGCCGGGCCAGGTCGCCGGACGGCGCTTCCACTGGGAGGCTCTGGTCGGCGACACCGTCGTCGTACGGATCACGGTGAACTGGTTGATGGGTGAGGAAAACCTCAACCCGCCTTGGTCTTTCGGGCCGGCCGGGGAGCGATACGAAATCGAGGTCCGAGGAAACCCGGACACCTTCGTCACGGTCAAGGGTTGGCAGCCGGAAAGCGTGGAAGCCGGGCTGAAAAGCAATCCCGGGATCGTCGCGACCGCAGCCCACTGCGTCAACGCCGTCCCGGCAACCTGTGCAGCCCCGCCCGGCATTCAAAGCTTCTTCGACCTGCCGCTGATCACCGCTCGGGCCGCGCCCGCGCTGTCGCGGTAGCCTGCCCGGATGGCAGGCATTCTGGCGGTCCAACAATCGCGCATCATCCCGGTCGGCGTCGAGGATGCCTTCGCCGGCACCCTGCCGATACCGCTGACCACGATCTTCAGCAGTTGGTACGGACCCATTCCGCCGATCAGAGAAGTGCGCGACCAGGTTGGCGAGTGGGGCACCGTTGGCCAGACCCGCGTCGTGCTGCTGACCGGCGGGGGCAGCATGCACGAAGAGTTGACCAGCGTTGACCCGCCACGCTCGTTCGGATATGTCTTGACCGACATCAGCGGTCCGATGGCATTGCTGGTCGGCCGGGCCGATGGCGAGTGGACGTTTACCCGGAGCGGCACGGGGACTTCTGGGACCACGGTCACCTGGCGTTGGAACATCCATTCCCGGTGGGCGCTGACCGCGCCGTTGCTGCCCGTGTTGGGCCGGTTGTGGAAGGGCTACGCGCGCCGGTCGCTCGAGGCGCTGTCGGCCGAGTTGACCCGCTGACGATGTGCCGACTATTCGGGCTGCACGCCGGGACCAACGTTGTCGCCGCCACGTTCTGGCTGCTGGACGCGCCGGACAACCTCGCTGCCCAGAGCAGGAAAAACCCCGACGGCACCGGTCTTGGTTTTTTCGACAGCCAAGGCCACCCGCACATCCACAAGCAGCCGATTGCGGCCTGGCAGGACGCCGACTTCGCCACCGAAGCCCACGACCTGACCGGCACCACCTTCATTGCGCATGTCCGCTACGCGACCACGGGAGCGCACGAGCTGGTCAACACCCATCCCTTCCTGCAGGACCACCGGATCTTTGCGCACAACGGCGTAGTGGAAGGTCTGGATGTGCTCGACCAGCGGCTGGCCGAGCTCGGCACCGCTGACCTGGTACTGGGGCAGACCGATTCCGAGCGGGTGTTCGCATTGATCACCGCGTCGATCCGGGCCCGCGGCGGCGACGTGCGGGGCGGCTTGGTCGACGCCTTGGGCTGGCTCGCCGCCAACGTCCCGATCTACGCGGTCAACGTGTTGCTGAGCACCGCCACCGACCTGTGGGCACTGCGCTACCCGGAGCCCAACGAGCTTTACGTTTTGGACCGTCGAAAAACGCCGTCGGATCACCGATTCCATCTGCGCACCAAACGCATTCGCGCGGACAGCGATCATCTGCGGTCCCGGCCGTCGGTGGTTTTCGCGAGTGAGCGGATGGACGACGATCCGCGATGGCGATTGCTGGCACCGGGCGAACTGGTCCATGTCGACTCCGCGCTGAAGATCAACAGCGAGGTGGTGTTGCCGGATCCGCCTCGACATCAGCTGGGTCCTGCCGATCTGAACGCGACGGCGAAGGCGACGCAGCAGACTTCGTCGACGTGACGACCGGACAAGCGCTGATACTGGGCGGCGGCGGTGTCGCGGGAATCGCCTGGGAGACCGGCGTTCTGCTCGGCATCGCCGATGAGTCTCCGGTTGCAGCGCGGGCGCTGCTGGATTCCGATGTGTTGCTCGGCACCTCGGCCGGTTCAGCCGTCGTCGCCCAGATCGGCAGCGACATGAGCTTGGCGGATTTGTTCGCGCTGCAAGTCTCGCCGACGTCGGCCGAAATCGACCCCGGTGTCGCGGTCGATGCCCTCATCGAGTTTTTCATGGCCGCCTTGTCGGACCCGGACGCCACGGTGACGCAGAAGCGGCAACGGATCGGAGCGGTCGCGCTGGAAGCCGACACCGTCGCCGAGTCGGTGCGGCGCGACGTGATCGCGCAGCGACTTCCTTCGCACGCCTGGCCTGATCGAATGCTGCGCATCACCGCCATCGACATCGCCACCGGCGAACTGGTGGTGTTCGACAACGACTCCGGTGTCGACCTGGTGGACGCGGTGGCCGCCAGTTGCGCGGTACCGGGAGCGTGGCCGCCGGTG
>Ga0302325_10023644_pt1 | contig 12800 bp, 6 predicted proteins | sample Palsa_T0_2_FD_201948 | JGI IMG/M metagenome (GOLD analysis project Ga0302325, IMG submission 201948) | Peat permafrost microbial communities from Stordalen Mire near Abisko, Sweden - Palsa_T0_2 | ecosystem: Environmental > Terrestrial > Soil > Palsa > Peat permafrost | place: Sweden: Abisko... | reverse complement strand
TGGTGGTGTGGGTGCGGCCGACCGGGGTTCGCCATCGGAGAACGCCTGGTTCACTTTGTTCTAGCCACCAGCCCTGGGCTTGTTTGACCCGGTGGTGATGTCGGCACAAAGGCTCCTGTCAGTTATATTAACACATATGACGATCCGCGACGCGATACAGCTAGCCGAGGCCGGCGGGCCGTCCGACGGCGTCGTGCGCTGCCTGATCTACGTGCGGATCAGCATGGACAAGGCCGGTGACGGGCACGGCGTGGCGAACCAGATGGCCAGGCTGGAGCGCGCGGCCAGCGAGCGGGGCTTGACCGTGGTGTACCGGCTCTCGGATAACGACATCGGGGTAACGCGGAAGGACCCGACCAAGCCGGGCAAGTACCGGCCGGGATACGAAGAGGCGATGCGGCTGGTTGATGCGCGTGCGGTGGACGCGGTGCTGTGCTTTAAGTGGGACCGGTTCATCCGCGAGCCGCTGGACCTGGAGTACCTGATTCCCCGGTTTGACAAGGCCGGGGTGCGGTTCGCCGAGGTGGACGGGAACATCGACCTCGGCACGGACTCCGGCCGGCTGGCCGCCCGGATCCTGATCGCGGTGGCCAAGGCCGAGCAGGAGCGCAAGGCCGAACGGCAGAAGCTGGCCAACGAGGCTGCGGCGATCAACGGCAAGCGGTTCCTGGGCGGCCCGCGCCCGTTCGGCTACCTGGACGACCACGTGACCGCCCACCCGGACGAGGGCCGCGCAGTGGCGGAGGCGTGCGCGGCTCTGCTGGGCGGGGGGACGGTCAGCGGGGTCATGCGGGAGTGGACCAGGCTGGACCTGACACCGCCGCAGCGGGACCGGCGCGGCACGACCCGGTGGAACCGGGCCAGTATCCGCAGCATCTTGCTGAACCCGCGGATAGCCGGGCTGTCGGTCTACCATGACGAGATCGTGGGCCAAGGTCAGTGGGAGCCGCTGGTGTCGGAGGAGACGTGGCGGGCGGTGCGCGGCATCCTGGAGGACCCGGCCCGCAAGCCGCCGCGGGGGGTGCGGACGCTGCTGGGCGGGCTGGGGCTGTGCCCGTGCGGGAACGTGGTGGCCGGGGGTCCGTCGCATACCGGGCACCGGGTCTACCGCTGCTCGATGCCGACCCGGGACCGGTCCTGGCCCGGCGCGCATGTCGCCCGGCAGGCCGAGCCGGTCGAGACGTTCATCGCAAAGCTCGTGATCGGGCGGCTGTCCCGGCCGGACGCCGCCGACCTCGTCGCGGTCCCCGAGAACGGGCCAGAGGTGGCGGGCCTGCGGGTGGAGGCGGCGGCGATCCGCCGGAACCTGGAGGAGATGGCCGCCGACCGGGCGCTGGGGCTGATCACCCGGCCGCAACTGCTCGCCGCGACCGGGCGGGCCAACGTCCGGCTGGATGAGATCGGCGCGGAGCTGGAGCACGCCGCACGGGAGAACGTGCTGGCCCCGCTGGTGGCCGCCAAGAACGCCGCCTCCGTCTGGGCGGACCTAGACCTCAGCCGCCAGCGCGCGGTCATCAAGACGCTGATGTCGATCACACTGCACTCGCCGGGCCGCGGTGCGCGCCGCCCGTTCGACCCGGCCACGGTTGCGGTCACCTGGCGGCAGCCGGATACCGCCTGATCTCGCCCAGGGTGCCCGTGCCTGGATGCTGGGAGCCGAGACGTTCTGACGGTTATCTGCGACGGCGGCGGCGCAGGAGGAGCGCGAGCGTGTCACCGTTGTAGATGTAGGCCATGCTGCGCGGGCCTGTGGATGAGCCGGGCAGTTGTGATCGCGAAGGAACAATCCCTAGGGCTACGGGGACCTCGTAGACGAGTGAGGTCCATTCGGCGATTCACGTAGTGAACGTGGCTTCATCGCCTAGTTCCTCCTCGCTGAGCGCAGCGCTTTGGTCTTCCATGAAGACAGTTCTCCGGTACTCGGGGTGATCGCGGTCCATCTGCATGGCAAGGTGCAGCGGTGCGGGGTACTGAGTTCGGCCGTCCCACGAAATCGCGTGGTCACATAGGCGAGCGGCGGCGACGCCGTACTTTCTCGACCCTTCGGGCGCGCCGCAGACGAGGATCTCGGTGGCGGTGTGCTGGTACCAGTTCAGCGGCTGCTCATCTTGTGCGGCCGTCCAGCGGGAGTGCTGAGCGCCGACCCTGCGGTGGCGGCCGTCACCGTCGTACTGCCGTGGCACGTTGGCGAGCAAGAAGGCGCGGTCTCCGCCTGGTTCATCGAGCTGGAGGAGGGCCTTGGTTGTCCTTACCGTGCTCCCGCTGCTGCGCACTATGTGCGGTACGGGCCGGGGGACTTCTCCGCTACTGCTCGGCGTCACCCGGACGACAGCGGCCGGCCTGCGGCCGGCGCAGCCGGGGAGAGGCTGCTTATTATCGATCAGACCGTCAGGCCCTGGGAGCTGTTCGAGGTGCTTGTTCGCCAGCCCTGGCCAGATGGTCCGGCATGCCTCGCCTGATATGAACACGACGTAGGGGATTCCTGGAAAGCGGCTTTCGAGCTGGCTGAGCGCCACGTCTATGAGCTGCGGGATTCCGTTGTCCCACATGGTGTGGCGGGCGGAGGCGAGGAGGTTCCCGGCGCGGTATGTCACGTTGGCGTCAGCGTAGGGCTGCCATCCTGTCTTGCCGGTCACGGGGTGAGGTTCCCAGCAGTAGCCCCAGGCACCCCACTGGTCGCCATCGGGGGCCAGGGCGGCGAGTGTGCAGGAGAGCTTGTTCTTGTTTTTCTTCTGCTGCCGCAGGTGGATCCCGACGTAGACGTGCGGGTTCGTTATCCCGTCACCCCCGAAGGCAAGCGCATCTCCCAGGCGCGCATGGACAAGGCCGGCTGTCCTGAACAGATCCCCGATAGCGCCGTGCCCCGCGTAATCTCCGGAGACCGCCGCAGTGAGGTCATCCATCGTGGCTATCGCGGTGCCGCTGGATTCCTCGCTCGGCTTCTTAGTCGCGATGAACTGGGATGCGACCCCATCTTTGGCGAGGAGCTTGTTGACGCGATGCTTGGCATCTGCCTCGTCAGGGTTAGTGGCGGTCTTGTCGATGCGCGCCTTGATGCGCCGCTCAGCCCATTCGCGTTCGTCGTATTCGGTTTCGCAGAGCGCGGCAATGCGGGTCCCGTCCTGCGGGATCAGCGCTGAGTATCCGGCGAGCAGGAACTTCCGTTGCCCGTGCTCTCCGTGTTTGAGCAAGTCCCGTGCCTCGCAGAAGACTGCTGTCACGCAATCGCCGTTCAGCGCGGTCTCGGTGTTGTCCGGGATCTGCTTGGCGGCGAACCCGGCGTCCTCGAAGTGGTAGGCGAGCAGGTTCTGGATACGGCGCCGCGTATGGGGATACTGGTACAGGACGGCGATGCGCAGCCGGGCGGTACCTGAGGCGCGGATGGTAGTGCCGAGGGTTTCCCGGTCAAGCAGTTCAGTATCACGGCCCTTTTCGCGGCCGGGAGGCTTCAGGAACCGGTGACGGGCGACCCTGGATGCCGTCAGTGAAGGGGTGCCGAGAATATCGGCCGCGTGGGCGGCGAATTCTCGCAGGGTGTGCATGCCGAGGCCGCGCCCGACCGGGTACCTGACAGGCACTGGTATGACCGGCCGGAGCCGTCCCGGCTGGCCGTTTTCCTCGACATCGGATGTTTCCGGCGGCTGCTCACCCCGCAGCCGCGACCATATGGCGAGTGCTGTGCGGGTGTAGGGATCGACGGCCATCTGGCCGTAGTGGCCGTTGAGTTTCAAGACCAGGAGGGGAGCGGCCGGGTCGTTGGGTGCCAGCCACGCGGTACGGGCGTTCCTGAGACGATTAGCGATCCAGAAGACCGAAGGCTTGAGCATCAGGACCGGATCGTTCATCCACGGCAGCGTTTTCATCGCCAGGCGAATCTGAGCTGCTGCGAAGCGCGGCGGGTACCCGCGCCAGCTGTGTGACCAGAGCAGGTTGTTATCCCAGACCAGCAGGTCCCCGTTTGTGTCCATCCGGAAAGTGATCTGCATGCCGTCGATCGGCCAGGGCTGGGCAGAGAGCTGCTCGGCTGCATGCCAGCTGGAGACGTCGAAGACCCAGCCGGGCGCATCCGGCTGGGTGCCTATCCGGCGCACTTCGTCGCTGAGCTGCGTGTGCACAGGAGTCACGGTGCTGATGATGTCTGCAAGCCTGCTGTTGTAAGAGAAGCGGATGGAGCTGTCTTCCGCGCCGAGGATGACCTGCTCCCATATGCGAATCGCGTCGCAGAGGTCTGCGGTGTCTAGTGCCCGCGCCGCGACCAGCATCTGCGGAGGCTCATCTTTGACGGTCGGGTAGATGTTGGCTCTGGTCCGGCAAGCGGAGCGCAGGACGTTTGTCAGGGCGGCGGTGGGGAGGTTGCCGACCGAGCCGGTCCGCTCGCGGAACTGGCCCATCAGCTCAGTCCATGTCTCCTGTGCTTGTGGCGGAAGGGCGTATGTGGCGACGGTGCCGAGCAGCGGCCCGGAAAAGGGGAAGGCGAGCAGATCGACGCGATCAGGCCCGGTTGTCATTGCTGCCGTCCTTACCGGAAACGCCTGCGTACTCAAGCAGCGCGGTCAGCATGCCGCCATAGACGCGCTTCATCGCCGCCTGCTCGTCCTCGTTGAGGTTCTCGTAGTGGTACCGGACGAGTGAGGGCAGGTCGCTGGATAGCCGCGGATCGTGGAAAGCGCCGTCCACGAGGAAAAGGTCGACGGGCGTGCCGCCGCGGCGTGCGCGCCCGGCAAGCTGGATCAGGTCGACGAGCATCCCGGCGACTACTTCCGATTTCAGCTTGCGCGGGAGCAGGCTGAAGTGGCGGTCGCAGGACAAGATCCAGTAGAGGCGGTTGTGAGCTGCTGTCCGCTGCTGTGCGAGCACGGCAGCCGGGTCTGCGGAGGGCGATCCCTTGCTGATTGCTGCCGAGTTGACACTGGCGAACAGTTCGGGTGGTTCGTGGACCTGGGCAACCGGCCGGACACAGACCCATATCGAGGCGATGGCAGAGATCTGCTGGCCTGGCACGAGAATGTTCAGTCCTCTCGCGACCCTGCTGAGCGGGGCAATCAAGACCCGGCCGACAGGGCCGTGCCCGAATGACTCGAACTGGTCAGCGGTCAGGGATTCGGCCCCAGGCGGGAGCGCGAGGTAGACCGGCCCGTTATTCGCGCTGACGGCTATGGCCAGCCTGCGCGGGTCGGTCATCGCGGCGATGCCGCGTCCCAGCAGGCCAGCCTGCCGGTAGGAGTTCCCCACAATCAGAGCGCGGGCTCGGTCATGACGCTGATCAGTCAGTGCGGTCTCCAGGTATGGACCCAGCCGGTCGCTCCACAGGCGCTTGCCCAGCTCGATGAGAACGTCGTCCTTGGCGGGGCCGTCGGACAGGCCGGCGATCCGGATTGGCTGCATTCCGGCCAGGATCGTCCCGGCGTTCGCCTTCACCCCTCCGGGAGCGGTGTCAGTCATCGCCCACGTGACGGGCACATGTATGTGCTCGCGCGCTGCTCCAGGGAAGAAGGCGGTCGCGGACAGCCCGATGACGATTCGTTCGAACCCGCAGGCGGCGAGTGCGACTACTCCAGCGAGCTGCGCGGTCGTCGTGTGCGGGTCGCCGCCGATCGCCTGAACGCTCAGCTCACCCTGCAAACGCGGGGTGTCGGACCGCGTGACCCTGAACCCGAACAGCAGATAACCGAGAGGCCCGTAAGGGATGGCCGCATGCTGGACAAACACGCCGAGCTTTTCCGCGAGCTGGCGAGCTCCAGGAAGCCGGACATCCGGAGACGTGACCGCGTACGTCAGCCGTGTCAGCGCCTGCCGCAGCGAGCCCAGCCAGGCGCGCACGAGCAGGCCGTTCACGATGTCGTTGCGGATCCTTGAGTCCGGCACGCGCCTGGTCAGGCTCTCATGCATGCGGTGCTTGATATCGCGGATCTCATCGCCGCCGCTGTCGTTGCTGACTGAATCACGGATGAGTTCAGCGACGGTCCGCAGGTCATCGGGAAGGTCGACGGGGACGGGCTCTTCCCGGTCGGGGAACAGCGCGTTGTACGTCTTGTAGACCCCGGCGGGTATCTCGGTTCCGTCAGGGAATCGGAAAAGCGCCCGGGCCACGGGGCCGTCCAGGGTGCCCGGGAGATGCCAGCCCGAGGCCGGGCGGTCACGCTCATCCTCCAGCCAGATCTCGCCTTCAAGGACGTAGTTGAGGAACTGCTCCGACAGGAATTGCGCACGGCGCAAAGGCGGCACCACCCGGCGATCCGCCCCAGGCCGCAGCAGGTCTCGCTGCGTAGCGATCTGCACGAGCGGCAGGTCCGCCTGCTCCCGTCCGTTCGCGGCGAGCCGCAGCTCCTTGCTTCCCGCTTCGACGAGAGTGCTCTGGAACTGGTCGATCTCATCGATGAGAATGACCGGGCATGCGCGCATGACCAGCTCAAGGACGCTGAGGCTCTCGACCTCAATGTCGTCGACGACGACCGGGATCGGTACGTGTCCCGATGCGAGCATGTGGTGGTAAGTGACGATGATGTCGGCCTGCACCGCACGGCGGGCGAGCCGGTGGCGACCGCAGCCACCGCGCCAGGGGCATGCATGCCGGGCGCCGTTTCCTCTGCTGTCGTCTGAGTCAGCTGCGGCCAGCCGCAGGCTGGTGCATGGTTCCTTACCTGGCTCCGGAAGCGGCCCATCGACCACCTGTGCCCGCAGCGCGCACCCGTAACCGAGCTTGTCCACACGGTCCCAGTCACCCAGGTCAGCTGCTGTGAGCGCTTTGTCATGCAGCCGGTGCGCGGACAGCAACGTCTCGCAGCTGGGCGCCCCGGCAGCGGTGCGCTGGTACAGCTTCCCCAGATCGGCGCGGATATCGGCCTCAGTATTGAGGGCGTCATTGATATTTGTGACCACGATGCAAGAGCGGATACCGGCGCGAGCGAGGTAGATCGCCAGGAGACGGTCGAACACTGTCTTCCCCACACCTGTGGGAGCGTTCGCCAGGCGCAACTGTCCCGCGTACGCGACCAGCTCGTTGACAGGCAGGTCAGCAGAGTCGCGGAACCCGGCTAGCAGCGCGCCGATGACAGGAAGGCGCCACGACTGACCCCAGGCGCGATCGAGTTCCTCCGCGAGATCCCTGATCTCCTGACAGCTGACCTTGATCTCAGACAGATAAGGGGCCGTCGTCACCACAGGCCATGCCGTGTGGCTCGCGGCGTCACGCAGCGTTTCAGGAATATCGGCAGTGCTTTCCGGCCGCCACCCGAAAGACCAGAGCCCCGGTTCCGCTGTCTCGACCGGAGTCCGAGCGCGAATGTCCTCCATGTCCTCCAGAATCTGGACGACAAACGCGACTGGATCACCGCCGTGCCGGGGCAAGACGCGGGTGGCCTCGTATGACGGAATCCCCGCCGGGAGGGTAAACGGCGCGTCCGGTGCCGTGAACTGGCGTCGCGCCGCCGCGAGAAACGCGTTCCGCGATGCCAGTTCGTTGTGCCGCAGCCGCAGGAACTGCCCGACCAGGGCCTTCATGTCCGGCGGCTGACTCTCCCACCCGTCCCACAGGTCCAGGCGGCCGGACGCGATGAGGTGCGCCTGGTCGAGCGGGACAGTCGTCTCGCCAGCCGCATCTTCAGGGAAGAAGATCTCCGCCAGCGCGCACGCAGCCTGTACCGCCATCTCACCGAGGCCCCGTCCGCCGCTCATCGCGTTTTCCTCGCCTCCCGTCCGATCTCATCCATGAGCTGTCCCGCCGTGCGTACGCGGTACCCCTGCGCACGCAGCTGCTCATCAAGTGCCGTGCACGCCCACTGCTGATGATCAGGCAGCACGATGTAGAGCGGATCGGCGGTGCTCTTCCCGCGGAACGCGTCAGCCAGCCGGTCAGGCGAAGCCCACGCCTTCGCGTCGACCCGCCATTTCCTGCTCCTGACCTCGATCAGCATGTCGTAGCTGTCGCAGTCAGGCCACATCGCAACCTGCGCGCCGAGCCCGCGAGCGTGATCACGAAGCTCGCATTCCAGGACACCGGGAAGCGTCACGTACCGCCAGACGCTTCTCGATACGGCCAGATGATCGGAAGTAGCGGGCTGACCGGCAACAGGCGGAGCGTCCCGGCCGGCGGGCTGCAGCACCGGCGGCTTGCCCTCCGCGTTATCGGTCCGGGCGGTGTAACGGATTCCACGCAAGTCGTGAGCGTCGCAGCGCACAGTGGCGAGCTGGTCGCCGTCTATGACGCGCATCGGCCAGTGACACGACGGACAGGCGAACCACCAGCCATTTAGCTGCGCCCACCGCCAGCCCGAAATCGGCGTGTAATCCCCGAACCGCGGCCACAGCTCATCCCACTTCCGGCGCAACGTGCGGAGATCACCAGCCGGGTTGTCCGTGAGAAGTTCTCGTGCACGCGTGTAACCTTCAGCACCAAGATCACGCAGGGCAAGATACAAGCGTTGTTCTTCCTGCTCAGCGCGGACACGCGCCTGAGACCAATGCTGGTCCAGCGCCGCGCATCCGATGAAATGCTCGTGGCAGACATCTTCCGCTTCCGGGGACAACATCCCTTCAGCGTCGAGAAGGACAACATCGCCCGTCGATCCCAGGTCGATCGCGGCAGGCAACAGCTCCCGCAGCGGCCTGGTCAACCCGGCCCTGAACTGGCCGAACGTCATGACCTGTCCCGGTGGGGATATCGCGGCAAGCACGCCGAGGCAATCCATCAAGATCGCCGCCTTCCGCCTGTCGCTCAGAGTTGCGTCGCTGACTGCGCCAGCCGCCAGGCAGCAGGCGACAACGGCAGAATCACGGACATGTGGATCTACGATCTGTGTTCGGGGCACGACGCAACGGTAAACCACGCCACTGACAAAATCCGCGGGATTCCTCTCGCGGGTGGCGGCCGACTCCCCGGCTCGCGCATGGGGATGCTCCGTCTTAGCAATAACGCGTTATGGCTGTCATGCAGTCGGCGCTAGGCCACGCTCACCGGAGTGGAGCCTGACCGGCGAACTCGAGAATCCTGGAAACCGCCTTCATGAACTTCCCGGAATCGGCTGTTTGGTCGCGCAGATCGCTCCCGGGCTTCCAGCCACCTTAAAGTCCTACTGAACGAGGGCATAACGAGGCCAACTCGTGGCAGATGATCGGCACGGCCGCGGTGCCCGGGGCGGTTGACCGGTCCCCCGGGTTGTACCGCCCTAATAAGGGAAGCATGTTCTGGCAGCGTATGGGCTCTTGGTTGAGGCGGGTTTGTCGGTTACGTTAAGTGGGATCCGTATCGCGGTCTGTCGCGCCCGTGATGTGCTCCTGCCTGCCTGGAGAACGCGATGCCCAGACGCAAGTCGCTGCTCGCCCAGATGTATGAGGCCCGCCAGAAGGCCAAGCTGCAGCAGCAGAAACTGGAAGAACAGGCCGCCAGGGCCTGGGCCGCCGAAGAGCGCAGGGTCGCGGCCCAGCTGGAGAAGGAGGCCGCGCAGGAGCGGAGGGAAGCCGACCGCACGGCCCAGGCCAGACTCAAGGAAGAGCAGCAGGCCGAACATGCCCGGCAGCAGGAGGCAGCCAAGGCGGAACGGCTGGCTGCCCAGCAGCAGCGGGAGCGGGAGCGCCTGGCGGCGGCCGAGGCCCGCGAGCAGCAGCGGCGGGAAGCCGCGGAACGCCGGGAGCAGCAGGCCAGGGAGGCTGACCGGCGCCGCCGGGCGGTGGAACGGCGGATCGCGGAAGCCGAGGTCAGGACCGAGGCGGTGCGGGCCACGGTCGCCGCGTTCGAAGGCCTGCTGGCCGGCCGCAGCCGTCACCTGGCCAGGTACAGCCGTCGCGCTGAGGATGCGTTCAACGCCGACGGCCCGGAGGCGTTCGTGGCGGCGATCCAGCGGGCACTGGCGACCTCGGTGTACCCCGACGGCCTGGACGGCTCATGCGCGGCCCAGTACATCCCCGAGTCCCGCGAGCTGTGGGTGGAGTACGAGCTGCCCCGCCAGGACGTCATCCCCGCGGTGACCGGCTACCGGTACATCAAGACCAAAGACGTCATCCAGCCGGACCCGCGCAAGGAACCGGAGATCAACAAGCTGTACGAGAAGCTGATCGCCCGGGTGGCGCTGCGCACGCTGGCCGAGGCCTTCGATGCCGCCCCGCCCGCCCTGGTCGCCGGGATCGTGTTCAACGGCTACGTCTCGGCCAAGGACCGCGCGACCGGCAAGCCGGTCCGGCCGCTGCTGCTGAGCGTGCACGCTCCGCGCGAGGAGTTCGCCGAGATCATCCTGGACGAGCCCGAGCTGGATCCCAAGGCGTGCCTGCGCAGCTACCTCAACGCCCTGATCTCCCCGCACCCTTACGACATGGAAGCCGTCGCGCCGGTGGTGCAGTTCGACTTGCGGAAGTTCAAGTTCGTGGAGGAGATGAACGTCATCGCCGGGCTGGACAGCCGCCCGGACCTGCTGGCGCTCAAGCCGGTGGAGTTCGAGCACCTGATCCGGGAGCTGTTCGAGGCGATGGGCATGAAATCCTGGGTCACCCAGGCGTCCAAGGACGAGGGAGTGGACGGGGTCGCAGTCAACGAGGACCCGATCGTCGGCGGGCTGTGCATCATCCAGGCCAAGCGGTACAGCAAGATCGTCGGCCTGGAGGCCGTGCACGCGCTGGCTGGGGTGATGGAGGACAAGAACGCCGCCAAGGGCGTGCTGGTCACCACCTCCTGGGTCGGCAAGGCCAGCCGCGACTTCGCCGCCCGCAACGGCAGCCGCATCGAGATCATCGAAGGACGCCACCTCAAATCGCTGCTGCGGGAGCACCTCGGGCTCGACGTGCTGATCAGCCTGCCTAAGCTGCCACCCGGCTGGGAACGGCACGAGGTCTCCTGACAGCTCGCATGCCATGCCGGTCAAAGGACCGGGCATTAACTGTCCGGCTGTTCGCCTGCGGTGCGGGCAGCGCAGGATGAGCGCGAGCGTGTCCCGCTGCTCGCTGGTCAGCGGCGGGGCGGCATCAACCAGCCGGGCAACGTAAGCATCCAGGCCAGTCTCGCGGTCGTCATCGGGATACCCGTCGCGCTCGTGGCGTTCGTCTTCCGTGCTGCGCGTGGCGGGAGACGTCCAGGATCCGGCTGGCTCCAGGCGGGTAGCTTGAGCGCCCGTCCGTTTCCCCATCCCGGTCCCCGTTTCGCATGCCGTGCTGGATACTTCTTAAACGTGTAGTGCTTTCCGGCTGGTTCACAGATTACCCGCGAATTCCTGCCTGTAAGAAAATGCAACGCAGACATCACTGGACAGCACTGAACCGCACTCGGCATCACTCATTAGCATTAGACCGCACCAGAGCGCATTGATAATGGGCCGCTTATCCGAGATAAAGGGCCCATTAAGCAACATCTGCGCGCCAGAGTGCTCCCTTGAACACCGGAACGCTGAGGGCAGGATCCCGCTACTGCGCCGATGCGGGGGGACACGACAGCCGGTCTGCCCAGCATAGTCGGCGCTTCCGCCGCCGCACGACCCCGGCCGCGGCGAGACGGAGCCGCCGGGGACCGTCGGCACGGCCCGGCGCTCCCCGGCGGCGAGCCGCTGCGATTTCCCGCTCTCTGTAGCACTGGCTCGTGCTATTCCACGGGCGGGAGGGCGGCCGGAAAGGCCATGCAGCAAGATGTGGAATAAACCCCCTCTTACGTATGGACCGGGCGCGGTCTATACGTACACTGGCAGCAGAGCATGGCCACCAGTAAAGCCTCCCACGTGAGTAATTCAGCGGGAGGTAAAACAGAGGTGGTCAGGAATTGGATGCGGCTGACGGGGAGCATCAGCAATGGCAGGAACCATCAGCGGCAGCAGCCCGGGCGGGCAGGGCCGGCGGCGGGCACGGCAGCCGGTCCCGCGCACCCGGACGGTGGAATTCACCCTGACCGGCGAGGAGTACGCCCTCCTGGTGGAGGCGGCCGGGCAGGCGGGGATGGCCCGGCGAGCGTACGTCGCGACGGTCGTGCTGGACGGCGCCGCGAACGGCACTACGATCAGCGGCCAGGACCCGCTAGAGCTGATCCTGCTCGAGCTGATGCGCGCGGCCGGGCTGGTCCGCCGCATCACCGCCAACTTGAACCAGGCGATCGCCACGCTGACCGCAACCGGGCAGCCCTCCGGAGAGCTGCCCCGCTACGCCGCCGAGAGCACACGCCGCGCCGACCACATCGACGCCGTCGCCGACGCGGTACGCAAAGCCCTGCGGTGACGGTCACGGAAGCGCGGCAGTGACCGGGTGATCGGGAAGATCAGCACCCCATACGGGGAACACGTCCAGCCGTTGCTCTATTACCTCTTTGGTCCCGGCCGCCGGGAAGAACATACCGACCCCCACATCGTCGCGGGCTGGCGTCACCCCGCTGACCTGGAACCCCCGCTACAGCCCGATGGAAAGCGGGACTTCACCAAACTGGCCGGCCTGCTGCTGCAACCGCAGGCCGCCCTGGGCAAGCGGGCCTACGCGCGGCCGGTGTGGCACTGCTCGATGCGCGCCGCGCCGGAAGACCGGTTGCTGTCCGACGACGAATGGGGCGCCATCGCGCATGACGTGATGCACCGCACCGGGCTGTCTCCTTACGGCCAGGAAGACGAGGCCGCCCGCTGGGTCGCTGTCCGCCATGGTGAGGACCACATCCATCTGGTGGCGATGCTGGCCCGCCAGGACGGCGGTAAGCCCAGCCTGTCGTGGGAACGGTACAAGGTCCGCGCCGCCTGCCTGGCCGCCGAGCAGCGCTACGGGCTGCGCTCCACCGCGCCGGCCGACCGGACAGCGGCCCGCTGCCCGACCCGGGCGGAGAACGAGAAGGCCGCCCGCCGCGGCCTGGA